>Ga0209172_10000057_pt1 | contig 324178 bp, 341 predicted proteins | sample LarsenN4metaG_FD_184113 | JGI IMG/M metagenome (GOLD analysis project Ga0209172, IMG submission 184113) | Hot spring sediment bacterial and archeal communities from British Columbia, Canada, to study Microbial Dark Matter (Phase II) - Larsen... ... | reverse complement strand
GTCCAGGGTCATCGGTCCGTCCTCCCCACAGTGAGTTCTTGGCCGAACTTCCACTCTGGGAAGGATAGGGCAGATGGCCCTCTTCTCTTACTGTCGCAAGTGTCAACACCTTTGCGACTCTGTTCACCCTAGAAAGAGACATGAGCAGGAACATGCTGGTCTACGATGAGGAAGGACTGATCCGTCAGCTAGACGACCTTGACGTCACCCTGCGGGCCGCGTTTGCCGCGGCGTGTGCCGAGCGGTTGGGCGAGGCCTACGAAACGTTCGCGCAGCGCACGGGACGAGGAGATCCTGCTGCGGTACGTGAGATCATGGATCACGTGTGGTCTGCGCTAATGGGGCTGGGGATGGAAGCGGACATCCGCGCCGAGCTGGCCCGTTGCATGGCCGTGCTCCCAAAGGAAACTCACACCCCCTGGGTAGAAGAGCAAGCCTATGCCGAGGATGCAGTGAGCGCTGCAGCATACGCGCTTCGAACACTGATAAACGAAGAGAGTCGAGAGGCGGCCTGGGCCGCGCGATGCGCATACAATGCGTTGGACTATTACGTCATGAACCATCTTGGTATTGATAACGAGGACCAGATATCGGGCCATCCTCTCGTTCAGGCGGAGCTGGCACGTCAGCGGCGCGACCTGGAGGAGCTCCGTAAGGCGACAGATGGTGCCGAGCGAAATGATGTCATCGATGCGCTGAGGTTGAGGGCGGGTCAGGAAGCGTCATCGTTCTTCGGGCGCTCGTAAGATTGGCACGGGCTGTCCAGGGGGCAGTATGTTCGCGATTTGGATAGGGTGATTTCACAAGCAGACCGCGAGCTGGTGCTCGGTGGGCCTGTAGTCGCGACAAGCGGGGCTATCGAGAGGGACCTCAGAAGTAGAAGCGAGCGCCGAGGGCGGCAAGCCCGCAAGCCCCACCGCCGACGCTGCGGAGTGGGCCACCAAGAATAGCCACCCCAAGGTCGGAATGGCGAGGACGGCGGCGAAGCGCGCGTTACAGAGCAGCAACAACGGCAGCGGCCCGATCGGCATGAAATAGCGCCCCTGGAGCCCCTCGACAGTTGCCCGCCCGACTGGCGTCCAGATCAGATACTGCGAAAGTGTGATCGCGAGGACGACAGCGAGGCACACGGCTGCAATCAGCGCACGCTGAACGAGCGAAATCCTGACGCGGCGGGATCCGTCCACCAACGCCAGCAGCAGGAGCATCAGGCAGTAGGCATCGACGACGCGCATGTCGAGCGGGGTGTCGAGCCACCCGAATGTTCCGATGAAGTGGGTCCGGAGATTCCGGCCTTCTTGGACATATGTGCGCGCCACGGCCGCTATGAACTGCGCGGGTCTGTCGAGGACGTGATCGACCTGTTCTCGCGGATGTGTTGGATCCGTCGGATGCAGCGGCGTGTATCGCGAGTGCGAGATCCATGAACTCAGGGCGAAGGCCGCAATGGCGAGGCCAACGACGACGCTCTTGATCATGACGCCGCGCCCGCGAGAGCCGAGTCGAGTGCGGGGGATGAGGAATACGAGGAGAGCGAGGGGAACGTACACTGGCTTCGACAAGGCGACGACCGAGACGGCGACGAAGAGCGCGAGAGCTGACCGCCGGGTCGTCTCGACGGGCCCGAACGCGAGCGAGAGCACGAGACTGATGAACAGGAATGCCGCGCCCGCGGTCAGGGCGTCGGCGGAAGCGCTCGCCCGGAGGAAGATGGCCATCGGGGTCAGCGCGAGCGAGGCGAGCACCCACTTGAAGCAGGGCGCGATCCGAACCGCGTAGTACAGAAGCGCCGCCGACGTGAGCAGATTGAAGGTGCGCGCAAGGTAAAGCAGCACCAGAGGCGGCATGTCGATCAGCGTGCCGATCCGCACGGCGAACGCTTGGGGCAAGTATGGAATCGGCGTGTACAGCGCCGTGCCCTTGAAGGCCACGAACATGCGATCGGAGGGCTCCAGCGGAATGGCGAAGGCTTCGCGGAGCATCGCGCGGCTGACTTTCTTGTCGCGCTGAAACGCGAGGTCCTGCAGGAAAGGCGCGGCGAGCTTCGGAAGGCTCGCTGGCAGATCGCCTCCCGCGAACTCTCCCCGCCGCTCTGCCAGGAGAGACCCTTGCGAGATGTGGTAGGCGCGCGACAGATGATCCGGTTCGTCCGGAGCCTGGAACGGCGGGGTCAGGAAGACAAAGGCGACGCCCGTCAGCAATCCTATGACAAGGACAGCGCGGTGCGGCGTCATGGCCGGCATGCGGAACTTGAAGGTAGCAGAAGACGCCGATGCTCCGCTGCTATACTCGGGCGCCATGCGACTCACCGTGATGGAGCCCTTCCGCTCGATCTTCTACGCGCCGCAGTTCGTGGCGCTCCACGGCGGCCACTTCGCCGCCGAGGGGCTCGAGGTGACCGTTCGGACGAGCGCCGGTCCGACGGGGACCACGCGGGCGCTGATCGAGGGTGCCGCGCAGTTCAGCCTCGGTGGCATCATGCGCAGCCTCGATCTCGCCGACCGCGGTGGCCGCTTCCTGCCGCACTTCGCCGAGGTCAACAGCCGCAACGGCTTCTTCCTGCTGGCGCGTGAGCCGCGGCCCGGCTTCACGTGGGCCGACCTCGCCGGGCGCACCGTCATCTCGTTCGCCGGGGCGCCAACGCCGTGGCAGTGCATGCTCACGGTGCTGCGGCGCCACGGCGTCGATCCCGCGCGGGTGACGTTCGTGCGGAACCTGCACGGCGACGACGCGGTGAAGGCGCTCTGCGAGGGGCGCGGCGACTTCCTGGAGACGGGCCAGCCGACCGCGGAGGCGCTCATCGACGCGGGCGCGGCGCACCTGGTCGCCTCGATGGGCGAGGCCACCGGGCCCGTGCCCTTCTCGTCGTACATGACGACCTGGGACCGCCTGCGCCGCGAGCCGGAGCTCTGCGAGCGCTTCACGCGGGCCGTGTACCGCGCCCAGCGGTGGATGGCCGCGCACGACGGCAAGGCCATCTCCGAGGTCATCGCGCCGTCGTTCCCCGAGATCCCGGCCGATCTCCGCGCCCGCGCCGTGGAGCGCTATCGCCGCCAGGGCACCTGGGCGGCGGATCCCATCTGCCGGCAGCCCGGCTACGAATACCTGGTCGACATCCTGCTCTCGGGCGGCTTCATCCGCCGCCGGCACCGCTACGCCGACCTCGTGGACACGGAGATCGCCTCGCGCGTCGTGGCCACGACGGCGTGATGGCCGCCGGCGTCACGGCGCACGCCACACGCAAGCCACGCTAAGATGGCGCCATGACCCGCCGGACCGCCGCCGCCGTTGCCGCCATCGCGCTCGCCGTCCCGGTCGCCCTCTGGCTGGCGGCCGGCCCCGGGGCGCCCGGACGGCCGTCGGCGGCCGACATCCCGCTTGCCGACCTGATGCGCGACCTGGGCATCACGCCGGCCACCGGCCCGGCGAAGGCCTTCCGGCTCGAGTCGCTCGAGGGTCGGCCGGTGGCGCTGGCCGACTTCAAGGGCCGCCCGGTGCTGCTCTACTTCTGGGCCACCTGGTGACCGTACTGCACGAGGGAGTTGCCCTCGACGATCGAGCAGATCCAGCAGGACGTGAAGGCCCGCCCCGACGGACTCGCCATCCTCGCCGTCTCCATCCGGGAGCCGCGCGCCACGGTGGAGCGCTGGGTGGAGCAGCACCTCACGTCGTCCCTGGTCCTGCTCGATCCTGACGGCGCCGCGACCGCGGCGTACGGGGTCACGGCCACGCCGACCGTGTTCCTCGTGGCGCGGGACGGCACGCTGCGCGGCAAGGCGGTCGGCAACCGGCCCTGGACGTCCCGCACGGGACGCGCGCTGCTGGAGGCGCTCGGCAAGTCGTGACGCCGGAGCCGGACGTCCGCGACGTCGACGTCCTGATCCTCGGCGCGGGCGGCGCGGGCCTCATGGCGGCGCTGCACGCCGCCGACGCCTCCCCGGCGCTCCGCGTGGCCGTCGTCGTCAAGGGCCTGCTGGGCCGCGCCGGCTGCACCCGCATGGTGCAGGGCGGCTACAACGCCGTGCTCACGCCGCCCGACTCGCTCGAGGCGCACCTGGGCGACACGCTGGCCGGCGGCGGGTGGATCAACGACCAGGAGCTCGTCTGGACGCTCGTGCGCGAGGCTCCCGGCTGCGTGCTCGAGCTGGAGTCGCGCCACGGCTGCCTCTTCGACCGCACCCCCGAGGGCCGGATCCACCAGAAGCCCTTCGCCGGCCAGACCCACGACCGCACCGTGCACAAGGGCGATCTCACCGGCATCGAGATCATGAACCGCCTGTCCGAGCAGGCCCTGGCCCGCGACAACGTCGAGGCGTTCGAGGAGTGCCGCGCGGTCGACCTGCTCGTCGACGACGCCGGCCGCTGCGCCGGCGCCCTCGCCCTCGACGTCCGCGGCGGCCGGTTCCTGGCCCTGCGGGCGCGGGCCACGCTGCTGGCCATGGGCGGCGGGCCCACGATGTACAAGGTCATCGCCTGCTCGGCCGACAAGGCCGCCGACGGCATCGCGCTCGCCTGGCGCGCTGGCCTGCCGCTGCGCGACATGGAGATGATCCAGTTCCACCCGACGGGGCTCGTCATCCCCGGCTCCCTGATGACGGGGGCACTGCTCGAGGAAGGGCTGCGCGGCGCCGGCGGCCGGCTCCTGAACGGCCGCGGCGAGCGGTTCATGGCGCGCCACGATCCCGCGCGGATGGAGCGGTCGACGCGCGACCTCGTGTCGCGCGCGTCGTTCCTGGAGATCGCCGAGGGGCGGGGGACGCCGAACGGCGGCGTGTGGATCGACGTCTCGCACCTCGGCGCCGAGGCCGTCGAGCGCGTCTTCCGCGGCATGGTGCGCCGCTGCCGCGACTTCGGGCGCGACCTGGCGCGCGAGCCGGTGGAGGTGGCGCCCACGGCGCACTTCATGATGGGCGGCGTCGTGATCGATCCCGCCTGCCGCACGGCCATGGAGGCGCTCTTCGCGGCCGGCGAGGACACGGGCGGTGTGCACGGCGCCAACCGGCTCGGCGGCAACGGCGTGGCCGAGTCGACGGTCTTCGGCGGGATCGCCGGCGACGTGATCGCGGACTTCGTGGCCGGCCGGCGGGCGTCTGCCGTCTCGACGGCGGCCGCGCGCGAGACCGCCGCCGCGCTGACCGCGCCGCTCACGCGCCCGCCCGGCGGCGACCTCTACGGCCTCCTGCGCCGCCTGCGCGAGACCATGTGGGGCCGGGCGGGGCTGGTGCGCGACGGCGACGGGCTGCGCGAGGCGCTGGCCGAGGCCGAGCGGGTGTCGGCGGCGCTCGACCGCGTCGGCGTGGCCGGCGGGCCGGCGATGAACCTCGCCTGGCAGGACTGGCACAACGTCCGGAGCATGGCCGCGACGGCGCGGCTGATCGCGGCGAGCGCGCTGGAGCGGCGCGAGAGCCGCGGCGCCCACTTCCGTAGCGACTTCCCGACCCCCGACGGCGGCCCGCTCTACAGCGTGCGCGTGCAGCAGGTGGACGGCGCGCTCTCCGTCCGCCGCGAGCCGGTGGCGCTGACCCGCGCCACCCCGCCCGCGACCCCGACGCCGGCGTCGGTCGAGATCGGGGATTGACATATACTCGCGACGTCGCCGCGAGACCGGCGGCGATCGACATCAGGAGGCGCCCATGAGCTTCGACGGTGAGCGGTTCGTCGACCGGTTCAACACCGTGTGGAACCGCCACGACATCGACGGGATCCTCGCGATGATGACCGAGGACGTGGTCTTCGAGGCCTCGTTCGGCAAGGATCCGTGGGGCACGCGCATCACCGGCAAGGCGGCGGTGCGGGAGTTCCTGCAGGACATGTTCGCCCGGATTCCGGACGTGCGCTGGGACGAGATCCGGCACTTCGCGCACCCCGAGCTGGCCGTCGTGGAATGGCTGACGACCGGGACGCCGAAGGGCGGCACGCGCTACGAGGTGCAGGGCTGCGACGTCCTGGCCCTCCGGGACGGCAAGATCGCCGCCAAGCGCTCCTACCGCAAGGGCGTCGTCTAGCGTCATCGGGACGGCGTGACGTGACCACGCTGCGCCGAGGGTGGACCACGGCCGAGGGGTGGCGGGACACCAAGGCCGGCATGTGGGCGTGGCTCGTCCAGCGGGCGGCGGCCGTCCTGCTCCTGGTCGTCATCGCCGCGCACCTGGTGAACCCGTTCCGCCGCGGCGTGCAGGCGGCGCTGCTGGCGCTGGCGCTGCTGCACGGCCTGCTCGGCGTGCGCTCGCTGCTGATCGACGTGGGGGTGTCGCTGCGCTGGCACCGCGCGCTGCTGGCGCTGGCGCTCGCGCTGGCCGCCGTGCTCTTCGCAACCGTGTGGGCGTGGCGGTGGTACTGACCGCGCTGCTGGCCTGCCGGCGGCGGTTCGCGACGCGTATTACAATCAGCCCGCCATGAAGCGCGAAAAGGTCCTCGACAGCGAGATGGTCTACGTCGACGTCGGCGCCGGCGCGCCCGTGGTGTTCCTGCACGGCAACCCGACGTCGTCCTACCTCTGGCGCAACGTCATGCCGCATCTCGGCGAGCGGTCGTGCCCTCAGACCGACCCCGTCGCCCGCTGCCTGGCCCCCGACCTCATCGGCATGGGCCGCTCGGGCAAGGCGCCGGCCGGCTCGTACCGCTTCGCGGACCACGCGCGCTACCTCGACGCCTGGTTCGACGCGCTGGCGCTCCACGACGTGACGCTCGTCATGCACGACTGGGGCTCGGCGCTGGGCTTCCACTGGGCGCGCCGGCACCCCGAGCGCGTGCGCGGGCTGGCGTACATGGAGGCCATCGTGCGGCCGCTCGCGTGGGAGGAGTGGCCGGAGAACGCCCGCAAGATCTTCCAGGCCATGCGCTCGCCGGCCGGCGAGGAGATCGTGCTGCAGAAGAACGCCTTCGTGGAGCGCATCCTGCCGGGCAGCATCCTCCGCCGGCTCGCCGACGACGAGATGGCCGAGTACCGGCGGCCGTGGCTCGAGCCCGGCGAGGGGCGGCGGCCGATGCTGACGTGGCCCCGGGAGATCCCGCTCGGCGGCGAGCCCGCCGACGTGGTGGCCATCGTCGACGACTACGCGCGGTGGCTGTCGTCGAGCCCCGTGCCCAAGCTGTTCGTCAACGCCGAGCCCGGCTCGATCCTGGTCGGCGCGCAGCGCGAGTTCTGCCGCGCGTGGCCGAACCAGCGCGAGGTCACGGTGAAGGGCCTGCACTTCGTGCAGGAGGACGCGCCGGACGAGATCGGGCGCGCCGTCGCGGACTTCGTGCGGAGCCTCGGTTGACGCGCGTCGACTGGAGCTATCACCGCCCCGGCTGACAGACCTGCGCCCGCACGCAGGGGTTCCTTGCGAAGCGCCGCATCGCCACCGCCGAGCAGGTCGACGCGCGGAAGGCGCCCATCGAGGGCGACGCCGCGCTGAAGGTGCTCGCCGCCGTCCAGCACCTCTACGCGACGAAGGGCCGCAGCGTGGTCCACCTGGACCTGACGCGCGAGCGGCCCGACCGCGACACGCTGCGCGGGCTGCTCATCGGGCCATCGGGGCGGCTGCGCGCGCCCACCGTGCGCGTGGGCCGCACGCTCGTGGTCGGCTTCGACGAGCGCACCTACGCCGAGGTGCTGGGATAGCGACGCTGCGCGTCTTCCGCTGGGCGCCGGACGGAGGCGAGCGCTGGCAGGCGTACGACGTCGCGGCCGGGGCCGACACCACGGTGCTCGACGCGCTCGTGGAGATCCAGCGCGGGCAGGACCCGACGCTGGCCTTCCGCTACGCCTGCCGCGTCGGCATGTGCGGATCGTGCGCCATGGTCGTGAACGGCCGCGAGCGCTGGGCGTGCCGGACGCGGCTGGCGGCGCTGGGCGCGGGGCCCGTCACCGTGCGCCCGCTCTACCACCTGCCGCTGCTGCGCGACCTCGTCGTCGACATGGCGCCCTTCCACCGGCGCCTGCGCGAGGCCGGCGGCGTTTTCGCGCCGCGGGCCGGCGCCGACCGCTACGCCACGGTGCCGCCGGACTCGGGCGAGCGGCGCGAGATCGATCCCGCGATCGAGTGCATCGGCTGCGCGATGTGCCTGTCGGCCTGCACGGTAAGCGCCTGGAACCCGCGCTTCCCCGGCCCCGCCGCCCTGAACCGGGCCTTCACGCTGCAGCGCGACTCGCGGGACGGCGCCGCGGCGGCGCGCTGGGCGGTCCTGCTCGGGGACGACGCGCTACCACGCTGCCACGGCCAGGGCAACTGCACCGAGGTCTGCCCCATGAACCTCTCGCCGAGCGACTCCATCGCCCGCCTCCGCCGCATGGCCGTCAAGCGCCTCTTCACCGGGCGCTGAGTAGAAGGGCGTACCGGCAGGGTTCGCGCGGTTCGAGCGCGGACTCCGCCTCCGCAATCCTGCTGCCGTGGGGCAGGAGGAGCACGCCGTGAGGCGTCTATGGCGCCTCGGCGACCGGGGGAGCGGCGGACGCCACCACCAGCCGCGGAGCCGAGGGAGTGGCGTACCCGGCCGGCAGCGGAGCCGCCGGCGTGATGTCGGCGCGCTGCTGCTCGGCGACGTTGGCGACGACCAGGTAGGCGATGAGGATGACCACGGCGACGGCGGCGCCGGCGATGGCGATCGCGGTGAACGGCTCGATGGCCTCCGCGGGCGGCGGCTGCACGGTCATGGCGAGCAGCGCGAGCACCAGCACGACGACGAGGACGTGGCGAGGTGTCATGCCCCGCACGCTAGCAGAGCGCCGGCATCGCGCCCGCAGAAAAACGGCGCGCCGGACGCGCGCCGCCGCCTTGATTCGAAGGCCGCGTGGCGTTAGAGTTATCCGTCGCTTGCGCGCCTCCCGACCGCACCGGACGGGAGGCGAACGTCTGCCTGCAGCGCCGCTGTAGACGAGGGAGGCCCTGGGATGTCCGCCGCCGCGCAGATCCGCTCGCTCTATACCGCGATGCCCGCCCGTCTCGCCCAGGCGCGCAAGGTCTTCGGACGCCCGCTCACGCTCGCCGAGAAGATCCTCGTCGCCCACGCCTGGAGCTTCGACGAGCAGGCGTGGGAGCGGGGCAAGGCGATCCTCAGGCTCCGGGTCGATCACGTGGCCCTGCAGGACGCGACGGGGCAGATGGCGCTGCTGCAGTTCATGATGTCCGGACGCAAGCGCGTGGCCGTGCCCACCACCCAGCACTGCGATCACCTGATCCGCGCCGAGTCCGGCGCCGCCGAGGACTTCGAGCGCGCCATCCGCGAGAACAAGGAGGTCTACGACTTCCTGCGCTCGGCCTCGCGCAAGTACGGGCTGGGCTTCTGGCGGCCGGGCTCCGGCATCATCCACCAGGTGCTGCTGGAGAACTACGCCTTCCCGGGCGGGCTCATGATCGGCGCCGACTCGCACACGCCCAACTGCGGAGGCCTCGGGATGATCGCCATCGGCGTCGGCGGCGCCGACTGCGCCGAGGCGATGGCCGGGCTGCCGTGGGAGGTGCTGCATCCCAAGCTCATCGGCGTGCGCCTGACCGGCCGCCTGGCCGGCTGGACGGCGGCCAAGGACGTCATCACCTCCCTGTGCACGCGGCTCACCGTGAAGGGGGGGACCAACAAGATCCTGGAATACTTCGGTCCCGGCGCCGAGTCCATCAGCGCCACCGGCAAGGGCACCATCTGCAACATGGGCGCCGAGCTGGGCGCCACGACCTCGCTCTTCCCCTTCGACGGCCGCATGGCCACCTACCTGCGCGCCACGGAGCGCGCGGACGTCGCCGCCGCCGCCGAGGCCGCGCGCGAGCACCTGGTGGCCGACCCCGAGGTGCTGGCCGACCCCGCGAAGTTCTACGACGAGATCGTCGAGATCGACCTGGACCGCCTGGAGCCCCACGTGGTGGGCCCGCACTCGCCGGACCGCGGCCGGCCCATCAGCCAGCTCGGCGCCGACGCCCGCCAGAACGGCTGGCCGACGGGCATCACCAACGCGCTGATCGGCTCGTGCACGAACTCGTCCTACGAGGACATGCGGCGCGCCGCCCACGTCGCCAGCCAGGCCATCGAGGCCGGGCTCCGCGCCAAGGTGCCCTTCTACGTCACCCCCGGCTCGGACCGGATCTTCCAGACCATCAAGCGCGACGGCCTCATGGACACGTTCCAGCGCATGGGCGGCACCGTGCTGGCCAACGCCTGCGGGCCGTGCATCGGGCAGTGGAAGCGCCGCGACGTGCAGGTGGACCAGACCAACACCATCGTGTCGTCGTTCAACCGCAACTTCCCCGGGCGCAACGACGGCAACAACGCGACGCTGTCCTTCATCTCGAGCCCGGAGATCGTCACCGCGCTGGCCTTCGCCGGCACCCTCGACTTCGATCCCGTGCGCGGGACGCTCACGCGCCCCGACGGCACGCCGTTCCGGTTCGCGCCCCCGCAGGCCGAGGAGCTGCCGCGCAACGGGTTCGCGCAGGGCCAGGAGGGCTACGAGGCGCCGGCCGAGGAAGGCGACGCGGTGCGGGTCGAGGTGCCGCCCGACAGCGAGCGCCTGCAGCTGCTGGGCCCGTTCGTGGCCTGGGACGGCAAGGACTTCATCGACCTGCCCGTGCTGGTCAAGACCAAGGGCAAGACCACCACCGACCACATCTCTCCGGCCGGGGCCTGGCTGCGCTACCGCGGTCACCTGGACAGGATCAGCGACAACATGTTCATGGGCGCCGTCAACGCCTTCACCGGCGAGACCGGCAAGGGCGTGAACCCGCTCACCGGCGCCGCCGCGCAGCCGTTCGCCAAGACCGCGCGCGAGCTGAAGGCCAAGGGGCTGCAGTGGGTGGCCGTGGGCGACGAGAACTACGGTGAGGGGTCCAGCCGCGAGCACGCGGCCATGTCGCCGCGCTACCTGGGCTGCGCCGCCGTCATCGTGCGCTCGTTCGCCCGCATCCACGAGACCAACCTCAAGAAGCAGGGCATCCTGCCGCTGACCTTCGCGGATCCCAGGGACTACGACCGTGTCGACCAGGACGACCGGGTCAGCATCGTGGGCCTCTACGGGATGGCGCCCGGCGCGCCGGTCACCGTGCGGCTCACGAAGAAGGACGGGCGCGTCGAGGAGATCCGCTGCAACCACACGCTCACCAAGGAGCAGATCGCCTGGTTCCGGGCGGGCTCGGCGCTCAACGCCGGGCAGGCGCCCGTGGATCCGGCCACCGGACGGCCGGCCGCGCTCGAGGACGCCAGGCTGCGTCCGGGCGACGTCGACCCCAGGCCAGGAGGCAGCCGCTGATGGCAGGCAAGGTCAAGGTCCCCGCGGGCGAGAAGATCACCATCGAGCACGGCAAGCTCCGCGTGCCCGACCGTCCCATCATCGCGTTCATCGAGGGCGACGGCACCGGCCCGGACATCTGGCAGGCCAGCGTGCGCGTGCTCGACGCCGCCGTCGAGCAGTCGTACCAGGGCCGCAAGAAGATCGCCTGGATGGAGGTCTACGCCGGCGACAAGGCCCAGGCCGTCTACGGCAAGGACTGCCCGCCCAACCTGCTGCCGCCGGAGACGCTCGACTACATCCGCGAGTACCTGGTGGCCATCAAGGGGCCGCTGACCACGCCGGTGGGCGAGGGCTTCCGCTCCCTCAACGTGACGCTGCGCCAGGAGATGGACCTCTACGTCTGCCTGCGGCCAGTGCGCTGGTACCAGGGGGTGCCCTCGCCGGTGAAGCGGCCGGACAAGATCGACATGGTGATCTTCCGCGAGAACACCGAGGACATCTATGCCGGCATCGAGTGGGAGCAGGGCACGCCGGAGGCGCGCAAGGTGGTCGAGTTCCTCCAGCGCGAGATGGGCGTCAAGAAGATCCGCTTCCCGAACACGTCGTCCATCGGCATCAAGCCCGTCTCCAAGGAGGGCTCGGAGCGGCTCATCCGGGCGGCCATCCGCTACGCGCTGGAGAACAACCGGCGCAACGTGACCCTCGTGCACAAGGGCAACATCCAGAAGTACACCGAGGGCATGTTCATGAAGTGGGGCTACGCGCTGGCCAGGCGCGAGTTCGGCGACCGCACCATCGGCTGGGAGGAGTGCGGCGGCAAGCCCCCGGCCGGCAAGATCCTCATCAAGGACGCCATCACCGACGCCTTCCTGCAGCAGATCCTCACCCGGCCCGACGAGTTCGACGTGATCCCGTGCTGCAACCTCACCGGCGACCTGGTCTCCGACGCGCTGGCCGCGCAGGTCGGGGGCATCGGCATCGCGCCCGGCGCCAACATCAACTACGACACCGGCCACGCGCTGTTCGAGGCCACGCACGGCACGGCGCCGAAGTACGCCGGCCAGGACAAGGTCAACCCCGGCTCGGTCATCCTCTCCGGCGAGATGATGCTGCGTTACATGGGCTGGACCGACGCCGCCGACCGGATCGTGGCCGGCCTGGAGAAGACCATCCAGCAGAAGGTGGTCACCTACGACTTCGCGCGGCTCATGGAGGGCGCGAAGGAGGTGAAGTGCTCGGAGTTCGGCACGGCCATCATCCAGAACATGGCGAAGGTCTAGGAGCGCGCGCATGGCCAACCGCCGTCCGAAGATCACCGTGGTCGGCGCCGGCAACGTCGGCGCGACGGTGGCCCAGTACGCCGTCGAGCGCGAGCTCGGCGACGTGGTGCTGGTGGACGTCATCGAAGATATCCCCCAGGGCAAGGCCCTCGACCTGGCCCAGGCCGGGCCCATCCACGGCTACGACAGCACGCTGGTCGGCGCCAACGGATACGACGACACCGGCGACTCCGACGTCGTCGTGATCACGGCCGGGCTCGCGCGGAAGCCCGGCATGACCCGGGACGACCTGCTCTTCAAGAACGCCGAGATCGTGGGGTCGGTCGTCGACCAGGTGGCCCGGCGCTCGCCGGAGGCCATCCTGGTGCTCGTCACCAACCCGCTGGACGCCATGGTGCAGCTGGCGTGGAAGCGCTCGGGCTTCCCGCCCCGGCGCGTGGTCGGCATGGCCGGCGTGCTCGACTCCGCGCGGTTCCGGACCTTCATCGCCCGGGAGCTCGACGTGTCCGTCGAGAACGTCACCGCCTTCGTGCTGGGCGGCCACGGCGACACCATGGTGCCGCTGCCCCGGTACTCCACGGTGGCCGGCATCCCGATCACCGAGCTGCTGCCTCCCGAGAAGATCCAGGCGCTGGTGACGCGGACCGCCAACGGCGGCGCCGAGATCGTCAACTACCTGAAGACGGGCAGCGCGTACTACGCGCCGGCGGCGGCCGCCGTCGAGATGGTCGAGGCGATCCTGAAGGACAAGAAGAAGATCCTGCCCTGCGCCGCGTACCTCGACGGCCAGTACGGCGTGCAGGGCCTCTACGTCGGCGTGCCCGTCAAGCTGGGCCGCAACGGCGTCGAGCAGGTCATCGAGATCACGCTCGGCCCCGACGAGCAGGCGGCCTTCCAGCGCTCGGCGGCCGCGGTGCGCGAGCTCGTCGACAAGCTCAAGCTCTGATGCGCGACATCCACGTCAGCGCCATCACCGACGCGGTCAAGAAGCTCTGCATGGAGGCCAACTGGAGCCTCGAGCCGGACATGCTGCGGGCCTTCGACCGCGCGCTCGCCACCGAGCGCTCGCCGGCCGGCAAGCAGGTGCTCACGATCCTCAAGGAGAACGCCGAGCTGGCGCGCACCCGGCGCATCCCGTACTGCCAGGACACCGGCATGGTGGTGTGCTTCGTGGAGCTGGGCCAGGACGTGCACATCACCGGCGGCGGCCTCGTGGACGCCATCGACGCCGGCGTCTCGCAGGGCTATCGCGAGGGCTATCTCCGCGCCTCGATCGTGCGCTCGCCGTTCGACCGCGTGAACACCGGCGACAACACGCCGGCGGTGATCCACGTCGACGTCGTCCCCGGCGCGGCCCTGCACGTCATGCTCATGGCCAAGGGCGGCGGCTGCGAGAACCGTTCGAAGTACAGGATGCTGACGCCGGCCGAGGGCGTGGACGGCGTGAAGGACTTCATCATCGAGTGCGTGAGGACGGCGGGCCCCGACGCCTGCCCGCCGCTGGTGCTCGGCGTCGGCGTGGGCGGCACCTTCGAGAAGTGCGCGATCCTCTCCAAGAGGGCGCTCTTCCGCGAGCTCGGCACGCCGAACCCCGATCCCACGCTCGACGCCCTCGAGAAGGAGCTGCTCGAGAGGGCCAACCGGCTCGGCATCGGCCCCCAGGGCTACGGCGGCGACACCACCGCCCTGGGCATCCACATCCTCACGTACCCGTGCCACATCACCTCCTTGCCCGTCGCCGTCACGATCGAATGTCACGCGCACCGGCACAAGGAGGTCACCCTGTGAGCGGAGCGGGAGCGAGGATGGCGCGATGAGCGTCACCACCGCGGCCGACGGCATCAAGGACATCCGGACGCCGCTGTCCGACGCCGACGTGGAGGCGCTGGCGGCGGGCGACCGGGTGCGGATCACCGGGGTCATCTACACCGCGCGCGACGCGGCCCACGGCCGGCTCTTCCCGCTGATCGAGAAGGGCGAGCGGCTGCCGCTCGACGTCAAGGGCGCCATCATCTACTACACGGGCCCGTCGCCGGCCCGCCCGGGCGACGTCATCGGCTCCGTGGGGCCCACCACGGCGAGCCGGATGGACAAGTTCACGCCGGCGCTCCTGGCGCTGGGGCTCAAGGGCACGATCGGCAAGGGCTACCGCGGGCCGGCCGTGAAGGACGCGCTGCGCGAGCACAAGGCCGTCTACTTCGGGGCCATCGGCGGCGCCGGCGCCGTGCTGAGCCGGCACGTCAAGCGGGTGGACATCGTGGCCTACGAGGACCTGGGCACGGAGGCCATCCGGCGGCTCGAGGTCGAGGGCTTCCCGGCCATCGTGCTCAACGACTGCCGCGGCGGCGACCTCTACCAGGACGGCCAGAAGCCGTACGCGCGGGAGGGGGCATGATCCGGGACATCCTGAGGGACCAGCGAGGGCACGTCGCCGGCGCGGCGCGCGCGCCGATCGCGGCGCCGCACCTGCGCAAGGACGCCTGGTGGGCGCTGCCGGTGACCGTGGTCGTCGTGCTGGGCAGCTTCATCGTCTACTCGACGTGGGCGGCCCTGCAGAACGCCCACTACTACGCCGCGCCCTACCTCTCGCCGTTCTACTCGCCGTGCATCTCGAAGTCGTGCGTGCATCCGACCTTCGGCTGGGGGCTCCCCGACGTGCACCTGCCGTGGTTCGGCCTGGTGTCGCCGGCGTTCCTGATCCTCTGGGGCCCGGGCCTGTTCCGGCTGACCTGCTACTACTACCGCAAGGCCTACTACCGCTCGTTCTGGCTGGCGCCGCCGGCCTGCGCCGTGCGCGACGTCAAGGCCGGCTACACGGGCGAGACGCGCTTCCCGCTGGTCGTGCAGAACTACCACCGGTACGCCTGGTACGTGGCGGTGATCTTCATCGTGCTCCTCACCTGGGACGCGATCCTGGCCTTCCGGTTCCCGACGCCGGACGGCGGCGTGCGCTTCGGCATCGGCGTCGGCACGATCGTGATGTGGATCAACGTGATCCTGCTCGCCGGCTACACCTTCTCGTGCCACTCCTGCCGCCACGTGTGCGGCGGCCACGTGGACATGTTCTCGCGGGCGAAGACGCGCTACCGGGTCTGGCGTGTCATCAGCGGGCTCAACGAGCGGCATCCCACGTTCGCGTGGCTCAGCCTGTTCAGCGTGGGCCTGGCCGACCTCTACATCCGCCTGGTCTCGATGGGCGTGATCCGCGACCTCCGCGTGGTCTTCTGAGGACAAGAACATGGCAAGGCCCAGCTACGAGACACACGAGCACGACGTCATCGTCATCGGCGCCGGAGGCGCCGGGCTGCGCGCGGCCATCGAGGCGGCGGCGCAGGGCGTCTCCGTGGGGCTCATCTGCAAGTCGCTCCTCGGCAAGGCCCACACGGTCATGGCCGAGGGCGGCATCGCCGCCGCCATGGGCAACGTGTGGCCGGAGGACAACTGGCAGGTCCACTTCCGCGACACCATGCGCGGCGGCAAGATGCTCAACAACTGGCGCATGGCCCAGCTGCACGCCCAGGAGGCCCCCGACCGGGTGTACGAGCTGGAGCGCTACGGGGCCCTCTTCGACCGCACCAAGGACGGCCTGATCCTCCAGCGCGACTTCGGCGGCCACCGCTACGCGCGGCTCGCGCACGTGGGCGACCGCACCGGGCTCGAGATGATCCGCACGCTCCAGTACCACGCGATCCACCAGGGCATCGACGTGTACATGGAGTGCAAGATCGAGCGCCTGCTGAAGGACGGCGACCGCGTGGCCGGGGCCTTCGGCTACTGGCGGAACACCGGCGCCTTCGTCCTCTTCAAGGCCAAGGCCGTGGTGCTGGCCACCGGCGGCATCGGCAAGGCCTGGAAGATCACGTCGAACTCCTGGGAGTACACGGGCGACGGCCACGCCGCCGCCCTGTGGGCCGGCGCCGACCTGATCGACATGGAGTTCGTGCAGTTCCACCCGACCGGCATGGTGTGGCCGCCCTCGGTGCGCGGCATCCTGGTGACCGAGGGCGTGCGCGGCGACGGCGGCACGCTCAAGAACAGCACGGGCGAGCGGTTCATGTTCAACTACATCCCGGAGTTCTTCAAGGGCGAGACGGCCGACAACGTCGAGGAAGCCGATCGCTGGTACACGGACAAGAAGAACAACCGCCGCACGCCCGACCTGCTGCCGCGCGACGAGGTGGCGCGGGCCATCAACGCCGAGGTCAAGGCCGGGCGGGGCAGCCCGCACGGCGGCGTGTTCCTGGACATCTGCACGCGCCGGCCCGCCGACTACATCAGGAAGCGCCTGCCCTCCATGTACCACCAGTTCAAGGAGCTGGCCGGCGTGGACATCACCAGGGAGCCGATGGAGGTCGGGCCCACCTGCCACTACGTCATGGGCGGCGTGCGCGTGGACGCCGACACCACGGCGGCCACCGTGCCGGGCCTCTTCGCCGCCGGCGAGTGCGCGGGGGGCATGCACGGCAGCAACCGCCTGGGCGGCAACTCGCTCTCGGACCTCCTGGTGTTCGGGCGCCGGGCCGGCCTGCACGCCGCCCTGCACGCCAAGAACTTCGGCGGCCAGCTGGTCGTCGACGCCGGCCAGGTGGAGCAGGTCGCCCGCCAGACGCTGGCGCCCTTCGAGCGGGCGGGCGGCGAGAACCCCTACGCCATCCAGGCCGAGCTGCAGGAGACGATGCAGACGCTGGTCGGCATCATCCGCACCGAGGCCGACCTGCGCGAGGCCCTGGACAAGATCGAGACGCTCAAGGCCCGCGCGGGCAAGGTCCGCGTCGACGGCGGCCGCACGTACAACCCCGGCTGGCACACGGCGCTCGACCTGGCCTCGCTGCTGACCGTGGCCGAGTGCTGCGCCCGCGCCGCGCTGGAGCGCACCGAGAGCCGGGGCGGCCACACGCGCGACGACCATCCGTACACCGACGACCAGTGGGGCAAGGTCAACGTGGTCGTCCGCCAGCGCCACGGCGCCCTCCACCTCAGCCGCGAGCCCTTGCCGGAGATGCCGGCCGAGCTCAAGGCGCTCTTCCAGGAGCGCAAGTGATGCCGACCGCGACGATGCGGGTGTTCCGGGGCGACGCCCGGGGCGGGGACTTCGAGGAGTACCGCGTGGAGACCGACCCCGGCATGGTGGTCCTCGACGTCGTGCACCGCATCCAGGCCACGCAGGCGCCGGACCTGGCCTGCCGGTGGAACTGCAAGGCCGGCAAGTGCGGCTCGTGCAGCGCCGAGGTCAACGGCACGCCGCGGCTCATGTGCATGACCCGGATGGACATCTTCGATCCCGGCGAGACGATCACGGTGGCGCCCATCCGGACCTTCCCGCTCATCAAGGACCTGGTCACCGACGTGTCCTACAACTACGTGAAGGCCAAGGAGGTCCCCCCGCTCCGGCTCAAGCCCCCCGACCCCGATGGCAAGTACCGCATGTGGCAGGAGGACATCGATCGCATCCAGGAATTCCACAAGTGCATCGAGTGCTTCCTGTGCCAGAACGTGTGCCACGTCGTGCGCGACCACGAGGAGCACAAGCGCGCCTTCGCGGGGCCGCGCTTCTTCATCAAGGTGGCCGGCCTCGACATGCACCCCCTGGACACCGTGGACCGCACGGAGTTCGTCCGGCGCCAGGCCGGCATCGGCCTCTGCAACATCACCAAGTGCTGCACCGAGGTGTGCCCCGAGCACATCCACATCACCGACAACGGCATCATCCCCATGAAGGAGCGGATGGCCGACAACCTCGACCCCATCGTCTGGCTGCTGCGGAAGTTCCGGGGCCAGCGCACATCGCCGGCCTGAGCCGGCGATGAAGGTCCACGAGCACCAGGCCAAGGCCCTGCTGCGCGAGTTCGGCGTGGCGGTGCCGCGGGGCGAGGTCGCCACCACGCCGGCCGAGGCGCGCGCCGCCGCCGAGCGCATCGGGGGCAAGGTGGTGATCAAGGCCCAGGTGCACGCCGGCGGGCGGGGCAAGGGCGGCGGCATCAAGCCCGCCGACGGCCCGGCGGCCGCCGAGGAGGCCGCCCGCCAGATCCTCGGCATGCGCCTCCGGACGCCGCAGACGCCGCCGGAGGGCATCCTCGTGCGCTCGGTGCTGGTCGAGGAGGCCTCGGCCATCGCCCGCGAGCTGTATCTCTCGGTCACCCTCGATCGCGCGCGCGCCACCCACGTCGTGATGGCCTCCGGGGCCGGCGGGATGGAGATCGAGGAGGTCGCCGCCCGCAGCCCCGAGACGATCCTGCGCGAGTGGGCCCATCCGGCCCTCGGCCTCGGCGACTTCCAGGCGCGGCGGCTGGCCTTCGGCCTCGGGCTCTCGGGCGAGGCCTTCAAGCAGGGCGCGGCCCTGATCCGGAACCTGTTCGCGCTCTACCTGGCGCGCGACTGCTCGCTGGCCGAGATCAACCCCCTCGTGGTGACCGAGGACGGGCGCGTCTTCGCCCTGGACGCCAAGCTCAACTTCGACGACAACGCCCTCTTCCGGCGCACGGAGATCGCCGCGCTGCGCGACGTGCACGAGGAGGATCCGCTCGACGTGGAGGCCTCGAAGCACGGCCTCAACTACATCAAGCTCGACGGCAACGTGGGCTGCATGGTGAACGGCGCCGGGCTGGCCATGGCCACCATGGACATCGTCAAGCTGGCCGGCGGCGAGCCCGCGAACTTCCTGGACGTGGGAGGCGGCGCCTCCCCCGAGCAGATCGAGAACGCCTTCCGCATCCTGTCGTCCGACCCCAGCGTGAAGGCCGTCTTCATCAACGTCTTCGGCGGCATCCTGCGCGTCGACCGCCTCGCCGAGGGCGTCATCGCCGCCGTCAGGAAGCTCGGGCTCACGCTCCCGGTGGTCCTCCGCGCCGAGGGCACCAACGTCGAGCAGGGCAAGAAGATGCTCGCCGAGTCGGGCCTGGCCCTGATCATGGCCGACGACATGGCCGACGGCGCCCGCAAGGCCGTCGAGCTGGCCCGGAGCGCGCGGTGAGCGTGCTCGTGGGGAAGGCGACGCGCGTGGTCGTGCAGGGCATCACCGGACGCGAGGGCGCGTTCCACGCCGCGCGCTGCAAGGAATACGGCACCCACGTGGTCGGCGGCGTGACGCCGGGCAAGGGCGGCACCACGCACGAGGGCTTCCCCGTGTGGAACACGGTGGAGGAGGCCGTGCGCCGGGAAGGCGCCAACTGCGCGCTCATCTTCGTGCCGCCCGCGGCGGCCGCCGACGCCATCATGGAGGCCGCGGCGGCGGGAGTGCCGCTGGTGATCTGCATCACCGAGGGCATCCCGGTGGCCGACATGGTGCGGACCAAGCACTTCCTGGCCGGCACCGGCAGCCGCCTCATCGGCCCGAACTGCCCCGGCGTCATCACGCCCGGCGAGGCCAAGATCGGCATCATGCCGGGCCACATCCACCGCCCGGGGCCGGTCGGCGTCGTGTCGCGGAGCGGCACGCTGACCTACGAGGTCGTGGGGCAGCTCACCGCCCGCGCCATCGGGCAGTCGACGTGCGTCGGCGTCGGCGGCGACCCGGTCAACGGCACGTCCTTCGTGGACGTGCTGCGCCTGTTCCAGGACGACCCCGACACGCGCGCGATCATGATGATCGGCGAGATCGGCGGCACGGCCGAGGAGGAGGCCGCGGCCTTCATCAAGGCCAACGTCAAGAAGCCGGTCGTCGCGTTCATCTGCGGGCAGACGGCGCCGCCCGGCCGGCGCATGGGCCACGCCGGCGCCATCATCGCCGGCGGCAAGGGCACCGCGGCCGAGAAGATGCGCGCGCTGGAGCAGGCCGGCGCCACGCTGGTGAAGAGCCCGGCGGACATGGGCGCCACCGTGCAGGCCGTGCTCGGCCGGTGAGCAGAGCCTGGCGGTGAGCCGGGCGGGGGCCGGGCGCGGACTCATGGCGGCGGGCGTTATCGTCACCATCGTGGGGCTCGGCAACGTGGCCATCCGCACGCTCGACGTGCCGGGGTACTGGATGCCCGTGATCGTGGGGATCGCCCTGCTGGTCGCCGGCGCGATCGTCTGGGCGACGTCCCGACGTCCGTGAGATCCGGCGCCGTGGTGGCCGTCGGCGTGGGACCGGCCACCGACGTGACATGGGATCTCGCGACACTCGTGAGGTGAGGGAGGGCGATGAGCATCGAGCGGACGCTGGCCATCATCAAGCCCGACGCCGTGGGCAAGGGCGTCGCCGGCAAGATCGTGACCCGCATCGAGGAGGCCGGCATCAAGATCGTGGCGGCCAGGCTGGTGTGGATGACCGACGCCCAGGCCCGGGCCTTCTACGCCGTCCATCGCGAGCGCCCCTTCTACGCGAGCCTCGCCGCGTTCATGACCCAGGGCCCCTGCCTGCCCATGGTGCTCGAGGGCGAGCAGGTGATCCAGCGCTGGCGCGACCTGATGGGCGCCACGAACCCGGCCAACGCCGCGCCGGGCACGATCCGCAAGGAGTTCGCCTCGTCCATCGAGGCCAACGCCGTCCACGGCTCGGACGCCCCGGCCACGGCGGCGTTCGAGATCCCCTTCTTCTTCAGCGCGCTCGAGATCCACGCCCGCTGAGCGCCGGGGCGGACCGCTTCCCGGCGACCCTGGGGCCGCGCGAGCGGTGGTCGACGCTCGGCGCCGTGATCTTCAGCACGGTGCTGCTCACGGGGCTCGGCATCGCGTTCACGGTGGCCACCGGCGACCTCCGCTGGATCTTCCTGGGGCTGCCCTTCACGCTCGTGCTGTTCGTCGCCGGCCGCTACGCTCCGAACGCCTACCGGCTGGCCACCGACGGGGTGCACATCGAGCGGCGCGCCGGGCCGAAGGTCATCCCGTACCGCACCATCCGGAACGTCGACCGGGAGCCCCGGCCGATCGGCGGCGTGAGCGTGCTGGGGTCCAAGGGCGTCTTCGGCCGCTTCGGACGCTTCTGGAATCCGACCCTCGGCAGCTACCAGCTCTGGCTCAGCAACACCCACGGCGTCGTGTGGCTGCACACGACGAGCGGCTGGGTCGCGGTATCGCCGGACCGCCCCGACGACTTCGTCGACCGCCTCCGCGCGCGAGGCCCCGGCTAGCCCATCGAAGGGGGCCTCGTTGCGCGGGCGAAGCCCGCGCTCGGCCCGGCGCCGGGGAGCGTCGCGCCGGGCTCGACGGCCGGCCCCGGCTCACAGCAGCGCCGGGTAGGTGACCCGCGTGCCGTCGACGCGCGCCCACGCCGTGAGGCGGTGGGGACCGCGGCGGGCGGACGAGAGGACGTGCTCGACGGGCACGCCGCGGGCCACGAGGGCGTCGGCGATGAGCGAGCGGTGGCAGCGCCACGGCACGGCCTCGGCGCACATGATCGCCGTCCTGGCGTGACGCGCGATCTCGAGGAGGCGGGCCAGGCCCGCCTCGAACTCCTCGGTCTGCATGTGATCCGCGTACCCGCGGAAGGCGTCGTTCCGCCACGCGGTGTTGACCGAGTCGGGACGGCTGCGCCGCAGCCCGCCCAGCGCGCGCAGATGCTCGTAACCGATGCCGGCCTCGCGCAGGGCCGCCGGCAGCGCCTCCCGGGCGAACTGCGGATTGCGCCGCGACCGCGGCACCGTGCGCACGTCGACGAGCATCTCGACGCCCGCGGCCGCCAGCATGGCGAGGAACTCCGCCAGCGGGCGGGTGGAGTGGCCCACGGTGAGGATCGGCGCGGACGGCGCGGGACGGCCCATCGCGCTGACGGCATCGTAGCGCGCCCGGCCCCCCGGCGCGCGCCCCGGTCGAGTAAGATTGGCGCGTGGTGTCCGGCCTCGCCGAGCGTCTCAACGTGGCCGCCGCCTTCGTCGATCGCCACGTCGCGGAGGGCCGCGGCGGCCGCACGGCGTTCCGCCACGCCGGCCGGACGCTCACCTACGCCGGGCTGGCCGAGCAGGCCGGGCGCGCCGGCGCCGCGCTGGCCGCGCTGGGCGTCGAGGCCGGCGACCGCGTCCTGCTCGTGCTCGACGACGTCCCCGCCTTCGCCGTCGCCTTCTGGGGCGCGGCCCGGCTCGGGGCCGTCGCCGTGCCGCTGAACCCGCTCATGTCGGACGAGGAGTACGCCTTCGTGCTCGACGACAGCCGGGCCGCCGTCGTCGTCGCCGAGCCGGCGGTGGCCGCGCGGCTCGCCGCGCTGCGGCCCGCGCGCGCCTGGCCGCGCGCGATCGTCGCCGCCGGCGGTCCTGCCGCGGGCGCCCTCGATCTCGGCGAGCTCCTCGCCAAGGCCTCCGCCCCGCCGCCCACGGCGCCGACGCGGCCGGAGGACGTGGTGTACTGGGGCTACACGTCGGGCTCCACCGGCCCGCCGAAGGCCGCCGTGCATACCCACGCCCACTTCACGGCCGCCGCCGACCACGTCGGCGTCGGCGTGTTCGGGCTGGGGCCCGACGACCTGGTCTTCTCGGCGTCGAAGATGTACTTCGCCTTCGGGCTCGGCAACACGCTCTACTTCCCGGCCCGCGTCGGGGCCGCCGCCGTGCTGGCCGAGGGGCGCATCGCGCCCGAGCGCGCCTTCGCGATCATCGCCGCGGAGCGGCCGACGGCGTTCTTCGCCGTGGCCACGCTGTACGCGCGGATGCTGGAGGTGCCCGACGCCGCGCGCCGCTTCGACCTGTCGTCCCTGCGGCTCTGCGTGTCCTCGGGCGAGGCGCTGCCGGCCGCGGTGTTCGACGGCTGGAAGGCGCGCTTCGGCCTCGAGCTGACCGACGTCGTGGGCTCCACCGAGGCGCTGCACGACTTCATCGCCAACCGCCCGGGCGCCGCCCGCCGCGGCTCGGCCGGGCAGCTCGTCCCGGGCTTCGAGGCCCGGCTGGTGGACGACGCGGGCCAGCCGGTGGCCGACGGCGCCGTCGGCCACCTCCTGATCAAGGGACCGACCGTCGCCGAGGGCTACTGGAACCGCCCGGACCGCACGCGGAGCACCATGGCCGGCGGGTGGCTCCGCACCGGCGACATGTTCCGCCGCGACTCCGACGGCCACTTCTACTTCGCGGGGCGTGCCGACGACATGCTGAAGGTCGGCGGCCGCTGGGTGTCGCCCGCGGAGGTCGAGGCCCGCCTGGGCGAGCATCCGGCGGTGCTCGAGGCCGGCGTCGTGGGCGCCACCGGCGCCGACGGCCTGATGACCCCGCGCGCGTTCGTGGTGCTCCGGTCCGGCGTGGCGGGCTCGCCCGCGCTGGCCGCGGAGCTGGCGGCGTTCGCGCGCGCCGGGCTGGCCGCCTACAAGGCGCCCCGCCGCATCGACTTCGTGGCCGACCTGCCCAGGACGGCGACCGGCAAGGTCCAGCGCTTCCGCCTGCGCGCGCCGTGAGGGTCGTCGTGGACCGGCTGGCCAAGACGTACGCCGACGGGCGCGGCCGCGAGGTGCCGGCGCTGGGCGAGGTGAGCCTGACCGTGGCGGCCGAGGAGTTCGTGGCCATCCTCGGCCCGTCGGGCTGCGGCAAGTCCACGCTGCTGCAGATCCTCGCCGGCCTGCTGGCGCCGAGCGGCGGCTCGGTGTGGTTCGAGGGGGCGTCCGAGCCGGGACGGCCGGTGACGGCGATGGTGTTCCAGGAGTTCGCGCTGTTCCCCTGGCGCACCGTCCAGGCCAACGTCGAGTTCGGGCTGGAGGAGCTCGGCGTCGGGCGCGCCGAGCGGGCCGCTCGCGCGCGGCGGCACCTCGAGCTGACGGGCCTGGCGGGATTCGAGAGCCGCTACCCGCACCAGCTCTCCGGCGGCATGCGCCAGCGGGTGGGCATCGCCCGGGCCCTCGCCGTGGACCCGGCCGTGCTGCTCATGGACGAGCCGTTCTCGGCGCTCGACGCCCAGACGCGCCAGCTGATGCAGGAGGAGCTGCTGGCCATCTGGGAGCGCACGCGGAAGACCATCGTGTACGTGACCCACAACATCCAGGAAGCCGTCTTCATGGCCGACCGCGTGGTGGTGCTGTCGCGCCGGCCCGGACGCGTGCTCGCCGAGGTGCCGATCGAGCTCGAGCGGCCGCGCGTGGAGGCGATGGCCGCGACGCCGGCCTTCATCCACGCCGCCGAGCGGATCTGGTCGCTGATCAAGGACCAGGCGCGCCAGGCGCTGGTGGGATGAGCGCGCCGCCGCCGCCCGAGCGGCGACGGGTGAGCGCGGCGGGCTGCGCCGGCGGCCCGCGCGTCCCGGCGCGGATCCCCGTCGCCGATCGCACGCGGTTCCTGCGCCGTCCCGAGCATCGCCTGCTGCGCGGGCTGGCGCTGGCCGCGCTGGTCGTCGCCTGGGAGGGCCTGGCGCGTCTGGGCTGGGTGCCGGTCCTCTTCCTGCCCTCGCCGCTGGGAGTCCTGCAGGAGGGCTGGGACATGCTGCGCTCCGGGGAGATGCTGGTGCACGTGGGGGCGAGCCTGCAGCGGCTGGTGCTGGGCTTCGCCCTCGGCGCGGGGCTCGGCGTCGCCGCCGGCGTCGCCGTCGGCTTCTTCGCCGTCGCCGACGCCGTCGGCACGCCGCTGATCGCCGCGACCTTTCCGGTGCCGAAGATCGCGCTGCTGCCCCTGCTCATCCTCTGGCTGGGCCTCGGTGAGCCCTCGAAGGTCGCGGTCATCGCGCTGGGCGTGTTCTTCCCGATGGCCATCAACACGTACGCCGGCGTGCGCCAGGCCGACCCGCTGCTGGTGCGCGCCGCGGTGGCCTTCGGCGCGCGGCGCTGGTCCGTCATCCGCAAGGTGATCCTGCCGTCGGCGCTGCCGATGATCTTCGCCGGACTGCGCCTCGGCGCGGGCACGGCGCTGCTGCTGCTGGTCGCCGCCGAGATGATCGCGGTCGAGTCCGGCATCGGCTTCCTCGTGCTGCACGCCGGTAACATCATGGCCACGACCAAGCTCATGGTGGGCATCGTGCTGCTCTCGCTGCTCGGCGTCCTCTCCCACTGGGGGCTCGGGCGGCTGGAGCGGGCGGTGGTGCGATGGCGAACCTGAACGCGGAGGACCCGATGACCATCGATCCGTGCAGGATGATCGAGGCGCACTTCACGGGCACGCTGGCCGAGCTGCTGGGCATCCGCATCGTGGAGGCGAGTCCCGAGCGGGTCGTCGCCACGCTGGAGATCCGCGACGATCTCAGGACCGTCGGGGGCGCGCTGCACGGCGGCACCCTCATGGCGTTCGCCGACACGGTCGGGGCCACCGCGACCGTGCTGAACCTCGAGCCCGGCCAGACGACGACCACGCTGGAATCGAAGACGAACTTCATGGCGGCCGGCCGCTCGGGGATCGTGCGCGCCGAGACGACGCCGCTGCACCGGGGCAAGCGGACGATGGTGTGGCAGACGAGGATCACCGACGAGGGCGGGCGGCTGCTGTCCCAGACGATCCAGACCCAGATGGTGCTGTCGAGGTGACGGCTCGCGGCAGGAGAGACCCCGGGGTGAGGCCGGGCCGCTCCGGCCCGGTCCGAACAGGCCGCGGAGGACGGGGCGACTAGAGCACGATCAGCGCGAGCACGGCCAGCCAGATGAGGCCGCCGGCCACCACGCCGGTGACGATGCCCCTGAGCGACCCGCCGCCTTCCCTCGCGGTGTCGCGGGCGTCCGCGTGGACGATCGCCATCTCGAGAGGCTCACCCGTGTCCGCCGCTCTCGAGTCGAGGACGGTCATGTCACAATTGCCTCCCCCGATGACCCGCGGCAGCAAGGAGCGTTCCACGCCGTCGGCGTGCCGCCTTCCCGGCCCCAGTACCATTACTCACGATGCGGCTCTGGGGAGGAACTCCCTGATGCGGCTGCCTCAGCGCGCTCCGATGACGATCCGGAGGACGATGGCGCAGGCCAGCGTGCCGAAAACGGCCGCGACCACCGCCCACGCCCCCTGTTGCGGCTCGGACGGCGAGGCACGGCGTGACGTCAGGACGACGACGCTCGGACGGATGCGCGGCGGGAGCGCCCCGGTGGCCGGCCGCACCCGGGACGCGACCGCGCCGGGACGGCGACCGCTCCGCACCCTGACTGTCCCCGGGTTCAGGGAGGACCGGCGCACGTCAGCGCCGCCCAACGACCACCATGCGCCCGCGAGGTTCACGACCGACCACCCGAGCAAGGAGCGTTCCGCAGCGTATCTTCTCGATTTCACGATGGCGGGCTACACTGTGCCGCCGATTCGCGCCGCGTTTGGCACGACAGATTTGCCGGAGGGGCCATGCACCGCTCGCTCGTCGTCCTCGCCGTCGCCGTCTCGCTGTTCCTCGCCCCGCCCGCCGGGGCCCAGGACAGGGTCAAGATCGGGGTCCTGAAGCTCACCTCGTCGGCGCCCATCTTCGTCGGCGTCGAGAAGGGGTTCTTCAAGGAGTTCGGGATCGATCCCGAGCTCGTGTTCTTCCAGGCCGCCGCGCCCATCGCCACGGCGCTGGCCGCCGGACAGGTGGACGTGGGGGCTACCGGGCTCACGGCCGCCCTCTACAACATCGTGCTGGGCGGCGAGAGGCTCTGGGTCGTCGCCGACAAGGGGCGGGAGTGGCCGGGCTACCCGCTCACGGCCATCGTCGTCCACAGGGAGGCCTGGGACGGCGGGCTCCGGGCGATCCGCGACCTCAAGGGCAAGCGCATCGGCGTGACCCAGCTGGGGTCGACGTTCCACTACCACATCGGCACGATCCTCGAGAAGGAAGGGCTGGCGCTGGGCGACGTGAAGATCGTCCCGTTGCAGGCGATGGGCGCGGTGATGGAGGCCCTCAAGGGCCGGCAGGTGGACGCGATCCTGCTGCCCCAGCCCTTCCCGGGCACGGCCGAGGCGCAGGGCTTCGGCAAGATCCTGGCGTGGTGCGGCGACCTCGTGCCGTGGCAGGTGGCGACGATCTTCTATTCGAGGAAGTTCGCGGCCGACCGGGAGCGCGCCGTGGCCTTCATGAAGGGGTACGTGAAGGCCTCGCGCCACTACCACGACGCCGTCCTGGTCCGGAAGGACGGCAGGATCCAGCGCGGGCGCGCCTGGGACGAGGTGGTGGACATCACCGCCCGCGTGACCGGCGCCAGGCCGGAGATCATCCGCCTGGGCTTTCCCTACCAGGACCGCAAAGGCCGGCTGCTCGCGCCGGACATCGAGACCCAGATGGCGTGGTGGGTCCGTCACGGCTTCATGAAGGCCCCGATCCCGCTCGAGGACATCGTCGACACCTCGTTCGTCGAGGCCGCGGTCCGGGCGCTGCCGGAGTGAGCCCCGTGAGGCTGCGCAAGGTCCTGGTCGCCAACCGCGGCGAGATCGCCGTGCGCGTCATCCGCGCCTGCCGGGAGCTGGGGCTCGGCACGGTGGCCGTGTACTCGGAGGCCGACCGCGAGTCCCTGCACGTGATGATGGCCGACGAGGCCCACGCCATCGGCCCGGCGCCGGCGGCCGAGAGCTACCTCGCCATCGACACGCTCGTGGCCGTGGCCCGGGCCTCCGGCGCCGACGCCGTGCACCCCGGCTACGGCTTCCTCGCCGAGAACGCGGCCTTCGCCGAGGCGTGCGCCGGGGCCGGGCTGATCTTCGTCGGTCCGCCGGCGGCGGCCATCCGCGCCATGGGCGACAAGACGGCGGCGCGCCGCCTCGCCCGCGAGCTCGGGGTGCCCATGGTGCCGGGCACCGTCGATCCCGTGGCCGGCGACGGCGAGGCGCTCCGGGCCGCGCGCGAGATCGGCTTTCCGGTCATGATCAAGGCCGCGCTCGGCGGCGGGGGCAAGGGCATGCGCCTGGTGCGGCGCGAGGCCGAGCTGGCCGGGGCGCTGCGCATGGCGCGCGGCGAGGCCGGCGGCGCCTTCGGCGACGCCTCGGTGTACCTGGAGCGGGCCCTCGTCGAGCCGCGCCACGTCGAGGTCCAGGTGCTGGCCGACGCCCACGGCGGCGTGGTGGCCCTGGGCGAGCGCGAATGCTCGATCCAGCGCCGTCACCAGAAGCTGATCGAGGAGAGCCCCTCGCCGGTCGTCGACGCCCCGCTGCGCCGGGCGATGGGCGAGGCCGCCGTCCGCCTGGCCCGGGCCTCGGGCTACGTCAACGCCGGCACCGTGGAGTTCCTGCTGGACGGCGAGGGCCGCTTCTACTTCCTCGAGGTCAACACGCGGCTCCAGGTCGAGCACCCGGTGACGGAGATGGTCACGGGCCTGGACCTGGTGCGCGAGCAGCTGCGCGTCGCCGCCGGCGAGCCGCTCGGCTACGCGCAGGCCGACGTCACGCTGCGGGGGCACGCCATCGAGTGCCGCATCAACGCCGAGGATCCCTTCGCCGGCTGGCTGCCCTCGCCGGGGACGATCACCGGCCTGCGTGCGCCGGGGGGGCCGTGGGTGCGCAACGACTCCGGGGTGGACGAGGGCGCCACCGTCTCCCGCTTCTACGACACGCTGCTGGCGAAGCTGATCGTCTGGGGCGAGGACCGCGCGGCCGCCGTCGCTCGCATGGCGCGGGCGCTCGGCGAGTACCGCGTGGTCGGGGTGCGCACCACCATTCCCGTGCTGGCGCGGGTGCTGGCGCACGCGGACTTCCGCGCGGGCCGGCTGTCCACGGGCTTCCTCGACCGCGTGCTGCCGGAGCTGCAGGCCACCGAGCGGCGCCACGAGACGATCGCCGTCATCGCCGCCGCCCTCGCCCAGTACGAGCGCCTGGGCGGCGGGCACCTGGCGCCCGGGGGCTCCGTCGCCGCCGGCTGGCGGGCGGCGCCGAGGCCGGGCTGGGGGCGCGCATGAGCCTGCGCTTCGTCGCCACCGTGGCCGGCCGCACGCGCGCGATCGAGATCGCCGGGCGCGACGGGCGCTACCGCGTGACCGTCGACGGCGAGACGCTGGACGTCGACGCCCGGCTCACCCGCCAGGGCATCTACTCCATCCTGATCGACGCCGTCTCCTACGTCGCCGACGTCAGCGAGCGCGAGGGCGTGGCCGACGTCGACGTGGGGGACGAGACGTACGTCGTCGCCATCGAGGAGGCCACGCGCCACACCATCCGGACGCGCGGCGGCGGCGCCAGCGGCCACGGCGGCCAGACGGTGACGGCGCCGCTGCCCGGCCGGGTCACGCACGTGGCCGTGCGGGCGGGGGACGCCGTGCGCGCCGGCGACCCGCTGCTCGTCATCGAGGCGATGAAGATGGAGAACGAGTTCCGCGCCGCCGTGGCCGGCACCGTGCAGGAGGTGCGGGTCGAGGCCGGCCAGGCGGTGAACAGCGGCGACGTGCTATTGGTGATCGGCGCATGAGCGCTCCGGCCATCGAGTTCAAGGGCATCGGCAAGTGGTTCGGCAAGCTGCACGTGCTGCGCGACGTGAGCCTGGCCGTGGCCCCCGGCGAGGTGGTGGTGGTGTGCGGCCCCTCCGGCTCCGGCAAGTCCACGCTGATCCGCTGCGTCAACGGGCTGGAGCCCTTCCAGGCGGGCGACCTCGTCGTGCTCGGCCGGTCGCTGGGGCGGCCGGGGGTGGACATGGCGGCCCTGCGCACCCAGGTGGGCATGGTGTTCCAGTCGTTCAACCTGTTCCCCCACATGACGGTCCTCGACAACATCACGCTGGCCCCGATGAGGGTGAAGAAGGTCCCGGCCGCCGAGGCCGAGCGGGCGGCCCGCGCGCTGCTGGAGCGCGTGCGCATTCCCGACAAGGCCGGGCAGTACCCGGCCAGCCTCTCCGGCGGCCAGCAGCAGCGCGTGGCCATCGCCCGGGCCCTGGCCATGCAGCCGAAGATCATGCTGTTCGACGAGCCCACGTCCGCGCTCGATCCCGAGATGATCAACGAGGTCCTGGACGTCATGACCGATCTGGCGCGCGACGGCATGACGATGATGGTGGTCACCCACGAGATGGGCTTCGCCCGGCGCGTCGCCCATCGCGTCGTGTTCATGGACGCCGGGCAGGTGGTGGAGGACGCCGCCCCGGAGGCGTTCTTCACGGCGGCCCGCTCGGACCGCGCCAAGGATTTCCTCTCCAAGATCCTCACCCACTGAGAACGGAGGCCCACGATGAGACGCATCCTCGCCCTGACTCTGGTCCTGGCCCTCGGCGCGGCGGCGCTGGCCGCGCCGGCGTGGTCGCAGGAGGGCACGCTCGACAAGATCGCGAAGACCGGCGTGCTGACCATCGGCACGCGCACGGCGTCGCCGCCGTTCGCGTACGTCAACAAGAGCAACGAGTGGGTCGGCTTCTCCATCGACCTGGTCGAGCAGCTCATCAAGCCGCAGGTCGAGAAGGCCGTCGGCAAGCCGATCAAGGTCGAGAAGAAGGAGTCGACGCCGCCGACGCGCATCCCGCTGCTCAGCAGCAACGCCGTGGACCTGATTGCCGGCACGATGACCGACACGCCCCAGCGTCGCGAGTCCGTGGACTTCAGCCTGACCTTCTTCTACACGGGGGCGCAGTTCCTGGTGAAGAAGGGCAGCCCCATCAGGGGCGTCAAGGACATCGCCGGCAAGCGCATCGCCTCCCAGCAGGGCTCGACCAACGCGAAGATCATCCGGGAGAAGTACCCGCAGGCCCAGCTGCGCGAGTTCCCCGACCAGCCGGCCGCCTTCCAGGCGCTGGTGCAGGGGCAGGTCGACGCCTACACCAACGACGGCATCCAGCTCTACGGGCTCAAGGCCAAGGCTGCCAACCCCGCCCAGTGGGAGGTCGTCGGCGACTTCTACTCGGAGGAGCCGTACGGCATGGCCATGCGCAAGGGCGATGCGAAGTTCAAGCAGGTCGTCGACGCCGGGCTGCGCCACGGCTTCGAGTCCGGCAAGTACTTCGAGCTCTACGACAAGTGGTTCGGTCCCAAGGGCGAGGTGCCGTACCCGATGACGCCCCAGGTGAAGGCCTACCTCCTCAAGCAGATCGGGAAGTAGCCTGAACTACCAGTTCAACTGGACCGTGCTGTGGAGCGGCCAGTCGGGGCACTGGCTGCTCCAGGGCATGCTCACGACGCTGGCCATCTCCGCGCTGGGGTGGATCCTGGCCGCGGCGCTGGGCGTGCTGGCCGGCGCGCTCCGCACGGTGCCGTGGCGGCCGCTGCGGGCGCTGGCCACCGCCTACGTGGAGTTCTTCCGCAACGTGCCGCTGCTCGTGTGGATGTTCTTCTGGTACTTCGGCGTGCCCCCGCTCCTGCCCGAGCCCGTGCGCCAGTGGCTCTTCGATCACTCCGCGGAGTTCTGGGCGGGCATGGTGGCCCTCGGCGTCTACCACGGCGCCCGGATGTCCGAGGTGATCCGCTCGGGCATCCAGGCCATCCCGCGGACCCAGTTCGAGGCCGCGGTGGCCATGGGGCTCACCACCGGGCAGGCCTACCGGCTGGTGATCGTGCCCATCGCGCTGCGGCTCATCGTGCCCCCGGCCACCAGCGAGTCGCTCAATCTGCTCAAGAACTCCTCGGTGGCCCTCACCATCAGCGTGGCCGAGCTGACCTTCCAGACCCGGCAGATCGAGACGTACACCGCGAAGGCCATCGAGGCGCTCACCGCCGGCACCGTGATCTACCTGGTCCTCTGCCTGTCGATCGCCACCATCATGGCGCGCCTCGAGCGCCGCTTCGCCATTCCCGGGATGATCGCGCGAGGACGATGAAGAGCGTGGCCGGTCCCGCCGGGTTCGCGCGCGGGGGCTAGACGTGGACTTCTCCGTCATCACCGCCAACTTCCAGTTCCTCGTCGTCCAGGGGCTGCTCGGGCTCGGGGGCTTCACCGGGGGCACGCTGCGGCTGGCCATCCCGGCCATCGGGCTGGGCTTCCTGCTGGGCATCGTGATCGGCGTGGCGCGGCTGGCGCGGACGCCGTGGCTGCACGTGCCGGCCACCGTCTACGTCGAGTTCTTCCGCGGCGTGCCGCTGGTCATGGTGATCTTCTGGATCTGGTTCATCGTGCCCCAGCTCCTGGGCCTGCCCATTCCGGAGTACGGCGTGGCGCTGACGGCGTTCGTGGTGTTCGAGGCCGCGTATTTCGGCGAGATCGTCCGCGCCGGCATCCAGTCGGTGCCGCGCGGGCAGGTGGAGGCGGCCACCGCGGTCGGCCTGACCGGCGCCCAGACGCTGCGCTTCGTGGTGCTGCCCCAGGCCATCCGCAACATGGTGCCCTCGCTGGTCACGCAGATGATCGTCCTGTTCAAGGACACGTCGCTGGCCTCGATCATCGGGTACGTGGACCTGACCAAGGCGGCGCAGATCGTCAACAACCGCGAGATCCGCCCGTTCGAGCTCTACCTGTTCGTCGCCGTCGTGTACTGGATCTTCACGTACTCCATGTCGCTGGCCGCCCGCCGCTTCGAGCGCCGGGCCTCCACGACCTGACTCCGGGCGGCGCCGTCCGACCGACCGGGCTCGCCGCCCGGCGCCGGCCCGGCCGGCGACCGCGCCCGCGCCGGCGTCGCCGCCGGACTTTTTCCGCGGCATGGGACGCCGCCGGGGGGTACAAGGAGAGCATGGCCCACCACCGCGCGAGCTTCTACGAGACCGTCAACGCGTACTTCGAGAAGGCGGCGGCGCTCACCGACTATCCCCGCGGCCTGCTCGACCAGATCAAGGTCTGCAACGCCGTCTACGCCGTGCAGTTCCCCGTCCGGACGTCGCGGGGCTACGAGGTGTTCGAGGGCTGGCGCGTGCAGCACAGTCACCACCGGCTGCCCGTCAAGGGCGGCATCCGCTACGCGCCGACCGTCGACGAGGACGAGGTCAAGGCCCTGGCCGCGCTGATGACGTACAAGTGCGCCATCGTCGACGTGCCGTTCGGGGGCGCCAAGGGCGGCGTCAGGTTCGACAGCAAGCGGTACTCGGCGCAGGAGCTCGAGGCCATCACCCGGCGCTACACGGCGGAGCTGATCAAGAAGAACTTCATCGGGCCCGGCGAGGACGTGCCGGCCCCCGATTACGGCACCGGGCCGCGGGAGATGGCGTGGATCGCCGACACCTACATGACGTTCCACCCCGGCCAGATCGACGCGCTCGCCTGCGTGACCGGCAAGCCCGTGAGCCAGGGGGGCGTCCGCGGCCGCGTGGAGGCCACCGGCCGCGGCGTCTACTACGGCCTGCGCGAGGCCTGCGCCAGCGTCGAGGACATGAAGGCGCTGGGGCTGGCCCCGGGGCTCGAGGGCAAGCGCGTCGTCGTCCAGGGCCTGGGCAACGTGGGCTACCACACGGCGAAGTTCTGCCAGGAGGCCGGCTGCGTGATCGTGGCGCTCTCCGAGCGCGAGGGCGCCGTGCACCGGCCGGAGGGGCTGGACGTCGACGCCGTGATCGCCCACCAGAAGGAGACGCAGTCGATCCTGAACTTCCCCGGCGCCCGGAACATCACCCCGACCAACCTCGCCCTCGAGCTGGACTGCGACATCCTGATCCCGGCCGCGCTGGAGGGGCAGATCACCGCCGACAACGCCGGGCGCATCAGGGCCCGGATCGTGGCCGAGGCCGCCAACGGCCCGACCACCGCCGACGCCGAGAAGATCCTGCTCGACCGCGGCGTCATGATCATCCCCGACGTCTTCCTCAACGCCGGCGGCGTGACCGTCTCGTACTTCGAGTGGGTCAAGAACCTCTCCCACGTGCGGTTCGGCCGGGTCGGCAAGCGCTTCGAGGAGGCGGCCTTCGACCGCCTGCTGTCGGCCGTGGAGAAGTCGACGGGGCGGCGCTTCCCGGACGAGGAGCGCCGGCGCATCGTGCGCGGGGCGGACGAGATCGACCTCGTGAACTCGGGGCTCGAGGAGACGATGATCACCGCCTACCGTCAGATCCGGGAGACCTGGAAGGCCGACGGCAAGGTGCCCGACCTCCGCACCGCCGCGTTCCTCAACGCCGTGCGCAAGGTCGCCCAGAGCTACCTGGAGCTCGGCATCTTCCCCTGACGTCGCGGCGGCGCCCGTGGTGCGGATGCATCACCGCGCCGCCCGGTTGCGGGGTCGTCTGACGGGCGCGGGCCGCTGCCGATCACAGCCGTGACATGGCGACCCCCCTGGCGCCGGCCCGGGCCGGCGCACGCGTCCGGCGGTCGGCGTGGCGGTGACCTCCGCGTGGCGGCCGCTCGAGCGGCGCGGGGCGCCGGCCATCGGCCGTCCCATCGGCGCGCTCCTGGTCGCCGAGGGCCTCGTCACCGCCGAGCAGGTGGGCGAGGCCCTGGAGGAGCAGCGGACGACCGGCGAGAAGGTCGGCGCGGTGCTCGTCCGCCGGGGCCGGCTCAGCGAGGACCAGCTGGCCCGCTTCCTCGCCCGTCTCTACGCGCTGCCCTACGTCACGCTGCCCGCGGCACCCATCCCGCGCGAGGTCCTCCGGCTCGTCCCGGCCGCCCTCGCCCGCAAGTACGAGGTGCTGCCGCTCGAGCGCACCACCACCTCGCTGACGCTGGCCATGGCCGACCCCACCAACCTCTCGGCCGTGGACGAGACCGCGTTCCGGACCGGCCTGCGCGTGGCGCCGGTGATCGTCCGCCCGGGCGACATCCGCCAGGCCATCGCCCAGCACTACGGCCCCGAGCGCTTCCTGGCCGAGGTGATCGAGGAGGCGCAGGGCGGCGGCGACCTCGAGGTCGTCGTCGACGGCACGCCCGGCTCGCTGGACGTGCAGGAGCTGCGGGCTTCCGCCGACGACGTGCCGGTGGTGCGGCTGGTCAACACGATCGTCCTCGAGGCGCTGCGCGCCGGCGCCTCGGACATCCACCTCGAGCCCGAGGCCACGTGCTTCCGGGTGCGCCTGCGGGTGGACGGCGTCCTGCGCGAGCTGACGCGGCCGGCCAAGCGCCTGGAGGCCCCCGTCGTCTCGCGCATCAAGATCATGGCCAGCCTGGACATCGCCGAGCGCCGGCTGTCGCAGGACGGCCGGCTGCGCCTCCGCCACGACGGCCGCGAGGTCGACGTCCGCGTCAACACGCTGCCGACGACGCTGGGCGAGGCGGTGTCCCTGCGCGTCCTCGACCGGGCCCGGCTCGAGCCCGACCTGGACGGGCTGGGTCTGGGCCCGACGGCCCTCGAGGAGCTGCGCGGCGCCATCGCGAGCCCGCACGGCATGGTGCTGATCACCGGGCCCACGGGCTCGGGCAAGACCACCACGCTGTACGCGGCGGTCGAGGCCCTCCGCGCGCGAGACCTCAACATCGTCACCGTCGAGGACCCCGTCGAGTACGACCTGCCGGGCGTGAACCAGGTCGCCGTCAACGAGGCGAGCGGGCTGACCTTCGCCGCGGCGCTGCGGGCCTTCCTGCGTCACGATCCCGACGTGATGCTGGTCGGCGAGATGCGCGACCTGGAGACGGCGCAGGTCGCCACGCGCGCGGCCGTCACCGGCCACCTGGTGCTGACGACGCTGCACACGAACGACGCGGCCACCGCGGTGACGCGCCTCGCCGACATGGGGGTCGCACGCCACCTGCTCGACGCCTCGCTGCGCCTGGTGCTGTCGCAGCGCCTCGTGCGGCGGCTGTGTCCGCGATGCCGGGAGCCGTACCAGGTGGACGAGCCGGCGCTGGCCCGCTACGGCTGGACGCCGCGCGGCGACGGGCCGGTGACGCTCTACCGCCCGCGCGGCTGCGCGGCCTGCCAGGAGCTGGGCTTCAAGGGCCGCGAGGCGGTGGTGGAGACGCTGCCGGCGCGCGGCCGCCTCCGGGAGCTGCTCGCCGGCGACGCGAGCGCCGCGGCCATCCGCCGCGCGGCCCAGGAGGAGGGCCTGCCCACGCTGCGCGAGGCCGGCCTCCGGAAGGCGCTGGAGGGGCTCACCACCGTGGACGAGGTGCTCCGCGCCACGTACGAGTGACGGCGGCCGCCGTCACGCGGCGCGCGGAGCGTTCCGGTCGACCCACTCCGCGCCGAGCCGCCGGCCGTAGTCCTCGGCCTCGGCCTGGCTGGCGAAGCGCTGCTGCGGCACCGGCAGGTCGGTGACCTTCTCGGAGCGCTCGGAGCGCTCGGTGATGGACGCCACCACGGCCCAGGTGCCGTCGTTCATGCGCTCGGTGGTCACGGCGACCTCGCAGCCACGCTCCAGGGGAAACGTCTTGCGCTCGATCATCGCGTCACCTCACGAGGAGTGTGCGCCCCCTGTCCAGTGTGCCGCGGGCCGGGCGGCCGTCAAGCGGAGGCCGAGACCGGACGCGGGGTCGCCGGCGGGCCGGCCCGCCGGCGCGCGGCGCAGGCGCGCCAGGGTGGGCCACGCCGGCGCGGGTGGCCGGCCGCCTACTTCACCGCGCCCGCGGTGAGCCCGGAGACGTAGTAGTCGAGGAAGAAGACGTAGAGCAGGACGATCGGGACCGAGGCCAGCATGGCCCCGGCCATGAGCCCGCCCCAGAAATAGATGTCCCCCCGGATCAGCTCGCCGGTGACGCCGACGCTGGCGGTGATCTGGTCGGACGAGGACGTGAAGGTCAGCGCGTAGATGAACTCGTTCCAGGAAAGCGTGAAGGCGAAGAGCACGGCGCACACGAGCCCGGGCACGGCGATCGGCAGCACGATGCGCGTCAGGGCCTGCACGCGGGTGGCGCCGTCCACCATCGCGCACTCCTCGACCTCCTTCGGGACGGTCCGGAAGTAGCCCATGAGCAGCCACGTGCAGAACGGCACCAGGAACGTCGGATAGGTCACCACGAGCGCCCACTTGGAATCGGCCAGCCCGATCCAGTTCACGACCTGCGCGAGCGGCAGGAAGAGCAGGGAGGTCGGCACGAGGTACGTCACGAAGATGCCGGTGCCGAACGTGCCGACGCCGAAGAACTTGAGCCGGGCCAGCGCGTATGCGGCCACGGTGCCGATGGCGACGGACACGGTGGTGGCCAGCACGGTGACCAGCAAGCTGTTCCAGGTCCACGTCAGGAACCCGGTCTCCCAGATGAGCTTCTGGTAGTGCTCGAGCGTCGGGCCCTGACGGATCAGCAGCGGGACGGCCGCACGGTCGTACATCTCGCGGTCCGTCTTCAGGGATGTCATGGCCATGTGATAGAAGGGAAACAGCGCGAACACCAGGAACGGCACCAGCCCCAGGTGCAGCAGGATCTTGCCGGCCAGCGGGCGCCGCTTGACGGCCATCAGTAGGCCTGCCGCCGCACGAACTTCAGCTGGATCCACACGACGAACACCAGCACCGGGAAGAGGTAGAGCGAGATCGCCGCGCCCTGGCCGAGCTGTCCCGACTCGAACCCGATCTGCCGCGCCAGCGTCGCGAACAGATGCGTGGAGTTGATCGGCCCGCCGTGCGTGAGGATGTAGACGATGTTGAAGTCGCTGAAGGTGAAGATGGTGGAGAAGAGGACGACGATGGCGAGCACGGGCTTGAGCAGCGGCAGGGTCACGTGCCAGAAGCGCGAGACCGCCCCGGCGCCGTCGGCCTCGGCCGCCTCGTAGAGCTCCTTCGGGATCGAGACCAGCCCGGCCAGGATGGTGATGGCGAAGAACGGCAGGCCCCGCCACACGTTGACGGTGACCACCGCGGCCATGGCGTGATACTTCTGGCCCAGCCAGTTGGGGCCCGGCGGATCCATGAGGCCGAGCGCGATGCCCGTCCAGTTCACCACGCTGTACAGCGAGTTGAACATCCACCACCAGCCCAGCGTGGACAGCGCGGTCGGGATGACCCACGGCAGGAGCACCGCCCCGCGGATGAGCCGCTTGAACCACAGTTGCTGGTTGAGCAGCAGCGCCAGCGCGATGCCGAGCACGAGCTTGCAGGCCACGGCGGCGCCCGTGAACACGAACCCGTTCTGGAACGTCTGGCGGAACGCGTCGCTCTCCCACAGCGCCACGAAATTCTGCAGCCCCACGAAGTGGCTCGGGCGCCCGATGTAGGCGTTCGACAGCGCCATGTAGAGCGCCATGCAGAAGGGATAGGCGACGAGCAGGCCGATCAGCAACAGGGCGGGGGTCACGAAGGCCGGCCCCAGGAACCGCTCGTGGTCGAGCAGCTCCCGGAACCGGAGACCGGGTCGGGGGACGGCGGCGCCGACGCGGAGGTCGCCGACGGCCATCGCCTATCCCGCCATGATGCGCTTCATTTCCTTCTCGGCCCAGGCCATGGCGTCCTTGTTCGAGGTGCCCGTCACCGCCTTGGCGATCATGTTGGGCAGCACCCACTCGTTGGTGATGCGCTGTACCTTGTCGCTGGGCGGCGCCGGCCAGCCGTAGCAGTGGAACTGCACGCCCTCCTGCCTGAGGGCGGCGAACTTGGGGTCGGTCTTGAGCACCGGATGGTCCTGCAGGTTCCCGTAGACGGGCAGGTTGAACGCGTCGCCCGACATGATGTACTCGTCGAGGACGTCCTTCTTGCCGAGCAGGTACCGGATCCACTCCTTGGCCGGCTCGACGTTCTTGGAGAATTTCCAGATCCCGATGTGCCGCGGCACATCCGTCTCGTGTCGGCCCTTGGGCCCAGCCAGGCTCTTGTGGTGGTTGATGCCGTCGGCCGTCACCATCTTGCGGTTGCGGGCCACGATGTAGGCGCTGACCGGATTGTGGATCCAGCCCGCCTTGCCCGCGTTGAGCGAGTTGTTGTTGGCGGCGTTGTCCCAGGACAGGACCTCGGGCTCCATGCAGTCGCGGTACACCTTGCGGTACCACTCGAGCATCTGCTCGGTGGCCGGCCCGTTGATGCGGACCGTCTTGCCGTCCTTGTCGACCTCCATCCCGCCCAGCGACCAGAGCACGGGGCCGGCCGTCGAGATCGTGTCGTAGTTCTGGCTGATGGGGATCCCGACGGGGTGCCCCATCTTCTTCAGCTCCTTGCCGACCGTGTAGAGGTCCTCCCAGGTATCCGGGATCTTGAGGCCGGCCTTCTTGAAGAGGTCCTCCCGGTAGCAGGCCACGAAGAAGGTGTGGTACTGAGGGACGGCCCGCCACACCCCCTTGACCTTTGCCGTCTCCTCCGCCGAGGACAGCGTCTTCCCGTACTTCTTCTCCAGCTCGCCGACCAGGTCGGAGACGTCCACGAGCTGCGGCTCGTAGAGCCACGGGAAGTGCATGCGCATCTCGACGAGGTCGTGGCCGCCCTGGACCTGGACTTCCGAGGCGTACTTCGCGGCCTGCTGCTCGGCGTTGATGTGGTCGATCTTGATCTTGATCCCGGTGTCCTTGGCGAACCGCTGCCCGATCTCCGCGAGCTTCTTGTCGGACGCCGGGGCGAAGTTGTTCCAGCAGAGGTACGAGATCTCCCGCTGCTGCCCCCGGGCCGGCGGCACGCCGGCGGCGAGGATGCCGGCCAGGCCGGCCAGGGTCGTGGTCGCGAACTCGCGGCGCGTCGGACGGTCCATGCGGGCCTCCTCTGTCGGGATCGGAGCGGTCGGCATCAACCTACGGACCGCCGTGGCCGCGACTTTAGTGGGCACCGCCACCGGTGTCAAGGAACGCCCGTGTTCGTGGCGCCGGCGGCGGGGGCGCCGGGGAGGCGCCGAAGGCGCGGTGGAGCAGCGCCAGCACCACGATCATGTCGACGAGCCCGCCCGCCGCCCACATCACCACGCCGCCCCAGGCCTGATCGTCGAGCGCGGCGAGTCCGTCGGGGCGGGTCGCCGTCGCGTAGGTCCGGTAGAGCACCGCCGGCGCGACCGTCAGCAGCAGGCCGAGCGCCGCCACCTGGAAGGCGCCCAGGACCAGGTAGACGATCCGCGCGGTGTGGCCATAGGGGCGCCGGACGCGGGGCGCGGGGTGGACGACCGGCCACCAGAACGCGACGGCGCCGGCGAAGAACGCCGCGTGCTCGGCGTCGTGGACGAGGCGGTCGCCCAGGGCGGCGTCGTACGCCGAGGGCAGGTGCCAGACCCACAGGATCGCCGCGTACGTGAGCCAGGCCACGGGCATGGCGGTCGCGGCGACCCAGGCCCGGCGTGCCCGCGCGCCCGGGCGGAGCCAGCGTCCGGCGCGCCGCCGCACCGGCCCGGGCAGCGCCCAGACGATCATCGGGAACGGGTCGGCCAGGAGCAGCGCCGGCGCCGCCACCGCGATCAGCAGCATGTGCTGCACCATGTGGGCGACGAACAGGCGATGGGCGAGGGCGTCCAGCGGGGACAGCAGGGCCGCGGCGATCGCGGCCAGGCCCCCGAGGGCGAGCGCCGGCCGGGCCGTCGAGGGCGCGCGGGCGGAGCGCCGCGCCAGTCGCCACCAGCCCAGCGCGTACAGCGCGGCCGCGACGGCGAGCGGGAGCGCCACCTCGGGCCGGAGGTGCCACGCCAGAGCGGCGTCGCCGGCCGCCACCACGCCGCCGAGCGCGGTGGGCGCGGCCGTCCCCGCCGCCGCGCTGCCGGGCACCGGATGCGCCATCCGGCGCCCGCCTACTTCCGCAGCGCGAGCACCGCCACCCAGACGAAGAAGAGCACCGTGCCCGCCAGGAACAGCGCGAGGGCGAGGGTCTCGATCCCGCTCACGCGTGCCTCACTCGGCGCCGAGCAGCACGCCGAGCACGTTGAACAGCACGTCGCCCAGCAGGACCAGGAGATTGACGATCGACAGGGCCCACAGCAGGCGGATGCCGCTCATCGGGCCTGGCCCGGGCCGAGGCCGCCCCAGAACGTGAAGAGGTAGTAGACGCCCCAGACGGCGAGGACCCCGTACACGGCGAGCAGCCAGGCGTCGACGCCTCCGTGGAAGCTGGTGATCTCGCCGCCGGCGAAGGTCTCGATCTCCGGGTCGGCGTGGGGCGCCTCGGTCCACTGCGGGTGCGCCAGGTCGTCCTTATCGGTCATGGTCGATCCCCTCGCACTCCAGCACCTGGTACTTCACCGGCTCGACGTCGCGCAGCAGGTCGGACGCCGCGGCCCACACGAAGAGGCACAGGGCGCCGAGCCCCATGAGCGTCGACACGAGGAACTGCCCGAGGACCAGGTAGTGGAGCTCCTGCATGGTCACCGTCCCTCGCCCAGGATGCCCTTGTAGAAGCGCACGAGCGTCTTCGGCCCCGCCGCCGGCGCCCCGGGATCGAGCGCCAGCCGCGCGGTGCCGTGCGCGGCCGGATCCGGATCGTTGAGCTTCGCCTTCGCCGCGGCCTCCAGGCGCAGCTTCCGCCCCGTGAGGGGGTCGTTGAAGGCGGAGAAGGACAGCACGTAGTAGCTGATCGCCCACCGCTCGTCGTCCTTCATGGAGTCGGCGAAGGACGGCATCGGCGTGCCGTCGAGCCCGGTCGTCATCGTCCGGTAGATGTCGCGCACGTCGCCGCCGCCCTTGAACTGGCCCCGGGTGAAGTCGGCGGGCCGGATCGGGAACTTCAGGTCGTCCTGCAGCTCGCCCGCCGAGGGACCGTCGCCCTTGCCGTCCTCGCCGTGGCACTGGAAGCACTTGGCCTGCGTGTAGAGCTGCTTGCCGCGCTCGAGCAGCGCCGCCGTCGGCCTGGGCGGCTCGCCGATGACGATCGGCGGCTCGGGCGTCTCCTCCTTCCACCGCTCGGAGAAGGTCTTGATGTAGGCGATCACGGTGATCCGGTCCTTCTCGGGCAGCTCGTGCCACGTGGGCATCGCCGTCCAGCGCACGCCGCGGGTGAGCGTGCGGTAGAGGTCGCCGTCGGTCGGCAGCGACCCGGACGGCGTCGTCCGGAACTTGAAGGCGCCGAGCGTGAAGTTCCGCGGCCGGGGGTCGAGGAAGGTGGCGGCAGGGCCGTTGCCGTCGCCCTTCTCGCCGTGGCACCCGACGCACCGGCGCTCGTACACCTCCTTGCCGCGGGCGACGTGGTCGGGGGTGCTGGGCAGGGTCATCACGCTCGCCGACAGCGTCTGCGGCTCGAACGTGTCGCGCCACGCCCCGCGGTTCGTCCCGAGCTTCTGGATGTAGGCGACGAGGCCCCGCAGCTCCTCGGAGGGCGTGACGACGGTGAGGGTCTTGCCCTTCCACGTCTCGAGCTTGTCGTAGGGCTCGGGGAGGTTCTCGACGGCGAGCACCGGCGTGCCGTCGGTCTGCTCGGCGAACGCCAGGCCGGCGGGATTCGGCCGCAGGGGAATCGGCGTGTCCGCCTTGAACGTGAACAGCGTCTTCAGCGCGGCGGCGTCGCCGAGCGCGGCCGCGCCCTCCCGCTCGACGACCGGCGCCCGCGCGGTGCGGTACAGCCACTGGAACTCCGGCATGATCGAGTCCGGCACCACCATCTCGGGCTCCCAGTGGTGGGCGTAGTGCCAGCCGTCCGAGAACTTGAGCCCGACCCGCGAGAGGTCGGGGCCGATCCGCCGGGTCGAGAGCAGGTGGGGCCAGTCGTAGGCGTACTCGCCCACCTCGGCCACGGGCCCCCAGCGCTGGTCCTCGCCGGCCACGGGCCGGACGAACTGGCTGTGGCAGTACCAGCAGCCCTCGCGCTGGTACACCGCCCGGCCCAGCTGCTCGAGCGGCGTGTACGGCGTGGCCTCGTGCCACACCCACTTGACCTCGCCCAGCTCGTTGCGGACCGCGCGCGTGGCGCGCGTCTCGCGCGACTCGGGGATGGCGATGGGCAGGAGCCCCTGGACGAAGATGGCCAGCGTGATGCAGAAGAAGCCGGCGCCGAGGGCGTAGGTCTTCATCGGCGGAGCCCCCCGACGGGGCTCGGCCTCGGGCGCGGGGCGGTGGCCCCGCCGGCGGGCAGGGCGGCCATCGCCGTCCGCATGAAGTTGTAGACCAGCAGCGAGATGCCGATGTCCATCGACACGCCGGAGAGCGTGCGCACGAACCAGAACGGCCTCATGGTGACCAGCGTGTCGAGCCACTCCGCGCGCGCCATGAGCATGAAGCCCTGCTGCAGGCCCTGGGCCGACAGCACCAGGCCCATGGTCGAGATGCCCAGCGTGATCAGCCAGAACGACCAGTTGCCGAGCCGGTCGCTCCACAGCTCCCGGCCGACGAGGCGCGGCCACACGTGCAGCGCCCCGGCGATGGCCCAGACCACGAAGGTGCCGAACACGGTGAGGTGGGAGTGCGAGATGACGAAGTCGGTGAAGTGCGTGGGCGTCTGCAGCGACCGCAGGGCCTCCACCGAGCCCTGGAAGCAGCCGGCCAGGTACATGAGGGAGCCCATGATCAGGAACTTCGCCGGCAGGTTCCGCGAGAACCCGTCCCAGTGGCCCTTCATGGTCCCGAAGAAGTTCTGGAGCACCGTCCACACCGGGACGATGAGCATCATCGACGAGACGATGGCGATGGTCTCCGCCCAGTCGGCGATGGGGCTGAACAGGTAGTGGTGGATGCCCACGAACGGGTAGAAGAACGCCAGCGACCAGAAGCCGATCAGCGACAGCTTGTGGCTGTAGATCGGCGCCCGCACGGCGGCGGGCAGGAAGTAGTAGATCAGGACGTAGCCGGCCGGGGTGATCCACAGGCCCACCACGTAGTGGATGAAGAGCCCGTGCAGCGCCGCGTTGTTGATGCCGGGCACGGTGCCGTACGGGCCGACCAGGAGCAGGAGGAGGTTCACGTCCGTCCACACCAGGGCGCCGATCAGGTACCACAGGCTCACGTAGAGGTCGCGCTGCACCCGGCGCGCGATGGTCATCAGCAGCTGCCACGAGATCGCCATCACGCAGACGGTGAGCACGACGACGTTGGGCAGCCACAGCTCGCCCGCCTCCCAGCCGCGGTTGGTGCCGAACACGGTGAGCCCGACGAAGGCCGCGGCCAGGTTCAGGTTCCACACCCACAGCAGCGGGAACGCCCAGCGCTCGTTCCAGACGCGGACGCCGGCCAGGCGCGGGGTCACGTAGTAGGTCAGGCCGATGAAGAGCGTGGAGAAGGCCCCCCAGATGACCCCGTTGACGTGGACCGGGCGCAGCCGCCCGAACGTCGACCACGCCTGGGCGCTCAGGAAGTCGGGGTAGTTGAACTTGGTGGAGACGAGGACGCCCACGGTGGGCGCGAACATCAGCCAGAAGAAGCCCCAGAGGAGCCACTGCCGGATGAGCTCCGGGTTGATGAGCTCGTCGTTGCGGGCCATGGCCCGCACGACCTGGGCGTCCAGGCGCGCGGCGTCGCCGCGCGCCTCGTCCCGCACCGCCACCGCGTCCGGCATCGCTCCTCCTCGCGTCTGCGATCCGGCCCGTCAGCCCAGGCGGAGCCGGTGGGTCGCCTCGAACCGCTGGCCGCGGGTGTTGCTCAGCGTCACCCGGATGGTCCCGTCGCGGCGCGCCCGCAGCCTGAACGCGATCAGTGGATTGTCGCTCAGCGCCGCGCTCAAGGCGAAGCGACAAACGGGCTCCTCGTCGTAGCGCACCTCGAGGTCGCGCAGGTGGAAGGGCTCGGTCTCGCGCACGAAGGCGCCGTCGCGCAGGACGAGCCCCGTCCGGCTCGGGTGCCTGGTCTTCAGCTGGACCTCGACGATCTCCCCGGCGTCCACCCGGCCGTCGGCCACGAGCCGGGGGATCCGGATGACCGGCGGGCGGATCTCGTCCTCGATGGCGCCGGGGGCCGGCGGCACGCCCGCGCAGCCGCCGGCCCCCGGGGCGATGGCGACCGGGGCCTCGGCCGTGAAGCGGCCGTGGCGACCGCACTCGGCCACGGCGAGCACCGTGGAGGCCCCCTCGTCGAGGCGGGCCTGGAACGCCACGTAGGCCTGGCCGCTGGCCGGCGTGAAGTGGAAGACGCCCTTGAGCGGCACGGGATCGCGCGGGTTCACCACCGTGAGCGTGGTGACGTGGTGATCGGGGGCCATCGGATGCCCGGCCTCGACGGTGATCGGGACCCGCCCGCCGTTCGACGTGGCCGCGGGCAGGCGCAGGCGTAGCCGGTGCTCGTCGTCCGTGCTCGCCCGTCCGGCGCCGGCCGGGGCCGGCCCCATGGCCGGCCCGACCACGAGCCCCGCGGCCGCCCCGGCCAGACACAGGAAGCGACGCCGGGAGACGAGCGACGGCCGCGGGGCGAGGGGGAACCCTGTCATCGAGCGCGCCCGCTCAGTGCCGGCCGGCGTCGAGCTTGCTGCCCCGGTTCGACCAGATGATGTAGGCCTCCAGCGCCTTCATCGCGTCGGAGTCGACGGCCAGCGCGACCCCCTCGTTGGGCTTCTCGATGCACCAGTTGATCATGTCGCGCAGGGTCGCGAACTTGTTCATCTGTTCCTGGAACTTCGGAAACTCGTGCGGGTGGGTGTCGGAGGCGAACGGGTGGCACATCGCGCAGGCCATGCCCGTCTTCGAGAGCTGGGTGTTGAGACGCTTCTCCGCGTCGGGATCGCCGTGGAACAGCATGTCGCCGAGCTTGACCTGGTCGATGAAGACCTCCTCGAAGGCCTTGAGCTGCTCGGCCGTGTGCCTCTCCTTGTGGGCCAGGGCGCGCTCGCCGCCCAGGCCGACCACCAGGGCGAGGACGGCTGCCCCGCCCAGCGCGACCAGCACGTGCCGTGTCCGTGTCATGCCGCTTCCCCTTCTCGGGCGCGAAGCCCGGTGTGGTTACTTGTGGGCGCCGTAGAACGGCCACTCGCGATCGGCGATGCGGGGCTGCAGCACCTGGTTGACGTTGTCGCCCGTTCCCGCGTCGACAGCCGCCTCGGCCAAGACGTCCTTGCGCCACATGACGTACTCGTTCTCGACCTTCGGGCCGCCGGCGGTGAGCCTGGCCCAGCCCACGCCGTCGAAGTGGTCGCCGGGGTCCACCCGCACCATGGGCTTGGTCAGCACGGGCACGCCGTCCGGCGCGTACGGCCAGGGCCACGACGTGGCGAGCATCCCGATCGAGCGCAGCGAGCCGATCTCGTTGTAGAGGACCTGGTGGGTGTGGCCGTGGACGTTGGTGACGTTGCTGTACGGCTTCAGGACCTCGTGCACCTCCCGCCAGTCGCGCACCCAGAAGTTCCAGGGCGGGTAGTACTCGTAGAGCGGGTTGTGGCTGAAGACGACGACGGGCCGGTCCTTGGGCCAGCTCGACAGCGTCTTGCTCAGCCACTGGAGCTGGTCCTGGCCGACGCCGGCCCAGGCGCCGGCCACGCTGCCGTCCAGCGCCGACATGTGGGCCATCCGCTGCTTGGGCGTCATCTTCTTGGCCGTCCAGTAGTCGGGGCCGCGGCTCACCGTGTCGAGCCCCACGAAGCGGACGCCCTTGTGGTCGAACGTCCACTGCGACTTGCCGAAGAGCGACTCCCACTTCTTGCCCATGTCCAGGTACCAGTCGTGCTCGCCGGGGATGAAGACCTTCTTGATCTTCACCTCCTTGAGGATGTCGGCGCCGAGGTCCAGCTCGACGGGATCGCCCAGCTGCGCCAGGTCGCCGCCGAAGATCAGGAAGTCCGCGGGCGGCGACATGGCCTGCACCTCCTTGAAGGCGCGGACGGCCTTGTCCACGAAGCGCGTGTTGACGCTCTTGGGGTAGAGATGGGTGTCGGAGACCCAGGCGAACGTGAAGCGCGGCTGCTGGGCGACGGCGACATCGATGGTGTTGATGAGCGGGAACCAGCCGTAGGTGGCCGCCCCGGCCGCGGCCCCGGCCAGCAGCGAGCGATGCAGGAAGGTGCGCCGGGTGAACCCGATGGAGGCCGCCGGCCGCGCGCCGGGCTGGCGCAGGGACCTCTCCATCTCGCGGCGTGTCCGTTGAAGGTCGTCCATGCCTGCCTCCTTGGCGTCTCGGATGCGTCTCGGGCCGTCTACTTCTTCAGCTCCACCCCGACCGTGGTCGCCTCCTTGGCCTTGACGGTGATCGGGGTCTCCACGGCGCCCGTGTACTCCTGCCACGTCACCAGCGTGTACGAGCCGGGCGGAATGTTGGCCAGCGTGAAGCTGCCGTCCTTGGCCGAGACCGCGTAGTACGGGTTGTCGGCCACGTGGATCCACCCCAGCATCCAGCCGTGGGCGTCGCACTCCACGCGCACCAGGCCCGGCTTCTTGAGTGGCCGCGCGATCCGCTGGCCCTGGTTGGGCAGCGCGACGTTGAACACGGTGAGCTTGCCGAGGAACCCGTGCGTGTTGTGGAGCACGGGATCGGAGTTGACGATCTCGACGTCGCCGGCCGGGATCACCTGCACGTGAGGCTTGAAGTCGCACTTGACGTTGTCGATGGTCGGCGTCTTCGGCGGCTTCTCCCAGGCCTTGCCCTTGGCGACTTGCTTGAGATAGACGATCGCGTCCTGCACGGCCTTGTCGGGGCCGAGCACGATCTGATCGACCTCGCGCACGCCGCTCCCGCACGCCTCCCGGTCCTTGGTCGGGATGACCTTCTTCTTGGGCGGCGGGGTGCCGGGAAACGTGACCGTGCCCTTGATCGTGCCGCCGTCGGCGACGGCCACGACCTCGTAGGCTCCGGGCGACCCCGGGGCCGCGAGGAGCGTGGCCAGCGCGAGACAGACTCCGAGCGTCGGCTTCATCAGCGGGTTCTCCTTTCAGGGACGCGTCGTGATCAGAGGTCCACGAACGACTCGAGGGAGGTGTCGACCCGGTCGTCGGGGGAGTGGCAGACGAGACACGACCGCCCCCCGATCTCCGACACCAGCGTGTAGCCGGTACCGTGGTGCCGCCAGACGATCACGTCGTAGCCACGGTGCCTCAGGGTCTTGAACTTCGGTTTCTCGTTGAGGCCCAGACGCTTGTACGCCTCCTCCGGGATGACGAACAGCGACACGTGCTTGCGGTCGAGCTGGTATTCGAGCGCGGCCACCTCGACGCTGTCGAGGTGGGAGATGCGGGCGCCGAGCAGCGTGACGTCGCGGCCGGTCAGCTCGGGCACGGTGACGTTGAAGTCCAGACGCTTGCGCAACCACTCCTCGGCGGTCTTCGGCGACACCCCCACGATGTCGGGCGGCAGCAGCCCGCGGACCAGCTTCTGATGCTGGTCGACCGAGGCGTCGGCGAGCCTGGTCAGCATGTCGCCCCGCTCGCGGACGACCGCCAGCTTCATGCCGGCGACGAGCCCGACGGCGAGCAGCAGCACCGCGACCAGCGCATGGCGCCATGGCAGCGCGCGCCGCCGGGCCGCCGGCGCCGGCACGGCGGGCCCGGCGAGGCCGGCCAGCAGGCGAGCCACCTTCTCGCGCAGCGCCGGCGGTGCCGGATCGGGACGCAGGCGGGTGACGTAGGTCTCCCGGAAGAGGGACTCGTGCTCGACGACGAGCCGGCACGTCTGGCACCCGGCGAGATGCGCCTCCATCGCGCTGCGGGGCTCCGCCGGCAGCTCGCCGTCGACGTAGGGGAAGACCTGGGATTTCGCCGTGTCACAGTCCATGGCGTACCCGCGTGGCCGGCTCGTCCTGGCGCCGTGGCTCGACGAGGTAGGTCCTGAGCAGGTTGCGTCCGCGATACAGCCGCGACATGACCGTCCCCAGGGGACGGTCGATGATCGTCGCGATCGTCCGGTACGGCAGCCCCTCGATGTCCTTCAGCTCCACGACTTCCCGCATCGTGACGGGCAGGCGGCGGATGGCCTCCCGGACGTGCTCGATCGCTTCCTGACGCAGCAGGATGTCCTCGGGCGCCAGCGGGATCGAGTACAGCGGGCTGTCCATCGGGCCGGACACCTCGTCCTCCAGCGGATCCTCGAGTGGTCTCGCCTTGCGCCGGCGATGCCGATCGATCAGCGTGTTCCTGATGATGCGGAACATCCACGCCTTGAACGGCAGCGTCCGGTCGAAGGAGTCGAATCCACGCAGGCCCCGGATCAGGCTCTCCTGCAGCAGATCGTCGGGCTCCTCCGGCGGCCGGGCCAGGAGGCAGGCGTAGTTGTGGAGCGAATCCAGAGACTCGGACACGTACGCCTGGAACTCCGACACCTTGTCCACGGTGGCCCCTTTGCGCCGACCGCGCCTCGCCGCATCTGACGGTACCTAGGGTACGCGCGCCGGGGCACGGATATTCCCTCGGCCCGGCCGGTCAGGCCCGGCGGAGGTCTCGTGGGACGGCGCCGTGCGGGCCGCTCACGCCTCCCGCGGCGGCCAGGCCTTGAAGCGCTCGCGCAGGACCTTCTTGTCGAACTTGCCCACGCTGGTCTTGGGCACGGCGTCGATCAGCACGACCTCGTCGGGCAGGGCCCACTTGGCGAGCTTGGGGCGCAGATAGTCGAGGATCTCGGCGGGGTCGAGCGTCGTGCCCGGCTTGGGGACGACGCAGGCCAGCGGCCGCTCCACCCACTTGGGGTGGGGGACCGCGATGACGGCGGCCTCCAGCACCTTGGGGTGCCCCATGATCATGGTCTCGACGTCGATCGACGAGATCCACTCGCCGCCGGACTTGATCAGGTCCTTGGTCCGGTCGGTGATCTGCACGTAGCCCTCGGGATCGATGACGGCGACGTCGCCGGTGCGGAACCAGCCGTCGGCGGTGAAGCGGTCGGCGGACTCGGGGTTGTTGTAGTACGAGCGGATCACCCAGGGGCCGCGCACCTGGATCTCGCCCATCGACTGGCCGTCCCAGGGCTGCTCGCGGCCGGCGTCGTCGACGATGCGCAGGTCCACGCCGGCCACCGGGTAGCCCTGCTTGGCGCGGTAGGCGTAGCGCTCGTCGTCGGGCAGCGATCGGAGCGGGGCCTTGACCCGGCACACCGTCCCCAGCGGGGTCATCTCGGTCATGCCCCAGGCGTGCAGCATCGGCGCGCCGTACTTGGTGTCGAACTTCTCGATCAGGCTGCGCGGCGCCGCCGAGCCGCCGATGGGGATGCAGCGGATGGAGGAGATGTCCCACTGCGGCTCGCGCTCGAGGATGGCGTCGATGGCGATCCACACCGTCGGCACCGCGCCCACCAGCGTCACCCGCTCGTGGTGCACGATCTCCAGGATGTCGCGCGGCTGCGGGTTGGGGCCGCCGAAGATCTGGGTGGCGCCATTGAGCACGCCGGCGAAGGGCACGCACCAGGCGTTGGCGTGGAACATGGGCACGATGTGCAGGATGACGTCGCTCTCGGAGATGCCCAGCACGTCGGCCATCGACGAGGCCATGGAGTGCAGGAAGATGGCGCGGTGGGTGTACACGGCGCCCTTGGGGCTGCCGGTGGTGCCCGAGGTGTAGCACATGCCGGCCGCGGCGTTCTCGTCGAGGGCGGGCCAGTCGGTGACGGGCGTGGCCGCGCGCAGCAGCTCCTCGTAGTCCAGGGCGCCGGGCGGGACCTGCGCCGCCGGCGTGTCCTTCATCACGATGACGTGCCGCACGCTCGGCAGCCGCGACCGGATCGGCTCCAGGGCCGGCCAGCACGAGGCGTCGACGATGAGCACCCGGTCCTCGGCGTGGTTGACGATGTAGGTGATGTCCTGGGCCGACAGCCGGATGTTCACGGTGTGCAGGACCGCGCCCATCATCGGCGCGGCGAAGTAGACCTCCAGGTGCCGGTGGGAGTTCCAGGCGAAGGTGCCCACGCGGTCGGTGGGCCCCACGCCCAGCGCGCGCAGCGCGCCGGCCAGCCGGGCCGTGCGCTCGGCGAAGTCCGCGTAGGTCGTGCGCTGCAGGCCCTGGCCGGGCACCCGGGTGGCGAGCGTCTTGTTCGGGAAGAGCCGGCGCGTGCGCTCGAAGAAGTGCGTCAGCGTGAGCGGGTACCTCATCATCAGGTCGTTGATCGGCGCCGTCATCGTCATCGGCCTCCCAGGTCTTCCGACGTCGCGCAGCGGAAGCCCACGTGGTGGTGGCCCGCCGCGGCGCCACGCCGGTCGTACGCGTGGCGGCGCGTGACCGACAGCGTCTCGGCGGCGTCGTCGTGGCTCGCGCCGCGCACGACGACCCGCTCGCCGGCCCCGCCCCTGAAGGGCTCGCGCCCGTCGTCCTGCCGGTAAGGGTACGGGCGCAGCGCGGTGGACGTCCACTCCCTCAGGTTGCCCAGCAGGTCCTCGACGCCGTGCGGCCCGGCGCCCAGCGGCCGGCCGGCGGTCGGCCGGGTGGCGTTGTAGGTCCGGCCGAACACCGCGCGGTCGGCGGTGGGCGCCTGCCCGCCCCACGGGTACGGGCGCCGGTCGTCGCCGCGGGCGGCCTTCTCCCACTCCGCCTCGGTCGGCAGCCGGCGGCCCCTCCAGGCGCAGTAGTCGCGGGCGCCGAACCACGAGACCTCGACGGCGGGGTGCGAGGCGAAGCCGGGCTCGACGCTCCACCGTCCGGGCGCCGGCCCGCCGTCGCAGGGGATCGGCGCCGGCGGCCCCCCGGCGCCGCGGCAGGCGTCGCGGATGCGGGCGTCGGCGTCGTCGTGATCGTACCGGCGCTCGCCCTCGGGCGAGCGCAGGCCCCGGGCCTCCAGGAAGGCGGCGAACTCCCCGTTGGTGACCTTGTGCCGCTCGAGCCAGAAGTCGCGGACGAACACCCGGTGCAGCGGCGCCTCGTCGGCGTCGCCGCCGTCGCGTCCCATCCAGAACGCGCCCGCCTGGATCAGCATGATGCCGTCGGCGGCGGCGACGGCGGGCGCGAGCGACGCCGCCAGGGCGGCGATCACGAGCAGGGCCGCGGTCACGCCGAGACCTTAGTCAGGGGCCGGGGACGTGTCAATGCGCGCGCCGCGAGCCGGCGCGCCGCGGCAGTCGTGATATCGTGAGCGCGGGATGCGCTCCCGCTGGAACGACGCCGAGGCGTCCGCCCTCTCCGAGCTCGATCTCCTCGTCTACGCCTCCCGCCTGGTCGGCGCCGAGTCCTCGCTGGTCGTCTGGGGCGGGGGCAACACGTCCATCAAGACCGCCGAGCGGGACCACCGGGGACGGCCCGTGGACGTGCTGCGCGTCAAGGGCAGCGGCTCCGACCTGAAGTCGATCCAGCGCAAGGACTTCCCCGGCGTGCGCATGGACGACATCCGCGCCCTGCTCGACCGGCCCGACATGGGCGACCAGGAGATGGTCGACTACCTGGCGCGCTCGCTCCAGGAGCCGGGCGGCCCGCGGCCGTCCATCGAGACCCTGCTGCACGGCTTCCTGCCGGCCCACGCGGTCGTGCACACGCACGCCGACGCGATCGTCTCGCTCACCAACACGGACCGCGCGCGCGAGACGCTGCAGGCCGTCTACGGCGACGACGTCGTCGCCCTCGACTACCGGCGCCCCGGCTTCCGCATCTCCAAGGACGTCGCCGAGGCGGTGGCCGCGCAGCCCGGGGCCCGGGCGCTCATCCTCGAGAAGCACGGCACCATCACGTGGGGCGCCACGGTCCGGGAGGCGTACGAGGCGACGATCGCGCTGATCACGCGCGCCGAGGCGGCGATCGCCGAGCGCGCGCGCGGGCGGCGGCGGTTCGGCGGCGTGCGGGTGCCCGTGCTCGAGCCCGAGCGCCGCCGCGCGCTCGCGGTGGCGGTGGCCCCGCGGCTGCGCGGCCGGCTGGGCCGCGATCGCCGCGTCGTCCTCACCTTCGACGACGCGGCCCCGGTGATGGAGTTCGTCTCCTCGGCCGACGCCGCGACGGTGTCGCAGGTGGGCCCGGCCACGCCGGACCACACCATCTTCACCAAGCGCCTGCCGTGCTTCGTGCCGTGGGACGGCGGCGACGCCGCCTCGCTGGAGGGCGCGCTCGACACGGCGCTCGCCGGCTTCGTGCGCGACTACACGGCGTACTTCGAGGCCCACCGCTTCGAGGGCGCCGCCCTGCTCGACGCCATGCCGCGCGTCGTGCTGGTGCCCGGCCTCGGCATGTTCGCCGCGGGCCGCGACCGCCGCACCGCCGGCATCGTGAGCGACATCTACCACCACACCATCGACGTCATCGGCCAGGCCACGCTCTTCGGCCGGTACGTCTCGCTCTCGGCCAAGGACGCCTTCGACGTCGAGTACTGGCCGCTCGAGCTCTACAAGCTCACGCTGGCGCCGCCCGAGAAGGAGCTGGCGCGGCGGATCGTCCTCGTCACCGGGGGCGCCTCGGGCATCGGCCGCGCGGTGGCCCGGCGCCTGGCCGCGGAGGGCGCCCACGTCGTCGTCGGCGACGTCGACGAGGCCGGCGCCCGGAAGACCGCGGACGAGATCGTGGCCGCCACCGGCGCCGGCCGGGCGCTCGCCGTGGCCATGGACGTGACCCGCGAGGCCTCGGTGCGGGCGGCGTTCGAGGCCTGCGTGCTGGCCTACGGGGGCCTCGACGTCCTGGTCTCGAACGCGGGCGTCGCGCACTCGGCGCCGGTCGCCGACATGAGCCTCGCCGACTGGGAGCGCTCGTTCGCCGTGAACTCCACCGGCCACTTCCTCGTCGCGCGCGAGGGGATGCGGGTGATGATCCGCCAGGGCCTGGGCGGCGCCCTGGTGTTCGTCGCCACCAAGAACGTCTTCGCCCCCGGCAAGGACTTCGCCGCCTACTCCGCGGCCAAGGCCGCCGAGGCCCAGCTGGCCAAGGTGCTGGCGCTCGAGGGCGCGCCCCACGGCATCCGCTCGAACATCGTGCACCCCGACGCCGTGTTCCGGGATTCGCGGCTCTGGTCCGAGGAGGTGCGGCGGCAGCGCGCGGCCGCCCAGGGCATCGGCGTCGACCAGCTCGAGGACTTCTACCGCAGGCGTAACCTCCTCGGCGTCCGGATCCTGCCGGAGGACGTCGCCGAGGCCGTGCTGTTCCTGGCCTCCGACCGCTCGGCGAAGACGACCGGGTGCTCCATCACCGTGGACGGCGGGGTGCGCGAGGCGTTTCCGCGGTGACGCGGTTCGGCGCCTTCCTCTCGCTGCACCCGCCCCGGGAGCAGTTCGCGCTGGTCCAGCGCGTGGAAACCCTGGGCTTCGACTCCGTCTGGTGCGGCGACCACGTGTCCTTCCACCAGCCGCTCCACGAGTCGCTCACGCTGCTGGCCGCCTACGCCCCGATCACCGAGCGCATCAGGCTCGGCACGGCCGTGTACCTGCTGGCCCTCCGGCCGCCCGCCGTCGCCGCGAAGATCACGGCCTCGCTCGACGCGCTCTCCGGCGGCCGGCTGATCTTCGGCGTGGGCGTGGGCGGCGAGAACCCGAAGGAGTTCGAGGCCTGCGGGGTGCCGCACCGCGAGCGCGGCGCCCGGGTGAGCGAGGCCATCGACGTGGTCCGCGCGCTGTGGCGTGACACGCCGGCCTCCTTCAAGGGCCGCTTCACGCAGTTCGAGGGCGTGTCGATCGATCCCAAGCCCGTGCAGCGCCCGGGGCCGCCCATCTGGGTCGGCGGCCGCTCCGACGCCGCGCTGGCGCGGGCGGGGCGGCAGGGCGACGGCTGGGTCTCCTACGTGGTGACGCCGGAGCGCTACGCCCAGAGCCTGGAGAAGATCCGGGCCGCGGCGGCGGCGCACGGCCGCCCGCTCGACGGTTTCGCCACCGCCCACCTGACGTTCATCACCGTCGGCCGCGACCGCGAGCAGGCGCGCGCGGCGTGGGTGGCGCGGCTGAGCGCACGCTACGCCCAGGACTTCGGCCCGCTCGCCGAGCGCTACGGCGTCCTCGGCACGCCGGAGCAGTGCGCCGAGCGCCTGGAGGCCTACCGCGCCGCCGGCTGCTCGTACTTCCTGCTCAACGCCATCTGCGATCCGCGCGAGGAGCGCGAGCAGCTCGAGCGCATCGCCGCCGACGTCCTGCCGCGCCTGGCCGGACGCTAGGTGCGTGTCCGCCCGCGCGAGTGCCGGGCGCGGGTGGCCGCCGTCCGGGCGCTCACGCCGCACGTCCTCGAGATCGACCTGCGCATGGAGGAGCCGCCCGCGCTCGTCTTCGACGCCGGGCAGTGGGTCTCGGTGCCGTTCGGGCCGAAGACGGTGCGCGCCTACTCCATCGCCTCCACGCCGGCCTCGCCGTCCGTGATCACGCTGTGCGCCGACGTCGCCCCCGGCGGCATCGGCTCGCGGTGGCTGCGCGGGCTGTCGGCGGGGCAGGAGGTGACCTTCAAGGGGCCGCTCGGGGGCTTCGTGTTCTCGCGGGCCGATCCGCGCCGGCCGCTCTTCGTCGCCGAGGAGATCGGCATCGTCCCCGTGCGCTCGATCCTGGTCGACCTGCACGAGACGGGCTTCGGCCGCGCGACCCGCCTCATCCACTGGGCCCGCGACCCGGGCTGGCTCGTCTACGACCGGGAATTCCGATCGATGGCGCGGCGGCACCCCGCCTTCTCGTATCATCCTGTCGTCGGCGAGGCCCCGGCCGGGTGGGCGGGCGAGCGCGGCGCCGTGGAGGCCGTGGTGGATCGGCTCACGCCGTCCGTGGAGGGGCTCGTCGCCTACGCCTGCGGCGGCGGCGCCATGATCGACCGCGTGCGCGGCGTGCTCGTGGCCCGGGGCCTCGAGCGCAAGGCCGTGAAGTGGGAGAGGTTCTGGTGAGGCGGCCGGCGCGCGCCCGGCGCGCCGGCGGGAGCGGACGATGGCGGACCTGAGCGGCGGCGACCTGGTGGCCCGCGTGCTGGCGCAGGCCGGCGTCGGCCACGTCTTCACGCTCTGCGGCGGCCACGTGCTGCCCATCTACGACGGCTGCCTCGGCGAGGGCATCCGCGTCATCGACGTGCGGCACGAGCAGGCGGCCGCGCACGCCGCCGACGCCTACGCCCGGCTCACGCGCAACGTCGGCGTGGCCGTGGTCACCGCCGGCCCCGGCGTCACCGACGCCGTCACCGGCGTGGCCAACGCGTACTCCGCCCGCAGCCCGCTGCTGCTCGTCGGCGGCGCCGCGCCGCTCCGGCTGCGGGGGCTCGGGGCGCTGCAGGAGATGGAGCAGGTCGCGCTCCTGCGGCCGATCACGAAGGGCTCGTGGTCGGTGGCCGAGACGCGGCAGATCCCGGAAGTCCTCGCCACGGCCATCCGCACCGCGCTCACCGGACGCCCGGGCCCGGTCTTCGTCGAGATCCCCGTCGACCTGCTCCTGAATCGCGTCGAGGACCGGCTGGCGCCGATCCCGACCGGCTACGTGCACCGCGCGCCGTCCGCGCCCGATCCGGGGGCGGTGGCCCGGCTCGCCGAGCGCCTGGGCGCGGCCGCGCGTCCCGTGATCATGGCCGGCGGCGGGGTGTACTGGGACGACGCGGCCAAGGCGCTGGCGGCCTTCGCCGAGGCCGCCGGCGTGCCGGTCTTCGCCAACGGCGCCGGCCGTGGCTGCCTGCCGTCGGACCACCCGCTGGCGTTCGCGCACGCGCGCGGGCCCGCCCTGGGCGAGGCGGACTTCGTGCTCGTCCTCGGCGCGCCGCTCGACTTCCGCCTGGGCTACGGCCGGCCGCCCACGTTCGCCGAGGACGCCGCCGTGTGCATGATCGACTGCGACCCGGCGGAGATCGGCCGCAACCGCCCGATCGAGGTCGGCCTGGCCGCGCACCTGGGCCGGAGCCTGGAGGCCCTGACCGACGCCCTGCCACGCGGGCTCGGCGGGCGCTGGGAGGGCTGGCGCGGGCGCCTGGCCGAGCGCGAGCGGGCGGCGCGCGCCGCGCTCGAGGCGCAGTGCGCCGCCGACCAGGTGCCGGTCTCGCACTACCGCTGGGCGGCCGAGATCGCCCGTGTGGTCACGACCGACACCATCGTCGTCGGCGACGGGGGCGACGTCGTCGGCTGCGCCTCCAAGGTGATCGCCCTGCACCGGCCCGGGCAGTGGCTCGACCCCGGCCCGTTCGGCTGCCTGGGCGTGGGGCCCTCCTTCGCCATCGCCGCCAAGCTCCTGCATCCCGGCCGGCGCGTGCTGCTGGTCGCCGGCGACGGCGCCTTCGGCCTGAACGGCATGGAGATGGAGACGGCCGTGCGCTTCGGGCTGCCGCTGACGTGCATCGTGGGCAACGACGGCGGCTGGGGCCAGATCCGCAACCCGCAGCTCTCCTTCTTCGGCGCCGAGCGGACGGTAGCGACCTCGCTGCCGACCTCGCGCTACGACCTGATGGTGGAGGCGCTCGGCGGCCGGGGCGCGCTCGTCACCGATCCCGCGGCGATCCGGCCGGCCCTGGAGCGCGCGCTCGCCTCGGACGAGGTCTGGTGCATCAACGTACCGCTCGACCCCGCGGCCTACCGGCGCACGGGCCAGGTCTCGATGGCCATCTGACGGCGTGCGCATCACGTTCCTCAGCCCGCACGTGCGGGTCGCGGGCGGCGTGCGCGCGATCCTCTCCTACGCCGACCGTCTGGCCGCGCGGGGCCACGAGGTCACGGTGCTCGTGCCCGCGCGTCGCTCCTGGCGGGCGTGGTGGCGCAACGTCAGGGCCGCGGGCCCCGACTGGGTCGATGGCTTCCGGCCCCGGGTGCGCTGGGTCGCCAGACTCGACGCCACGGCCCTGCCGCCGGGCGACGTGGTCGTCGCCACCGCGTGGCAGACGGCGCCCGTCGCGGCCGCCGTGCCGGCGCGCTGCGGCGCCGGGGTCTATCTGATCCAGCACTACGAGAGCCTCTATCACGGCGCGCCGGAGCAGGTGGACGCCACGTACCGGCTGCCGCTGGCCAGGATCGTCATCTCGACCTGGCTGCGCGACGTCATGCGCCAGCGCTTCGGCGGCGAGGCCGAGGTGCTGGTGACGCCCGTGGACCGCGCGCTGTTCCACCCGGTCCCCGTCGCCGTCGCGACGCCGCGCCCCCGCGTGCTGATGCTCCACCACCACTACGCCTGGAAGGGCGTCGCCGACGGCGTCGAGGCCGTGGCCCTCGCGCGGCGCGCTGTTCCCTCGCTGGTCCTGGTCGGCTTCGGGCTGCGGCCTCCGCGCGGCGCGATGCCGTACGACGAGTTCCACGCCGACCCGCCCCAGCAGCGCCTCCGGGAGATCTACTCGTCCTGCGACGTCTACCTGTGCCCGGCGTGGGACGAGGGCCTCGGCATGCCGGCGATGGAGGCCATGGCGTGCGGCGCGGCGCTGGTCACCTACGACAACGGCGGCTGCCGGGATTACGCCCACGACGGCGAGACGGCGCTGGTGGCCCCTCGCCGGAACGTGGCCGACCTGGCGGCCCGGCTCGCGTGCCTGGCCGAGGACGCGGCGCTCAGGGAGAAGATCGCGTCGGCCGGCCGGGCGCTGGTGACGCGGGCCTTCGACTGGGAGCGCGCGGTGGACCGGATGGAGTCGCTGCTGCGGCAGGCGGCCGCCCGGGGCTGAGCGCGACCGGGTCAGGGCTGCGGGGCGTCGGGACGCGAGGACTCCAGCCGCTCGGTGAGCGTGGTCAGCTCCTGCTCGACCTCCCGGAGCCGGTCGGCGAGGCGGTCGCGCTCGTCGCGCAGCGTGCGGGCCAGGGAGACGACGGCCTCGATCAGCAGCCGCTCCCGCTCGTCCATCGCCTCGCCCAGGTTCAGCCGCTCGCTCATCGCCATCTCGACCTCCGGGAGCGGTCCACGGTGACAACGGAGCGGGCAGCAAGAAGGGTGCCCGCATGGCAAAGCGCGCCTCGACGCGGAGTTCTGGGGGCGATGCCACCGGGGCATGTGCGCCCGCCTGACACGCGCGGCCAGGACTGTCGGCCATCGAGACACCCCCGGATGGCGGTGCTAGAATTCATCGAGCATGCCCATCTACGAGTACGAGTGCCGCGACTGCCGCCGCGTGGTCAGCCTCCTCGTGCTCCGGCCCTCGTCCGCCGAGGCGCCTCGATGTCCCCGGTGCGGAGGGCTGGCGCTCACCCGGCTCATGTCCCGGTTCGCCACCGTGAAGTCCGAGGACGCCCGGCTGGACGCCCTGGCCGACGACCCCAGCCTGGGCGACATCGACGAGAACGACCCCGCCAGCGTCGCCCGGTTCATGAAGAAGATGGGGCGCGAGCTGGGCGACGACCTGGGTGACGACTTCGACGAGGCCGTCGACGAGGCGATGAGCGAGTCCAGCGACGACCCCGCGCCCGGCGCGGAGGCCACGTCGGACTCCGGCACGTCCGACAGCGACTTGTGAAGATCGTCCTCCACGACCGCCTCGAGGCGGTCGGCCCCGCCGCGTGGGACGCGCTGCACCGCCGTACCCGCCTGCGCTCGCCCTTCCTGACCTGGACCTGGCAGACGGAGTGGGCGCGCGTCTTCGCCGCCGGGCACCGCCTGGAGGTCTGGCGCGCCGAGGACGACGGCGAGCCGGTGGCCCTGCTGCCGCTGCACGAGACGGCCCCCGGCGTGCTGGAAATGCTCGGCGGGGCCGAGGTGTCGGACTACCTCGACCTGATCGTGGAGGCCGGCTACGAGGAGGAGGCCTGGTCGGCGCTGCTGTCCGCGCGGGCCGCCGCCTCCTCGGTGTGGCGGCTGCACGCCGTCCCCGCCGCCTCGCCGACGGTGACGGCGATGCCCGGGCTCGCGTCGAACTTCGGGCTGGCCGTGACCACGGCGGTGGAGGAGCGCTGCCCGGTGCTCGACCTGCCGGCCTCGTGGGAGCAGTACCTGGCGGGGCTGACCGGCAAGCAGCGCCACGAGCTGACCCGCAAGATGCGGCGCCTCGCGCGCGAGATGCCCGACGCGCGCCCGACGTGCGCGGCCACGGGCGCGGACGTCGAGGCGCGGCTGGACGATTTCCTGGCCCTGCACCGGCGCTCGCGCGTCGGCAAGGCGCGCTTCATGGACCACGTGATGGAGGCCTTCTTCCGCCGCGCCGTGACCGGCCTGGCCGAGCGCGGCATGGCCCGCGTGTGGCTGCTCGACAGCCGCCAGGGCCCGCTGGCGGCCTTCATCACGCTGGAGTGGGACGGCGTCGTGGGGCTCTACAACTCCGGCTTCCACCCCGACCACGCCCCGCTCTCGCCGGGCCTCGTGCTGCTCGGCCACCTGGTCCAGGACGCCATCGCGCGCGGCCGCCGGCGGTTCGACTTCCTGCGCGGCGAGGAGCGCTACAAGTACGAGTTCGGCCCGGTCGCCGAGGCGGTCCACGCCGTGACCATCGTGCCGCCGCCCCGATGATCCGCGTCGCCATGCTCAGCGTGCACACCTGCCCGCTGGCCGCCCTCGGCGGCAAGGAGACCGGCGGCATGAACGTGTACGTGCGGGAGCTCTCCCGCGAGCTGGGACGCATGGGCGCCGAGGTGGACATCTTCACGCGCTCGCAGAACCCCGCCATCCCCCGGGTGGTGGAGATGGCCGACACCGTGCGCGTCCTCCACCTGCCGGCCGGCCCCGAGGCCCCCCTGCTCCGCGAGCGGGTCCACGAGCACCTCGACGAGTTCCTCGACGGCGTCGAGGCCTGGCGCATCGCACGAGGCGTGGACTACGACCTGGTGCACGCGCACTACTGGCTCTCGGGCGCGGTGGCGCTGGCGCTGCGCGACCGGTGGTCGGTGCCGGTCGTGCAGATGTTCCACACGCTCGGCCGCCTCAAGAACGGCGTGGCCCGGCGGCCGGCCGAGCGCGAGCCGGCCATCCGACTCCTCGAGGAGGGCCGCCTGATCGCCGAGAGCGACCTCATCGTGGCGGCCTCGGAGGTGGAGCGCGATCACCTGACCGGCTACGGGGCCGACGAGCGCCGCGTGACCGTCATCCCGTGCGGCGTGGACACGGCCCTGTTCAGGCCCGGCGACGCCGGCCGGGTCCGCGAGGTCCTCGGCCTCGACGACCGCCCGCTGGCCCTCTACGTGGGTCGCATCGCGCCGATCAAGGGCCTGGACACGCTGCTCGACGCCGTGGCCCGGCTGCGCGCGCAGGGACGCCCGCTGCGCCTGCTGATCGTCGGCGGCGACGCCGACGAGCCGCTCGACGGCCACGAGGCCGCGCTGCGGCGCCACGCCGCCCGGCTCGGGCTGGGCGACGCCGTCTCGTTCGTGGGCGCCCAGCCGCAGGAGCGGCTGCGCGACTACTACGTCGCCGCCGACGTCACCGTGCTGCCGTCGTATTACGAGTCCTTCGGCATGGTGGCGCTGGAGGCCATGGCGTGCGGCAGCCCGGTGATCGCCTCGCGGGTCGGCGGCCTGGCCACGACGGTCGTCGACGGGCGCACCGGCTTCCTCGTGCGCGACGGCGACGCCGCGGCCCTGGCCGCCAGCCTGGACACCGTGCTGGCCGACCCCGCGCTGCGGTGGCGCACGGGGCGCGAGGGCGTCCTGTGGGCGGCGCAGCACCGCTGGCCCTGCGTGGCCGAGGCCGTCTGCCGCGCCTACGCCAACCTCGTGCCCGCCGCCGGCGACCACCTGACGGCCGCCCGCTGTCGCTGATCCGACTGCCCCCGCATCGGCCACGCCGGGATCCGAAGACGTGCGAGCGGCGGCTTCGCCGCCGCAATCCGCTGGGGGAGGCAGGGAGGAGCACGCCGACGCGCGCGACGACCGTCGGAGGGGCGCGGAGCCCCCTCCGACGGCGGTGTGTTAGACTTCGCGCACCGATGGCGCCCCTCCTCGAAGTACGGTCGCTGAGCACGCAATTCTCCACGAGCGGCGGGATCGTCCGCGCCGTGGACGACGTGTCGTGGGACGTCAACGAGGGCGAGACCGTGGCCCTCGTCGGCGAGTCCGGCTGCGGCAAGAGCGTGTCGGCGCTCAGCATCATGCGGCTCGTGCAGGAGCCCGCGGGCCGCGTCGTCGGCGGCCAGGTGCTCTTCAAGGGACGCGACTTGCTGACGCTCTCCGAGGAGGCGATGCGGCGCGTGCGGGGCTGCGAGATCGCCATGGTGTTCCAGGAGCCGATGACCTCGCTCAACCCCGTCCTCACCGTCGGCCGCCAGCTCACCGAGGGCCTCGAGATCCACCTGGGGATGACCGCCGCCGACGCGCGGCGGCGCGCGGTGGAGCTGCTCGCGATGGTCGGCATCCCGGATCCCGAGCGCCGGCTGCCGCAGTATCCGCACCACTTCAGCGGCGGCATGCGCCAGCGCATGATGATCGCCATGGCCCTGGCCTGCGAGCCGGCCCTGGTGCTGGCCGACGAGCCGACCACCGCCCTCGACGTGACGATCCAGGCGCAGATCCTGGAGCTGATGAAGGACCTCTCGCGCCGGCTCGGCGTGGCGATGCTGATCATCACGCACAACCTCGGCGTGGTGGCGCGGTACGCCGACCGCGTGAACGTGATGTACGCGGGCCGCATCATCGAGCGCGGCACCGCGCGCGAGCTGTACGCGCACCCCCGCCACCCCTACACGCTGGGCCTGCTGCGCTCGGTGCCGCGCCTGGACGAGCCGCGCCGCGAGCGGCTGGCCCCCATCGAGGGCCAGCCGCCCGACCTCACGCGCCTGCCGTCCGGCTGCGCCTTCGCCCCGCGCTGCGCCTTCCGCGTGGAGCGCTGCCTCGGCGAGGCGCCCCCGCTGCGCGCGGTGGCCGGCGACGGCCACGTGGCCGCCTGCTGGGAGACCGAGCGGCTGGCGCGTCCGCTGCAGCATGCCTGACGACGGCGTCATCCTCGAGGTCCGCGACCTGGTCAAGCACTTCGTCGTGGGCGGCGGCCTGTTCGGGGGCCCGCGCGGCGTCGTGCGCGCCGTGGACGGCGTGAGCTTCGCGATCCGCCGCGGCGAGACGCTGGGGCTCGTGGGCGAATCCGGGTGCGGCAAGACCACCACCGGCCGGTGCATCCTGCAGCTCGAGCGCCCCACCAGCGGCCAGGTGCTCTTCGAGGGCCAGGACCTCACGCGGCTCGACGACGCCGCGCTGCGGCCCATCCGCCGCCGGATCCAGGTGATCTTCCAGGACCCCTACAGCTCCCTGAACCCGCGCATGACCGTCGGCCAGATCATCGCCGAGCCGCTGGCCGTGCACGGCATCGTGCGCGAGGCCCCGGCGCGCCGGCAGCGCGTGCGCGACCTGCTCCGCCGGGTGGGCCTGCTGCCCCAGCACGCCGACCGGTACCCGCACGAGATGTCGGGCGGCCAGCGCCAGCGCGTGGGCGTGGCGCGCGCGCTGGCGCTCGAGCCCGCCGTGATCGTGTGCGACGAGCCGGTGTCGGCGCTCGACGTGTCGATCCAGGCGCAGATCATCAACCTGCTGGAGGACCTGCAGGCCGAGTACGGCCTCACGTACCTCTTCATCGCGCACGACCTGGCCGTCGTGCGCCACATCTCCGATCGCGTGGCCGTCATGTACCTGGGCAAGGTCGCGGAGATCGCCGACCGCAAGTCGCTCTACGACGACCCGCTGCACCCGTACACCAGGGCGCTGCTGGCCGCGGTGCCGATCCCCGATCCCCACCTCGAGGCGCAGCGCGAGCGCGTGGTGCTGCGCGGCGAGGTGCCGAGCCCGCTCAACCCGCCGCCCGGCTGCGTGTTCCACACGCGCTGCCCCATCGCCGTCGAGCGCTGCCGCAGCGAGGTGCCGCCCCTGCGCGAGCTGCGCCCGGGCCACTGGGCGGCCTGCCATCTGGCTTGACAGCGTGGTCTGACCGCAGGTAACGTTCGGCCACCCCGCCGTTTTCTTGGCCGAGGACGACACTACCGGAGGTGGCTGATGCGACGCGTCACGATGGTCCTGGCCCTGCTCCTCGTCGCCGCGCTCACCGCGCCGGCCGTCGCGCAGGACAAGCCCCGCTATGGCGGCGAACTGGTGTTCCCCGTACCGTCCGAGCCGCCGTCGTACGACGGCCACCGGGAGGAGACCTTCGGGCTGATCCATCCGATCGCCCCGCACTACAACACGCTGCTGCGCGTGGACCCCACCGACCCGACCGGCACCAAGCCGGTGGGTGACCTGGCCGAGAGCTGGACGGTGTCCAAGGACGGGCTCGTCTACACCTTCAAGCTCCGCAGGGGCGTGAAGTTCCACGACGGCAGCGAGATGACGTCGAAGGACGTCAAGGCCTCCTACGACAAGATCATCTTCCCGCCCCAGGGCGTCGGCTCGAGCCGCAAGGGCCAGTACCAGTCGGTCGAGGTGGTGGAGGCCCCGGATCCGCAGACCGTGCGGTTCCGCCTGAAGTGGCCGGAGGCCTCGTTCCTGCTCGCGGTGTCCTCGCCGTGGAACTTCATCTACAAGGCCGACATCCTCGCCAAGGACATGCACTGGTACGAGAAGAACATCATGGGCACCGGCCCCTTCACGTTCGTCGAGCACGTGAAGGGCTCGCACTGGGTGGGCAAGAAGAACCCGAACTACTGGGACAAGGGCAAGCCGTACCTGGACGGCTACCGGGCCCTCTTCATCCGCAACCACGCCGCTCAGGTGGCCGCCATCCGCGGCGAGCGCGCGCACATCCAGTTCCGGTCCTTCACCCCGGCCGATCGCGACAACCTGAAGCAGGCCCTGGGCGACAAGATCACCGTCCAGGAGAGCCCGTGGGACTGCATCCTGATGGTGGCCATCAACCACGAGAAGAAGCCCTTCGACGACAAGCGCGTGCGCCGGGCCCTGACGCTGGCGCTCGACCGCTGGGGCGCCTCGCAGTCGCTCTCCAAGATCGCCTTCGTCAAGGAGGTGGCCGGCGTGCAGGTGCCGGGCACGCCGTACGCCACGCCGCCGCAGGAGCTGGAGAAGCTGGCCGGCTACTGGAAGGACGTCAACAAGTCGCGGGCCGAGGCGCGCAAGCTCCTGAAGGAGGCCGGCGTGCCCGACGGCTTCTCGTTCGTGTTCAAGAACCGCGGCACGCCGATGCCGTACGAGCCGCTGGCCGTCTGGCTCATCGACCAGTGGCGACAGATCGGGCTCAACGTGCGCCAGGAGGTCATCGAGCCCGCCGCCTACTACACGCCGCTGCGCAACGGGGACTTCGACCTGGCCATGGACTTCCAGTGCGGCTACATCGTCGAGCCCGACCTGGACATGTACAAGTTCCTGTCGACCGACAGGAACCCCGCGAACTACGGCCGCTACAAGGACCCGGTGCTCGACGACCTGTACCTGAAGCAGGGGCGGGCCACGGACCCCGAGGAGCGGAAGAAGTACATCCGCCAGTTCGAGAGGCGCCTGCTCGACGAGGAGGTGCACTACCTGATGACGCTGCAGTGGCACCGCATCATCCCGCACAGCGCCAAGGTGAAGGGCTGGCAGGTCACCCCGAGCCACTACCTGAACAACCAGCTCGACACGGTCTGGCTGGCCCAGTAGGGGGCGGGACGGCGGCGTGACCAAGTACGTCGTCAAGCGGCTGCTGCTCATGATCCCGACGCTGATCGGCGTCGCGGTCCTGATCTTCCTGCTGCTGCGGGTCGTGCCGGGAGACGTCGTCGAGGCGCGCTACGTCGGCGGCTCCGGGCAGTTCAGCAGCAAGGAAGTGATGGCGGCCGAGCGGGCCCGGCTCGGCCTCGACCGGCCGCTGTGGACGCAGTTCGGCACGTGGATGCTGGGGCTGCTCAGGGGGGACCTCGGCATCTCGATGTGGACGGGGGCGCCCATCACCGAGGAGATCCGCCTGCGCTTCGCGCTCAGCCTGCAGCTGGCCGTCATGGCCACCGTGGTGGCCACGCTGCTGGCCATCCCGCTGGGCATCGTGGCCGCCCTCAAGCAGGACTCGTGGACCGACTACGCGGTGCGGGTGTTCTCCATCGCCGGCCTGGCCATGCCGTCGTTCTGGCTCGGCATCCTGCTGATCCTCGGGCTGCTCATCGTCTTCCGGTGGCTGCCGCCGATGGTCTACACGCCGTTCTGGGTGGATCCGTGGCAGAACCTGGCGCAGCTCATCTGGCCGGCGCTGGCCGTGGGCTACCGCTACTCGGCGGTGGCCACGCGCATGACGCGCTCGGCGATGCTGGAGGTGCTCCGCGAGGACTACATCCGCACCGCGAAGGCCAAGGGGCTCTGGCTCAAGCTCATCCTGGTCCGGCACGCGCTGAAGAACGCCATGCTGCCCGTGCTGACCGTCATCGGCCTGGAGTTCGCCTTCCTGCTCGGCGGGCTCGTGGTCACCGAGCAGGTGTTCAACCTGAACGGCCTGGGCCTGCTGTTCGTGGAGGCCATCGCCCACCGCGACTACACGCTGACGCAGGCGCTGGTCCTCCTGGTCGCCTTCGTGTTCATCCTGGTGAACTTCCTCACCGACGTGGCCTACGCCTGGCTCGATCCCCGCATCCGCTACCGCTGAGCATGGCCGTCACCGACCGCGCCCTCGACACCCTGGGCGAGCCCGCCGAGCGCGCGGAACGGCGCTGGCTCACGGCCTCGCGCGACTTCGTGCGCCGGCGCCCGCTGGGCGCGCTGGGCGCGCTGGTGATCGTCATCATGTCGGTGGTGGCGGCGCTGGCCGGCGTGATCGCGCCCTACGATCCGCTGGCCACCGATTACGGCGCCATGCTGGGCGCGCCCGGCGCCCCCCACTGGCTCGGCACCGACGCCTTCGGCCGCGACGTGCTCTCGCGCATGATCTACGGCTCGCGCACCGCGCTGCTGGTGGGCCTCGGCGCCTCGTTCTTCGGCGCCACGCTGGGCGCCCTGCTCGGCGTGGCCAGCGCGTACTTCGGCGGGCGCGTGGACCTGGTGATGGAGCGGTTCATGGACATCCTGCTGTCCTTCCCGCTCATCATCCTGGCGCTGGCGGTGGTGGCCGTGCTGGGGACGGGGATCGTGAACGTCACGCTGGCCATCGCCATCCCCATGGTGCCGCGGTGCGCGCGCGTCGTGCGCTCCACGGCGCTGGCCATCCGCGAGATGCCCTACGTGGACGCCGCGCGCGCCGCCGGCTTCGGCCACGGCCGCATCATCATGCGCCACATGCTGCCCAACGTGATGGCCCCGTACCTGATCATGCTCACGGCGTTCCTGGGGCAGGCGATCCTGCTCGAGGCCTCGCTGTCGTTCCTGGGCCTCGGCGTGCAGGAGCCGACCGCGGCCTGGGGGCTCATGCTCCGCGGCGCCGCCGTGGAGTTCGCGGAGACGGCGCCGTGGATGGCGTTCTTTCCCGGGCTCGCCATCAGCCTGGCCGTCTTCGCCTTCAACCTGTTCGGCGACTCGCTCCGGGACGCGCTCGATCCGCGCCTGCGCACGCAGTGAGGCGCCGGCGGCGCGGCGATCGCTAAGTGCGCGGCAGGGTTGTTGACACCCCGCATCGAGTCATGTACAACTCTCGTGGTCTGACCACGAGCGCGCGCTCCATATGGGGGGAATCCGATGCCGTACGTGATCGCCGAACCGTGCATCAACGTCAAGGACAAGGCCTGCGTCGAGGTCTGCCCCGTCGACTGCATCTACGAGGGGCCGGACCAGCTCTTCATCCATCCCGATGAGTGCATCGACTGCGGCGCCTGCGAGCCGGTGTGCCCGGTGAAGGCGATCTTCGCGGAGGACGAGGTTCCCGAGCAGTGGAAGCGCTTCACGGACCTGAACAAGCAGTTCTTCAAGGACAATCCCGGGGTGCAGCCCGCCAAGAAGGACTGAGCCCGTCCTCGCCGTGCAGCGCCCCAGGGCCCGGCCGCCGGGCCCTTTGCGTTTGCACACGCCGCGCGGCACCGCGCCCTCCGTGCTGGGCAGCCCGCGCGCCGGCGCCGCGCGCCGCGCGCGGGAAAACGCGGCGTTGTCGCGTGGCACGCGCGTTGCGACGCCGCCCGGCCATGACGATCGCCACCAGGCCCGCTCCCACGCCCCCGTCCCCGGTCCGGGCGCCCGCCGCCAGCTACCACGGCGCCGTCTCGGAGTTCAAGCGGCGGCTCATCGAGACGACGCTGCGCCAGGCGCAGGGCAACCGCACGCACGCCGCCCGCGCGCTCGGCCTGCAGCGCACGTACCTGCTCCGCCTCATCCGCGACCTGGGCGTCGCGGCCCCGCCGCCCCCGCCGCGCCGCGGTCGCGCCGCCGCCGCCCCGTAGCCGCCGCGCGCGGCGGCCGCGTGGCCGGCGGTGCCGGGGCCGGCTCGCGGCGTTGCGCGGCCCGCCGGGCGGCGCCGCGCGCCCCGTGCGTGACGGCTCGCACCGTCCCGCTACAATAGTCTCTGCCATGGCGGACGTCTGGGTCGCGGGGGCGGCGATGACGGCGATCGGGCGGCGGGCCGAGAGCCTGCAGCAGCTCATGGCCGAGGCGGCGCACGCGGCGCTGGCCAGCGCGGGCGTGGACCGGCCCGACGCCATCGTGGTCGCCGCCATGAATCCCGAGGAGTTCGTGGGCGACGGCAACTTCGCCTCGAACGTCGCCACCCACATGGGCTTCGCCGAGGTACCGGCGATCCGCATCGAGACGGCGACGTCGTCCGGCGCGGCCGCGTTCTACGCCGGCTTCGCGCAGGTGGCCGCCGGGCTGGCGCGGCGGGTGCTGGTCGTCGGCGGTGAGAAGATGACGCACCTGCCGACGCCGCGCGTGTCCGAGCTCATCGGGCGCTCCATCGACCCGTACGAGCGGGCCTACGGCGCCACGATGCCAGCCCTGGCCGGCCTGATCACGCGGGCCCTGATGACCCGGCACGCCGTGGGCGAGCGCGAGATCGGCCAGGTGGCCGTGAAGAACCACGCCAACGGCGCCCGGAACCCGTACGCGCACTTCCGCCAGCCGGTCACGCTGGAGCAGGTGATGGAGAGCCGGCTCGTGGCCGAGCCCCTCAGGCTGCTGCACTGCTGCCCGATCTCCGACGGCGCCGCCGCCGTGGTGCTGAGCGCCGAGCGCGCGGCCGTCCGCGTGGCGGGTATCGGCCAGGGCACCGACACGCTGGCCGTGCGCCACCGCCACGAGCTGACCGCGTTCCGCGCCACGCAGGTGGCGGCGCGCGCGGCCTTCGCCATGGCCGGCTTCGGGCCGGCGCGCGTGGACTTCGCCGAGCTGCACGACGCCTTCACGCCGTTCGAGCTGATCGCCCTCGAGGACATCGGCCTGGTGCCGCCGGGCAAGGCGGCGCGGGCCACGCTCGACGGGGAGACGGCGCTCGACGGCCGCCTGCCCATCAACCCGTCGGGCGGGCTCAAGGCGCGCGGGCACCCGCTGGCGGCCACCGGGCTGGCGCAGATCGTGGAATGCGTGTGGCAGCTCACGGGGCGGGCCGAGGGCCGGCAGGTGTCCGGCCGGGTGGCGCTGGCCCACTCCATCGGAGGACTGGCCACGAACAACTGGGTCACGCTGCTCGAGGCCGCCGGGTGAGGGATCCGCGGCGGTGATCGAGACCATCCCCGCGTCGCGGTGCAGCCGCTGCGGCTTCGTGGCGGCCCCGCCGTCGAATTTCTGTCCGCGGCACGCCGTCTCCATGACGCCCACCAGCGTGGCCGGCGTCGGGGAGATCGTCTCGTTCACCACGCTGCACTCGCCGCCGGAGGGGTTCCGCTCGCCGCTGCACATCGCGCTGGTGGCCCTGGAGGGGGGGGCCCGCTTCGTGTGCCACGGCGCGCAGACGCGCGGGCTGCGCGTGGGCTCGCGCGTGGCCATCGAGGCCGTGGACGACATCTACTACTTCTCGAGCCTGTCGGCGCTCGACCGGGCCCGGCTCTTCTGGCGCCGGGCCGGCCGCGCCGGCGACCGCGTCAACGCCATGACCCGCAGCGTCGTGAAGCGCGTGTTCCGGGGAGGAGGGACCAGTGCCGCGAGCCAGTAGACCGCTGTCCGGCGTCCGGGTGCTCGATCTCACGCGGGTCCTCGCCGGCCCGTTCTGCTCGATGATCCTGGGCGACATGGGCGCCGAGATCATCAAGATCGAGGAGCCGGGCAAGGGCGACGACACGCGCCGGTGGCCACCGTTCGTCGGCGGCGAGGCGACGTACTTCATGTCGGTGAACCGCAACAAGCGCTCGGTGACGCTCGACCTGAAATCCCCCGAAGGCCTCGACCTCCTCCGCCGGCTGGCCGCGAAGAGCGACGTGCTCGTCGAGAACTTCCGCACCGGCACCATGGAGCGGCTGGGGCTCGGCTACGGCGCGCTGGCCAAGCGCAACCGCCGTCTGGTCTATTGCTCGATCTCCGGCTTCGGCCTGACCGGGCCGGAGGCGCACCGCGGCGGCTACGATCTCATCGTGCAGGGCGAGTCGGGCATCATGGACCTCACCGGCTTCCCCGACGGCCCGCCGGTGAAGGTCGGCAACTCGATCGCCGACCTGGTGGCGGGCATGGCCGCGGCCCACGCGATCACGCTCGCCCTGCTCGCCCGCACGCGGACGCGGCGCGGCCAGCGCGTGGAGATCGCCATGCTGGACGTGATGGCCTCCCTGCTGACGTATCAGGCCGGCATCTACTTCGGCACCGGCCGGCGCCCGGCGCGGCGGGGCAACGAGCATCCGTCCATCGTGCCCTACGAGGTCTTCAAGGCCTCCGACGCCTACCTCACGCTGGGCGTGGCGAACAACGCGCTGTGGAAGGCGTGCTGCGGCGCGCTGGAGCGGCCCGACCTGGCCACCGACTCGCGCTTCGACACCGAGGCCAAGCGCGTGGAGAACCGCGCCACGCTCGTGCCGCTGCTCAACGAGATCCTCGGCGCCCGCACCGCCCAGGAGTGGCTGAAGCGGCTGGAAGCCGCCGGCGTGCCCGCCGGACGCATCAACACCGTGGCCGAGGTGTGCGAGAGCGAGCACCTGAAGGCCCGCGGCATGATCGTGCGCTTGCCGCACCCCGCCGCCGGGGGCCTCACCGTCATGGGTGTGCCGCTCCGCCTGCACGGCACCCCGGGCGCGGTCAGCATGCCGCCCCCGCGCCTCGGCGAGCACACCGACCGCGTCCTGCGCCGGGTGCTCAACCTCAAGCCCGCCGCCATCCGCCGTCTGCACGCCGCCGGCGTCGTCTGACGCGGGCGCCCACGAAGACCGCGATCACGCGCCGAGTGCGGCGGCGTCATGCCGACATCCCCATCGCCGAAACCGATCGATCGGAGTTGTCGATGTGATCCGACGGGAGGCCGGGGCGGGCGGTCGGAAATCCGTTGGCCCTACCGCGGGCGAAGGCTCACGCCGGTCACCTCGACCGCCGACGCCTGCGACGCGCGGAGTTCCGGCCGCGCCCCGCGCCACCCCGCCCGGGCCGGCGACTGTTCGCCGCGCTGGCCTGGACCGGCGGCGCGGACGTCACCGGCGCAGGCCCACCACGAGGAGCACGATGCCGACGGCCACCGCGACGCCGCCGATGATGGGCGGCAGCGGGATCGTCTTCTGTCGCTGAGCCTCGACCTTGAGCGGCCCCAGGTCCACGACCTTCTCCTCGGTGGTGTACGTGATCCCCTGGTACGCCAGGGCGATCGCCCCGAGGACGATGAGGATCACCCCGACCAGCGCCAGCCCCCGCATGCCGTCACCTCCGTGCGTCTGGACCCATCGTACGCGGCTCCGCGCAACCTTGACACCCCTCGACGCGGTGGCCCATGATGGCCCGACGTCGACCGATCCGTGGAGGCAGCCCGATGCAGGCCATGGTCACGATCTACGACACGACGCTTCGTGACGGCACCCAGGGCGAGGGCGTGTCGTTCTCGATGGAGGACAAGGTCCGGCTGGCCACGCGTCTGGACGCCATCGGCATCCACTACATCGAGGGCGGCTGGCCGGGCTCCAACCCCAAGGACCTCCGGTTCTTCCGTCGCATGCAGGACGTGGCCCTCAAGCACGCGCGGCTGGCGGCCTTCAGCATGACCCGGCGCGCCGGCGGCACCGCGGAGTCCGATCCCAACATGCGCGCGCTGGTCGAGGCCGGCGCGCCGGTGGCCACCATCGTCGGCAAGTCGTGGGACTTCCACGTCACCCACGCGCTGGAGACGACGCTGCCCGAGAACCTGGCCATGATCGCGGACACGATCGCCTACCTGCGGCCGCGGGTGGAGGAGGTCGTCTACGACGCCGAGCACTTCTTCGACGGCTTCCGCGCCGACCGGGACTACGCGCTGGCCACGCTGCGCGCCGCCGCGGACGCGGGGGCCCGCTGGATCGTGCTGTGCGACACCAACGGCGGCACGCTGCCCTTCGACCTGGTCGAGATCCTCCGCGAGGTGAAGCGCCAGGTGCGGGCGCCGCTGGGCATCCACGTGCACAACGACGCCGAGTGCGCGGTGGCCAACACGCTGGCCGCCGTGCGCGAGGGCGTCGGCCAGGTGCAGGGGACCGTCAACGGCTACGGCGAGCGGTGCGGCAACGCGAACCTGGTGTCCATCGTGCCGAGCCTGGTCCTCAAGATGGGCGTCGAGTGCATCCCGCCGGCGCGGCTGCGCGAGCTGCGGAGCCTCTCGCGCTTCGTCTCGGAGCTGGCCAACCGCACGCCCTGGCCGGCCCAGCCCTACGTGGGCGACTCGGCCTTCGCTCACAAGGGCGGCATGCACGTGTCCGCGGTGGTGAAGCACCCGGAGACGTACGAGCACGTCGACCCCGAGGCCGTGGGCAACCACCGGCGCGTGCTCGTCTCGGAGCTGAGCGGCCGGTCCAACATCCTCTGGAAGGCCCGCGAGTACGGGATCGATCTCGACCGCGAGACGCCGGACTCCCGCCGGATCCTGGAGCGCCTGAAGGAGCTGGAGGACCAGGGCTTCCAGTTCGAGGGCGCCGAGGCCTCGTTCGAGCTCCTGATGGAGCGCGCCCTGGGGCGCCACACGCCGTACTTCGAGCTCGAGGCCTACCGCGTGATCGTGGAGGAGCAGGACGGCTCCGCCGAGCCCGTGGCCGAGGCCACCGTGCGGGTGCGGGTCAAGGGCATCCTCGAGCACACCGCCGCCGCCGGCAACGGGCCCGTCAACGCGCTCGACCACGCCCTGCGCAAGGCGCTGGAGGAGTTCTACCCCAGCCTCAAGACCATGCGCCTGCTCGACTACAAGGTGCGGATCCTCGACGAGTCCCTCGGCACCGCGGCCAAGACGCGCGTGCTGATCACGTCGGGCGACGGCACCGAGACGTGGGGCACGGTGGGCGTCGCCGACAACATCATCGAGGCGTCCTGGCAGGCCCTGGTGGACTCCGTCGAGTACAAGCTCCGCCGCGACGCGCGCGGCGATTGACTCCATGGGGGCCCCGACACGGCCCCCAAGCCCCCCACGCGCTTGACAGCGCGATTCGTTCACGGGCTCCGCGCGGCGCCGCCCTCGCTCAGATCCCCCGCGCGGCGCGCCAGGCGCGTACCTGCTCGGCGTGCTCCCGGTAGTGGTGGGCGGAGCTCTGGTCGACGATCCGCCACGTGGTCTTGCCGGGCTGCCAGCGCGCCTCGGGCACGGCGTCGGCCGCCCGCATGAAGTCCTCGTGGGTCTTGTCGAAGTCCAGCAGGACGTCGGCCACCGCCATGTCGCGCGCGGCGTCCGCGAAGCGGGCGTTCCAGGCGTCCACGTCGTCGTAGCTGACGCCCTCGGGCAGGGGCTTGTCGCCGCGGGCCAGCCGCTCCAGCACGGGCGCCATCTCGCGGTGCCAGCCGGACATGTGGGCGACGACGTCCTTGACGCTCCACGTGCCGAGCCAGACTTCCGTCATCTGCTCCTCGTTGAGCCCGGCGATGGCCTCGTGGAAGGCCTTGTAGTCGCGCGCCGCCTGGTTCAGCAGCTCTTGCTTGGCGGTCACTGGAACTCCTCCGTCGCGCGCTCAGGGCGCCAGGCGCTTGTAGAAGAGCAGCTCCCGGTAGCCCTGGGGCAGGTTGTCGATGTGGCCGGACGGGGCGAAGCCGAGCGCGGTGTGCATGCGGATCGAGGACGCGTTGGTCTCCTCGGTCGAGGAGAACAGCCGCGGGCTCGGCGACATCTGCTCGACGGCCTTGAAGAGCGCGCGCGCCACGCCGCGGCGGCGGAACGGCTCCTGCACGCAGACGAGGGACACGAAGGTGCACTGGAACCAGTCCGTCCGGTAGGCGAGCACGCCGACCACGTGCTCGCCGGTGTCGGCCACGAGCAGGTGGTGGCGCTCGACGTGCGAGCGCACGAAGGGACCCGCCCGCTCGGGCCCGATGAGCTCGGCGGCGAGGTCCATGACCGCGGGCAGGTCGGGCGGCCGCGCGTTCCGGATCTCCATGGGGCCAGTGTACCGCCCCGCCCGCGGCGGCGCCGTCAGGCGCGCAGGAACTCCGCCACCTCGCGGCGCACGACGTCGTGGTCGGAGAGCAGGATCGTGTAGTGGTTGGTGCCGCCGACCACGACCAGCCGGCAGCGGGGGATGGCGTGGGCCATGGCCTCGGCCTCCTCCTGGGTCATCAGGCAGTCCGTGGCCGTGAGCAGGCCCTCCGGCGCGCGCAGGAGCAGCGTGGGGGCCCGCACGCGGTGGTGCCGCACCCAGAGCGCCGTGCGCCGGAGGTTGGCCAGCTCCTCCTCGATGACGTGGCGCGGCGCCCTGGCCCGCACGCCGCCCTCCGGCGCCGGCTCGACGTCGTACGTGAAGTAGCGCGCCAGGTGCTCGTTCCAGCGCCCGGCGAACATGGGCAGCATCCGCACGATGGCGAGATACGCCTCGAGCGACGGATAGACCACGCCGAGCCGGTTGATCGCCGGCGCCAGCGAGCCGTCCACGATCTCGGCCCGCACGTCCAGGCCGCCGTCGAACAGCACGAGCCGGTCCACGCGCTCGGGGAAGGTCGTGGCGAACCAGACGGCGATGTGGGCGCCCAGCGAGTGGCCGAGGACGGCGGCCCGCGCGACGCCCAGGTGATCGAGGACGCCGAGCAGGTCGCGGGCGTGCGCGTCCAGGTCGTAGCCCTGCGCGGGCTTGTCGCTGTCGCCGCGGCCGCGCAGGTCGTAGGCCACCAGGCGATGCCCGGGGGCGACGACGTCGGCCATCGGGTACCAGCACGTGTGGTTGGCGGTGAGGCCGTGGACGGCGACGGCCGTCGGCGCGCCCGGCCGCCCCTCCCACACGTGCGCGGCCAGGGTCACGCCGTTCGCGCGCACGCGGAGCATCAGTAGGTGCCGGGGCGGATCACCTTGTAGAGGTCCTTCAGCCGGTCCACGCTGAAGTCGCCCGCCTGGCAGACCTCGATGATCTTGCGCTCGTCGGCCTCCACCCGCGCCACCGCCTCCGGGATCTTCGCCGCGATGTCGGCGGGGACGGTGACGGCGCCGTGCTGGTCGGCGTGGACCAGGTCGCCGGGTTTCACCCAGATCCCGCCGACCTTGACGGGCAGGCCGAAGTCCACCATGTGGACGTAGGCGTGCGACACCGACACGTGGGCGGCGGCGAACTGGAAGCCGAGCGCGCGGACCTCGTCGAGGTCGCGCACGGAGCCGTCGGTGATCACGCCGGCGCAGCCCAGCGCCCGGTGGATGTTGGCCTGCACCTCGCCCCACTGCGCGCCCTGCCCCCGCGGCTCGTCGAGGTCGTGGACCACGATCACCCGCGGCGCCGGGAGCGACAGCACGTAGTCCCACCAGGCGAAGGTCGAGGCCCGGTGGCCCTGCAGCGGCTGGGGCTCGGCCCGGATCACCGCGGTCACCGCGTAGCCGACGAGCGGCCCGAGCTCGGGGAACAGACAGCGGATCTCCGAAGACAGGTTGCCCTGGTTCCGGGGACGCACGTTGAACGTCTCGATGGCGTTGGCCACGCTGGGGCTCGAGATCTTGCGGAGCGCGTCGATCACGGTGGTCCTCCTGGCCCGGTCAGAGGGCGTTCCGGCGCCGCTCGATCAGCAGCCGCCGGAGAGTCTGCACGGTCTCCTCGACCTGGACGAGGTTGGGGTTCACGTCGAGCGCGCGCTCGAACCAGCCCAGGGCCTTCTCGGGCTCGCCGAGCTCGAGCCAGATCATGCCGTAGCCGGACAGCGCGCCGAAGTGGTAGGGATTGCGCTTGACGACCTCGTCGCAGTCGGCGAGGGACCGCTCGTACTCGCCGAGCAGGAAGTACACCGTGGCCCGCTTGTTCCAGCCCTCGGCGAAGTCGGGCCGGCGCTCGATGATCCTGGTGAAGGTCTCCACGGCCGCCTGGCCGTGCCGCTCGTTCATGTGCTCGATGCCGCGGGCGAGCAGCCGGTCGGTCTCGGCGTCGCCCGAGCGGTGCCAGACCTCCCAGAGCGAGCGCTCGGCGAGGGCGCGGACCAGCGGGTCGGCGTCGCGGAGGGCCGCCACCAGCGCGGGCGCGTCGGCCATCGTGCCCGTCTCGCCGAGCATCTGCGCGCCCCGGCGCCGCGCGCCGACGTCGCCGGGGTCGCGGAGGTCGGCCAGCGCGCGCGCCCGCGACGGCGCCGGGGGCTCGTCGGCGGGCGCCCACGCCGGCGCCAGGAACGCGAGCGCCAGCACCAGCGCGGCCGCGCGGGCGGTCACGGGTTGTACGCCTCGTTGGTGGCCGTGGCGGCGAACCCGGGCTCGCTGCCGCCGCCGGGCACGTATACCCGGCCGCCCACCACGGCGGCGCCGATGCCGTGACGCGGCGTCGGCATGGGCGCCTTGGCCACCCAGCGGTTGCCGGCGACCTCGTACATCTCCACGGCGTTGAAGATGCGCAGCGGCGCCTCGCCCCCGAAGACGAGGATCCGGTCGGGCAGCGCCGCAGCGGCGAGGCCGCCGCGCGCCGTGGGCAGCGGCGGCGCGGTGCGCCACAGATCGACGACGGGGTCGTAGACCTCGACGGTGTCGAACTGGGTCCCGAAGAACGACTCGCGCCCGCCGAGGACCCAGAGCCGGCCCTGGAAGGCCACGGCGGCCAGGTGATCGCGGGCCGTGGGCAGGGGGCTCGCGCCGCGCCACCGGTCGGTCGCGGGATCGTAGACCTCGTGGGCCTGGCTCGGGCGCTCGGCGCTGCCGCCCACCGCGTGCAGGCGGTCGCCGAGCACGGCCACGGCCAGGCCGCCGCGCGGGGTGGGGAGGGCGGCGCGCGTCGCCCACGAGTTGCGCGGCCCGTCCCACTCGTAGACCGTCTGGCTGGCCGTCCACCGCAGCCGGCCGCCCGTGTAGCCGCCCACCACGAACAGCCGCCCGCCGACGACGGCGGCGGCGGCGTGATGCAGCGGCGCCGGCAGCGGGGGCCGCGCCTGCCAGCGGTTCGTCGCCGGGTCGTAGACCTCCACCGCGTCCACGGGCTCGGCGCCGGGTCCGAAGCCGCCGATGACCCAGACCTTGCCCTCCAGCGCGGCGACGGCCACCTCCTGGCGCGGCGTGGGCATGGCCGCGAGGATCGTCCAGGTGCCGGGCGAGGACTGATCGACGGGCCCCTGCGATTCCGTGGTGATGCCCAGACAGCCGCCCAGGAGCAGCGCCAGCGCGAGCGTCGGCGCCCGGCGCCTCATCGCCGCGATCCCGTCAGGGCCAGGAACGCGGCCTCGTCGAGGACGGTCACGCCGAGCCGGCGCGCGTCGTCGGCCTTGCTGCCGGGGGACTCGCCCACGACGACGTAGTCGGTCTTGCGGGACACCGAGCTGCTGACACGTCCGCCCAGTCGCTCCACGAGCTCGCGCGCGCCCTCGCGCGTGAGGCTCGCCAGCGTGCCGGTCAGCACGAAGGTCTTGCCCTCGAGCGGCCGGGGGCCGCTCGGCGCGGCCACGGCCTCGCCCATCGCCACGCCGGCCTGGCGGAGACGACCGATGACGTCCTGGTTGGCGGGATCGTCCAGGAACTTGCGCACGGACTGCGCGATCTGGGGGCCGATGCCGCGCACGCTGCCCAGCTCGTCGGCCGAGGCTTCGAGGAGCCGGTCCATCGAGCCGAACCGCCGGGCGAGCAGGCCGGCCACCCGCTCGCCGACCATGCGGATGCCGAGGCCGTTGAGCAGCCGGGCGAGGCCGCGCCCCTTCGAGGCCTGGATGGCCCCGACCAGGTTCTCGGCGGACTTCTCGGCGAAGCGCTCCAGCCCGGCCACCCGGTCCACCGTGAGGCCGTACAGGTCGGCGAAGTGGCGCACGAGCGCGCGGTCGACCAGCTGGTCCACGGCGGCCTCGCCGAGCCCCTCGATGTCCATCGCGTGCCGCGAGCCGAAGTGCCGCAGGCGCTCCTTGAGCTGCGCCGGGCAGGCGCTGTTCAGGCAGCGCCAGTGCGCCTCGCCGGGCAGCCGCGCGGCCTCGTGGCCGCACACGGGGCAGCGGTCGGGGAAGACGTACGGACGCGCGGACTCGGGGCGCCGGGAGGCCACCACCTGCACCACGTAGGGAATGACGTCGCCGGCGCGCTCGATCAGGACGGTGTCGCCGACGCGGACGTCCTTGCGTCGGATCTCGTCCTCGTTGTGCAGGCTGACGTTGCGGATGGTGACGCCGGCCAGCTCCACCGGGGCCAGCTTCGCCACCGGGGTCAGCGCGCCGGTCTTGCCGACGTTCACGTCGATGTCGAGCACCTGGGTGGTCGCCTGGCGCGCGGCGAACTTGAAGGCGATCGCCCACCGCGGATGGTGACTGGTGGAGCCCAGGTGTCGCTGGTGCTCGAGCCCGTCGACCTTCACCACCGCGCCGTCGGCGTCGTAGCCGAGCGCGTCGCGCTCGGCCTCCAGGCGCGCGCAGTAGGCGATCACGTCGTCGATGCTCGGGCAGCGCTCGGTGCGCGGGTTCACGCGGAAGCCGGCCTCGCGGAGGGCCTCCAGGGTCTCCCCGTAGGTCGTGAACCCGAGCTCGCGGGCGCGGCTCACGTGGTAGAGGCAGATCGCCAGCGGCCGCCGGTCGGTGACCGAGGGATCCTTCTGGCGCAGCGAGCCGGCGGCGGCGTTGCGGGGGTTGGCGAAGGTGGACTCGCCGGCCTCCTCCAGCGCGCGGTTGAGCCGCGCGAAGTCCTCGCGGGGCAGGTAGACCTCGCCGCGCACCTCGACCTCGCCGGCCGCGGCCAGGCGCCCCTGCAGCGCCTTGGGCAGGCTGCGGATCGTGCGCAGGTTCTGGGTGATCTCCTCCCCCACGCGGCCGTCGCCGCGCGTGGCGCCGCGCACGAAGCGCCCCCGCTGGTAGAGCAGCGCCACGCCGAGCCCGTCGATCTTCGGCTCGCAGACGTAGCTGAACCGGGCGCCGGGCAGCGCCCGCGTGATGCGCGCCTCGAACTCGCGCAGGTGCTCGGGCGTCGTGGCGTTGTCGAGCGAGAGCATCGTCTCGACGTGCTCGACGGGCTTGAACGTCTCCACCGGTTGCCCGGCCACCCGCTGCGTGGGGCTGTCGGGGGTGACGAGCTCGGGATGCGCGGCCTCCAGCGCTCGCAGCCCGCGCACGAGCGCGTCGTACTCGGCGTCGGAAACCTCCGGACGGTCCTCGACGTAGTAGAGGTAGTCGTGATGACGGATCTGCTCGCGCAGCTCGGCGATCCGCTGCGCCGCATCGGCGCTCTTCATCGCCGGAATGTTAACACTGCTCGGAGGGGGGCTTCGCCCCCCTCCGCGTGCTCAACCGGATGGCGACGAACACGGGCCCGAGCCCCGCGGCCACGATCGCCAGCGCCGGCACCGCGGCCTCGGACCACAGCGACTCCGACGTGCGCTCCCACACGGCGACGGCGAGGGTGTCCATGCCGAAGGGGCGGAGCAGGAGCGTGGCCGGCATCTCCTTCATCGTCTCCACGAACACCAGGATGAGCGCCGTCAGCACGCCGCCCCGCAGCAGCGGCAGGTGCACCCGGCACAGCGTGGCCCCGGCGCCGGCCCCGAGGGACCGGGCGGCGTCGTCGAGGCTGGGCGGGATCTTGCCGAGGCTGGCCTCGACCGTGGAGATCCCCACGGCGACGAACCGCGCGACGTAGGCGAACAGCAGCGCCGCCGCCGAGCCCGTGAGCACGAGCGCCGGTGTGCGTCCGAGCACGTCCTCCGCGACGGCCGCCAGCACGCGGTCGAGCAGGGCCACCGGCGTCAGGACGCCGGCCGCGATGACGGATCCCGGCAGCGCGTAGCCCATCGAGGCGGCCTGCGCGGCCAGGCGCACGCCGGGGCCGGGCCGCAACCGCGCCGCGTACGCGAGGGCGAGCGCCAGCGTGCACGTGGTCGCGGCGGCCCCGGCCGCCAGCGTCATCGTGTTGCCGAGCAGCTCCGCGAAGCGGGCCGGCGAGGCCGAGGAGGCGGCCGCCCACACCACGAGCTGCCCCACCGGCAGGCCGAAGGCCACGACGAGGACGGCGGCGCAGGCCGCCGACGCGGCGGCGGCCCGCCACCCCGCCAGCGGAGCCGGCGTCACGCCGGGGCCGCGGCGCTGGCTCTGCACGAAGCGCGCGCGCCCCCGCAGCGCGCGCTCGAGCGCCAGGAGCGCGAAGGCGAAGAGCAGGAGCAGGACGGCCAGCTGCGTGGCCGCCACGCGGTCGAACATGCCGTGCCAGACGCGGTAGATCGCCTCGGTGAGCGTGCGGAAGCCGAAGGTCGCCACCGTGCCGAAGTCGCCGAGGGCCTCCATCATCGCCAGCGAGGCGCCGGCCACGAGGGAGGGCCGCGCCATGGGCAGGGCCACCTCACGGAGCGCGCCCCACCGCGTGCGTCCCAGGCTGCGCGCCGTCTCGAGCGTGGCGGCGCCCTGCTCGCCGAACGCCGTCCGCGCCAGCAGGTAGACGTACGGGTAGAAGACCAGCGTCATCACCAGCACGACGCCGCCGTACGAGCGCACCTCGGGCAGCGCCGCGCCGGGGCCGAGCCAGGCCCGCAGGGCGCCCTGCACGGGGCCGGCGTAGTCCAGCAGCCCGAGGAAGGCGAAGCCGATCACGTACGCCGGCACGGCGAGCGGCAGCATGAGCGCCCACTCGAAGAGCGCGCGGCCGGGGAACCGGTACGCGACCACGAGCCAGGCCAGCGCGCCGCCGAGCAGCAGCGTGCCGGCGCCGACGCCGGCCACGAGCAGCACCGTGTTGATGACCAGCTCGGCGAGCTGCGTGCGCGCCAGGTGGGCCCACACCTCGCCGCGCGGAGCCGCCAGCGAGGCGAGCACGGCCACGACCGGCGTGGCGAGCACGGCGATGACCGCCACCGCGGTCAGCGTCCACGCCGAGGGGCGACCGGGCGCGCGCGGGCCGGTCGCGGAGAGCGCGGCGCCCGCCGGCGTCACGGCGTTCCGCTCAGCGGTAGCCGGCGCGGTCGGCGAGGCGGACGGCGGCGGCCTGCAGCTCGCCCGCCGCGGCCACGTTCACGTCGTCCGCCTTGAAGCGTCCCCAGCGCGCGACCAGCGGGTGCACGGCCGCCTGGGGGTTCGCCGGCAGCTCCATGGCCACGTCGGCGAACATCTGCTGGGCTTCGGGGCTCGAGAGGAACTCCAGCAGCTTGACGGCCTCCGCGCGGTGCCGGGCGTGCGCGGTCACGCCGGCGCCCGACACGTTGACGTGCGTCCCCGTCGTCTGCTGGTTGGCCCAGACGATGCCTACCGGCGTGTCGGGCTGCTTGGCCAGGATGCGGGCCAGGTAATAGTGGTTCACGAGGCCGACGTCGCACTGCCCGGCGGCGACGGCCTCGACGATCTTGGTGTCGCCGTTGATCAGGATCGGGCGGTTCGCGACCCAGCCGCGGACGAGCTCCTCGGTGCGAGCCTCGCCGTGGCGCTTGATCATCGTGGCCAGCAGCGACTGGTTGTAGATGTAGCTGGACGTGCGCAGGCAGAGACGCCCCTTCCAGCGCGGGTCGCCCAGCGCCTCGTACGTGGACAGCTCCGACGGCTTCACGCGCCGGGTGTTGTAGACGATGGTCCGGGCGCGCACGGTGAGGCCGAACCAGCGGTGCTCGGGGTCGCGGAGGTGCCCGGGGATGTTGGCGGTGAGCTCCGGGGAGTCCACGCGCGAGAGGAGCCCCGCGCGGGCGGCGTTCCAGAGGTTGCCGGCGTCGACGGTGAGCAGCACGTCGGCCGGCGTGCGGTCGCCCTCGGCCTTCAGGCGCTCGAACAGCTCCCCGGTGCTCCCGGTGAAGATGCGGACCGGGATGCCGGTCTTCCTGGTGAAGGCCTCGAAGGCCGGCTCCTGGCCGTAGTGGCGGGCGCTGTAGACCACGACCTCGGCCGCTCCGGAGGCGCGGCCGGCGAGCAGCGCCCCGGCCGCGACGGTGGCGACCAGCGTCAGGGCGAGCGGGATCGTTCGCATCGGAGGTCCTTTCGGCGGGCCGGCGCCGCGAGGTTTGCCCGGGCGCGCGGGCCCACGCTATACTCGATCCGTCACCGAATCTCGCACTTAGGTAACCCTAATATGGCGAGGACGTCAAGCCTAAAATCGGGGGCGGGCGCGGAGACGACGGCCTCGGTCCAGGACTACCTGGCGGCCATCTACGACCTGTCCGGCAGCGGGCGCCCCGTCATCGGCGCGCGGCTGGCCAAGCACATGGCCGTCTCCGCGCCCACCGTGACCGAGCAGGTCCAGCGCCTGACGCGCGGCGGCTACGTCCGGGTGGGGCGGGGCAAAGCGCTCACCCTCACGCCCAAGGGCCGCGAGATCGCCGAGGTCATGGCGCGACGGCACCGCCTGCTCGAGCGGTGGCTGACCGACACGCTCGGCCTGGACTGGACGGACGCGCACGAGGAGGCCCACCGCCTGGAGCACGCCATCTCGCCGCGGGTCGAGGAGCGCCTGGCCGAACTGCTCGGCATGCCCTCAACGTGCCCGCACGGCAACCCCATCCCCGGCATGCCGGCGGGCCGCCGCGTGGAGCCCTTCCCGCTGGCGCAGGCCCGGGAGGGCGCCACGGTGATCGTGGAGCGCATCACCGAGGAGGCCGAGGCCGACAAGCGGCTGCTGGAGCACCTCTGGCGCAACGACGTCCGGCCGGGACGCCGGCTGCGCATCCTCGAGGTGGCGCCGTGGGCGGGCACGATCACCACGGCCAGCGACGACCGGACGATCGCCCTGGGCTTGCCGGCGGCCGCGAAGATCTGGGTCTACGCGCCCCGTCGTGGCGAGGAGGGCGGGGAGGAGGCATGAAAGCGCTCGTCGGCGCCTTCGTCGCGCTCGCGTTCTTCTACGTCTTCTATTCGGGGGTCATGGCGGTCTGGTCGTACATCCAGATCGACGGCGTCGTGGACAAGGCCTGGGAAGACCAGGGCCGGAACGGCCCCACGGCCGTGCACGCGGCCATCCTCAACGGCGCCGCCGAGGCGGGGGTGCCCGTCGACGCCCGGTTCGTGGTGGTCGGCGAGGACGAGCGCGAGGTGTCGGTGGCCGTCCGCTGGTCGTTCCCGGCGGTGACCTACAAGGGCGAGAGCCTCATCGACATCCCGCTCTCGGTGCAGCGGACGTACGAGAAGCGCCCCTGACGGGGGCGCGGCTCACTTCGGCCGGGCCTTCCGGGCCTCGGCGATGAGCGCCTTCACGCGGTCGTGGTCCTCGCCGGAGGGGACTGCCTTCAGGAACCGCTCCCACGACGCGATGGCCCCCCCGGCGTCGCGCTTGGATTCGTAGAGCACCTGGCCGCGATACAGCAGCGCGGGCGGGTAGTCGGGATCGATGGCCAGCGCCTTGTCGAACGTCTGCAGCGCGCTGTCGGCGTGCCCTCCGATGGCCACGATCAGCCCCAGGTGCGTCATGGCGTCCACGTTGTTCGGGTCGCGCTTGAGCACCGCCTGGTACGCCGCGATGGCCTCGCTGTAGCGGCCCTCACCGAGCGAGGCGCGCGCGGCCTGCAGCATGCCCCCGAGCATCTCCGGGCTCAGGGTCCTCGGCGCGCCGCCGGACGCCGCGCCCTCGCCCGAGGGCGGGACGGCGCCGGTGAGCGGCATCGACACGGCGGGGCCGGCGGCGGCCATGCCGCCGGCCGGCTCGGGCTCCGAGTAGCGGACGATGCCCACGCCCAGGGCCACGCCGAAGACCACGAGGGCCACCGCCGACGCGGCGAGCGCCAGCGGATGGCGAAAGCCGCGCGCCGGCGCGCTCGCCGCGGCGGCGCGCGACGCCGCAGCCCGCGGCGGCGCGGGCGCGCCGAGCCGGTCGAGCTCGGTGAGGACCTGCGCGGCCTCGGCCTCGTAGCGCGCGCGCAGGTCGGCGTAGTCGTCGTCGGAGACGTGGCCGGCCTCGTGCTCGAAGTCGAGCTCGCGCAGGGCGCGCAGCGCCTGGCGCTTCTGCTCGAGCAGCTGCTCGCGGGCGTCGGGCGGCACGGGCAGCAGGGCCCGCGCGCGCTGGCGGCCGAGCAGCGGCCACAGCGCGAAGATCGCCGCCGGCACGCCGACCAGGAGCGCGACCAGCGCGACGCTCACGCGTCCCGCTCCATCTCGCGGCGGATGCGCTCGGCCATCGCCGGGTCCACCGGGCCGGCCGGGCGCGGGACCGTGGCGCCCCGGCGCGTCCATCGCACGAGCAGCACGGCCACGATGCCGAGGCCGGCGACCACGGCGATCGGGGGGAGCACCCACACGAGCAGGGTGAAGCCGGCGCGCCGCGGCTCGAGCAGGATCCACTCGCCGTACTTGTCCACGAAGTAGCCGACGACCTGCTCCGGAGTCTCCCCGGCGGCCAGGCGCTCGCGGATGACGCCGCGCATCTGGCTGGCCATCTCCGACGGCGAGTCGGCGACGGAGAGGTTCTGGCACACCACGCAGCGGAGCTGCGCCGCGATCCTGTACACGGCCTCCTCGTCGGCGTGTCGGGCCGGCTGCTGCGCGCCCGCCGGGTCCGGGGCCAGCGACAGGATCAGCGCGGCCACGATGGCGAACGCGAGGCGAGTGCGCGGTCGAGTCATCCGCCCTAGCCTACACCACCGCGCGACACGGTGACCGGCGGCCGCGCTCCCGCGCGCGAGCGGCCCGCCACGCGATCCCATGGGCGCGGCGCTGCAGGGCCGCGCGAACCGCGCCGGCCGGCACGCCGCGTGCAAGGCGCCTGGACCATGCGCCAGACGACGGCGTCCGGGCGGCAGCATGGCTGAGCCGGCCCTGGCGCGGAAGCCCCAGCCGGCGCGAGCGGAAGAGACCCCCACCCGCCTGCGCGAGTGGGTCGCCCGCGCCTTCGCGCGCCTCGAGGACGTCGTGTACATCGGCCTGAGCGTGCTGCTGGCCGGCACCGCGCTGGTCCTGCTGGGGGCCGCGCTCGTGGAGTTCGCGAGGCTGCTCGCCACCGGCGCGCTGCCCGCCAACGTCATCGAGCTGCTGGACCGCGCCCTGCTGATCCTCATCTTCGTCGAGGTGCTCTACACGGTGCAGGTCTCGTTCCGCGAGCACGCCCTGGTGCCCGAGCCCTTCCTGATCGTGGGCCTGATCGCCGCCATCCGGCGCGTGCTGGTGCTCACGGCCGAGCTGGCCGAGCTGCTCGAGAAGGGCGAGACGGCCTTCCGCAACGCCCTCCTGGAGCTGGCCCTGCTGACCGCGCTGGTGCTCGCCCTCGTCGGCTCGCTCATGCTGCTGCGGCGCCGCCCGGTGCACGCGGTGGCCGATCGCGAGTGAGACGCGGGGCCGTCACCCGCCGGCGCGGGGCTCGGACGGCTCGGCGAGCAGCCGCTCCACGGCGGCGCGGAAGACGGCCTCGGTCACGGCCCCGACGTGCTTGCTCCTGATGTAGCCCCGGCGGTCGATGAAGAACGTCTCCGGCACCCCGTAGACGCCGTAGTCGATCGAGACCCTGCCGGTCGTGTCCGGGGCGTTCGGGAACGTGATGCGGAACTGGTCCATGAACTTGCGCGCCTTGTCCTCGGTGTCCTGGATGTCGACGCCGAGGACCACGACGCCGCGCTCGCGCCACTGCTGCCAGCCCCGCTCGAGGACGGGCGCCTCCTCGTAGCACGCCGGGTAGCACCAGGAGGCCCAGAAGTTGAGCACCACGACCTTGCCGCGCAGGCCGTCGAGCGACACCGGCTCGCCCGCGAACGTGGTGAGCGCGAAGGCCGCCGCCGGCCGGCCCACGAGCGGGGAGGGCACGTCGCGGGGGTCGGTGCGGAAGCCGTAGGCCAGCAACGCGAGTACCGGGACCGCCGAGAGCGGGATCAGCCAGCGGAGCAGCCGGCTCACGCGGCCTTCCGGCGCTCCGGCATGACGGCGAGGGCGGCGCCGAGCGTGAGCACGAACCCGCCGATCCAGATCCAGCTCACCAGCCGGTTGACCTGGATCTTGATCGTCGCCTGGCCGCCGTCGCGGGTGAAGTCGCCGAGCACCAGGTAGAGGTCCTCGGTCAGGCCCAGCCAGTAGTCGACGCCGGCGATCGGGGTCTGCTCCTGCGGGTAGAACTTCTTGGACGGCTGCATCACCGCCGGGCGGGTGCGGCCGTTCTGCACCGTGAAGTTGCCGACGACCTTGAAGTGGTTGGACTCCTCCACGGTGCCCAGCCCGTCGAAGCGCACGCGGTAGCCGGCGAGCTGCGCGGCCTCGCCCACCTTCAGCGTGGTCTCGGTCTGCACCGACCAGGCCTGCGACCCCGTCACGCCCACGGCGATCACCAGGATGCCCAGGTGCACCACGAAGCCGCCGTACCGGCGGTTGTGGCGCGTGAGCAGCCCGGCCAGCGCGGGCAGCGCCCGCTCGCCGACCCGGCGGCGGGCGCGCACGGCGCGCCCGAGGTCCACGGCGATCGTGGCGGCGACGAACACGGCCACGGCCAGCGAGAGGACGGCCAGGGTGGAGCGCACGCCGAGCGCGAAGAACACGGCGGCCGACACCGCGCCGACGGCCACCGGCCACAGGAAGTTGCGGCGGAGGTTGTCGACGGAGGCCCGCCGCCAGGCGATCAGGGGGCCCACGCCCATCAGGAAGACCAGGCCCAGGAACAGGGGGACGTTCACCTGGTTGAAGAACGGGGCGCCCACGCTCACCTTCACGCCGCGCACGGCCTCGGACAGCAGCGGGAACACGGTGCCGAAGAACACCGTGAACGTCGCCGCCACCAGCATGACGTTGTTCAGGAGGAAGGCCGATTCGCGGGAGACCACCGAGTCCAGCTCGCCCTGCGCCCGGAGCGCGTCCCATCGCCACGCCAGCAGCCCGAGGGAGAGCAGCAGCACCGTGCCCAGGAAGGCCAGGAAGAAGACGCCGACCGCCCCCTGGCTGAAGGCGTGGACCGAGCCGATGACGCCCGAGCGCGTGAGGAACGTGCCGAAGAGCGTGAGCCCGAAGGTCAGGATCACGAGCGCCACGTTCCACAGCTTGAGCATCCGCCGGCGCTCCTGGATCATCACCGAGTGCAGGAACGCCGTGCCGGTGAGCCACGGCATGAAGGCGGCGTTCTCGACGGGGTCCCAGGCCCAGTAGCCGCCCCAGCCCAGCACGTGGTAGCTCCACCAGCCGCCGATGAGCAGGCCGAGCGAGAGGAAGTACCAGGCCGTGATGGTCCACCGCCGGGTGAGGCTGATCCACGCGTCGCCGAGCCGGCCCGTGGCCAGGGCGGCCACGGCGAAGGCGAACGGCACCGTGAAGCCGGTGAAGCCGAGGTAGAGGGCCACCGGGTGCGTGATCATGCCGGTGTCCTCGAGCAGGGGGTTCAGGCCGCGGCCGTCGGCGGGCACCGGCGTCAGGCGCGCGAACGGCGGCGCGGCGACGGTCATGACCGCGAGGAAGAAGGCCATCACGCCGAGCATGACGGCGAGCGCCCAGGGATAGAGCTCGCGGGCGCGCTCGCGCTGGCGGAGCACGAGGATCAGCGTGTAGAGCGCCAGCATCCAGCCCCACAGGATGATCGAGCCCTCGAGCGCGCCCCACACGGCGGTGATCCGGTAGTAGTACGGCGTGCCGAGGTTCGTGTTGCTGGCGACGTAGCGCACGGAGAAGTCGAAGGTCAGGAAGGCGTAGACCAGCAGCGCGAAGGCCAGGGTCAGCAGCACGAACACGCCCAGCGCGGCGTGCTGCGCCGACTCGACGAGCGCCGGCCGCCCGGCGCGGGCCCCGACGGCGGCCGCCGCGCCGCCCCAGAGCGCCAGCGCGAAGGCGACGATCAGCGCGCCCTGGCCGAGCTCGGGGGTCATGACCCCTGCCTCCGCAAGGTCTTCAGCAGCTCCTTGTAGCCGGGGTCGGCGGCGTCGTGCGGGGCCGTGTACTCCTCGGAGTGCTTGGCGAGGATCAGCGTGGCCTGGAAGTGACCGTCGGCGACCCAGCGACCCTCGACCACGGCCCCCCGGCCCTCGGCGAACAGATCCGGCGCCGTGCCCTTGTGGTGGACGGGAATCGACGCCTTGCCGTCGGTGAGCGTGAACGTGAGGTCGAGCGTGCGCGGCTCCCAGCGCAGCGAGCCCGGCGCCACCAGGCCGCCCAGCCGGTACGCCTTGCCGCTCACCGGCGCGGCCTGCAGCTCGGAGGGCGTGACGAAGTAGACCGCCGACTGGGTGACGCCCGCGTAGATCAGGTAGCCGATGGCCGCGGCGATCACCAGGCCTCCGGCGATGAACTTGCGCTTCATCATCGCGCGGCCTCCCCGGGCGAGGCCGGCGCCGTCCGGGCTCGGCGCGCGGCGGCGTGCCTGCCGTGGGCCGCGGTCGGCGCGGCCCGCGCGTCGGGCCGCGGGCCAGGGGGCGCTGCCGTGTACGGGCGAGGCCGGTGTCGACTCATCGCGTGGCTGCCTCGTGCTGGCATGGGTTCAGGTGGTTCGCGAGCGAGCGCCAGGCCCGGGCCGGCGGTCGGCCGGCGCCGCCGCCTGCCGCTGGCCCGTTCCGGCCGGCCGCGCGCGGCGATCGCCGAGCGCGCTCAGCGCCCGGTCGCGCCGGACCAGCGAGCGCCAGTAGGCGGTCAGCACGACAACGGCGACGCCGTAGGCGGCCAGGACGTAGCCCCAGTTGTCGGGCATCAGGCCAGGGCCTCCTGCTCCCGGCGCAGCAGGTCCATGCGCCGGAGGACGAAGTACGCGGCGAGCAGGCCGAGCGCCGCGAAGTTGACGAGGATCGCCATCCAGAACACCGCCGGCATCGTCGCGCTGCCGGCCTTCAGCAGCGAGGGCGGCTGATGGAGCGTCCGCCACCAGTAGACCGACGTGTGCACCAGGTAGATGCTGGGCGCGGCCAGGGTGCCGAGCACGGCCGCGTAGCGCGCGCCGCGCTCGGGGTCGTCCGTCATCCGGCGCAGCATCAGGTAGCCGAGGTACATCAGGAACACGACCGTCACGCTGGTGAGCCGCGCGTCCCACGTCCACCAGGTGCCCCAGGTGGGCTTGCCCCAGATCGAGCCGGTCACGATGTTGATGCCGAGGAACACCACGCCGACCTCGGTCGAGGCCGCGGCCACGCGGTCGGCGGCCGGCGAGCGCGTCCACAGATGCGCCACCGAGGCCGCGAACACGACCGTGAACGCCAGGTACGCCACCCAGACGGCGGGCACGTGGACGTACATGATGCGCTGCACGTTGCCCTGGGTGACCTCGCGCGGCGCCACGCCGAAGGCCACCACGAGGCCGGCGGCGAGGCCGAGCGTGGCGAGCCAGCCGAGCACGCGCGTCGGGACGGTCACGGCTCCAGCAGGACCTCGAAGGTGAGCACGCCCACGGTGACGTAGACGACGTCGGCGGCGGCGAGCAGCTTGAGCCAGTGCGCCACCCCGGCGAGCGGCTCGCCGGCCAGGACCGCTTCGGTGGCCTTCACCGCGCCCAGGAGCACCGGCACCTGCACGGGCAGGAGGAGCACGGGGAACAGCAGCTCGCGCGCTCGGACCTGGGACGTCATCGCGGCGAAGAGCGTGCCGACGGCGGCGAAGCCGAGCGTGCCCAGGGCCAGCACGACGGCCAGGGGCCCCAGCGCGCCGCCCAGCTCCACGCCGAAGAAGACGGTGAAGAGCGCGATGAGCATGGCCTCGACCACGAGCATCAGCAGCAGGTTGCCGGCGAGCTTGCCGAGGTAGATGGCCGACTTGTCGCCCGGGGCCAGCACCAGGCCTTCCCAGCAGTCGTTCTCGCGCTCGGCCAGGAACGCCCGGCCGAGCCCCACCAGACCGCTCAGCACGAAGCCCAGCCACAGCAGCCCGGGCAGGACGGCGAGGAGCCGCTCGCGGTCGCCGAGCGCGAACTGGAACACGAAGAGGAGCAGGAGCGAGAAGAACAGCAGCGCGTTCAGCGCCTCCCTGGAGCGCCGCTCGGTCACCAGGTCCTTCCAGAGCACGATCCAGGCCCGCCGGGCGTAGCTCACGCCTCGTCCACGTGCAGCGCGTACAGGCGCCGCAGGTCGTCGGCGGTCAGCGCCGCCGCCGGCGTGTCGAGCACGACCCGGCCGCCGGCCAGGATGGCGACGCGGTCGGCGATGCCGAGCCCGCGGCCGAAGCTGTGCGTGGTGAGCAGGACGGCGACGCCGGCGGCCTTGAACGCCGCCAGGCGCGCCTGCAGCCACTTGCCGGCCGACTGGTCGAGGGCGGCGAAGGGCTCGTCGAGCAGCAGGGCGCGCGGGCGGGCGAGGGCGAGCCGGGCCAGGGCCAGCCGGCGCTTCATCCCGAGCGAGAACGTGCGCACGCGCGCGCCGGCCACGCGCTCGAGCTCCACCGCGGCCAGCGCGGCCTGCAGCGTGGCGGCGTCGGCGGCGTGGCCCCCGAGGGTGGCCCAGAACTTCAGATTCTCCAGGGCGGTGAGGTCGTCGTACACCCAGGTGCCGTGGCCCACGAGGGCCACGTGCGCGCGCACGCGCTCGGCCTCCCGCACGCAGTCGTGGCCGGCCACCCGCGCCGTCCCGCGCGTGGGCCGCGCGAGCGTGGCCAGGATCCGCAGGAGCGTCGTCTTGCCGGCGCCGTTGGGCCCCAGCAGCGCCACCGCCTCGCCGGCGCGCACGTCGAGGGCGACGTCATCGAGCACGACCTGGGTGGCGAACGCCTTCCGCAGCCCGACCACGTGGACGAGAGGCTCAGCGGTCATCCGTCAAACCGCCTCATTCTCGCGCACGGCCGCGGACCGGTCAACGCGCGCAGCCCGCCTCGACCCCCCGGGCGCGCGCGAGACGAGGAGCAGCGCCGCCGCGCCGGATGCGCGGGGCGCAGGCCGCGGCGGCGCGTCGGCGCGAAAAAAAAGCGCCGCTGCGCGGGCAGCGGCGCCGGGTCGCCGGCGGGAGGCCGGTCAGGACAGGCGCATCGCGCGGAGGCGGGCGATGCGCTCCTCCATCGGCGGGTGCGTGGAGAACAGGTTCATGAGCGCGCGCCCGCTGAGCGGGTTGACGATGAACAGGTGCGCCGTGGCCGGGTTGGCGGCCATGGGGACGACCTGCTGGGCCATGTGCAGCTTCTCCAGCGCCTTGGCCAGGCCCCAGGTCTTGCCGGCCAGCCGGGCGCCGGTGGCGTCGGCGTGGTACTCGCGGGAGCGCGACACCGCCATCTGCACGAGCAGCGCGGCGATCGGGGCCAGCACGGCCATGACGATCGCCGCGATGGGGTTGCCGCCGTCCTCGTCGTCGCGGTGCGCGCCGAACATCGCCGCCCACTGCGCCATGTGGGCCAGGTAGGTGATGGCGCCGGCCATGGTGGCGGCGATCGTGGCGATCAGCACGTCGCGGTTGCGCACGTGGGCCAGCTCGTGGGCGAGCACGCCCTCGAGCTCGTCCTCGTCGAGCATCCGCATGATGCCCTCGGTCACGGCCACCGCGGCGTGGTGGGGGTTTCGCCCCGTCGCGAAGGCGTTGGGCGTCTCGGTGGGGATCAGGTACACGCGAGGCATCGGGATGCCGGCCCGGGTGGCCAGCCGGCGCACGATGGCGTAGAGCCCCGGCGCCCGGGCCTCGTCCACCGCCTGGGCGCCGTACATGGCGAGCACGATGCGGTCCGAGAACCAGTACGAGAAGAAGTTCATGACGAGCGCCATCACGAACGCCACGACCATGCCCTGCTGCCCGCCGATGGCGCCGCCGACGAGCACGAGCATCGCGGTCAGGATCGCGAGCAACAGTCCGGTCTTGAAGACGTTCGACATGCACCCCTCCTGCGGCGCAGGGCGCCGGCGTCGTGTCGAAGCGTAGCAAACGCCCCCGGAAGGGTCAAATCGGCCTCCAAAGACCTTGACTTGCCCAGCACCCGTCGATACACTGAGCCGGTTTCGCTGAAAAATCTTCTAATGACAACGAGTTACGCGGGGCTCGGCCCCGGTGGAACCGCAGCCATGATCATCCGGGTGTCAGAGATCGAGGACGAGGGTCTGGTCGTCGCCAACGCGGGGGAGTTCGTGGCGCCGTTCAGCGACGCCAGCTGGCGCCTCGACGGTCTGCGTTTGCACGTCGCCCGCGACGGCGACGACGTCGTGGTCACCGGGCAGATCGACGCCACCGTCCCGGTCGTCTGCTCGCGCTGCCTGGAGGAGTTCCGGTCCGACGTCCACCCCGCCGTCGACGCGCGCTATGTCCCCCGGCCGGCGTCCGGGCACGACGTCGAGCTCGGAGCCGACGACCTGGACCTGGACTTCTACGAGAACGACCAGCTCAACCTCGCCACGCTCGTGGAGACGGAGACCACGCTGGCCCTGCCGATGAAGCCGCTCTGCCGCGCGGACTGCCAGGGGCTGTGCCCGGTGTGCGGCGCCAACCGCAACGTCACGCCGTGCGCCTGCGAGCGGCGGGCCCCCGACCCGCGTCTGGCCGCGCTGCGCGACCTGGCCGCGCGACTCAACCACTGAGAGGACCCGATGCCGCTGCCGAAGCGCCGTCACTCGAAGACGCGGGGCCGCAAGCGCCGCACCCACTACACGCTGGCCGCGCCCACGAGCTCCGTGTGCCCGCAGTGCCGGGAGGCGAAGCTGCCGCACCGGGTCTGCCCGCACTGCGGCTACTACAAGGGCCGGGAGATCGTCGCGGTCGAGGGCGCCTGATCCCGGAGGCGGCGGCCATCGCCATGCTCCGTCGCCGCGGGCGGCCATGAAGATCGCCGTCGACGCCATGGGAGGCGATTACGGTCCCGCCGTCGTGGTGGAGGGGGCGGTGGGCGCGGTGCGGGAGCACCACGCCTCGGTGATCCTGGTCGGCGACAAGGCCGCCGTGGAGCGCGAGGTGGTGCGGCTGCAGGCCGAGCCCCTGGGCCTGGAGATCCGTCACGCCTCGCAGGTCGTCGGCATGGGCGAGAGCCCCTCGCAGGCGCTGCGGCGCAAGCGCGACTCCTCCCTCCGCGTGGCCGCCCAGCTGGTGAAGGACGGCGAGGCCGCGGCCTTCATCTCCGCCGGCAACACCGGCGCGGCCATGGCCATCGCGATGTTCGTGATGGGCGTGCTCCCCGGCATCGACCGCCCCGCCATCGCCGCGGTGCTGCCCAACCGCCGCCGCTTCACCGTGCTCCTCGACGTCGGCGCCAACGTCGATCCCAAGCCCTGGCACCTCCTGCAGTTCGCGGTGATGGGCCACGTGTACGCCCGCGACATCCTGGGCTTCGACAATCCCCGCGTGGGCCTGCTGTCGGTGGGCGAGGAGGAGGGCAAGGGCAGCCTGCTCGTGCGCGAGGCCTACGAGCAGCTCAAGGACTCGTCCCTCAACTTCGTCGGCAACGTGGAGGGGCGCGACATCTACAACGGCCGGTGCGACGTCGTGGTCACCGACGGCTTCACCGGCAACGTGGCCCTCAAGATCTCCGAGAGCCTGGCCGAGACGCTGGGCGAGATGATCAAGGAAGAGCTCACGCGGGACGTGCGCTCCAAGCTCGGCGCCGCGCTGGCGTTGCCGGCCTTCCAGCGGTTCAAGCGCCGGGTGGATTACACGGAGATGGGCGGCGCCCCGCTGCTCGGCATCGACGGCGCCGCCATCATCTGCCACGGCGCCTCGCCGGTGAAGGCCATCAAGAACGCGGTGCGCGTGGCGGGGGAGTGGGCGAAGGCGGGGGTGAACGAGCACATCCGGGCCGCGCTCGAGGCGGAAGTGGCGCGGGGCGGCCGCGAGGGAGGCCGCGAATGACGCGGGCGAAGATCATCGGCGTCGGGGCCTACGCTCCCAAGCGCATCCTCACCAACGCCGATCTCGAGAAGATGGTCGAGACCAGCGACGACTGGATCGTGCAGCGCACCGGGATCCGCGAGCGCCACATCGCCGACGACGCCGAGGCCACCTCCGACCTGGCCCTGCGGGCCGCCCAGCAGGCGCTGGAGCGCGCCAACCTGGTGCCCGAGGACATCGAGCTGATCGTGGTCGGCACCACCACGCCCGACATGTTCTTCCCCACCACCGGCAACATCCTGCAGCACCGGCTGGGCTGCCGCCGCGCCGGCTCCATGGACCTGCTGGCCGCGTGCGCGGGCTCGATCTACAGCCTCTCGGTGGGCGCGAAGTTCATCGAGGCCGGCAAGTATCGCCGCGTGCTGTGCGTGGGCGCCGAGACGCTCTCGCGCATCACGGACTTCACCGACCGCGGCACCTGCATCCTGCTCGCCGACGCCGCCGGCGCGGCAGTGCTGGAGGCCGGCGACGGCGAGTCCGGCATCATCGACGCCGACCTCTATTCCGACGGCCGGTACTGGGAGCTGCTCTACATGCCGGCCGGCGGCGCCCGCCACCCCGCCAGCCACGAGACCGTCGACGCCCGGATGCACTACGCGAAGATGAAGGGCAACGACGTGTTCAAGGTCGCCGTGCGCATGTTCGTCGACTGTGCGGAGACGATTCTCGGCCGCCACGGCTACACCGCCGCCGACGTCGACCTCTTCATCCCCCACCAGGCGAACCTGCGCATCATCGAGGCGGCCGTCAAGCGGGTCGGCCTGCCCATGGACAAGGTCTTCGTCAACGTCGACCGTTACGGCAACACCGGCGCCGCCTCCGTCTACGTCGCCATGGAGGAGGCCGCGGCGGCCGGCCGGCTCCAGCGCGGCGACCTCGTGCTGCTCGCCGCCTTCGGCGGTGGCTTCGCGTGGGGCGCCGCCCTCGTCAGGTGGTGATGGCCGGGCGCGCGCGATGATCGCCTTCCTGTTCCCGGGCCAGGGGTCGCAGGCGGTGGGGATGGGCCGGGCCTTCTACGAGGCGTCGCCCGCCGCCAAGGCCGTCTTCGAGGAGGCCAGCGACACGCTCGGGGTCGACATGGCGCGCCTGGCCTTCGAGGGACCCGAGGCCGAGCTCGCGCTGACCGCCAACACCCAGCCGGCCGTCCTCACCGTCAGCGTGGCGGCGTCCGTGGTGGCCGCCGAGCGCGGGCTCCGGCCGGCCATCGCCGCCGGCCACAGCCTCGGCGAGTACTCGGCCCTCGTCGTGGCCGGCGCGCTGGCCTTCCGCGATGCCGTGCGCGTCGTGCGGCGCCGGGGCCAGTTCATGCAGGAGGCCGTCCCGCTGGGCACCGGGGCCATGGCCGCCGTCATGGGCCTGGACCTGGGCGCGGTGGAGCAGGCGTGCGCCGAGGCCGCCGACGGCGAGGTGGTGGAGGTCGCCAACGTCAACTCGCCGCAGCAGATCGTCATCGCCGGCCACAGGGCGGCGGTGGAGCGCGCGGTGGCGCTGGCGGCGGCGCGCGGCGGGCGCAAGAGCGTGGTGCTCCCGGTCAGCGCGCCGTTCCACTGCGCCCTGATGCGGCCGGCCGCCGAGCGGCTCGCCCGCGAGCTCGACGGCGTGATCCTCGCCGACCCGCGCATCCCCGTGGTCCGCAACGTCGATGCGGGCGTGAGCCGCGTGGCCGGCGACGTGAAGCCGGCGCTGCTCGAGCAGGTGGCCCGTCCCGTGCGCTGGGTGGACTGCGTCCGGCGCCTGGCCGACGAGGGCGCGACGCGCTTCGTGGAGGTCGGGCCGGGCCGGGTGCTGACCGGGCTGCTCCGGCGCATCCTCGACGGCGCGCGCGGCGTCTCCGTGGAGACGCCGGCGGATCTGGAGCGGGCGCTCGAGGGCGGCGGCTCGTGACCGATCTGCCGCTGGCCGGGCGCGTGGCCATCGTCACCGGCGGCAGCCGCGGCATCGGCGCCGCCGTGGCCGCCTCCCTGGCGGAGCACGGAGCGGCCGTGGTAGTGTCGGGCCGCGACGCGGACCGGCTCGAGCGCGCGGTGAAGGAGCTCGAGCGCGCCGGCGCCACCGCGGTGGGCGTCGTCGCCGACGCCGCCAGCCGCGAGGACGCCGAGCGGCTCACCGACACCGCCCGGCAGCGCTTCGGCCGCATCGACGTGCTCGTCAACAACGCCGGCATCACGCGCGACGGTCTCCTCGTGCGCATGAAGGACGAGGACTGGGACCGGGTGATGGAGGTGAACCTCCGCGGCGCGTTCGTCATGACGCGGGCGGTGGCCAAGGTCATGGTGCGGCAGAAGAGCGGGCGCATCGTCAACGTGGCCTCGGCCGCCGGCGCCATGGGCAACGCCGGGCAGACCAACTACTCGGCCGCCAAGGCCGGGCTCATCGGCTTCACCAAGGCGGCGGCGCGCGAGCTCGCGCACTGGCACATCCTCGTCAACGCGGTCGCCCCCGGTCTCATCGAGACCGACATGTCGGCGGCCGTGCCCGAGGCCGCGCGCCAGGCGCTGCTCGCGCAGGTGCCGCTGGGCCGGATCGGCACGGCGCGCGAGGTGGCCGAGGTGGTACGATTCCTGGCCGAAGACGGGGCCGCCTACGTGACGGGGCAGGTCTTCCACGTCAACGGCGGCCTCTACATGTAGGGCATTCCTTCCGGGGAGGTGACGCGCGATGGCGAAGTCGGTTGAGGACAAGGTCAAGGAGATCATCGTCGAGCAGCTCGGCGTCGACGAGGACGACGTGAGCCCGACGGCGAAGTTCATCGAGGACCTCGGGGCCGACTCGCTCGACACCGTCGAGCTCGTGATGGCCCTGGAGGAGCACTTCGACATCCAGATCCCCGACGAGGATGCCGAGAAGATCGTGACCGTGGGCGACGCCATCCAGTACATCAAGGACAACTCCTGACGGTGGACCGCCGTCGCGTCGTCGTCACCGGGCTGGGCGCGCTGACGCCGCTGGGCAACACGGCCGAGGAGTTCTGGTCGGCCCTGCTCCAGGGACGCTCGGGCATCGGCCCCATCACCAAGTTCGACGCGGCGGAGCAGGGCCCCGGCGGCGAGTACCGCTACGAGACCCGCATCGCGGGCGAGGTGCGCAACTTCGATCCGCTCAAGTACGTCGACAAGAAGGACGCGCGGCGGCTCGACCCCTATCTGCAGTACGCCGTGGCGTGCTCGGCGATGGCCGTGGAGGACTCCGGCCTCGACGTCGGGGCCGTGGACCGGGACCGCTTCGGGGTGCTCATCGGCTCCGGCATCGGCGGCATCTCCACGCTGCTGGAGGGCGAGCGCGTGCGCCTGGAGAAGGGGCCGGAGCGGGTCTCGCCGTTCATCATCCCGATGCTCATCATCAACATGGCCTCCGGGCTGGTGTCGATGCGCTTCGGCGCCCGCGGCCCGAACTCGGCGGTGGTGACCGCCTGCGCGACCGGCAACCACGCCATCGGGGATGCCTTCCGGCTGATCCAGCGCGGCGACGCCGACGTGATGATCGCCGGCGGCGCCGAGGCCATCATCGTGCCCCTGACCATCGCCGGCTTCTGCGCCATGAAGGCCATGTCCACGCGCAACGACGCCCCCGAGAAGGCCTCGCGCCCCTTCGACGCCGGCCGCGACGGCTTCGTGCCCAGCGAGGGCGCCGGGGTCGTCGTCCTGGAGGCCCTGGAGCACGCCAGCCGGCGTGACGCCCGCATCTACGCCGAGGTCGTCGGCTACGGGATGACCGCCGACGCGCACCACATGACGGCGCCCGACCCGGAGGGCGACGGCGCCTACCGCGCCATGGCCGCCGCGCTGCGGGACGCCGGCCTGTCCCCCGACGCCGTCGGCTACATCAACGCCCACGGCACGTCGACGCCCTACAACGACAAGTTCGAGACCGTGGCCATCAAGCGCGCCTTCGGCGACCACGCCCGCCGCCTGGCCGTGTCGTCGACGAAGTCGATGACGGGCCACCTGCTGGGCGCGGCGGGCGGGGTGGAGGCCATCGCCACCGCGCTGGCCCTCCACCACGGCGCGCTGCCGCCGACCATCAACTACGAGGCGCCGGACCCCGACTGCGACCTGGACTACGTGCCGAACCAGTCGCGCAAGCAGGACGTCGAGGTCGCGCTCAGCAACGCGTTCGGCTTCGGCGGCACGAACGCGACCCTCGCCCTGCGCAAGTTCCGCCCCTGACGGGCGGTCCCCGCCGATGTCCCCCGCCGAGCACCTGGAGCGCCGGCTCGGCCATCGCTTCCGCGACCCGGCGCTGCTCGAGCGCGCGCTGACCCACGCCTCCTACGCCAACGAGCACCCGCCGTGCGCCCACAACGAGGCGCTGGCCTTCGTCGGCGACGCCGCGCTGGGCCTCGTGGTCGCCGAGCGGCTGTTCGCCGCCGATCCGCTGGCCCCCGTGGGCGTGCTCACGCCGCGCCGCGCCGCGCTGGTGTCGGGCGCGGCGCTGGCGCAGTGGGCGGCGAGCCTCGACCTCGGCGCGCTCCTGCGCCTGGGCCGCGGCGAGGAGCAGACCGGCGGGCGCGCGCGCGAATCGATCCTGGCCACCACCCTCGAGGCCGTGCTGGGCGCGGTCTATCTCGAATCGGGCCTGGACGGCCTGCGCCCCCTCGTCGCTCGCCTGGCGGCGGCGTCGGCGCCGGCGTGCTAGCCTGACGGCATGCGTCTCTGGCCGTCGCGGCGCCGGGCCGTCGCCGCGCCCCCGCCCGCCGACCTCGCCATGACCGAGGACCTGCTGCACCGGACCGTGGAGGAGGTGTTCGCCGTCAGCCGCCGCGAGACGGGCCCCGGCGGCGTGGTGTTCCGGGGCGCGCTGCGGCTGGCGCCGGGGCGCGCCGTCGACGTGCTCCAGCGCCGGCTGCGGCCCTTCGGGTTCACGCCGTTCCTGAGGGCGGAGGGCGGCGAGATCGTCCTGCAGGCCCTCCCCGTGGTCGAGCCGGCCACGCGGCCGCGCGCCGGCGTCAACGTGGTGCTGTTCGTGCTCACCTGCGCCAGCACGCTGATGGCCGGCGCCTCCTTCATGGGCTCGCCGACGTTCGACGCCTTCCGGACCAGCGTGGCCGGGACGCTGCTCGTCGCCGGCGTGCCGTTCGCGGCCACGCTGCTGGCCATCCTCGGCGTCCACGAGTTCGGCCACTACTTCACGGCCCGCCACTACCGCGCGGCGGTGAGCCTGCCCTACTTCATCCCGGCGCCGCCGCCGCTCTTCCTCTTCGGCACTCTCGGCGCCATCATCCGGATGCGCTCGCAGGCGCGCGACCGGAACTCGCTCTTCGACATCGCGGCGGCCGGCCCCCTGGCCGGGCTCGCCGTCGCCGTGCCGGCCATGGTCGTCGGCCTGCACTGGTCGACCCTGATGCCGGTGCAGCCGGGGCTCTGGCTCTTCGGCGACTCGCTGCTGCGCCGCCTCTTCGTGTACCTGCAGTTCGGGCCCGTGCCGGACGGCATGATGGTCTTCACGCATCCCATCGCCGACGCGGCGTGGGCCGGCTTCTTCGTCACCGCGCTGAACCTGTTCCCGGTGGGCCAGCTCGACGGCGGCCGCATCGCCTACGCGCTGTTCGGCCGCCACCACCGCGTGGTGGGCGTCGTCACCATGGCCGCCACCCTGCTGCTGGGGCTCGTGACGATGTCGCCCAACTGGTTCGTGTGGGTGCTCGTCTTCTTCCTCATCGGCTTCCGCCACAGCCCGCCGCTCGACGACATCACGCCGCTCACGCCGGGCCGGCGCCTGGTCGGCGTGCTGTGCCTGGTGCTGTTCGTGCTCCTCGTGCCCCCGATTCCCATCGACATCGGCTGATGACTGCACCGAGGGGGCCCCCGAGGCCCGGATGGCGCCGGCGAAGCCGGCGCGCGAACCGGTGAGACCAGGGGCATGGAGATGCGGTCACGAAGGCAGCGGCGACCCGTGTGGCGGACGCGGTCGCCCGGTGGGGCCGCCGGCCCGCACGCGGGCCAGCAGCAGGAGGCCGGCGACGAAGAAGAGGCCCACGGCCAGGATGGCGGCGCGCTGATCGCCGCCGAGCGCGAGCGACACGGCGCCGAAGACGGCGGGGCCCATGATGGCGCCCGTCTTGCCGACCAGCGCGTAGAAGCCGAAGAACTCCGCCTCGCGCCCGGGCGGCACCAGGGAGGCCATGAACGCGCGGCTCGCCGCCTGGATGGCGCCGAGCCCGGTGCCGGCCAGCACGCCGACCACCCAGAACTGCCACTTGGTGGTGACGAAGTAGGCGAGCGTCGTCACCACCGCCCACTGCACGAGCGTGACGGCGACGACGAGCCGGGGACCCCGGTGGTCGGTCGGCCGCGCCCAGGCGGCCGAGCCGACGAGCGCGGTGACCTGGACGAGGACGAAGAGCCCGATGATCTCCGTGAAGGCGAAGCCCAGCGTCTTCTGGGCGAACACCGCCGAGAAGAGGATCACCGTGTTGACGCCGTCCTCGTAGACCAGGTAGGCGGCGAGGAAGCGGCGCATCGGCTCGCGCTCGGGCCGGGTCAGGATCTCGCGCAGCGTCGCCGCCGTCCCCGCGACGCCGCGCCGGACGGCGGCGGTGAGGGCAACGGCGTGGCGCGCGTCGGCGGGCAGGACGACGAGGGCGGGGACGGCGCCGAGCAGGAACTGCCCGGCCGCGGTGACGAAGCACGCCGCGTACGCGCCGGCGGCGGCGAAGGGGTAGGCGGCGGCGAAGGCCACGATCGAGCCCGCGTAGCCGACGGCGAAGCCGGCGGCCGACACCCGGCCCAGCGCCTCGGGCGGCGCGATGCGGGGCAGGTAGGAGTTGTAGTAGACGAATGCCGCCTCGAACGCCACCACGCCCAGCACGGCCAGCGCGAAGCCGGGCAGCGCCATGCCCGGGCGGAGCGTGGCCAGCGAGGCCGTGAGCGCGACGGCGGCCAGCGTGAAGCCCACGAAGAACGGCTTGCGCACGCCGGCGTGATCGGCGATGCCGCCGAGCACGGGGGAGAGCAGCGCCACCAGGATCATCGAGACCGACCCGACGAGGCCCCACCAGAAGTCGCCGCGGCCCTCGGCGTTGCCGACGATGGCCGTGGCGTACCAGACGGGGAAGATGGTGGCCTGGATGATCGCGGAGAAGGCGGAGTTGCCGAAGTCGTAGAGCGTCCAGGCGACGATCGTGCGACGCGCCGTGGCCGGCACGGGGCGAGGATGACACACGCCTCGGGGATGCGCTAGTATCCGCGGCATGCCGGGCCGCCTCGACCGCAAGCGCCTGGAATCGCTCATCCGCCGCGGCGAGGTCGACACGGTGCTCACCGTGTTCCCCGACCAGTACGGCCGGCTGATGGGCAAGCGCGTCGTGGGCCGGCACTTCCTCGAGCACGTGCGGCACGACGGCGTGCACGCCTGCATCTACCTCTTCACCGTCGACATGGACATGGAACCGCTGCCCGGCTTCACGCTGACGTCGTGGGAGCGCGGGTACGGCGACATGCGGCTCGTCCCCGACCTCGGCACCGCGCGGCTGGTGCCGTGGCTGCCGGCCACGGCGCTGGTGTTCTGCGACGCCGTCACCGAGGCGGGCGAGCCGATCGAGGAGGCGCCGCGCCGCGTGCTGCGCCGGCAGGTGGAGCGCGCGGCCGCGCTGGGCTACACGGTGAAGGTGGCGGCCGAGCTCGAGCTCTACTGCTTCCGCGAGTCGTTCGACGCCGCGCGGGCCCGGCGCTATCACGGCCTCACGCCGGTGGCCGGCTACCTGGAGGACTATCACATCCTGCAGACCACGCGCGAGGAGCCGCTCGTCCGCGCCATCCGCAACGCCATGGAGGCCGCCGACGTTCCCGTGGAAGCCTCCAAGGGCGAGTGGGGACGGGGCCAGGAGGAGATCAACCTCGCCTACGCCGATCCGCTGGAGATGGCCGACCGCACGGCGCTCTACAAGCACGGCGCCAAGGAGATCGCCGACCAGCACGGCTGCTCGGTGACGTTCATGGCGAAGTACGACATGGGCGCGGCCGGCTCGTCGTTCCACCTGCACTCCTCGCTGTGGGACCGGGCCGGGCGCAGGGCGCTGTTCGCGCCCCCGGCCCGCGCGCGGGGCGCGCGGGCGCTGGCGCCGCTGTTCGGCCCCTGGCTCGCCGGCCAGATGGCCATGGCCCGCGAGCTCGCGTACTTCTACGCGCCCACCGTGAACTCCTACAAGCGCTACCAGGCCGGCTCCTTCGCGCCCACTCGGATCGCCGCCGGGTGGGACAACCGCACCTGCGGCTTCCGCCTCTGCGGCGAGGGGGCGTCCTTCCGCGTCGAGAACCGCATCCCCGGCGCCGACGCCAACCCGTACCTGGCGTTCGCGGCCACCATCGCCGCCGGCCTGCACGGCATCCAGGCGCGGCTGAAGGCCCCGCGCCTGCACGAGGGCAACGCCTACGAGGACGACACGCTGCCGCAGGTGCCGAAGACGCTGCGCGAGGCCGTGGGCGAGCTCGAGCGCTCCACCGTGGCCCGGGCGGCCTTCGGCGACCGCGTGGTCGACCACTACTTGCACACGGCCCGGCTCGAGCAACAGGCGTTCGACCAGGCCGTCACGGACTGGGAGCTGATGCGGAACTTCGAGCGCATCTAGCATGTCGCGACTCGCGTTGCTCCCGAATCGCCGGACCGCTTCACTCGCAGAGGCCGCGGCGATCCCTCGAGAACCGGGGCAATGCGCGACGGTACCGCCACGACAGACGCGCGCCGCGGCGAGGCCAGAGGCCGGCGTCGGGTCGCCAGGCGGCCACGTTGTCCGCTCGGAATGGCGACGGCCGGCTGACGGAGGAGGGTGAGTGGCGGGGAGGCTCGAGGGCAAGGTCGCGTTCATCACGGGGGCGGGGATGGGGATCGGCCGCGAGGCGGCGCTGCTCTTCGCCGCCGAGGGCGCGCGCGTCGTGGTGGCCGACATCGACCCCGAGGCCGGACGGCGGACGGCGGCGGACATCGAGGAGGCCGGCGGCGGCGCGCTGGCGGTCGCCGGTGACGTGGCCGTCGAGGCCGACGTCGCGCGCATGATCGCCGACGGCGTGCGTCACTTCGGGGCGCTGCACGTCCTCGACAACAACGCCGGCGTGCTGTGGAAGGACCGCGACCGGTCGGTGCTGGAGACCGACGAGCGGTGGTGGGACCGCGTCATGGCCGTGAACCTCAAATCCGTCTTCTGGGTGACCAAGCACGGCATCCCCCATCTGCGCGCGGCGGGCGGCGGCTCCGTCATCGTGATGGGCTCGGTGTCCGCGCTGGTCGGGTTCACGCGGGCGCAGGACGCCTACACGGCGGCCAAGGGCGGGCTCATCTCGCTGACGAAATCGCTGGCGATCCAGTTCGCCGCCGACCGCGTGCGCTGCAACATCATCCATCCGGGCATCGTCGACACGCCGCTGCAGGCGCCGTACCTCACCGACGCGCTCCGGAAGGAGTTCGAGACCGGCATCCCCCTGGGCCGCATCGCGCGGCCGCGCGAGATCGCGACGGTCGCGCTGTTCCTGGCCAGCGACGACTCCTCGTACATGACGGGCGCCGAGCTCGTCGTGGACGGCGGCTTCACCGCCGGCTGACGGAAGGTCACGCCACGGCTTCCCCGAGCAGGCCGCCCGCCTCCGGCGCCGGCGTCGCCGCGTCGCTGCCCGCGCCCTCGTCGTCGGCGGCGCGCCTGGCGCCGGCCGAGCCCCTCACGGCGGTGGTGGCCGGCGGCGTGCTGCTCCTGCTGCTGCTCTTCGTCGCCTGGCCGGTGGCGCGCGTGCTGTGGACGAGCCTCGAGGGCCCGGCCGGGCCGACGCTCGCGCCCTACCGCGACTTCTTCGGCACGTGGCGGCTGTTCCGGATCCTCGTCAACAGCCTCGCCGTGTCGCTCGTGTCCACGGCGGTCACGGTCGCCCTGGCCCTCGTGCTCGCCTACGCGGTGACGCGCACGACCGTGCCGGGCGGCCGGGTGCTGGGTCTCATGAGCCTGCTGCCGCTGATCTCGCCGCCGTTCCTCGTCTCCCTGGCCCTGATCCTGCTCTTCGGCCGCAACGGCCTGATCACCCGGGCCCTGGGCCTCGACTGGTCGATCTACGGCTTCCACGGCATCGTGCTGGCGCAGGTCTTCACGTTCCTGCCGCAGGCGTACATCCTGCTCGCCAACGTGCTGGGCAACATCGACACCACGCTGGAGGAGGCCGCGGAGAACCTCGGCGCCGGCCCCGTGCTGACGCTCCGCCGCGTCACGCTGGCGCTGGCCCGGCCGGGGCTGGCCTCGGCGGCGCTGATCGTGTTCATCCTCTGCATGACGGACTTCGGCAACCCGATCCTGGTCGGCGGCCGCGTCAACGTGCTGGCCACGGAGATCTACGCGCAGGTGATCGGCCTGAACGACTTCGCCGCCGCCGCCACGATGAGCGTGGTCCTGATCGTGCCCTGCCTGGCCGCGTACCTCGTCAACGCGTACTGGGTCGGCTCCGGCTCCTACGCCGTCGTCGCCGCCGGCGCCCGCACGGCGGCGCGGCCGACGCCCGCGATGGTGCGGTGGCCGCTCTTCGCCGTCGCCGGCTCGGTGGCCGTGGCCATCGGGGTGATCTACGGCCTGATCCCCCTCGGGTCCGTCGTGCGGCTCTGGGGCAGCGACTGGTCGCTGACGCTCGCGCACTACGGGTTCGCCTCCACCGTGGAGGGCGCGTGGCCGATCTGGAACAGCGTGAAGCTGGCCCTGGCCGCCGGCATCGCCGGCACCGTCGTGGCGCTGCTCGCCGCCTACCTGGTCGAGCGCCGGCGCGCCAGCCTCGGCGCCCCGGTGACGCGGGCCCTCGAGGCGCTGGGCCTGCTGCCGGCCGCGCTGCCGGGCACCGTCATCGGCGTGGGCTACGTGCTGGCCTTCAACGCGCCCCCGCTCGTCCTGACGGGCACGCTGTGGCTGGTCGTGGCCAGCGTGGTGTTCTGGAAGCTGCCGGTGGCGCTGCTGGCCGGCATCAACGCGCTCAAGCAGATCGACCCGTCCATCGAGGAGGCCGCGGTGAGCCTCGGCGCCGGCGGCGTGCGCACGTTCGTCCGCGTGGTGCTGCCGCTGCTGACCGGCACGGCCTTCTCGATCTTCGTCTACTTCTTCGTCAACGGCATGGTGACGGTGAGCGCGGTGATCTTCCTGGTCTACCCGGGGTTCAACCTGGGCTCGGTCGCCATCCTGGCCCAGGTCGAGAACGGCTACCCCGGCGTGGCCTGTGCCCTGGGGACGATCATCGTGGCCATCGTCGTGGGCACCGTGCTGCTCCTGCGCGCGCTCGTCGGGGGCGACCGCGTGGCCATCCTGAAATCGTGAGGCTCCACGGAAAGGAGACCGGCATGCGAGCAGTCGTGGCGGTGGTGCTGGCGGCGCTGGCGCTCGGGGGAGTCGGGCCGGCGCAGGCCGCCGAGGACCGGCTCGTCATCTACACGGCCTTCGAGGAGAACGAGCTCAAGACGTTCTGGGAGCGGTTCAAGAAGGACCTGCCCGACCTGGCGGCCAAGGCCTCGTACATCCGCGGCTCCACGGGACCGATCGCCGCCCGGCTCGAGGCCGAGAAGGCCAACCCGCAGGCCGACGTCGTGTGGGGACTGTTCAACGACTACCTGACCGGCGCGGCGAAGAAGGGCCTCCTGGAGCGCTACGTGGCGCGCGAGTCGGACCGGATCGCCGCGCGGTTCAAGCATCCGGAGAACTACTGGCAGGGCGTGACGCTCCTCACCGTCGCCTTCGCCGTCAACCAGAAGCGGATGGCCGAGCTGAAGCTGACGCCGCCGCGCTCGTGGAGCGATCTCCTCGATCCCCGGTACCGGGGCCACATCGTGATGTCCAACCCGTCCACCTCGGGGACGGCGTCGCTGCTGCTGGCCAGCCACGTCAAGCGCCTGGGCGAGGACAAGGCCTTCGAGTACTACGCCGCGCTCGACAGGCAGCTGTCGCAGGTCACCAAGTCGGGCGGCGCTCCCGGCCGCATGGCCGCCTCGGGCGAGACCCCGATCGGCATCGCGCTGGCCTACGAGGTGGAGGTGGCCCGCAAGCAGGGCGCCCCCATCGACGTGATCCATCCGAGCGACGGCGTGGCGTGGACCTTCGAGGGCAACGCGCTGGTCAAGGGCGCCCGGCATCCCCAGAACGCCCGGCGGTTCCTCGACTGGGCCGTCTCGAAGTCCGCCATGGAGGCCTACGCGGAGTGGCGGGGCACGGCCCTGACCCGGAGCGACGTCGGCGTCACCGGGCCGAGCATGTCCGACCTCAAGCTGATCGACCTGGACTTCGTGTGGGCCGCCGACCAGAAGGAGCGCCTCGTGAAGAAGTGGCTCGAGCGGTTCTCGCGGTAGCGTGCGCATCGCGCTCCGCGGCCTCACCAAGCGCTTCGGCCCGGCGGTGGCCGTGGACGGGCTCTCCCTGGACATCCGCCCGGGAGAGCTCGTCGCGCTGGTGGGCGGCTCCGGCTGCGGCAAGACCACGACCCTCCGCATGGTGGCGGGCTTCGAGCGCCCGGACGCCGGGGACGTCCTCTTCGACGAGCGCCGGATGAACGACGTCCCGCCGCGCAAGCGCGACGTGGGCATCGTGTTCCAGTCCTACGCGCTGTTCCCCACCATGACCGTGGCCGAGAACATCGCCTTCGGCCTCCGCGTCGCCCGCTGGCCGGAGCCGCGGGTGCGCCTGCGCGTCGCCGAGATGGTGGGCCTCACCCGCCTGGACGGGCTCGAGGGACGGTACGCGAACCAGCTGTCGGGCGGCCAGCAGCAGCGCGTGGCCCTGGCCCGGGCGCTGGCGCGCCAGCCGGCGGTGCTCCTGCTCGACGAGCCGCTGTCCGCGCTCGACGCCAAGATCCGCCTGCGGCTGCGCGGCGAGATCCGGAAGATCCAGCAGGACCTCGGCATCACGGCGCTCTACGTCACCCACGACCAGGAGGAGGCGCTCTCGCTCGCCGACCGCATCGCCGTCATGCGCGACGGCCGCGTGGAGCAGGTGGGCACGCCCGAGGAGGTCTACGCGGCGCCCCGCACCGGGTTCGTGGCGGACTTCGTGGGGCTGTCGAACCTGCTGCCGGCGCGCGTGGTGTCGGCCGCCGAGGGGCTCCTCGACTGGGAGGGCGAGCGGCTGCGGGCGCCGCTCGGCGGCCGCGCCGACGGCGAGCGCGTCACGCTGTCGCTGCGCCCCGAGAAGCTCGCCCTCGCCGCGCCCGGGGCCGTGCCGGCGGGCGCCAACCGCCTGGACGGCGTCGTCGACGTCGTCACGTTCCTGGGGCCGGTGGTGCGCGTGGAGGTCGCCGTGCACGGGCGACCGCTGTGGGTCGACGTGCCGCACGGCGCCGCCGCCGCGCTCGAGCGGCGCAAGGCCGTCACGCTCACGTTCGCGGCCGGGGACTGCGTCGTGCTGGCCGCGGACGCCGACGCCGGCCGGGAGCCCGCCGGACGGCCCGCCGTTGACAGTGACGGAGGCGGGTCCTAGGCTAGAGCCCGCCATGTCCCGCGAGTCCCGCGAGCCGCACGTCGACGGGCTGATGAAGCGGCTGCTGAAGGCCATCGAGGTCTCGCTCTCCGCGACCGACGCCGCCCGCGACGCGGTGCAGGAGATCCTCAAGCGCGGCGCCGACACCGGCATCTTCTTCGCCGGCATGCGGGGCCGCGGCAACGCGTCCTTCGAGCTCACGCCGCAGGACAAGGAGTTCCTCCGCGCCGTCTCCATCCGGCCCGAGCGCTGACCGGCATGCGGGCCGTCGCGATCCTCGTCTGGGCGACCCTCGTGCTCGCCCTGGTCTTTCCCTCGCTGCGCCAGCTGGCGGGCCCCGCGCGCCGGCGTCGGCCGTCGCAGCCGCGCGACGAGCTCGTGAAGGATCCGGTGTGCCAGACGTACGTGGCCCGCTCGCGCGCCGTCCGGAGCGAGGCGCGAGGCGCGCCGGTGTACTTCTGCAGCGAGGCCTGCGCCCGCCGGCACGTCTCGGGCTGAGCACCCCGGCCGGATGACGCTCGCGCACCCGGACCCCTTCCGGGACGTCGACGCCCAGGCCGACCCGTCGCGGTTCCTCGAGGCGCTGGAGAAGCGCGGGCGGACGCCGGCCCAGGCGCGGCTGCGGCGCCGCTTCCTGGCCTTCGTCCCGATCCGCCCGGGCGAACGGGTGCTCGAGGTCGGCTGCGGCAGCGGCGTGGTGCTGCGCGACGTCGCCGCGCGGGTGGGGCCGGGCGGCCGCGCCGTCGGCGTCGACCCGAGCCGCTGGCTGCTCGATGCCGCCCGGCACCTGCTCCGCGGCCACCCGCTGCGCCGGCGCATCGCGCTGCGCGCGGGCGACGGCGCCCGCCTGCCGTTCCCCGACGGCCGCTTCGACGCCACGCTGGCGGTGACCGTGCTCCTGCACGTCGCCGACCCGCTGGCGGTCGTGCGCGAGATGGCGCGCGTCACGCGGCCGGGCGGGCGCGTCGCCGTCCAGGACCAGGACTTCGGGACGGTGGCGCTCACGCATCCGGACCGCGCGCTGACGGCGCGGATCCTCGACGGCGTCGCCGCACACATCTACGAGGAGCCGTGGAGCGGGCGCCGGCTGCCGGGCCTTCTCCGGGCCGCCGGCCTCGCCCCGGTCCGGCTCCTGACCGACGTCTACCAGGACACGGCGCTGGCGCCCTACACCAGGGACTTCATCGAGCGGCGCGCGGAGAACGCCGTGCGCTTCGGCCTCACCGACGAGGCGACGGCGCAGCGCTGGCTGGACGCCCTGACCGCCCTCGTCGCCCGCGGCGAGTTCGTGCTCACGATGAACTACTACGGCGCCGTCGGGATCCGGCCCGGCGCGGCGCCGGCGCGGCGGCGCCGCGGCCGATGAGACGCGCGGTCGCCGGCCTGGCGCTGTTCTCGGTCGCGCTGACGGCCCTGGCCGCCGCGCCGACCTCGAGCCGGCTCGTCTTCGACGGCCGCGCCGCCCTGCGCCACGTCGAGGCGATGGTGGCCATCGGCCCCCGCCCGGCCGGGTCGCCGGCCGGCGGGCGCGCCCGCGACTACATCGTCGCGGCGCTGCGGGCGGCGGGCGTGCAGGCCCGCGTGGAGGCCTTCGAGGCCGACACGCCGCACGGACGGCTGGCGATGGCCAACGTCGTCGGCGTCGTGCGCGGCCGCCGCCCCGACGTCATCCTCGTCGGCGGTCACTACGACACCAAGTGGTTCAAGGAGCTGCCGTTCGTGGGCGCCAACGACGGCGGCTCGAGCACCGGCCTCCTGCTCGAACTGGCCCGGCGCCTGACCGGGGCGCCCCGGGAGTTCACGTACTGGGTGGTCTTCTTCGACGGTGAGGAGGCGCGCGAGACGTGGACGGCGCGCGACAGCCTCTACGGCTCGCGGCGGATGGCCGAGGACCTCGCCCGGCGCCGGGCGCTGCCGCGGGCCGTCATCGTCGCCGACATGATCGGCGACCGCGACCTCGCCATCCGGCGCGAGTCGCTCTCCACCCCCTGGCTGCAGGACGTGCTGTGGGAGAGCGCGCGCCGGCTCGGGCACCGGCGGCACTTCCTGGAGGACGGCCTCACCGTGGAGGACGACCACGCCCCCTTCCTGCGTGCCGGGGTGCCGGCCGCGCTGCTCATCGACTTCGACTATCCGCCGTGGCACACGGCGGACGACACCCTGGACAAGGTGTCGGCGCAGAGCCTGCAAGCCGTGGGCGAGGTCGTCCTCGATGCGCTGCCGCGCATCGAGGCCCGCCTGGCCCGCGCCGACCGGAGGTGACGATGCCCCGTATCCGCGAGATCGAGGAGCCTGGCGACGATCCGATCCTGACCGAGACGTTCGCGCGCGAGCGCGAGCTGTTCGGCGCCGTGCTCAACACCACGAAGATCCAGGCGCACCGGCCCGGCATCCTGAAGGCCGCCAAGGCGCTGTCGGCCGCGGTGGAGCGGTCGGGGCTGCTGCCGCCCGGCCTGCTGCCGCTCGTCTACCTGCGCGTGGCCCTGATCAACGGCTGCCCGTTCTGAATCGACATCAACGCATCCCGTGGGATGCAGGCGGGCGCCTCGCAGGAGAAGGTGAAGCAGGTGGAGCGGGCGGCGGACAGCCCGCTCTACGACGAGCGGGAGCGGGCCGCCATCGCCTACGCCGAGGCCATGACGGTCACGGGGCGGCGGGTGAGCGACGAGCTCTTCGCCCGCGTCCGCAGGCACTTCTCCGAGGCGGAGGTCGTGGAGCTGACGGCGGCCGTGGCCCTGGAGAACTTCCGGAGCAAGTTCAACGTGGCCCTCGGCATCGAGGCGCAGGGCTTCTGCGCGCTGAGGTGACCGGGAATGCACAGTCTTCCCGATCGGGACGCGGCCGCAGCGCTGAGGCTGCCTGGGACTGCATTTCGACCGGGCACGTAAATCCTACAATGCGCGCAATGTTGGCGCCTTGCCGCTCGCCCCGGATGCCGGCCCGATCTTTCCCATGAGTGTCCGGATGGCAGCCGAAATGCTTGAGTGCGTTTCATGTGGGTGCGCCCGTGACGGACCGGGAGCGAGGCGAGGAGTGGGGCTTCCTGACGTTCGACCCCGACGAGACCTGTGCCGTGTGCGGCGACCAGATCAGGGCGGGGCAGGCCGTCGGATACCGGGATGGCGCCCTCGCCCACGCTCGCTGCTGCCCGCCATCCGAGCCGAAGCGCTGGTCCTAGCGCGCCCGACGTCCTGGACGGGTCGCATGCCTGCCTCGTGTCCCGTATGCTCCGAGCCGCTGCGCGAGGGCGACACCCTCGCCGTCCGCGAGGGGATCGTCGTGCACGCGGGCTGCGCCGCGCGCGGCGCCGGCGAGCGGCCCCGCTGCGCGATCTGCGGCCGGAAGGTCGAGAAGGGCGAGCCCGAGCTGCGCGAGGGCCGGATCGTCGCGCACGCCGCCTGCTACGAGCGGAAGATCGGGCTGCGCGAGCGCGAGGAACGCTGAGCCGGCGGCGTCAGCGGGTGAGGTCGCGGACGGCGCGGAGCAGCGTCGTCGCGCGCACGGGCTTGGTGAGGATGGTGTCGATGCCGTGGCGGGACGCCTCGTCGGAGGCGATCAGCGCCTCCCAGGCCGTCACCATGACGACGGGCACGCCCGGACGGATGGTCTTGCAGAGGCTGGCCACCTGCAGGCCGTTCATGCCGGGCATGGCCAGGTCGGTCACGATCGCGTCGACGGGCGTCGTCCTGAACGTCGCCACGGCGTCGACGCCGTTGGTGGCGGTCACCACGCGGAAGCTCCGGGCCAGCATCTCGGCGAACGTCGCGAGCAGCGTCGCGTCGTCGTCCACGACGAGCACGATGGGGCTGGCGTCGGCCGACCCGGCCTCGGGCGCGGCGTCTGATGCATTCGACGGGGTTCCCACCAGCTGCCGGTGCTGGAGCATGTCGCGCAGCAGCGACTCCCGCCGGGCCGGCGCGTCGGCGGCGCCCTGCAGTCCCTCGAGCGTGGGCATGCCGGGGTCATCGGCAGCCGCGCCGGCGAAGCGGAGGGCCGTGGCGGCCGCGTTCCGGGCGCCGGCAGGCGATTTTTGCCCTTGACCGGACCGCGCCGGCGGCAAACTATCGGTGACCGATGGAGAATCGGCGTCGCTACGAGCGCACCGCGGTGTCCTGGCCCGTGCGGGTGTGGGCCGACGACGGCATGGTGACCGGCGTCACCGAGGACGTGAGCCCCTACGGTGTGTGCGTGGTGACGGCCCGCGCGGCGAGCGTGCGGTTGGGGCGATCGTATCGAGTCGACGTCCTGGCCGGGTTCGAGGGGCCGCGGAGCATCATGGGGCAGGCCCGGCACGCCGACCCGAAGGGACGCATCGGCTTCGAGACGCGGTGGCGCTGGGAGCCCCAGCGCGAGCCTGCCCCCGCCGGCTCACGCTGAGGCGTGCGGCGCCGGGCTACGGCGCCGCGCGGCGCACCACCGTCCAGCCCCGCTCCCGGACCTCGTCGCTGGCGCGCCGATCGAGGGCCCGGTCGTGCCCGGGGCGCGCAGGCGAGGCGTCCTCACGCCGCCGGTCCAGGACGACCTGCACGGTCTTGTTCCCCGCGAAGGCGCGCTTGAGACGCTCGTAGAGTCTCGGCCGCTGCCGGGACACCACGATGAGCTGGCTCGAGTGCCCTTCCCCTCGCAGTTCGAGGAAGCGGGCCAGCGCGAACCACGTCTCGCTCCCGCACGCCTGGCAGTGCTCGGGACCGATCTCGAAGCACGTCTCGCAGTCCAGGCACAGCGCGAGCCGGCGGAGCGGCAGGAAGTGGACCGACGGTCGTGCGGGTTTGGACGGGGTGCCGGAGCGACGCAGTTGCCTGATCATGGGTCCCCCTCTGTCGTCGGGGCCACGGTGCTGCCCTTGCCGGTCATCGGCACGCGACCTGAGGTTCGTGACCCGGTGCGAGAAGCGCTGCCCCGAACCGGGGCGCCTGGCAGGAGGCTGGGCGTTGAACGCCGGCCAGCACCGGCCGTAACCTGCGTCTACCGGCTGCCGCCCGGCACCGGGATCCGAGGAGGCCCCCATGGTGCAGGAGCGGCGTCGATCGGTCAGGACGCCGGTGTCTTGGCCGGCACGGCTGTGGAGCGACGAGGGCGTCATGCACGCGATGGCCGACGACGTCAGCGATCACGGCATCCGCATCGTCACCGCGCGGAGGGCGCGGGTCGCGGTCGGGCGTGCCTACCAGCTCGATCTCGTGTCGACGGCCGGCGCCGAGCGCAGCCTCGTGGTCGAGGTGCGCCACCTGGACGAGCACGGCCGCATCGGCTTCGCGACCCCCGCGCGCTGGGAGCCGCCGCTCGAGGACGCCCTGGCCGGCTAGCCGCTCGTCTGCGTAACGCCAGAGGCACGCCCGGGCGCCGCCGGGGCGTGCCGAACGTCGGGGGGGAGCCAGTTCGGGGCCCACGTCGGCGTGGGGCCGTCTGCTAACATTCCCCGGTGCGTCTGCTGCCCCCCGCGATGTTCTTCGGGACCGTCGCGTGGTCGTTCGTCTACGTGAGCCTGCCCTTCCACATCCAGGCCATCAGCCCGTGGGACGACGCGGCGACGCTGCGGTGGACGGGCTGGATCCTGGGCATCTCGTCGCTGGTGACCGTGGCCACGGCGCCGCTGTGGGGCCGGTGGGCCGAACGCGGCGATCCCAAGGCCATGTACGTCGGCGTCGAGGTGGCGCAGGGCGTGGCCTTCTTCGGCATGGCGCTGGCGCGCACGCTGCCGGAGCTCTTCCTCGCGCGCCTGGTCCTCGGCGTGATGGGCGCCGCCTCGACCTTCGCCTTCATCATGGCCGGCCGCTCGCCGGACGCCGGGACCGTGCGCCAGCACGTGGCCCGGATCCAGTCGGCGATGACGGTGGGGCAGGTGATCGGGCCGCTGGCCGGGGCGCTGGCGGCGGCGCGGCTGGGCTTCCGCACGTCGTGCGTGCTCGGGGGCCTGGTGCTCCTGGCCTGCGCGGCCCTCGTGCGGTGGGGCGTGTCGGCGCCGCCGGCGATACCCCGGGCGCGCGGTCAGGCGCGCTCGGCGAGACCGCGCGAGGTCGCCGCCGTCGCGCTGATCGTGCTCGGCGGCAACATCCACGTGTTCTTCCTGGCGGCCGTCCTTCCCAGCGTGCTGCCCGGCCTCGGCGTGGAGCGGGGCCGCACGCTCGAGGCGGCCGGCGTCCTCATCTTCGTGTCGGGCGTGGCCGCGGCCCTCGGCGCCGTCGCGGCGCCGCGCCTGGCCGACGCGGCCGGCGAGCGGACGCTGCTCGTCACCCTGCTGGTCGCCTCGTCGCTGCTGGTCGCGGCGCTGGCCCCGCTCGGGTCCGTGTGGCCGTACGGCGCCGTGCGCTTCCTGCAGGTGCTCTGCATCGCGCCCGTCTTCCCGCTGGTCGTGGCCCGGATCGCCCAGCACGCCGGCGGGCAGGCCATCGGCGTCATCAACTCGGCGCGCATCGGCGCCGGCTTCCTGGGGCCGGTGGCGGCGACGGCGCTCCTGGCGTGGACCTCGCCGGCCGTGCTCTACGTGGCGCTGGCGGTGATCGGCCTCGCCTGCGTGCCGGCGGTCAGGCTGCGCCCGGCCGTGGCCGGACGGGCCGCGCCGTGAGCAGTCGCCCGCTCGTCGACATCAGGCTCGAGCATCTGCGCACCGGGGCGGGACCCGGACCGCACCTCGACGACGTGGCGGTGCACGTCCGCTACGGCGAGTTCTTCACCTTCCTCGGGCCACCGCACTCCGGCAAGACCGCCGTCCTGCGCGCCATCGCCGGGTTCCTGCCGCTGGCGGCCGGTCGGGTGCTGGTCGATGGGCGGGACGTGAGCGGGCTGCCGCCGGCCCGGCGCGGCATGGGCTTCGTGTTCCACCAGGGCGCGCTCTGGCCGCACATGACCGTCCGCGAGCACGTGGCGTTCGGGCTCGAGCGGATGGCGCTCGCCGCGCCGGAGCTCGCTCGCCGGCTGGACGTCGTGCTCGGGCGGCTCGGCCTGGTCGCGGTCGCCGACCGGCGGCCCGGCGCGCTGGCCCTGCACGAGCAGCGACGGCTGGCGCTGGCCCGGGCGCTGGCCGTCGAGCCGCACGTGCTGCTGCTGGACGAGCCGCTGGCGCACCTGGACCCGACGCCGCGCAAGACGCTGCGCCTCGAGCTGGCGCGCCTGCACCGCGACCTGGCCGTGACCACCGTCTGCGCCACGCGGGACGCCGCCGACGCCCTCGCGCTGTCCGACCGTATCGCCGTCATCCGCGACGGCCGCGTCGTGCAGGTCGGCGATCCGGAGCAGCTGTACCGGCGGCCGGCGGGCCGGGACGTGGCCCAGGCCTTCGGCCCCGCCAACTTCCTGCCCGTCCGGGTGGTGGAAGTGCGCGAGCTCGGAGTGGTCGTGGAGACCGAAGGCGGCGACCGCGTCCCCGTCGCCGGCGTCGGCGCTTTCCGCGAGGGCAGCCTCGGCGTGCTCGTGCTCAGGCCGGAGACGCTCACGCTCGTGGAGGCGGCGATGGCGCGAGGGCCGGGCATCCCCGGACGGGTGGCCATGCGGGTCTTCGAGGGCGCGCGGTACGTCTACGAGATCGACATCCGCGGCCGGGCGCCCGTGCGCGTCGAGCTGCCGGCGTCCGAGACCGCGCTCTACCGCACGGGCGACCGCGTCCGCATCGAGGTCAGCAGCGACACCGTCGTCCTCCTCCCCGATGAGGCCTGACCCTCCCGACGCCGCGACATCGGAGCCCCACGCCTGTCATGGCGGAGCGACGTTGCGCCGCGGCACCGGCGCCGAACGGTCGGACGGTACCGCGTGCGAGGGCGCGCCGGGCGGGCGCGGGCTTTGCCCGCGCCATGCGCGTTTCGGGGGAGGCGTCGGAGGGGGCCGTAGAGGCCTCTCCGATCAGAGCTCGTAGGTCTTGTCCTGCTCGAGGAGGACGATCCGGCCGTTGTCCAGGCGCGACAGCTCCTCGGCCGTCTCCTGGTGGAACTGCGGCTTGATGTGGAAGATCCAGACGGGGACGTCGGCCGGCAGCTTGTCCATCTCGCGCTCCACCAGCTGCGGCGTGAGGTGGCGCGCGGCCTCGGCCAGCCCCTGCAGCCGGTTGGGGAACGCGCACTCCAGGATGACGGCGCGCACGCCGGTGAGGCCGCGCACCGCTTTCCAGAGCGCCTCGGTCGGCCCCGTGTCGCCGGAGTAGACGAAGCCCCGGGTGCCGTCGTGCACGACGAAGCCGGCCGCGGGGACGGTGTGGTTCACCGGCACGGGGGTCACCCACAGCTCGCCGAGCCGCTGCTCGGCCTCGGCCACCAGCTTGCGGTAGCGGATGACCGGCTCGCGCGAGGAGGGGATCTGCTCGAAGTCCGGCCACACGACGTTGTTGAAGACGGCGTTGCGGAGGGCGTCGACCACGGGGTCGATGCTCGTGATCGTCAGGGGCCGGCGCGCGCCGCAGCAGGCCAGCGTCTCGGTCAGGAACGCCAGGCCGCCGATGTGATCCAGGTGCGAGTGGGAGACCAGCACGCGCTCCACGTCGAGCTGCTCGGGCACGGTGAGGGCGCCCGTCACCGTACCGGCGTCGACCAGGGTCCGCTCGTTGACGAGAAAGGCCGAGGGGCGCTGACCGAGCCCCTCGGCCCCATACGCGCCAAGTACGCGGATTTTCATCCCGGATAGGGTAGCATGGAAGCGGGCTCGCGCCGGTCATCATGGTGACGCTGAGGACGCTGCTGTCCGGCTTTGCGGCCGCCGCGCTGACGGTGGCCCTCGTGCTGCTGGGCGCCCTGGAGACCTCGGAGCTCGGCACGTTCGACCGCCTGTTCGAGCTGCGCGGGCCGCGGGCGCCGGTCACGCCGATCGTCATCGTCACCATCGACGAGGACACCTTCGACGAGCTCGACACGGCGTGGCCGTTCCCCCGCGCGACGCACGCCGAGCTCATCGACAAGCTCGCCGCCGGCCGGCCGATCGCCATGGGGTTCGACATCCTGTTCTCGGAGAAATCGTCCCGGGGTCCGGAGGACGACGCCGCGCTGGGGGCCGCCGTCGCGAAGGCCGGCAACGTGGTCCTGGGCGCGGCCATCACGCACGTGTCGGAGGGCTTCTACGACAAGGTCGACCTGAATCCGCCGGTGCCCGAGGTGCGCGGGGGCGCCGCCGCCATCGGCCCAGTCAACGTCCAGGTGGACCAGGACGGCCACCTGCGCCGGGCCATCATCCGCAACCCGATGGAGAACGAGGTCCTGGAGTCCTGGGACATCAAGCTCTACCGCATGGCCCGCGACGCCGGCATCCCGGTCGCGCCGCTGCCGGACGGCCAGGAGATCCTCATCAACTTCCGCGGCGGCAAGCGCACGTTTCCGTGGGTGCCCTATCACCGCGTGCTCAGCGGTGACGTGCCGCCCGACGCCTTCCGCGACACGCTCGTGCTGATCGGGGCCACCACGCCGGTGCTGCAGGACATCTTCTCCACGCCCTTCGCGCGGGCGCGCGAGATGCCGGGCGTCGAGATCCACGCCCACGTCATCGACACGCTGGTGCGCGGCGACCGCATGCGCCCGGTGCCGCTGCCGGTCGTCCTGGGCGTGGCCGTGGCCGCGGCGTTCGCCGGCGCCTGGCTCGCCTCCCGGCTGCGCGTCTTCCGGGCCTTCGTGGCCGTGGCCGGCCTCTGGCTGGTCCTGGCCGTGGCCACCGTGGCCGCCTTCGCCGTCTGGCACGTCTGGTTCCGCGGCATCGGCGTGACGCTGGCCCTGGTGCTGGGCTACGGCATCACCGTCGTGGACAACTACGTCCGGGAGCAGCGCGAGAAGCGGCGGCTGTCGCAGTTCTTCTCGCCGGCGGTGCTGGCCGAGATCGTGCGGCATCCGGCCGACGCCACGCTGGGCTCGGCGCGCAAGCGCGTCACCGTGCTGTTCTCGGACATCCGGGGCTTCACGTCGATCTCCGAGAAGGTCGAGCCCGAGCAGGTGGCCGAGATGCTGCGCGAGTACCTGAGCGAGATGACCGAGGTCGTCTTCCGCCACGGCGGGACCGTCGACAAGTACATCGGTGACTGCATCATGGCCCTCTACAACGCGCCCTTCGACGATCCCGACCACGCCGCCAACGCCATCCGGACCGGCCTCGAGCTGCAGGAGCGCACCATCGCCGTCTCCGCGCGCTGGCAGGCCAGGCTCGGCGAGCAGATCCGCAACGGCGTCGGCATCAACACCGGCGACGCCGTGGTGGGGGCCATGGGCTCCCGCCAGCGGCTGGAGTACACGGCCATCGGCGACACCGTGAACCTGGCCTCGCGGCTGGAGAGCCTGACCAAGGACTACGGCACCGGCATCATCATCAGCGAGTCCACCCACGAGGAGGTCAGGGGCCGCTTCCTGACGCGCGAGCTGGGTGCCGTGCCCGTCAAGGGCAAAGCGCAGCCGGTCCGCATCTACGGCGTGGTGGCGAGCGACATCCGGAAGTACCCCCGCACGTCGATCGACGCCGCGGCCACCGTGGTCGTGGTCGGCGGCGCCCAGACGTGGGCCGTGCGCGCCCGCGATCTCAGCGAGGGCGGCCTGGCCGTGGTCGGCCTGCCGCCCGAGGTCGGCGCCGGCGCGGTCATCGAGGTGCGGTGCGGCGGCGGCGACCTGCCCAAGCCCATCGTCGCCGAGGCGCGCGTCGCCTGGCGCCGCGACGAGCTCGCCGGCATCGAGTTCACCACCGTCGACCCCGACACCGCCCCGGCCCTGAGCGAGGCGCTCTCCGCGCGCAAGCGCTCCTGAGCGTTGTCGGCACCGGGCGCGTGTGTTAGAAGGAGAGCCATGGGCGATCCCTTCGACTATCCGGCGATGGCGCGCGCGCTCATCATCGGCGACAAGGACACCGTCGCGCGCAAGACGCGCGAGGGCCTCGACCTGTCGATGGACCCCAAGGACCTCATCTTCAAGGGGCTCATCCCGGGCATGGACGTCGTCGGGGAGAAGTTCCGCCGCAACGAGTACTACGTGCCCCAGGTGCTGCTCTCGGCGCGCGCCATGTACGCGGGGCTGGACCTCCTCAAGCCCCTCATCACCGCGGCGGCCCGTCCCGACGACAACCTGGGCGTCGTCGTCATCGGCACCGCGCAGGGCGACCTGCACGACATCGGCAAGAACCTGGTGGCCATGATGCTGGAGGGGGCCGGGTTCAAGGTCGTCAACCTGGGGCGCGACGTGGCGCCCGAGAAGTTCGTGGCCGCGGTGCAGGAGCACGGCGCCAACATCGTGGGCATCTCGGCGCTGATGACGACGACGATGCCGGCCATGAAGCGCACCCTCGATGCGCTGGCCAAGGCCGGCGTGCGCGACCGGGTGAAGGTCATGGTCGGCGGCGCCCCGGTGAGCCAGGCCTTCGCCGACGAGATCGGCGCCGACGGCTACGCCAAGGACTCCACGCTGGCCGTGGTGAAGGCCAAGGCTCTGGTCGGCGTCCCGGCGCAGGCGAGCGCATGAGCGCGCGCGGCGCCGAGGTGCTGGCGCGGGTCCGGGCGGGCGAGACGCTCGTCTTCGACGGCGGCTACGGCACCATGCTCTTCGCGGCCGGCCTCCTCAACGGCGCGTGCCCGGAGCTGTGGAACGACACCCACGCCGACGTCGTCGCGGGAATCCACCGGGGATACTTCGAGGCCGGCAGCCAGATCGTGGAGACCAACACCTTCGGCGGCACGCGGCTCAAGCTCGACGAGTACAGCCTGGGCGACCGCACGCGCGAGCTGAACGTCAAGGGCGCCCGGCTGGCCCGGTCGGTCGCGCCGCCGGGAACGTACGTGGCGGGCTCCATCGGGCCGACGAGCCGGCTGCCCCAGGACTACGCCCTCGACGAGGGCGTCACCGACGAGGAGTACGAGGCGACCTTCCGCGAGCAGGCCGAGGCCCTGGCCGAGGGCGGCGTCGATCTCTTCGCCGTCGAGACCATGATGTTCCCCCAGGAGGCGACGGCGGCCATCCGCGCCTGCAAGGCGGCGGCGCCGGCGCTGCCCGTCATGGCCACCATGTTCTTCCAGTACGAGGAGGCCCACGACCGCGACCGCACGATGTGGGGCGAGAGCCCGGCCGAGGTCGCCAAGAACCTCCTCGCCGCCGGCGCCGACGTCGTGGGCATGAACTGCGGGCGCGGTCCCGATCGCGCCATCGTGATCATCCGCGAGATGCGCGCGGTGACCGACGCGCCGCTCGTGGCATACCCCAATGCCGGCTTGCCGGTCACCACCGGTGACACCGTCACCTACGAGCTCGGCCCGGAGGCGATGGCGCGCGAGTACCCCGCGCTTCTGGACGCCGGCGGCAACATCGTGGGCGCCTGCTGCGGCTCCAACCCCGACCACATCCGCCTCATCGCCGACGTGGTGCGCCGCCGCCGGGCGGACGGGCGCCGGTAGGCGCTCGTGTCCCTCAGCGTCCTCGACGGTCTCCCGCTCGAGATCGATCCCGACGAGGTCCTGCGCTTCCAGGGTTACAAGCGCGGCGTGGACACGCCGGGCGCTGACGTGCGGGCCCTGTTCGACGAGGCGCTGGCGCTCGGCCGCGCGCTGGTGGCGCCGCGAGCCGCGGTGCGCTGGGCGCCGGTGCGGGCCCGCACGGGCGACCGCCTCGAGGTCGAGGGCCACGTGCTCGACATCCCCGGGATCGGCCGCCACTGGGGCGAGGTGGACGAGGTCGCCGGCGCCGTCGTGACCATCGGCGAGGCCCTCGAGCGCCGGGTGGCCGCGCTGTGGGAGGCGCGCGAGCTGCCGCTGGCCGCCATGCTCGACAGCGTCGGCTCCGGGGCGGTGGAGAGCCTCGCCGAGCACGTCAACGACGCGCTGTGCCAGCGGGGTCTCGCGCGCGGTCTGAAGGTCACCAACCGGATCAGCCCGGGCTACGGCGGCTGGGACGTGGCCGGCCAGCGCGCGTTGCTGGCCTTCTGCCCGCCGGCGGCCATCGGCGTCACCGCCAACGACGCGTGCTTCATGACGCCGACCAAGACGATCTCGCTGCTCGTCGGTGCCGGCCCCCGTGCCCGCGTGGACCACTACTTCAGCCAGTGCGCGCGCTGCTGGATGCGCGACTGCGCCTATCGGCGCGCGCCGGCGCGGCGCACCGTCGGCCCCCCGCTGACGACGGGCCCCATGGCCACCACCTAGGCGCGCGTCCGAGCGCGCGCCGTTCGAGCGCGGGCGACGCGCATTGCGGCGCTCGGCGCTCGTGTGGTAGCGTCCGCGGAACCATGCCGGACCACGTCGGGCTCCACCGCGACGGCGTCGTCGCGACCGTCACGCTCAACCGCCCGGACCGGCGCAACGCGCTCAGCGACGCGATGCTGACGGAGCTGGCCGCGGCGTTCGCCGCGCTGCGCGACGACGCCACGACGCGCGCCGTCGTCGTCACCGGCGCCCCGCCGGTGTTCTCGGCCGGCGCCGACGCCGGGCTGCGCGCCTCGATGTCGGAGGCCGAGCGCCGCGAGGCCTTCGGCCGGCGGAAGACGCAGTTCCGGCGGCTGTTCGAGCGCGCCAACTCGCTGCTGGAGGGCCTCGAGCAGCCCACCGTCGCCGCCGTGAACGGCCACGCCGTCGGCGGCGGGTGGGGGCTGGCGCTCGCGTGCGACTTCCGGGTGGCGGCCGCCGAGGCCCAGTTCTGGATCCCCGAGGTGGACCTGGGCGTGCCGCTCGGCGTGGCCTCCACCGCGCGCTTCGTGCGCCTGGTGGGGCCGGCCCGCGCCAAGGAGATCATCCTCGAGTGCCGCCGCTACTCGGCCGAGGAGGCGCGCGCCCTCGGCCTGGTCCACCGTGTCGTCCCCGCCGACGCGGTCCTGAAGGAGGCGCGCGCGCTCGCCGGGCGCCTGGCCGCGAAGCCCTTCCGTGCGCTCGCCGAGGCCAAGGCGCGCGTCAACGCCATCGCGCGCACCGGCATCCCGGAGGTCGACGCGATGACGGAAGGCTTCCTCGAGCGCGAGTGAGCCTCGCCGGCCTCCGCGTCCTCGACCTCTCCCGCGTCATCGCCGGCCCGTACGCGGCCACGCTGCTGGCCGACCTCGGCGCCGACGTCGTCAAGCTGGAGCGCCCCGGACAGGGCGACGACCTGCGCCACTGGCGGGGCGGTGGCGGCATCAGCCCCGTCTTCGCCGCCATCAACCGCAACAAGCGCGGCATCGCCGTCGACCTGGCGCAGGCCGAGGGCGCCCGGGTCGCCCTCGCGCTGGCCCGGCGCGCCGACGTGGTGATCGAGAACTTCCTGCCCGGCGTGGCCGACCGCCTCGGGCTCGGCTACGCCACGGTCAGCGCCGAGAACCCGTCCGTGGTCTATGCCTCGGTGACGGGCTTCGGCCAGACCGGGCCCTACGCGCGCCGCGCCGGCTACAACACCATCGCCCAGGGGATGAGCGGGCTCATGGCCCTGACCGGCATGCCGGGGCAGCCGCCGACGAAGGTGGGGGGCTCGGTCGCCGACCTCGCCGCCGCGTACCTGACGTTCGGGGCGATCTGCGCCGCGCTGGTGGCGCGCTCGCGCTCGGGCGCGGGCCAGCACGTGGACGTCAACCTGCTCTCGGCGACGCTCGGGCTGCTGCCCGATCCGGTGGCCCACTTCTTCGCGGGCGGCGGCGTGCGCCCGCGCCGCGAAGGCAACCGGAACCCGAACCTGGCGCCGGCCGAGGCGTTCCAGACCAAGGACGGCCTGCTGAACGTCGTGGTCATGAACGCCGAGCAGTACGCGCGCTTCTGCGCCGGTCTGGGCGACCCCGAGCTCGCCGCCGATCCCCGGTTCGCCACCAACGACGCGCGCCTGGCCAACCGCGACGAGTTCCGCGCGCGCGTGGAGCGCGCGCTGAGCACGGCCAGCACGGCGGAGTGGATCGAGCGCCTGGGCAAGGCCGCGATCGCCTGCGGGCCGATCTACGAGCTGGACGAGGTCTTCGAGGACGCGCAGGTCCGCCACCTCGGCCTGGTCGCGGAGGTCGACCAGCCGGGGCTCGGGCCCGTGCGCATGCTGGGCTTCCCGTACCGCGCCTCCGCCATGCCCGCGGCGGTGCGGCGGCCGGCGCCGCGGCTCGGCGAGCACACCGCGGAGGTGCTGGAGGAGCTGGGCCTGCCGCGCGCCGAGGTCGAGCGGCTGGCTCGAGCGGGCGCGGTGGCGCTCGGCGGATGACCCGGCTGCCCTGGCCCCTCGTCCTGCAGGTCGTCGGGGTGAGCGCCGCCGTCTGGCTCGTCGTGCACACCTGGCCGATCCTGCTGCTGGGGTTCACGGCGCTCATCCTCGCCGCGGCGATGCTGCCGGCGGCGCGGCTCGGCGAGCGCTGGCGCGTGCCGCGCGGCCTGACCGTGCTGGCCGTGTACGTCGGCGCCGCCGGCGTCTTCGGCCTGGTGGGCCGGCTGCTCTGGCCGGCGCTCAAGCAGCAGGGCATCCAGTTCGCCGACCAGCTGCCGAGGCTCGTCGAGAACGTGCAGGCGTGGCTGGGCAACGTCGACATCTTCCTCCTGCGCTGGGGCGCCTCGCTGCCCGTGCCCAGGCCCGAGAGCCTGCAGGGCATCGCCGGCACGCTGGTCGCGAACACGCTGCAGGCGACCGCCGGCGCGGTCGGCTTCGTCGTCGGCGTGCTGGCCATCGTCTTCATCGCCGGCTACCTCGTGATGGACGCGCCGCGCATCGGGCAGACGCTGCTCATGCTGCTGCCTCCGCGCCACCGCCCGCAGGCCGAGGCCCTGGCCGGGCCCGTGCTGGACCGGATCGGCGGCTACGTGCGCGGCCAGATCGTCTCCAGCCTCTGCGTGGGCGCCGTGCTGGCCATCGGCATGGGGCTGCTCGGCGTGCGCTACGCGCTCCTCATCGGCGCCCTCGCCGCCGTGCTCAACGTCGTCCCCTTCGTCGGATCCTTCGTGGCCGCCATCCTGGGCGTCCTGTCGGCGCTGAACGAGTCGCTCGGACTGGCCCTGGCCACCGCGCTGCTGTTCTGGGCCACGAACTTCCTCGAGGGCAAGGTGCTGGCCCCCCACTTCGTCGGCCGCGCCACGGGGCTGCACCCGCTCGCCGTGCTCCTCGCCCTGCTCGCCGGGGCGCACCTGGCCGGGCTGGTCGGCGCGCTCGTGGCGGTGCCGGCCGTGGCCGCCGCCTGGGAGATCGTCCTCGTCCTCTGGGTCGAGCCCAACCGGGTGGCGAAGGCCGCGGTGGCGCCGCCGGCGGCGAGCCGCGAGCGGGTCCGGGACGGCGTCTCGACCGGCTGACCGGCGGCGGCACGCCGTCGCTCCCCGGGTCCGGTGTTACCATGCCTTGCATGCCGGGCGACAACGTCGTCCTCGTCGGGTTCATGGGGGCCGGCAAGTCCGTGGTCGGGCGGCTGGTCGCCCGGCGGCTGGGACGGTGCTTCGTGGAGACCGACGACATGATCGTGGCCCGCGAGGGCCGCTCGGTCCCCGAGATCTTCGCCGCGCTGGGCGAGGAGCGCTTCCGCGGCCTGGAGGCCGAGACCCTGGAGGCCCTGCGCCTCAAGCAGGGCGACGTGATCGCCACCGGCGGGGGCCTGCCGTGCCGGGAGGGCCGGATGGACGCCCTCCGGGCGCTGGGCACGGTGGTCTGGCTGCGGGGCGACCTGCGCGAGTGCTGGGAGCGGGCGCGGCGCAGCGGCGATCGGCCCCTGCTGGCCGGCCGCAGCTTCGAGGACGTCCAGACGCTGTACCGGGCGCGCGAGCCGTACTACGCCCGCGCCCACGTCACCGTGGACACGGCCGGGCTGGGCCCCGACGCCGTGGCCGGCCGCGTGCTGGCGGCGCTCCGCGAGCGCGATGTCGCACGCGTTTAGCCGCCGTCTGGCCGCCGGCCCGCTCCTCTTCGACGGCGCCATGGGCACGCTGCTCTACGCGCGGGGCGTCCCCATGGATGCCTGCTTCGACCTGCTCAACGTCAACGACCCGCGGCTGGTGCAGTGCGTGCACACCGACTACGTCGCCGCCGGCGCCGACGTGATCGAGACCAACACCTTCGGGGCCAACCGCTTCAAGCTCGCCGTGCACGGCCTGGCCGGCGAGGTGCGCGACATCAACCGGCGCGGCGCGCGGCTGGCGCGCGACGTCCGCGAGAGCGCCGGGCGCGACGTCTTCGTGCTGGGCTCCATCGGCCCGCTCGGCAAGTACCTGGCCCCGCTCGGCACGGTCACCGCGGACGACGGCCGCGCGGCCTTCCGCGAGCAGGCCGAGGCGCTGCTCGAGGGCGGAGTCGACGGCTTCGTGGTGGAGACCTTCTCCGACCTCGCCGAGATCGCCCTGGCCATCGAGGCCGTCCGCGCGGTCACCGACCTGCCCATCGTGGCCGAGATGGCCTTCAGCGACGAGGGGGTGACCTTCACGGGCCGCACGGCGGCCGAGGTGGCGCGCACGCTGCGCGACCTCGAGGTGACCGCGCTCGGCGCCAACTGCTCGGTCGGCTCGTCCACGCTGTACCACGTGCTGGAGCAGATGGTGCCCGAGGCGGCCGGCCGGCCGCTGGCCATCCAGCCCAACGCCGGCCTGCCCAGCCGCGTCGGCGAGCGGCTCATGTACCTCTCGTCGCCGTCGTACATGGCCGAGTACGCGGGGCGCATGCTCGACGCCGGCGCGCGGATCGTCGGAGGCTGCTGCGGGACGACCCCCCAGCACATCGCGGCCATGCGCGACGTCCTGGACCGCCGCGCGCCCGAGCGCCGGCGGCCGGCGGCCCCGTCCGTCGTGACCGTCCGCACGCAGGCGCCGCTCGAGGCGCCGGGCCTGCGGACGGTGCCGCCGCCGACCCTGCTCGGCCGCAAGCTCGCCGAGGGGGAGTTCGTGGTCACCGTGGAGCTCGATCCGCCCCGCGGCCACACCGTGGACAAGCTCATCCAGGGGGCCAAGCTCCTCAAGGAGCGCGGCGTCGAGGTCGTGGACATCAACGACGGCTCGCTGGGCCGGATCCGCATGGCCGTGCTCCCGACGGCCATCCTGGTGCGCGAGGCGACCGGGCTCGACATCAACATGCACTTCACGTGTCGCGACCGGAACCTCATGGGCATCCAGGGCGACCTGCTCGGCGCCCACGCCGTCGGCATCCGCAACATCCTGGCCATGACGGGCGATCCGCCGCGCGCCGGCGACTACGTCAACGCCACCGCCGTGTTCGACGTGGACGCGATCGGCCTCATGGAGATCCTCCGGCGGATGAACCAGGGGCAGGACGCCACCGGCGCCGGCATCGGGGAGCCGACGGCCTTCTGCGTGGGGGCCGCGCTCGACCCCGGCGCCCACGATCCCGCCCGCGAGCTCGACCGGATGCACCGCAAGATCGCGGCCGGCGCCCGCTGGCTGCAGACGCAGCCCGTGTACGACCTGGAGGCGCTCGACCGGTTCCTGGCCCGCGCCGGGCGCGTCCCGGTGCCGGTGCTGGTCGGCGTGCTGCCGCTGCACAGCTTCCGTCACGCCGAGTTCCTGCACAACGAGGTCCCCGGGATCACCATCCCCGACCACGTGCGCGCGCGGCTGCGCCAGGCCGGCGACGGCGCGCTGCGCGCGGGCATCGAGATGGCGCAGGCCCTGGTGAGCGACATCCGGGGCCGCTGGGCGGGCGCCTACCTGATGCCGTCGTTCGGCCGCTTCGAGGTCGTGGCCGAGGTGCTCGATGCCCTCCGCTGAGACCCTCGCCCGGCTCGGGGCGCGGGAGGCGGCGCGGCGCATCCGCGAGGGCGGGCTCTCGCCGGTCGACCTCGTGGAGGCCTGCCTGGCGCGCATCCGGACGCTCGACGGCGAGCTGCGCGCCTGGGTGCACCTCGACGAGGCGGGCGCGCTCGATGCGGCCCGCGAGCGCGAGGCGCAGGCGCGGAGCGGCGGCGCGCTCGGGCCCCTGCACGGCGTGCCCGTCGGCATCAAGGACATCTTCGACGTCGCGGGCATGCCGACGACCGGCGGCGCGCGCCCGTGGGCGCACACGCGGCCGACCCGGGACGCGACGTCCGTGGCGCGCCTGCGCGCCGCCGGCGCGATCGTGCTCGGCAAGACCTTCACGACGGAGTTCGCGTATCGCGACCCCGCGCCCACCCGCAACCCGTGGAACCCGGCGCACACGCCGGGCGGCTCCTCGTCCGGCTCCGGCGCCGCCGTCGCCGCGCGGATGACGCCGCTCGCGCTGGGCTCGCAGACGGTCGGCTCCGTGCTGCGCCCGGCGGCCTACTGCGGCGTGGTGGGGGTGAAGCCCACGCACGGCGCCATCCCCGTCGAGGGTGTGATCCCGCTCGCCTGGTCGCTGGACCACGTCGGCGCCTTCGCGCGCTCGGTGACCGATGCCGCGCTGGTGCTGGGCGCGCTGCTGGGCCGGCCGCTGGAGGTGGCCACGGCCCGCGGGCCGCGGCTGGCGCTCGCCGGCGAGCTCCTCGCCCGGTGCGAGCCGGCGACGGCCGCGCACCTGCGCGGGGTGGCCGAGCGCCTGGCGCGCGCCGGCGCGCAGATCGTGGAGGTGAAGCTGCCGGCCTCGTTCGCCGAGCTGCACGCGGCCGGCCAGATCGTCCTCGAGGCCGAGGCCGCCACGTACCACGAGGCGTCGTGGCGCGTGCACGGCGCGGAGTACGGCCGCGACATGAGCGCGCTGGTGCAGGCGGGCCTCGCGCGCCCGGCCACCGCGTACGTCGCCGCCAACCGCGCGCGCCTGCGGTTCCGCGAGGAGGTCCTGCCGCTGCTCGCCGGCCACGACGCGCTGCTGGCGCCCACGGCGCCGGCCCCCGCGCCGGCGGGGCTCGGCTGGACCGGCGACGCCTCGCTCTGCGCGCCGTGGAGCTTCACGGGGCTGCCGGCCATCACGCTGCCCAGCGGGCTCGACGAGCGCGGGTTGCCCCTCGCCGCGCAGCTCGTGGCCGCGGCCGGCGAGGAGCGCTCCCTGCTGGGCGTGGCGCAGTTCTGCGAGGACGCGCTGGGGTTCACGGCGGCGCCGAGCCTCTGAGCCAGGCGATGCTCGACCTCAAGATCGAGGGGGCGACGGTGATCGACGGCAGCGGCGCCACCGGCAGCCGCGCCGACGTGGGCGTGCGCGACGACGTCATCGTCGCCGTCGGCGACCTCTCGCGCGAGTCCGCCGGCCGGACGGTGAACGCCGCCGGGCGGGTGCTGGCGCCCGGGTTCATCGACATGCACTCGCACTCCGACTGGCGCCTGTGGGCCAACCGCCGCGCCGAGTCCAAGGTGCGGCAGGGCGTCACCACCGAGGTCGTGGGCAACTGCGGCTTCTCCCCCGCGCCCGTGTCCACCGAGCACCTCGAGGATCTGCGCGCCTTCGCCCTCTACCTGCCCGAGCGGCTGGACTTCGCCTGGCGCTCGGTGCGCGAGTACCTGGACGCGTTCGACCGGGACGGCGCGGCCCTCAACGTGATCCAGCTCGTCGGCCACGGCACGCTGCGCATCGCGGCCATGGGCTTCGCCCGCCGGCCGCCGACGGCCGAGGAGCTCACGCGCATGCAGCGCTGGCTGGGCCAGGCCGTGGAGGACGGCGCGTGGGGGATGTCGACGGGCCTGATCTATGCTCCGGGCTCCTATGCGACGACGGAGGAGATCGTCGACGTGGCGCGCGGCGCGCGGGGCCGCGGCATCTACGCGAGCCACATCCGCGGCGAGGGGACGACGCTGCTGGACGCCGTGCGCGAGGCCATCCGCGTGGGCCGCGAGGCCGACCTGCCCGTGCAGATCAGCCACGTCAAGGCCGCCGGCCGCCCGAACTGGGGCAAGGTCCCCGAGGCGCTCGCGCTGATCGACGCCGCGTGCGCCGAGGGGCTCGACGTCGCGGGCGACGCCTATCCGTACACGGCCTCCAGCACGACGCTGCGCACGATGCTGCCCGACTGGGCGCTGGAGGGCGGCATCGACGCGATGCTCGCGCGCCTGGCCGACCCGGCGACGCGGGCGCGCATCCGGGCCGACGTCGAGTCCGGCGAGGGTGGCCGGGGCCTGGCGGCCCGCGTGGGCTGGGAGCACGTCATGGTCGCCTATGCCCCGCACCGCAAGGACGCCGAGGGGCGGCGCCTCAGCGAGGTGGCGCGCGACCGCGACCTCGACCCCGTCGACGCCGCCCTCGAGCTGATCGTCGACGAGCGCGGCGGGGGCTACATGGTCCTCTTCCAGCTCGACGAGCGCGACCTCCGGGCCGCGCTGGTCCATCCACGCGTGATGATCGGCTCCGACGGCTCGTCGCTGGCGCCCTACGGCGAGCTCGGCCAGGGCAAGCCCCATCCGCGCAGCTACGGCACGTTCGCCCGCGTGCTGGGCGAGTACGTCCGCGAGCAGCGCCTGCTCGGCCTGCCGGAGGCCGTGCACAAGATGACCGGCCTGCCGGCGCGGCGGCTGGGGCTGAAGGACCGCGGCCTCGTGCGGCCGGGCGCGCGCGCGGACCTCGTCGTCTTCGATCCGCGCCGCGTCGCCGACCGGGCCACCTACGACGATCCGCACCGCTACGCGGCCGGGATCGACCACGTCGTCGTCAACGGCCGCTTCGTCGTCCGGGACGGCGAGCACACCGGCAACCTCCCCGGCAAGGTGCTGCGCCTGCCATGAAGATCGGGCGCGTCTTCCCCGACCTGCTCACGCGACTGGGGGCCGCGGAGACGATCGACGACGGGCTCGAGCGGACGCTGCGGCGCCTGCTCGCCCTCACCGGCGCCGCCGCCGGCGCGCTGGCGTTCCGCCCGGCGCGGGGGGAGCCGCTGGCCGTGAGCGCCGCGCGCGGCCGCGTGCCCGCCGCCGTCCCGGAGTGGCTGTGCACCACGGCCATGCGGCCCGTCCACGGGGCGCGGTTCGCGCGCATCGCCGTGCCCGGGCTGTCCGGGCGGGCCGGCGTCCTGCGCGTGTCGCTCGGCGCGCCCCGGACCCCCGTCGGGTCGCTGGTGCTGGCCGGCGGGCGCGTCGGCCGCGCCACGCTGCCGCCGGCGTTTCCCCGCGAGCTCGGCGTGGCCATCGCGCGGGTGTGGCACGCCCACCGGCGGACGCTCCGGATGCGCGTGCTCAGCGGCATCACGCGGCTCGGCGCCTCCAGCGAGGCCCTGGAGACCGTGCTCGGCGCCTTCGGGGACGGGCTCGCGGCCCTCGTCCGGTTCGACGGCGTGGGGGTCTCCCTGGTGGACGCCAACCGCGGCGAGTTCACCATCGTCGACGTCGCCGCCCGGGCCGCCGGCCTGCGGCCGCGGGACACCCGGCTGCCGCTGGCCGGCACGCTGCTCGCCCGCGTGGTCGAGGGCGGCGCACCGCTGCGCGTGGACGACGTGCTGGCGTCCACGGTGCCGCCGGCCAGCCGCGAGGCCTTCGCCGGGCGGGGCTACCGGTCGGTCGTGCTGGCGCCGCTGGCCGTCCGCGGCGGCGTGGCCGGCGCCGTGACGGTGGCCGCGCGGCTGCCGCGCGCCTTCGACGACGCCGACGTCGAGATCGTCGCCGAGCTGGCGCAGCCGCTGGCCGCGGCCATCGAGCAGCGCCGGCTCCTCGACGAGAGCGCCCGCCGCGCCGAGGAGATGGCCGCGCTGCTGCAGACGAGCCGGCTGGTCAGCGCCCGGCTCGACCTGCCCTCCGTGCTCGAGGCCATCAGCCGCGCCGCGACGGCGCTGACGGGCGGCACCGGCTGCGGCATCGGCCTGCTGGACGCCGAGGGCCGTCGCCTCGAGCACGCCGCCGCCCACGGCTTCAGGAGCGGCGACTGGCGGGCGCTGTCCATCGCCGTGGGCGAGGGGCTCATCGGCCGCTGCGCCGCCACCGGCGAGCCCGTGCGCGTGGACGACGTCACGCGCGATCCGCGCTCGGCCCGGCGCGACGTCGACGAGCGCGAGGGCATCCGCTCGCTGCTGTGCGTGCCCATGCGCGCCGCCGGCGCCCTGATCGGCGTGCTCTCCGCCGTCTCCACCGCGCCGGCGGCGTTCAGCGCGCACGACCAGGCGCTGCTGGAGGCCTTCGCCGAGCAGGCGGGGCTGGCCATCCACAACGCGCGGCTGTTCGAGGAGCGCGCGCACCGGGCGCGGGAGACGCGGGCGCTGCTCGAGGCCGGCCGCGCGGTGACCGCCAGCCTGGACGTGCAGGAGACGATCCGCGTGATCATCGCCGAGGCCCGCAGCGTCCTCGGCGCGGCCTCCTGCGGGATGCTCACCCTCGATCCCGCCTCCGGCGACCTGGTCGGCGCCGCCAGCCTCGACCTGCCGCCCGAGATGTCCGCGCGGATCCGGCTCCGGCCCGGGGAGGGCATCGGCGGCCGCGCCTTCGCCGAGCGCCGGCCGGTGCAGAGCGAGGACCTGTCGCACGATCCCCGCCAGCGCTTCCGCGAGCTGACCCGGGCCAGCAACTTCCGCTCGATGCTGGCCGCCCCGCTGCGCGTGGGCGAGCGCGCCATCGGCGTGATCTACGTCTTCCGCAACGACGTTCACCGCTTCACGCCCGACGAGGAGGCCCTGCTGCTGGCCCTGGCCGATCAGGCCGCCATCGCGCTGGAGCACGCCCGCCTGTACCGCCGGCTCGAGGACGTCGTGGCCGAGCGCACGCGCGAGCTGGACGAGCAGAAGCGGTTCGTGGAGATCGTGCTGGAGACGTTGCCGCTCGGCGTCTTCGTCCTCGACGCCGAGCTGCACGTCGTGCGCGCCAACGGGCACGGCGTGCGCGTCCTCGGCTGCGCCACGCCGGGCGGCAGCCGCATCACGGACCTGGTGCCGCCCGAGCGCCAGCAGGCGCTGGCGGCCTTCCTCCGGGACGCCTTCGCGGCGCGCCTGGTGAGCGCGCACGAGCAGGAGGTGCGGATGGCCGGGGAGATGCGGATCTTCCGCTTCACCGCGGCGCCGTTCGAGGCCGACGTCGCGCACCTCGTCCTGCTGGTGGAGGACGTCACGCTGGCCAAGCGGCTGGAGCGGCAGATGCTGCTCACGGAGCGGCTCACCACGGCCGGCCGCATGGCCGCCGGCGTCGCCCACGAGCTGAACAACCCGCTGGCCACCATCGCCGGCTGCGCCGAGGCCCTGCTGGCGCGCACGCGCGAGGCGCCCCTGGCCCGCATGACCGAGATCGACGACTTCCGGCACTACCTGGGCCTCGTCGAGGAGGAGGCCTATCGCTGCAAGGAGATCACGGCCAGCCTCCTGCAGTTCGTCCGCGAGCCCGACAGCCGGCGGGTGCTCACGGACCTGAATGCGCTGGCGCACAAGACCGCCGAGCTGCTCTCGCACCAGAAGCGCTTCGCCGGGCGCCGCATCGTGGTGGAGCCCGCGGAGGACCTGCCCATGGTCACCGTGAACGAGGGCCAGCTCCGTCAGGTGTTCCTCGGCATCGCCGCCAACGCGCTGGAGGCGATGGACGCCGAGGGGACGCTCTGGATCCGGACGCGCCGGCGCCGCGACGAGATCGAGATCGAGTTCGAGGACGAGGGGCCGGGCATCCCCGAGGAGATCCTGGCCCGCGTCTTCGACCCCTTCTTCACCACCAAGCCGCCGGGGCAGGGGACGGGGCTCGGGCTCGCCATCGCGCAGGGCATCGTCACCGACCACGGCGGCCGAATCGAGGTGACCTCCAACGTGGGCAAGGGCTCGATCTTCCGCGTGGTGGTGCCGGTATGAGCCGCCCGATCCGCATCCTGGTCGCCGACGACGAGCGCAACCTGCGCGAGCTGGTGGTGCGCGAGCTGGCGCGCCGGGGACACGACGTCGAGGGCGTCGCCGACGGCGAGGCCGCGCTGGCGCGCCTGGCCGAGGGCGGCTTCGACGTGGTGGTCCTGGACATGAAGATGCCCCGCCGCGAGGGCATCGAGGTGCTGCGGGAGCTCTCCGGCCTGCCCGAGCCGCCCCAGGTCATCGTCATGACGGGGTTCCAGGAGGTGTCGACGGCGGTCGAGGCCATGAAGCTCGGCGCCTACGATTACCTGACGAAGCCGGCCAAGATCGAGGAGCTGGACGTGCTCGTGCGCAAGGCCGCCGAGAAGGGCCAGCTCCTGCGCGACAACGTGGCCCTCCGCGCCCATGCGCCCGGCGCGCAGCCCTTCGCCGGCATCCTCACCCGCAGCGCCCGCATGCAGGAGGTGCTGCGGATGATCGAGCGGGTGGCGCCCACCGACTCCTCGGTGCTCGTCCTGGGCGAGAGCGGCACCGGCAAGGAGCTGGTGGCCCGCGCCATCCACGAGCGCTCGACCCGCGCGGGCCGGCCGTTCGTGCCCATCCACTGCGGCGCGCTGCCGCGCGAGGTGCTGGAGTCGGAGCTGTTCGGCCACGAGAAGGGCGCCTTCACCGGGGCCGTCAACGCCAAGCCCGGCCTGATCGAGCTCGCCGACGGCGGCACCCTGCTGCTGGACGAGATCGGCGAGATGGAGCCCGACAGTCAGGTGAAGCTGCTGCGCGTGCTGGAGACCGGCGCCTTCTTCCGCGTGGGCGGCACGCGCGCCCGGCGCGTCGACGTGCGCATCGTCGCCGCCACCAACCGCGACCTCGCCGAGGCCATGCGGGCCGGCGAGTTCCGGCAGGACCTCTACTACCGCATCAACACCATCACGCTCTCGCTGCCGCCGCTGCGCGACCGCCGCGACGACGTGGCCCCGCTCGCCCAGCATTTCCTGGAGACCAGCACGGCGTACGGCGCCAAGCGCCTGAGCGCCGCCGCGCTGGCGTGCCTGGAAGCCTATCCCTGGCCGGGCAACGTGCGCGAGCTGCAGCACGCCATCGAGCGGGCGGTGATCCTGGCGAAGGGCGACGAGATCCAGCCCCAGGACCTGCCGCCCGAGGTCGCGTGCGGCGCCCCGCCGCCGGCGGCGGCGCCGGCGGCGGGCAGCCTCGAGGCGATGGAGCGCCAGCACATCGTGACGATCCTCCGCCAGGTCGGCGGTCACCGTGGCAAGGCGGCCGCGCTCCTCGCCATCGATCCCAAGACGCTCTACCGCAAGATCCTCGGCTACCAGATCAGGCCCGAGGAGTTCCGGTAAGCGAAGGGCCCCGGGGCCCCCGTCTCGCACCGCCACGCGCTCCTCACGGGCGCATGTTGCCGTGCGCCCGATCGAGTGTCGGTGGTCGGGCGGAACGCCCGACGCGCGACGCCTCGTGAACCGCGCACGCGCCGTGATTCCGCGCGCTTGCGCGCGGGGGCGGTATGGCACCCGCATTGCTCCGGTCGCATCCGGTTCGATCCATCGGTGCGTAAGGAGGAGTGATGCATCGCTTGCTGCTCATCGATCACGACCGTGACGTCGCGCAGGCCCTGGGCCTGGCGTGCCTGGAGCGTGGCGCCGGCGTGACGTTCGCCGAGAACGTCTGCGAGGGGGTCCGCGTCCTCGTCGACCAGTCGATCTCGCTCGTCGTCGTGGACGCGGCGCTGCTGCGACTGGCCCCCCACGAGCACGCCACGCTCTTCGATCGCGTCGCGCCCCGTACCCCCGTCGTCGTCGTGGTCGGTCCGACGACCTCGCTGGAGTCCCGCGTGGCGCTGGAGCTGGCGGGGTTCCGCGTGCGGGCCCGTCCCGTGGCGGCCGACGACCTGCTGAAGGTCGCCGCAGGAGCGACCGCCTGATCGGGGCCCCGGGATGCGCGTGAAGCTGCTGGTCGCCCTGCTCCTGCTCGCGGGTCTCGCGTACGCCGTGGGCGAGCTCGCCTCGGTGGCCCTGTCACGCCGGGCGCCGGCGCCTCCAGCCGTCTTGCGCGCGGGCACACGGTCCGACGTCGATCCCGGGGTGCGGGTGGTGCCCGAGGTCGACGTCGAGCCGGCGGCCAGCCCGGCCATCACGTTCTAGCCGCGCGTCGGGGTCGCGGCTTGCGCTGCCAGGGAGCCCGTGTAAGATTGATGCGTCTGCCGTCACGGCCGGACCTCGCCTCCGAGGCATCTCTCTTCCGTTCGCGGGGCGTGGCACAGGTACGGTAGCGGAAGAGAGTCGAGGAGGAACCACATGGCTTCCAAGCTCTACGTCGGCGGGCTGTCGTACTCCACCACCAGCGAGGGTCTTCGCGAGTTCTTCGCCCAGAGCGGCAACGTGCTCTCCGCGACCGTCATCACCGATCGCTTCTCCGGTCAGTCGCGCGGCTTCGGCTTCGTCGAGATGAGCACGGCCGAAGAGGCGCAGAACGCCATCTCGCAGCTCAACGGCCGCGAGCTCGACGGCCGGCGCATCACCGTGGAGATCTCGAATCCTCAGGCGCCGCGCTCGGGCGGCGGTGGGCGGCCCGGCGGTGGCGGGCGGCCGGGCGGCGGACGTCCCGGCGGTGGCGGCGGCCGCGAGAGCGGCTACGCCCACCGGCCCTCCAAGCCGGTACGGTGGTGACGCCCGGAGGGGGGCTCCGCCCCCCTTCCGACGCTCCGCGGGCCTGACGGCCCGCTCCGCGGCTTCCCCCCAGGAGGATTGCGCCGGCGACGCCGGCGCTCTCACCTGCGCTGCGGGGAGCAGCACGCGGTCAGCCGGAGTCGGCTGACCGCGTTTCTGTTTCAGCAGGCCGGCGCCGCCTTGCGCCGACCGCGCGGCGCCTCGGAGTTCGACCGGGGCACACGCCCCGCAAAGATTCGCGCGGCGCGGCTCGCGGCACTCGCAACGACCTACTCGTGCGGTACGAGACTCCGGGCGTCCACCGCGCGTGGACGCTGGAACATCGGCGCGCGCGATCGTCGTGCGCTTCGAGCGCCGGCTTCGCCGGCGCGATCCTTCCCGGGGGAGGCAGGGCGGAGCACGCCGTCAGGCGTGCGACGACCGTCGGAAAGGGGGGCGAGCCCCCTCCGAGTCAAAAGATCCTGTCGTAGCGGCCGTAGTCGCGGGCGGCGTCCATGAACCAGGCGACGGCGTCCGGGTTGGAGCGTGGGGGGATCTCGCAGGACGTCGAGAGGATGAAGGCCGAGTGCCGGGCGGCCGTGTCGATGCAGCGCCGGACGTCGGCGACCATCGCCTCCTTCGTCGTGTTCTCGAACTTCGTGGCGTCCACGTTGCCGATGGCCACGGCCCGGCCGCGGGAGACCTGCATGAAGCGCTCGAGCTGGTCCACGTGCAGGCGCGGATCGGCCTGCTGGTCCAGGTCGAACGACACGGTCGTGAAGCCGCACTGGATCAGGTCCTCGAAGATGGGGTAGGTGGTGCCGCAGATGTGGGTGGTGACCCCCACCTTCCTGGCCTTGAAGTGCTCGACCAGCTCCTTGTGGTAGGGCGCGACGAAGTCGCGGTAGTTGTCGGGCGAGATCAGGCTGATCGACGCCGTCGGCTCCGAGAAGGACAGCCCGATGCCGGTCTTCACGATCGCGTCGCCCCAGAGCTTGCAGAAGTCCGTGGTCACGCGCATGAGGTCGTGGATGAACTGCGGGTCCTCGAAGGTGTCCAGCAGCATGACCTCGGGATTGCGCATCAGCATCGCGATCGTCCACGGCCCCACGGCCACGGCGCCGATGGCCGTGGGCGGCTTGGCCCGCACCAGCGCCTCGCACTGCTCGAGGAAGCCGGGCAGTCGCGCCGTCGTGTAGGGATCGGGCATGGCGATCCGGGCGAGGGCGGCCTTGTCCTCGGCCAGCACGTGGGTGTCGATCGAGGGCACGACGTAGTCCGAGTACTTCACGCGGCAGCCGAAGGCTTCGGCCTCCTTGGCCAGGTCGTTGTAGGCGAGCACCACGTCGGGCTCGTACCGCTCGTAGTAGTTGAGCATCGCCTTGATGGCCCGGGGCACGTCGGTGCAGTACGCCTCGATGGAGAGCCCGTCGAGGGTGCCGGCGAACGAGGCCACGATGGGGTAGACGGGGACGCGGTCGGCGAAGGTGCGCTTGTAGGCGGCCACCACGCGGTCGCGGTTGGTGTAGCCGCCCCGGCCGTGCTCGGCGTCCCACACGCGGTTGGCCTCCATGTAGCGCGGCGGCAGCTTGGCCTCGTACTCCATGAACTGCGTGATGGGATAGCGGATGCCGCCGGCGTGGGTGCCCTTGAGGCCCTCGACGATCTCCTCCATCTGGCTCCACGGGATCGTGAAGGCCATCTCGTGGTCCTGCGTCTGGCCGAAGATGCGGTCGCCGGAGCAGGGCAGGATGACCTGCGGCCGGTCGGTGCGCATGGTGGTCACGATGATGTCCGCGCACACCACGCGCCCGCCGAAGGCCGAGGCCAGCTTGCCCCCGCGCTTCCACAGCGCGGCCTGGGTGAGCCGCATGATCTGGGCGGGGTTGCCGTAGACGCAGACCAGGTCCGGCTCGAACGCGGCGCGGTCGAGCGGCGCCACCAGCAGCGCCTCGTACTCGCCCCGGGCGAACCGGTCGACGGCGGCCTCGGAGCGCTGCCCGGCGGCCTTCGTCTCCGTGTACATGCCCTCGCAGAGCGTGCCGGAGTTGTGCAGGTGCGTGGGCGCCTCGAAGCCCAGCGCGGCGATGCCCAGCGAGCAGATGGAGTCCTCGCGCGTCAGGGCGAGCGTCCACCCGTACCGCCGGGCCATGTCGATCACCTGGCAGTTCATGCTGAGCTTCTTGAAGTCGCGGGCCGGACGCCGGGCGCGCTCGGGGATCGGCTCACCGGGACGCACCATCCGGATCGCGACCGGGAAGGTCTGCGGGCGGATGTAGAACTGCAGCTCGCGGTCGGCGGCCTTGACGTCGATCATGGCACCCCCTCTCGCCGCCCGAGCGTACTACGCGGCTGCGCAGGGTCGCAAACCGTTGCCGCCCGGGATGGCGCCCGACACGTCCGCGCGCGAGGTTGCGGCCGTCGCGCCGCGCGCGCTCGCTGGCCCCGCGTTTGCGTGAGCGACCGGCGTGCGGCGCGTCCTCACCCTGGTCGCCGGCGTCCTGATCGGCCAGTGGCTGGCCTTCACCGCCGTCAGCTCGCCGGCCGAGTTCCTCCGCCGCGGTCTCGCGGCCTGGGAGCGGCACGACTACGCCGACGCCCTCAAGTTCTGGAGCCAGGGCGTGGCCCTGCATCCCGACGACGCCCTGCTGCACTACCGCCGGGCCACCGCGCTGGCGCGCCTGGGCCAGCCCCGCTCGGCCGCCGACGCCTACCGCCTGGCCCTGTTGCTCGAGCCCCCGTCGCGGATCGGCGCCCTGGTGGAGGAGGAGCTCGGACGCCTGGAGCGCGAGGCGGCGACGGTGGGCCGTGGCGAGACGGCGGTCGCCGTGGAGCCGGTCCGCGGCGTGTGGGTGGTCCGGGTCACGCTCAACGAGGACCGCCAGGCCCGCTTCCTGGTCGACACCGGCTCCAGCGTGACCATCGTCGCGCCGGCGCTGGCGGCCGCCCTCGGCCTGGGGGCGGCGGGGGGCGCCGTCGAGCTCCAGACGCTCGGGGGCTCGACGTCGGGCGCGTCGGCGACGCTCGGCTCCGTGCGCCTGGGCGCCGCCGAGCTGCGCGACGTGCCGGTGGTCGTGCACGACCCGGGGCCGGGGCTCGAAGGCATCCTCGGCAACACGGTCCTCGCCCGCTATCACGTCACGCTCGATCCCGACCGCCGCCTGCTGCACCTCCGCCATCCCGGCGGGGAGTGAGCGGCGCCGACGCAGCCCGCCGGTCCCGCCGCCCAACGGGGGTAGAATACCCGCCACTCCAGGGAGGAGGCGGCATGATCAACGCCCCGAGCGCCAGCTACGCGATGACCGTCCGGATCGAGATCACCAACCGTCCCGGCATGCTCGGGAAGGTCACCTCCGCGATCGGCAAGGCCGGCGGCGACATCGGCGCCATCGACCTGGTGGAGGTCGGCAAGGAGACCATCACCCGCGACCTGACCTTCAAGGCGCGCGACGAGCGCCACGCCCAGCAGGTGATCGACCGCATCCGCGCCGTCTCCGGCGTGAAGGTCGTCAACGCCTCCGACCGCACGTTCCTGATGCACCTGGGCGGCAAGATCGAGGTCAGGGGCAAGATGCCCGTCAAGACCCGCGACGACCTGTCCATGGCCTACACGCCGGGCGTCGCGCGCGTGTGCATGGCCATCCACCACGACCCGGAGAAGGCCTACACGCTCACGATCAAGCAGAACTGCGTGGCCGTGGTGACCGACGGCTCGGCCGTGCTGGGGCTCGGCAACATCGGGCCCAACGGCGCCCAGCCCGTGATGGAGGGCAAGGCGCTCCTCTTCAAGGAGCTGGCCGGGGTCGACGCCTTCCCCCTCTGCCTGGCCACGCAGGACGTCGACGAGATCGTGGCCATCGTCAAGGGCATCGCCCCGGTGTTCGGCGGGATCAACCTCGAGGACATCTCCGCGCCGCGCTGCTTCGAGATCGAGGAGCGGCTGCAGCGCGACCTCGACATCCCCGTCTTCCACGACGACCAGCACGGGACCGCCGTGGTCGTGCTGGGGGCGCTGCTCAACGCGTTCAAGCTCGTCAAGAAGCGCATCGGCGACGTGCGCATCGTGTTCGCCGGCGCCGGCGCCTCGGCCATCGCCACCGCGAAGCTGCTCATGAAGATGGGCGCCCGGCACATCGTGGCCGGCGACCGCGCCGGCGTCCTCTACCGCGGCCGCACCGAGAACATGAACCCCATGAAGGAGTGGTTCGCGCGGCACACCAACCCGCGGCGCGTGCGCGGCGGCATCGGCGACGCGCTGCAGGACGCCGACGTCTTCATCGGCCTGAGCGGGCCCGGCGTGGTGACGCTCAAGGACATCAAGGGCATGAAGCGCGACGCCATCGTCTTCGCGATGGCCAACCCCATCCCGGAGATCCTGCCCGAGGAGGTGGGCGCCTCGGTCCGCGTCATGGCCACCGGACGCTCGGACTATCCGAACCAGATCAACAACGTGAACGGCTTCCCGGGCTTCTTCCGCGGCCTGCTCGACGTCCGGGCCCGGCGGGTGAACGACGCGATGAAGGTGGCCGCCGCCGAGGCCCTGGCCGGGATCGTCTCCAAGAACGAGCTGTCGGAGGAGTACATCACGCCGTCGGTGTTCGACCGGCGCGTGCCGGAGGCCGTGGCCGCGGCCGTGGCCGACGCCGCCGTCCGCACCGGCGTCGCCCGCCGGCGCCCCCGCGCCGTGGTCGGCCGCGTCCGGTGAGCATCCGGGCCGTGGCGGGGCCCCCCTGGCCGGCGCGCGATCCCGAGGCGCGCCACGGCTGGGCCGGGGCGTGCCGAGGGTCGGGGGGGTTGGGGGCCATGTCGGGGCCCCCATGACCGAATGAAAGCGCGCGAGTTCCTCGCGGCCTGCTTCGTCCTCTTCGCGGCGCTCCTCGTCTGGCCTCTGCTGTCGATCCCCAACCGCCCCGTCCTCGTCGCCGGCGTGCCCGCGCTGGCCCTCTACCTCTTCGTGGTGTGGGCCCTCCTCGTGGCCGTGCTCGCCTGGGCGGCGCGGCGGGCGAGCGCCGAGGAGGCGCCGTGACCCCGACGGCGCTCGTCGGGATCGTCCTCGCCTACCTGGTCTTTCTCTTCCTGGTCGCCTACGTCGCCGAGCGCTTCGGCCGGCGGCTCCTGGCGCCGCGCCTGCGCACCCTCACCTACGTGCTGACCATCTCCGTCTACTGCACGGCGTGGACGTTCTACGGCAGCGTGGGCCTGGCCGCCAACCGCGGGCTCGAGTTCCTCACCATCTACCTCGGCCCCGCGCTGGTGGCCCTCGCCTGGCCCACCGTGCTGCGCAAGCTGGTGCGGGTGGCCAAGGAGCAGCGGATCACGACGATCTCGGACTGCCTGGCCAGCCGGTACGGCAAGTCGGCGGGCCTCGGCGCGCTGGTGGCCGCGCTGGTGGTGTGCGGGATGATCCCGTACATCGCGCTGCAGCTGAAGGCCGTCTCCGCCACCTTCCGCATGATGCTCCGCGACGACGCGCTGCTGTCGGCCTTCGACCCGACGCTCCTGGTGGCCGGCACGCTGGCGCTCTTCGGCATCCTGTTCGGCGCGCGCAACCTCGACTTCACCCGGCAGCAGACCGGGCTGATGACCGCGGTGGCCGTGGAGTCCATCGTCAAGCTGGTGGCGTTCCTGCTCGTGGGCGTCTGGGTGACGTGGGGGCTCTTCGACGGCATCGGCGCGATCTTCGCCCGCGTGGCCGAGCGCCCGGCGTGGGCGCCGCTCCTCACTCTCGGCGAGCCCCCCGGCGCCTCGTACGCCCGGTGGACGGCGATGCTGCTCATCTCGATGGTCGCCGTCATGCTGCTGCCCCGGCAGTTCCACGTCCTGGTCGTGCAGAACCCCCGCGAGCGCGACGTGCACACCGCCGCCTGGGCCTTCCCCCTCTACCTGCTCGCCATCAACGTCTTCGTGCTGCCGATCGCCTTCGCCGGGCTCCTGACGTTCCCCGAGCGCGGGGCCGGGGCCGACAGCTTCATCCTCGCCCTGCCCCTGGAGGGCGGCGCGCAGGCGGTGGCCGTGGTCGTGTTCCTCGGCGGATTCTCGGCGGCCACCGCGATGATCGTGGTCGACTCGCTCGCCCTCAGCAAGATGATCTCCAACGACATCGTGCTCCCCCTCGTCCTCCGCCGCCGGCAGGTCGAGGAGGTGTACTGGCTCAGCCTGGCCTCCACGCGCGTGGGCATCCTGGTCGTGGTCGCGCTCGGGTTCCTGTGGGCGCGGATCGAGGCCGGCCAGTTCCTGCTCGTGGAGATGGGGCTGCTGTCGTTCATCGCCGTGGCCCAGTGCGCCCCGGCGCTGCTGGGCGGGCTCTACTGGCGGCGCGGCAACCGCAAGGGCGCGGCCGCCGGCGTCTCGCTGGGCTTCGCGGTGTGGTTCTACACGCTCATCATCCCCGCGCTCGTGAAGGAGGGCGTCTTCCCGGTGTCGCTGCTCGAGGCCGGCCCGCTCGGACTCGCCTGGCTCGGGCCCACCTCGCTGCTGGGGCTCGACGTCCTCGACACGCTGACCCACGGCGTGTTCTGGTCGCTGCTCCTGAACGTCGGCGCCTACCTGGTGGTGTCCATCGCCACCACCCAGGACGCCGACGAGCGCAGCCAGGCGGCCGCCTTCGTGGGCGTGCCCGACGCCGAGCCGCCGCGCATCCCCGCGCTCCTGTCGGTGCCGGACATCGAGCGGCTCATCCACCTCTACGTCCCCGAGGAGGAGGCCGACGCGATCCTGGACGAGCTGCTGGGCGGCAAGCCGGCGCGCGAGCTGACCGTGCCCGACCTGCTGGACCTCCGCATCCGGCTCGAGCGCGTGCTGGCCGCCTCGCTCGGGGCCGCCGCCGCCCGGTACATCGTCGAGGACCGGTTCACCATCTCCAAGGCCGAGGCCGGGCAGCTCGTGGAGTCGTTCCAGGCCATGCAGCGCTCGCTGCGCCGGAGCGAGCAGCTGCTGGCCTCGGTCGTCGAGAGCGTGGACGACTGCATCTTCACCACCGACCCCGACGGGCGCATCGTCACCATCAACGCCGCCGGCCAGCGCCTGCTGGGCCTCACGGCCGCCGAGGCCGGGCGGCGGACGTACCTGGACGTCCTCGACGAGGCCGACCGGCGGCGCGTGGGCGCCGACATCAGGGCCGCCGTGGCCGGCGGCCGGGCCTGGCGCGGCGCCGTCAGCGGCCTCACCCGCGACCGCCGGCGCTTCCCGGCGCACCTGGCCCTGGCCTGCGTCTTCGACGCCCAGCGCCGCGTGCTGGGCACGGTCGGCGTGCTGCGCGACCTCACCGAGCAGGTGGCCACCGAGCAGCGCCTGATCCAGCGCGAGAAGCTGGCGTCGCTCGGCGAGATGGCTGCCGGCGTGGCCCACGAGATCCGCAACCCGCTCGGCGGCATCAAGATGGCCACGCGGCTGCTCTCGTCGGGCGAGCTCGGCGGCAAGATCCCCCAGGAGATGGCCAGCTCGATCCTGATGGGGATCGGCGAGATCGAGGCCATCATCGCCGACCTCCTCGACTACGCCCGGGAGACGCGCCTGGACTACCAGGAGTACCCGCTCGGCCGCATCCTGACGCCGGTCGTCGAGAACTTCACCGCCGAGGGCGCCCGGCGCGACGTCCACGTGACCGTCCGCGGCCTGGACACCGACCTCGTGGCCATGGTCGACGGCCCGCGGCTGCGCCAGGTGTTCACCAACGTCATGAAGAATGCGCTGGAGGCGACGGAGCGGCGGCCCGACGGCCGCGTGGAGGTGCGGCTCTATCCCCGGGGGGCGGCGGCCGTGGTCGAGGTGGCCGACAACGGCGTCGGCATGCGCCCCGAGGACCGCGAGCGGATCTTCCTGCCGTTCTTCACCACCAAGCCCGCCGGCACCGGGCTCGGCATGGCCATCGTCAAGAAGGTGATGGACCTGCACGGCGGCGACATCGAGATCGACACCGCCCCCGGCCGGGGGACCACGGTGCGGCTGGTGATCCCCCGCGTCGCCGTGGCCGCCCCCGTGCGGGTGGGATAGGAGCGAGCGATGAAGCGGCGCATCCTGATCGTGGAGGACGACGAGATCTTCCGCCGGCCGCTGCAGCGGACCCTGGAGGTGGCCGGGTACGAGGTGCTGGCCGTGGCCAGCGGCGAGGACGCCGTCGACGTGCTCAAGGGCGAGGACGTCGACGTGGCGCTGACCGACAAGCGGCTGCCCGGCATGGACGGCGTCGAGCTGGTGCGGCGGCTGCGCGCCGAGCATCCCGATCTGGCCGTCGTGGTCATGACGGCGTACGGGACGATCGAATCGGCGGTGGAGGCCATGCGCCTGGGCGCCGCCGAGTACCTGGTGAAGCCCTTCGACGCCGCCGAGCTGCTGATGGTGGTCCGGCACGCCATCGAGTTCCAGGAGCTGCGCGCGGCGAGCCGGGCCACGCTGCGACGCAACCAGGCGCGCTTCACGCTGCGCAACGTCGTGGCCCGATCGGCGGCGATGCAGGAGGTGTTCGAGCTGCTGCGCTCGGTGGCCGAGCTCGACACGACGGTCCTGATCCACGGCGAGACCGGGGTGGGCAAGGAGCTGCTCGCCCGGTCCATCCACTTCTCGGGGCCGCGCCGCGACCGCCCCTTCGTGGCCGTGAACTCCGCGGCCATCCCCGCCGAGCTGTTCGAGTCCGAGCTGTTCGGCTTCCGCAAGGGGGCCTTCACCAGCGCGACGGAGCCGCGCCGGGGCTACTTCCAGATGGCGCACGGGGGCACGCTGCTGCTCGACGAGATCGGCGAGATGCCGGTGGCGCTGCAGTCCAAGCTCCTGCGCGTGCTCGAGGAGAAGCGCGTCACGCCGGTGGGCGCCGATCGCGCGGTGGAGATCGACGTGCGCTTCATCGCCACCACCAACAAGGACCTGCAGGCCGAGGTCGAGCGCGGGAGCTTCCGGCGCGACCTCTATTACCGCCTGTCCGTGGTGCCGATCCGCGTGCCGGCCCTCCGCGAGCGGGCGGGGGACATCCCGCTGCTGGCCCAGCACTTCCTGGAAACCAGCGCCCGCCGCGCCAAGAAGACGGTGCGGGCCATCGCCCCGGCGGCGATGGACGCGCTGTGCCGCTACGCCTGGCCGGGCAACGTGCGCGAGCTCGAGAACGTCATCGAACGCGCCGTGATCGTGGCCAAGGCCGACACCATCACCGACGTGGAGCGGTTCCTCGGGCCGGAGGGCGAGCGGCCGCGCGTCGACCTCTCGCTGCCGTTCCGGGACGCCAAGGCCCGGGTGGTGGAGGAGTTCGAGCGGGCCTACATCGCCGGCGTGCTGGAGGCCCACGCCGGCAAGCTCACCGCGGCCGCCAAGCACGCCGACATGGACCCCAAGAACTTCTCGGAGAAGGTCGCCCGCTACGGACTGAGGCGCGCCACCACCGACGAGGCCTGAGCCCGGCCCCGCGCGCCGCGTCAGGGCCTCGGTACCAAGCCGGGCTGGTCTCGATACCAACGCCCGGGCGGGCCCGCCGGCGGCGACCTCAGTGGAATCGAGCACTTGCCGGCCCGGCCGTGCTGGCACGCCGGCTGCTGCCCGCCGCACCCGAGCCGGCGTCCCGGCCGCGACGCCGGCACGCCACGCTTCGAGTCACCCCAGCGCCCCGGCCGGCAGGCCGGGGCCGTCGCCGGAGGGAGAAGGGGATGGCCAGACCGGTGGAGATCGACGCGAAGACCCGCGAGGCGTACTGGAGGGAGACGTCCCGCCTGACCTGGTGGATCGTCTTCTGGTGGGCCGTGTCGTGGGTGGGCCCGCTCGTCCTGCACTACCAGCTCAACAAGATCGTCGTGTTCGGCTTCCCGCTGTCGTTCTGGTTCGCCGGCCAGGGCTCCCTGGCCATCTTCATCGTCCTCATCGTCTACTACGCCGTCCGCATGAACCAGATCGACACGAAGTACGGGGTCCAGGAGGACCACGTATGAGCTGGGGGAAGATCTTCTCGATCTACACCGGGGCCTTCATCGGCTTCACCATCCTCCTGGCGATCGCCGAGCAGCTGGGCATGCCCCGGCCGGCCATCGCCTGGGCCTTCCTGGTCGTCACCATCGGCGTCTACGCGCTCATCGGCATCCTGAGCCGCACCGCCAAGCCGGACCAGTACTACGTGGCGGGCCGCGGCGTGCCGTCCTTCTTCAACGGCATGGCCACCGGGGCCGACTGGATGAGCGCGGCGTCCTTCATCTCCATGGGCGGCGCGCTGTACGCGACCGGCTACGACGGCCTGGCCTACGTGTCGGGCTGGACCGGCGGCTACGTGCTCCTGGCCGTGTTCCTGGCGCCCTACCTGCGCAAGTTCGGCGCCTACACGATCCCCGACTTCCTGGGCGAGCGCTACGGCGGCAACGCCGCCCGCGTCGTCGGCATCATCATGGCCATCGGCGCCTCGTTCACGTACCTGATTGCCCAGGTCACCGGCGTCGGCATCATCATGGGCCGGTTCCTGTTCATGCCGTTCAACGTGGGCGTGTTCGTCGGCCTGGCCGGCATCCTCGTGTGCTCGATGCTGGGCGGCATGCGCGCCGTCACCTGGACGCAGGTCGCGCAGTACATCATCCTGATCCTCGCCTACCTGACGCCCATCGTGGCCATGTCCACGAAGCACTTCGGCGTCCCGATCCCCGAGCTGATGTACGGCCAGGCGATGGCCGAGATCACCCGCATCGAGCGTGACCTCGGCGTCCCGAAGCTCTGGGTGGACCTCAAGCCCGGCGACATGCTGAACTGGTTCGGCCTCTGCTTCTGCATGATGGTCGGCACCGCGGGGCTGCCCCACATCCTGATGCGGTACTACACGACGCCGTCGGTGAAGCAGGCGCGGTCCTCGGTGGGCTGGTCGCTGTTCTTCATCTTCCTGCTGTACTTCTCGGCGCCGGCCTACGCCGCCTTCGCCAAGTGGACCGTCCTCACCGACGTCATCGGCAAGAAGGTCACCGAGCTGCCGGGCTGGATCTACCGCTGGGGCGACAACATCCTGGGCAAGCCCACGAACTCGCTCGGCCTGTTCGACATCGTGGACAAGAACAACGACGGCGTCCTGCAGCTCACGGACTTCGTGATCAAGTCCACGGACTTCGTCGTGCTGGCCACCCCGGAGATCGCCGGGCTGCCGTTCGTCATCACCGGCCTCGTCATGGCCGGCGGCCTGGCGGCCGCGCTGTCCACCGCCGACGGCCTGCTGCTGACCATCTCCAACGCGCTGTCCCACGACCTCTACTACAAGATCATCAACCCCAACGCCTCGATCGTGCGGCGGCTGACGACGGCGCGCATCCTGCTCGTCGTGGCCGCCGTCGCCGGGGCGTACGTGGCCACCTTCCGCATCAACATCATCGTGGCCGTGGTGGCCTACGCGTTCGCGCTGGCCGGCTCCGGCTTCTTCCCGGCGCTGGTCATGGGCATCTTCTGGAAGCGCGCCAACAAGCAGGGCGCGATCGCCGGCATGATCGCCGGGTTCCTCACCGCGCTCGTCCTGCTGGTCCTCGGCCGCAACTGGGGCATCTACATCCTCGGTGTGCGGGAGATCTCCGCGGGCCTGTTCGGCGTGCCGGTCGGGTTCATCGTGATCTGGCTGGTCTCGCTGATGTACCCGCCGCCGGATCAGAAGACGCAGGACCTGGTCGAGAGCGTCCGGTACCCCAAGGGCACGACCCTCAAGCTCGCCGGCGTCGATTAGTTACATGGGGGGCCTAGAAGGGCCCCCCAAGCCCCCCGTCGTTCGGCGCGCCCCGGCGGAGCCGGGGCGCGCCTCTGGAGCGCGTGTGGTGGGGTGGCGCGGATCTGCGTCGCGCGACCCCATGCGGGAGCGCCGCGCGCGAGGCGCGCGCGGTGGGGTGGCGCGGGTCTGCGTCGCGCGACCCCATGCGGGAGCGCCGCGCGCGAGGCGCGTGTGGTGGGGTGGCGCGGATCTGCGTCGCGCGACCCCATGCGGGAGCGCCGCCCGCGAGGCGCGCGCGGTGGGGTGGCGCGGATCTGCGTCGCGCGACCCCATGCGGGAGCGCCGCGCGCGAGGCGCGCGTGGTGGGGTGGCGCGGGTCTGCGTCGCGCGACCCCATGCGGGAGCGCCGCGCGCGAGGCGCGTGTGGTGGGGTGGCGCGGATCTGCGTCGCGCGACCCCATGCGGGAGCGCCGCGCGCGCTCGGTCGCTCGGCGTGCGAGGTGAGCGGGCGGGGGCCGTATAATCGGCGCGTGGACGAGGTGGTGTACGTCGTCAACTTCCTGCTGGCGACGGCGATGTGGCTCATCGTGGGGCGCCTCGTGCTGGGCCTGTTCGTGCGCGACGAGCGCAACGCCGTGTGGCAGATGTTCGTCATCGCCACCGAGCCGCCGTACCGCGTGAGCCGCTTCCTCACGGGCCATCGCCTCCCCGAGCGGTGGATCTGGCTCGCCTCGCTCGTCTGGCTGCTCGCCGCGCGCATCGCCCTCACGCGGCTGTTCGCGCGGCCGTGACCGCCGCGGGACCGCGCCCGGCCTGGCGGCCGGCGCCGTTCGCGCCGCCGGGCCGGGCGCGGACCGCGCTGCTCCTCTCGCTGGGCGCCAACGCGGCGCTGGCGTGGATCGTCGTGCTGGGCTTCCATACCTTCGTGCAGCGCCTGTGGCGGGCGATGAGCGAGCGGATGCCGCCCGGCGCCGCGCTGGAGGCTCACTGGGGGCAGATCGAGACGGCGCGCCGTCTGCAGGGACTCGCCTGGGTCGTCACCGCCGTCCTCTTCCTGCTCTGGGTCGGGCGCGTCTACGGCAACCTGCCGGCGCTCGGCGCGCACCGCATGCGCTTCTCGCCGCGGTGGGCCGTCGGCACGTTCTTCGTGCCGGCGCTGAACCTCGTCTGGCCCTTCCTGGTGATGCGCGAGGTGTGGAACGCCAGCGACCCCGACCCGGGCGGCGACGGGGCGCCCCAGCCCCCGCGCCGGGCGCCGTGGATCCTCGCGTGGTGGGCGCTCTTCGTGACGGCGACGCTGCTCGATTTCGGTCCGTGGCGTCTCGTGGAGGACCTGAGGACGCGCCTGAGCGTGGGCGGGCCGACCACCGTGCTGCTGGCGGCGCAGCTGATCGAGGTGGCCGCCGCCGTGCTGGCCATCGTCGTGGTCCTCCAGGTGGACGACCGGCAGGCGCGCCGGCGGCGCGCCCTCGGCGACCCGTGAGCGTCCTCGGACCGGGCGCCGGCTCGATGTTCGCCCGGCGGGTCCGCGACGTGGTGGCCCGCGCGCCCGTCACCTGCGGCGCCGGCGAGTCCGCCCGGGAGATCGCGCGGCGGCTGACGCGCGAGCGCGTCGGGTCGGTCGTCGTCACGGACGGCGCCGCGCGCCCGCTCGGGATCGTCACCGACCGCGACCTCCGCGGCAAGGTGGTGGCCGAGGGCCGTGACGCCGCCACCACGCCGGCCGCCGCCATCATGTCCTCGCCGCTCGTCACCATCCGCCCGGACGCCTTCGCCTGGGAGGCCGTGCTGGAGATGACGCGCCGGGAGATCCATCACCTGGGCGTGCTCGACGGCGAGCGGCTGGCCGGCGTGGTGTCGTCCAGCGACTTGCTCGTCCCTCACACGACGCATCCCGTCACGCTGGCGCGCGAGATCGGCCGGGCCGCGTCGGCGGCCGCGCTGGCCGCGCTCGGCCAGCGCGTGACCGCGCTGGTCCGGGTCCTGGTCGAGGAGGGCGGCAGCGCCACCGACATCGGCGAGATGGTGGCCGAGCTCAACGACCGGGTGGTGGCGCGCGTGCTGACGCTCGCCGTCGCCGCTCAGGAAGCGGCGGCCGGCCCGGCGCCCGTGGGCTGGGCCTGGCTCGCCTTCGGCAGCGAGGCCCGCCGCGAGCAGACCCTGCGCACGGACCAGGACAACGGGCTCGTGTACGCCGATCCGCCGCCCGAGGCTCGCGCCGCCGCGGCCGGCTGGTTCGCGCGCCTGGGCACGGCGGCGGTCGACCTGCTCGTCGCCGCCGGAGTTCCCCGCTGCGAGGGCGACGTCATGGCCTCCAACCCTCGCTGGTGCCAGCCGCTCGCCGTATGGGCCGAGTACTTCCGCGGCTGGATGCGCGTCACCGCCCCCGGGCCGCTGCTCTCGGCCGCGATCGTCTTCGACCTGCGTCCCGTCGCCGGCGACCTCGCCCTCGGCGTGACGCTGCGCGAGCTGCTGCGGGCCGAGGCCCCCGGCCAGCGCGCGTTCCTGCGCTTCCTGGCGCACGACGTCGTGTCGCATCGCCCGCCGCTCACGCTCCTGCGGCACCTGGCCGTTCCCCGACGCGGACCGGGCCGCGGTCGGATCGACGTCAAGTTCGCCGGCGCGCAGCAGGTCGTGGGCGCCGCGCGGCTGGCGGCGCTGGAGCTGGGCCTCGCCGAGACCAATACCGTCGCCCGCCTGCGGGGCGCCGTGGCGCGCGGCTGGCACGGCGAGGGCGAGGTGGCGGAGCTGGTGGACGGCTACCGCCACCTGCTGCGGCTCAGGCTGGTCCACCAGCTGGATCAGCTCGGGCGCGGAGAGCGTGCGGACAACCTCGTCGAGCCAGCCGCCCTCCGCCGCGCGGACCGCCTGCTCCTGGTGGACGCGCTCCGCACGGTGGCCCGCCTGCAGGCGGAGCTCCGAGAGCGCTACGCCACCGATCTCATCGGCGCGTGATCGGCCGTCTCTGGCGCCGGCTCGAGGCCCGGCGCGGCCCTCGGATCGAGACGCTCCTCCGGGACGGCTTCGTCGCCATCGACGTGGAGACCACGGGCCTGGACCCCGTCCGCGACGACCTGGTGGCCTTCGCGGCCGTGCCCTTCGCCCACGGCGTTCCCGCGACCGGCTACTCGACGCTGGTCGATCCGGGCCGCTCCATCCCGCCAGCGTCGACCGCGATCCACGGCATCACCGACGCGATGGTCGCCGGCGCGCCCGATGCCAGGGAGCTGGCGGCTTCCCTGGATGGCCTCCTGGCCGGCCGGCTCCTCGTCGGCCACGGAATCGATTTCGACCTGGCCGTCATCAACAGGGTGAGGCGAGCGTCCGGGCTGCGTCCCCTCCGGCACGTGGCCCTGGATACGCTGCTGCTCGACGCCGTCCTGAGGCCCGGTTCGAGGGACTTCAGCCTGGAGCATCTCGCCGGCCGCCTGGGAGTGGAGGTGGTCGGCCGTCATACCGCGCTCGGCGACGCCCTCACGGCCGGCCGGATGCTCCTCGCCCTGCTGCCCGACCTCGAGCGCGCCGGCTTCCGGACCATTCCCGAGCTCCGGTGGGCCCAGGGCCGGGCCAGAATGCACCTGTAGAGGGAGGACCTCCCTGCCGGTCCTGGAATTCGTGTCACCCGGTCGGGTGTTCCGCCCGGCCGTCGAGCGGCGGCCAGGTCGCCGGGGCGGGCGCGATCACGGAAATTCAATGAATTACGCCGGTGCCTTCTCCGTCTGACGATTCGGCACCGCAGTTGCACGTAAGCGGCGCCGCGAAGTCACTGGAGGGGACAGATGAAAGCGATCAAGGAGCGGCTGGAGCAGGACCTGACGACGGTGGTGAAGCGCCTGCGCCAGATGGACGGTGCGGTAGCGCTCGAGGACCTGCCGGGGCCGATCGTGTCCAGCGACGGCGACGACGTCGACGGCATCCAGGAGAGCGTGCGCCGGGAGATCGGCTACCTGACCCGGGAGCTGCTCGTCGAGCGGGCGCACCGCCTGCAGGCGGCTCTGGATCGCCTGCGTGATGGGGAGTACGGGACCTGCACCGAGTGCGGCGAGGCCATCGCCCCGGCGCGCCTGCGCGCGCTGCCGGAAGTCCAGACCTGCGTCCGCTGCCAGGACCGCCTGGAGCGGCTCGGCCGGCGGCTCGAGGCCGTCGAGGCCATGGTGGGGGCCGCCGACGTCGAGGACGACGACTAGACCCGGACGCCGGAGCGAGCATCCCGCGGGGCCGGAGCGATCCGGCCCCGCGTTTTTGTTACCGTAGGCGCGTGCGGACACCGCTCCTCGATCTGGCGCGGCCGGGTGTCCGGCGCCTGTGCCGCCTCTACTTCGGGCTGGAGCTCGCCGGGACCCAGCACATCCCCGCGACCGGCCCGCTGCTGATCACGCCGAACCACCAGACGTACGCGGACCCGCCGCTGGTGTCGATCCCGATCCGCTACCGCGTCCACTACATGGCCTGGGACCGGCTCTTCCGCGTCCCCGTCTTCGGCTGGATGATCCGGCGCCTGCGCGCGTTCCCGGTGGACATCGAGGGCGCGGATCGGCGCGCCACGCGCGAGGCGGTCCGGCTGCTCCGCGCCGGCCACGCGCTGATGATCTTCCCCGAGGGCGGGCGGAGCCCGGACGGCCGGGTCACGGAGTTCCGGCTCGGCGCCTTCCGTCTGGCCGCGGCCCACCGGGTGCCCGTGCTGCCGGTCACCATCGCCGGCGGCCACGACGTCTGGCCGCCGGGCCGGGCGCTGCCCAGGCCCGGCAGGATCCGCATCACCTACCATCCCGTCCAGCACGCCGACTCCGGCGCGCCGCCGCGCGAGGCGGCCCGCGACCTGGCCGAGCGGACGCGGCGGCTCATCGTCGGCGCGCTCGAGGCCCGTCACTCCTCGACGGCGCGGTAGCCCCCGGCGGCCAGGCGCGCGAGCACGCGGTCGATGTGGTCGCGTCCGGACGTCTCGAGCGTGAGCTCGACCTCGGCCTGACCCACCGGCGCCGCGGAGAACGCCCGGTCGTGCTCGATGTGCATGATGTTCGCCCGCTCCTCGGCGATCAGCGCCGTGAGCCGGGCCAGCGAGCCCGGCCGGTCGCGCAGCTGCACGCGCAGCCGCACGAGCCGGCCGCCCTTCACCAGGCCGCGCTCGATGATGCGGGCCAGGACGGTGACGTCGATGTTGCCGCCGGAGAGCACGAGCACGACCCGCGCCCCGGCCAGCCCCAGCGGCCGGTTCACCAGCGCGGCCAGCGGCGCGGCCCCCGCGCCCTCGACGACGGTCTTCTCGACCTCGAGCAGGATCAGGATGGCGTTGGCCAGCTCCTCCTCGTCCACGGTGACGATCTCGTCGACGTGCTTGCGCACGAGCTCGAACGTGCGCTCGCCGGCCCGGCGCACGGCGATGCCGTCGGCGATGGTGGGCGCGGCCGGCACGGTGACACGCGCGCCCTCCTCGACGGCGCGCTGCATGGCGGGCAGCGCCGCGGCCTGCACGCCGATGACCCGCACGGCGGGGCGGCGCGCCTTGAGGGCCAGGGCCACGCCCGAGGCGAGCCCGCCGCCGCCGATGGCCAGCAGCACCGCGTCGAGGTCGGGCTGCTGGTCGAGGAGTTCGAGCCCGAGCGTGCCCTGGCCGGCGATGACGCGGTCGTCGTCGAAGGGATGCACGAACACGAGCCCGCGCGTCTCCTCCAGCGCGCGGGCGCGGGCGTAGGCCTCGTCGAAGTCCGCGCCCTCCAGGATCACCTCGGCGCCGTGGCGTCGGGTCGAGGTCACCTTGATCAGCGGCGCGCCCTCGGGCATCACGATGGTCGCCGGGATGCCGAGGCGGGCGGCGTGGAAGGCCACGGCCTGCCCGTGGTTGCCGGCGCTCGCGGTGACGACGCCGCGGCGCCGCGCCTCGGCGGGCAGCTGCAGCAAGAGATTCGCGGCGCCGCGCTCCTTGAAGGAGCCCGTCATCTGGAGGTTCTCCAGCTTGACGTGGCAGCGCGTGCCGGTCAGCTCGGACAGCGTGGCCGAGTGCGGGCAGGGGGTCTCGTAGATCGCGCCCCGCAGCCGGGCCCGCGCGGCCTCGACGTCGGCCGGCCCGACCACGCTCAGCACTCCGCGCGCGGCTCGGCCGCCGCCGGCGACATCCAGGCCACCGGCATGAACGGCGTGGACTGCGCCCAGCCCATGCGCCCGCGCCAGTCGAGGAGGACCAGGCCGCCGCCGCCGCCGCCTTCCTCGACGAGCAGGTCCACCGCCACGCGCGCGGCGTAGCGGGCGTCGTCCGCCTCCTTGAGGTAGTCGAGCGCGCGGCGCGCCAGCACCACCCGGATGATGGCCTCGCCGCTGCCCGTGCACGACACGGCGCCGAGCGTGCTGTCGGCGTAGGTGCCGCAGCCGATCAGCGCGCTGTCGCCGACGCGGCCGGGCAGCTTGCCGGCCACGCCGCCGGTGGACGTCGCCGCCGCCAGCGTGCCGTGCCGGTCGAGCGCCACCGCGCCGACGGTGCCGCCGCCGACGGGCGCGCGGGCGCGCGACTCCGCGAGGCGGCGGCGCTGCCGCTCCGTGACCAGCGTCGCCGGATCGCAGTCCGGCACGCCGGCGGCGCGCGCGAAGGCCTCGGCGCCCTCGCCGACGAGCAGCACGTGGCGCCCGTCCTCGAGCACGCGGCGCGCCAGCGTGACGGCGTTGGCCACGCGCGTGACGGCGGCCACCGCGCCGCACCGCAGCCGGTCGCCCTCCATGATCGAGGCGTCCATCTCCACGGTGCCGGCGGTGGTGAGCACCGAGCCCCGGCCGGCGTTGAACCGCGGGTGGTCCTCCAGGACGCGCACGGCGGCCTCCACCGCGTCGAGCGCGCGGCCGCCGCCGGCGAGCACGCGCCAGCCGGCCGCCGCCGCCGCGCACACGCCGGCGCGGACCTCGTCGCGCCCGTCGGTGGGGTCGGCCCCGGCGCCGCCGTGCACGACGATGGCCGGCACGCGCGCGCCCCCGCCCGTGTCGCCTCGCGCCATGGCCCTCACCGTGGCACAACACCGGTCGGCGGCGCCAGTCCCGCCGGCAATGGCCCGGCCGAGCGCCGTCGCACGGCCACGCGAGCCCCACGAGCCGCGCCCGTGAGGGTCGGCGCCGGCGTCGAGAGGCCGCTCCGCACGCGGCACGCGCTGGACGACGCATCGCGCCGGCGCACGTCGAGCGCGGCCGCGACGATCGCGCAGCACATCACGCTGCACCGGCGGCGACCGGCCGTCCGCGCGGGTAGCCGCCGCCGCCCGTCGCGCGCGGCCCGGGAAGACGGCCGGCGCCGTTCGTGTCGCGGACGGCTCGCGGTGTCGGGTCGTGTCACAATCCAGGCGGCATGGACGATCGCGACGCGCTGGAGGCCCTCGCCGCGCGCATCGTGCGCTGCGTGCGCTGTCCGCGGCTGGTGGCGCACCGGCGCGCCGTCGCCGCCGACCCGCCGCGGCGCTTCCGCGGCCAGACGTACTGGGCGCGGCCGCTGCCGGGCTTCGGCGATCCGCGGGCGCGCGTCCTGCTGGTCGGCCTGGCGCCGGCCGCGCACGGCGGCAACCGCACCGGCCGCATCTTCACCGGCGACGAGAGCGGCAACTGGCTCTTCCGGGCGCTGTGGGAGGCCGGCTTCGCCAGCCGGCCGGAGGCCCTCCACCGCGACGACGGGCTCACGCTGCGCGACGCCTACATCACGGCCACGGTGCGGTGCGCGCCGCCCGGCAACAGGCCGCTGCCGTCCGAGATCGCGCGCTGCGAGCCCTACCTGCTGGAGGAGCTGCGGCTGCTGGATCGGGTGCGCGTCGTGGTGGGGCTCGGGCGCATCGGCTGGCAGGCGTACCTGCGCGCCCGGCGCCGGCTGGGCCGCGACCTGCCGCGGCCGCTGCCGGCCTTCGCCCACGGGGCCGTGGCCACCTTCGCCGACGGCGTCTCGCTGATCGCCTCCTACCATCCGAGCCAGCAGAACACGTTCACCGGCAGGCTCACGCGGCCGATGCTCCGGGCGGTGATGGAGCGCGCGCGCGAGCTGGCCGGCCGCGCCGGCGCGCCGGCATCGCGCGCCACGGTCGCGACGACGGCCGGGCTCACTCCGCGAGGTCGGAGGGCAGGCGGGGCCGCTCGACCACCGTGAGCGTCACCTCGCGCGTGTGGCCGTCGCGGAAGACGCCGAGCCGCACGCGCTGCCCGGGCTTCAGCGCGTTCACCCGCGTCAGGTAGTCTTCCTGCGAGCGCACCGGGTGCCCGGCGACGGCGGTGATGATGTCGCCGCCCAGCAGGTATTCCTCGCCCTGGACGATGATCGACACCGCGCCGCCCTGGATGCCGGCGCGGTCGGCCGGGCTGCCGTCGTAGACGATCTCGGCGAGGTAGCCCGGCGTCAGCGGCATCCGCACGAGGCCGGCCAGGCGCGCGTCCACCATGCGCCCCTGGATGCCGAGCCAGGGCCGCACGACGCGGCCGTGCTCGCGCAGCTCGCGGAGCACGGCCTTGACGGCGTTGATGGGCACGGCGAAGCCGATCGACTGCGCCTCCTCGGAGATGAACGTGTTGATGCCCACCACGACCCCGCAGCGGGTCACCAGCGGGCCGCCGGAGTTCCCGGGGTTGATGGCGGCGTCGGTCTGGATCATCGGCTGCTCGGGCAGCCCGGGCAGCAGGCGGTTCAGGCCGCTCACGATCCCCCGCGTCATCGTCTGCTCGAGCCCGATGGGGCTGCCGATGGCCACCACTTCCTCGCCCACGCGCACCGCGGCGGAGTCACCCAGCCGGGCCGCGGACAGCGGCCCCCGCGTGTCCAGGCGCAGCAGGGCCACGTCGAGCACCGGGTCGATGCCCACCACGCGGGCGGGCAGGCGGGTGCCGGAGTCGAGGGTCACCGTGAGGGAGGCCGCGCCGTCGACCACGTGGGCGTTGCTCACCACCTGACCGTCGCGCTCCACGATCACGCCGGAGCCGACGACGGTCTCGAAGCGCCGCTGCGGCCGGGCCTTGTTGATCTTCGTGGCCTGGATGGAGACGACCGTCGGCGACAGCCGCTCGAAGACGGTGGTGAGGGGATCGGTGCACGGCTGCGCGGGCGCGGGCCGGGGCAGCAGCGCGACGAGGGCGAGCCCCGCGATCGCTCGCACCCACCGCCGCCCGGTGCGCATCAGCGGGAATCATAGCACCGGCGCCGGGCCGCGTCCCGGCGCCGGGCGGGACGGGGCGCTATAATCGAGCCGTGCTCCGGCCTCTCGTCGCGCTCCTCCTCGCCCTCGCGCTGCTGGTGCCCCCGCCGCTCGCCGCGACCGCCGCCGAGCCGCCGGCCGCGGCGACGGCGGGCGTGCTCGCCACCACGCTGGGCAACGGCCTGCGCGTGCTGCTGCAGGAGGACCACCGGAGTCCCATCGTGTCGATCCAGCTCTGGTACCGCGTCGGCTCGCGCAACGAGCGCCGCGGGGCCACGGGGCTGGCCCACTTCCTCGAGCACATGATGTTCAAGGGCACGCCGAGCCACGGGCCCCGCGAGTTCGCGCGCCTGGTGGAGCAGAACGGCGGCCAGGACAACGCCTTCACCTCCCAGGACGTGACCTCCTACTTCGTGAACATCGCCGCCGACAAGCTCGACATGGTGCTCGGCCTCGAGGCCGACCGCATGCAGCACCTCCGGCTCGATCCGAGGGACGTCGACGCCGAGCGCGAGGTGGTCATGGAGGAGCGGCGCACGCGCACCGAGGACGATCCGGGAGGCGTCCTGGGCGAGGAGGTCGGCAACCTCGCCTTCCGGGCCCATCCCTACGGCTTCCCGGTGATCGGCTGGATGGAGGACCTCCGGCGCATCACCGCCGACCAGCTGCGCGCCTTCTACCGCACCTACTACGTCCCGAACAACGCCATCCTGGTCGTCGTCGGCGACGTCAAGGCCTCCGAGGCGCTGGAGAAGGTCGAGCGTCACTTCGGCAAGATCCCGCGCGGTCCCGATCCGCCGCCCGTGCTCGCGGTGGAGCCGCCGCCCAACGGCGAGCGCCGCGTCACCGTGCGCAAGCAGGCCCAGCTGCCCATCGTGTACCTGGCCTGGCACGTGCCCAACCAGACCTCGCCGGACGCGGTGCCGCTGGAGGTGCTCTCCACCGTGCTCTCCGGCGGGCGCGCCTCGCGCCTCTACCGCCGCCTCGTGTACGAGCGGCAGCTGGCCCTGGAGGCGGGCGGGGACTACTCGTACTTCACGCTCGATCCCAACCTCTTCTGGTTCTGGGCCACGGCCATGCCCGGGCAGACCCCGCAGACGCTGGAGCAGGCGCTGCTCGAGGAGATGGAGCGCCTGCGCCGCGAGCCCGTCACCGAGGAGGAGCTGACGCGCGCCAAGAACCAGATCGAGGCGGCCTTCGTCTTCCAGCAGGACTCCGTGCACCGCCGGGCCTCGCTGCTGGCGCGCTTCGAGACCATCGGCGGCTACGCGCGACTCGACGCCTTCGTGCCCGCCGTCCGCGCGGTGACGGCGGCGGACATCCAGCGCGTCGCGCGGGCGTACTTCCCCCCCGACAAGAAGAGCCTGGGCGTCCTGATCCCGCTGCCCTGACGGCCCGGCGGCCCGTGGCCCGGTGCCGCAGGCGACGCCGCCGTCGTTCCTGACGTTCCGGCCCCCGGTCCGGCTCGCGGCGCTGCTGTCTGCCATCGAGGGCGTGCCGCGCGCGGCAGCGTAGTACCTCGCGGCTGTCACCCCGCTGACGTATCATCTGCGTGTGGTTCGCACGCTCTCGACCCTGCGCTTCCGCAAGCAGCTGGCGTAACGGGAGCCGGCATGTCCCGTCCCCGTCTCACCGCCAGGGCGAGGCCCGGCCCGGTTCCCACGGTCCTGGCGCTCCTGCTCGTCCTCGTCGCGCCCCTCGCCGGCGGCATCGGCGCGCCGGGCTGCGCGCCGCCCGCGTGCGCGCCCGCCGCCTCCGCCGCCCGCGCGCCGGCGTCCGGCGCCGCGACACCGGCGGCCCCCGGTGCCGCCGAGGCCGCGCCGACCGCTCCGCTGGCGCACCGCGAGGTCCTCCCGAACGGCCTGGTCCTGCTGGTCGCCGAGCGGCCCGCGGTGCCGATCGTCGTCGTCCGGGTGTGGCACCGGGCCGGCGCCGTGTTCGACCCGCCCGATCGGGCCGGGCTGGCGAACCTCACCGGCGCGACGCTGACGCGCGGGGCCGGGCAGCGCACCGGCAAGCAGATCGACGAGGCGATCGAGTTCGTCGGCGGCGCGCTGGAGGCCGGCGCGGGCCGCGACGGCCTCGGCGTGTCGCTGTCCGTCCTCGCGCGCGACGTGAGCCTGGGCCTCGACCTGCTCCGCGACGTCGTGCTGGCGCCGACCTTTCCCGAGGACGAGCTGAAGCGCAAGGTCGCCGAGATCCAGGCGGCCATCAAGCGGTCGGAGGAGAATCCCGAGGTGGTTGGCTCGCGCGCGCTGGGCCGGCTGGTCTTCCCCGGGCATCCCTACGGCAGCCCCGTGGAGGGCACGCGGGAATCCGTGGGCCGGCTCACCCGCGACGACGTGGTCCGCTTCCACCGAGAGCACTTCCGGCCCGATGCGTCGATCGTCGCCGTCGTCGGGGCCATCACCGTCGACGAGGCCCGCCGCGCCGTCACCAGCCGCTTCGGCGGCTGGTCGCGCCCGGCGGCGCCCGCGCCCGACGTGCCGGCGCCCGCGGTCCCGGCCGGTCCGGCGACCGAGCGGATCGAGCGCGAGCTGACGCAGGCCACGATCATGCTCGGGCGCCAGGCCGTGAACCAGCTCGATCCCGACTACTATCCGCTCGCCGTGGCCTGCTACGTGCTCGGCGGGGGCTCGGCGTCGCGGCTGTACGGGCGCGTGCGCGAGGAGGGCGGGCTGGCCTACTCGGTGTTCGCGTGGCTGTCGCCCGGCCGCCACGGCGCGTCGGTCACGGTGTCGGCGCAGACGCGCAACGCCGAGGTCGCCCGCGTCACCGACATCCTGCGCGACGAGCTGGCCCGCCTGGGACGCGAGCCCGTCGGCGACCGGGAGCTGTCGCTGGCCAGGGACTACCTGATCGGCAGCTTCCCCCTGCGCCTGGACACGTCGGCCAAGGTCGCCGACTTCATCGTGGCCGTGGAGTCGACCGGCCTCGGCCTCGACTACGCCGACCGGTACCGCGAGCGCATCGCGCGCGTCACCGCCGCCGACGTGCAGCGCGTGGCCGCGAAGTACCTGCCCCCGGCGACCTTCAGCCGCGTCGTCGTGGCCGGGCGCGCCCCGTGAGGCGCGCCCGCCTCGCCGTGCTCGGCCTGGCGCTGGCGGCGTGGGGCCCGGCCGCCGGCGCCGCCTCGCTGACCCTCGACGGGCGCGGGCGCGAGGAGGCCGTCCGGCTCGGCCAGCGCTCGGTGACCAGCGAGACCTTCGGCGACGAGTGGCGGGTGACCCACGGCGGCGAGAGCGTGAGCGTGATGACGCCCTTCCACCGGCTCGCGCTGGCGGCGCGGCACGCCGCGTTCAAGAACGAGCCGCTGAAGGCCCAGGACCAGGAGCGCATGCTGCTGGACCTGAAGGATCGGCTCATGCTCCAGGTCGAGCTGCGGGGCGAGCGCGAGGACTTCGCGCGGCACCTGGCGCCGCGGCTGCTCGTCGGCGAGCGCGTCGTGCGGCCCTCGGTGGTGCAGAACGAGCGGACGGCCATCCGCGCGGACCGCGGCTACCTGGCGCGCTGCATCTACTGGTTCCCCAGCCGCGACATCCCGGACGACGCGCGGCTGGTGCTCCGCATCGAGACGCCCGAGGGGCGGGAGCGCGCCCGCTTCCACATCGACCTCGGCGCCATGCGGTAGTCGGCGCGCGCGGGGCGGCGCGTGGCGCGGCGGTCCTTCCCGGTGCACGGCCTGGTCGGCGGCGCCGTCGTCCTGGCCGCCGAGGCCCTCCTGCTCGCCGGCCACCGGGGCGCGGCCGAGTGGTTCACGCCGGTCGTGTGGACGGGCTACGTCCTGCTCCTCGACGCGCTGGTGGCCCGCCTCACCGGAGGCTCGTACCTGACGACGGCGCGGCTGGAGGCGGTGCTGGTGGCGCTGGTGTCCGTCGCCGCCTGGTGGCTGTTCGAGCTCTACAACGCCCCGCGCTTCTGGCGGGGCGGGGAGGCGGCGCGCGGCCTCTGGTGGCAGTACCACGGCCTGGAGCCCGATCCCTTCCTCCGCCGCGTCGGCTACGACTGGGCGTTCGCGACGATCTTCCCGGCCCTGTTCCTCACGGCCGCCGCGCTCCGCCGGGCGGTCTTCGCCCGCGTCCGCGTGCGGCCATGGGCGCCCTCGCCGGCGCTCACCCGTCTCGCCGTCGTCGTGGGGGCGGTGGCGGTCGCGCTGCCGTTGCTGGTCGTGAACGCCTGGCTGGTGCCCTTCGTGTGGCTCGGCTGGATCTTCCTGCTCGAGCCGCTCAACGTGCGCGCCGGCCTGCCGTCGTGGCTGGCCGACCTCGGGCGCGGCGACGCCTCGCGCCTCTGCGCGCTGCTCGTCGCCGGCGCGATCTGCGGCGTGCTGTGGGAGTTCTGGAACTACTGGGCGGCGGCGAGGTGGACGTACACGGTGCCCTACCTCGGCGACGTCAAGGTGTTCGAGATGCCGGTCCTCGGCTACCTGGGCTTCCCGCCGTTCGCGCTGGAGTGCCACGCCATGTACCACCGCGTCCGCGCCTGGCTGCTCCCCGGGGGCCGCGTTCCCGACCCCCTGATATAATCCGCCCCGCTTCAGCCACACGCCGACCAGGAGGACCTCGCATGAGAGCCGTTCGCATCCACACGCCCGGCGGGCCCGACGCGCTGCGCCTCGACGACGTGCCGACGCCGACCCCGAAGCAGGGCGAGGCCGTGATCAAGGTCGACGCCGCCGGCCTCAACTACATCGACGTCTACTACCGCACCGGGCTCTACAGGGCCGAGCTGCCCATGACGCTCGGCATGGAGGCCGGCGGCACCGTCACCGCCGTCGGACCCGGCGTCACCGACGTCAAGGTGGGCGACAAGGTCGCCTACACGGGCGTCCCCGGCTCGTACGCCGAGTACGCCGCGGTGCCGGCCTCGCGCCTGGTCACGCTGCCCGCCGGCGTCAGCACCAGGCAGGGGGCGGCGGCGATGCTGCAGGGCCTCACCGCGCACTACCTGGCGTCCTCGACCTACCCGCTGAAGCCGGGCGACACCTGCCTGGTGCACGCCGCCGCCGGCGGCGTGGGCCTGCTCCTGTGCCAGATCGCCAAGATGCGCGGCGCGCGCGTGATCGGCACCGTGTCCACCGACGACAAGGCCAAGCTGGCGCGCGAGGCCGGCGCCGACGAGACCATCGACTACACGACCCAGGACTTCGAGGCCGAGGTCAGGCGCATCACGGGCGGCAAGGGTGTCCAGGTCGTCTACGACTCGGTGGGCAAGACCACGTGGGACAAGAGCCTCAACTCGCTGGCTCCGCGCGGGGTCATGGCGCTGTTCGGACAGTCCTCCGGGCCCATCGGCCAGATCGACCCGCAGATCCTCAACGCCAAGGGCTCGCTCTTCCTGACGCGTCCGAGCCTGGGCCACCACGTGGCCACGCGCGAGGAGCTGCTGCAGCGCGCCGGCGACGTGCTGGGGTGGATCCGCGACGGCAAGCTGCGGCTGCGCATGGAGTTCGAGTACCCGCTCAAGGACGCCGCCGAGGCGCATCGTGCCCTCGAGGGGCGCCGGACCACCGGCAAGGTGCTGCTCATCCCATGACGTGGGCGGCTCGGGCCGGCGCGATACAATGCCCGCGGGGAGGTGTCGCATGAACCGCACCGCGTGGATCGCCGGCCTGGGCCTGCTCGCCATGACCGCGCTCGTCGCCGCCACCATCGACGCCGAGGCGCGGGCCCGGAGCGGCGGCAGCCGCGGCTCGCGCTCGTACTCGGCGCCGGTCCGGCCCTCGCCGACCGCGCCCACGAGCCCGGGCCGCACGACGGCGGCGCCCGCGCCGGGGCCGACCTCGCCGCAGCGGCCGGGCCTCCTCGGCGGGGCCGGCGGCGTGCTCGGCGGCCTGCTCCTGGGCGGGCTGCTCGGCGGTCTGCTCTTCGGCAACCACGGCTTCGGCATCGGTCTGCTCGACGTCCTCCTGCTCGCCGGCGGCGCCATGCTGCTCATGAGCGTCCTGCGGCGCCGCCGGCCGGGGGCGCAGCCGGCCTACGCCCTCGCCCTCGGGGGGGTCTACGACCCGCCGGCGGGCGGGGCGAGGGCCGAGGCGCCACCGGCATCGCCGGACCTGGACCGCGGCGTCGGCCACCTCCGCACCCTCGACCCGCGCTTCGACCCCTCGGCCTTCGAGGAGACCGCGCGCGCGGCGTTCCTCGCCGTGCAGCGGGCGGTGGCCGCGCGGGACGTGGCGGCCCTGCGCGAGCGCGTGACGCCGGAGATGCTGGTCGTGCTGCAGGGGCAGATCGACGAGGCGCGCGCGTCCCGGCGGACCGCGCACATCGAGCAGGTCCGCTTCGACCGCGCCCGGGTCACCGAGGCGTGGCAGGAGACCGGACGCGACTTCGTGACCGTGTACCTGGCCGGCTCGCTGCTGGACTACACCGTGGACGACGCCACCGGCCAGGTGATGGACGGCTCGCGCACGGCGCCGCAGGACTTCGAGGAGTTCTGGACGTTCACGCGGCCCGTCGGGCCCAACGACTGGCGGCTCACGGCGATCCAGTCGGGCTAGCGTCGCGGCGGCGCCGGTGATGGGCCGTCCCCTGCGCATCGCCCTGATCGTCGTCGCGGCGCTCGTCGTCGTGGCGATCGCCGCGCTCGCCGCGGTGCCGTACGTCGTCGACACGCCGCGCATCCAGGCGCTCGTCGCCAGCACGGCGACGCAGGCCCTCGGGCGCCCGGTCAAGTTCGCCTCGGTCTCGGTCTCCGTGCTGCCGCTGCCCGCCGTGGTGCTCGAGAGCCTGGAGGTCGCCGAGGACCCGGCCTTCGGCAAGGGGGCCTTCGTCACCGTCGACGAGGCGCAGGTCCGGCTGAAGCTGTGGCCGTTGCTGCTCCTGCGCGTCGAGCTCGGCACGTTCGTCCTCGAGAAGCCGAGGATCTCGCTCGTGCAGGCCGCCGACGGCCGCTGGAACGTCTCGACGCTGGGCGGCCACGGCGCCGAGGCGGGGACGCCGCCCGCGAAGCCGTCGCGCGGCGGCGGCGGCGCGCCGAGCGGCGCCGGCGCCGCCGCGCTCCTGGGCTCGCGCGTGAAGATCGAGGACGGCGTCGTGACCTACGAGGCGCGGGGCGCGGCGGCGCCGACGCGCTACCGGGTGGAGGACGTGGACCTGACCTTGACCGGCGGCGCCGGCGGCCTGGCCTTCACGGGGAACCTGCGCGTGGAGCCGGGCGCGCTCGCCGTGAAGATCGCCGACGGACTGCTCGGGGTGAACGGCGCGCGCAACGTGATGGAGGCGCCCGTGCGCGGCAAGATCGCCCTCGACGGCAAGAACCTCGGCGCGCTGGCCGCGGTGGCGATGGGGCCGGAGCCGGGCCTCAGCGGCAGCCTGAAGGGCGCGCTCGCGCTCGGCGGCACGGCCGGAAAGCCGAAGGCGTCGGGCGACGTCGAGGTCACCGGCTTCGGGGTGACGCGCACGAGCCCACAGTGTCCCGAGCCCAGGCGGCGCACGCTCGCCCTCGGGCCGGTGAAGAGCAACGTGGCCTGGGAGGAGCCGCGCTTCACGGCGCGGCCGGTGAGCACGACCCTGGAGGGCGGGACCATCACCGCCAACGTCACCGCCATCGTGGACCGCGGCGTGCGGGCCGAGGTCACCGACATCGCGATCAAGGGGGCGCCCGTCGAGAAGGTGCTCGTGGACTTCCTCTGCCAGGGCTACGCGGTCACCGGCCCGCTCGACCTGACCGGCAACGCCAGCGTCCGGACCAGCGACCTGTGGAACAGCCTCGGCGGCAACGGCCAGCTGCGCATCGGGCCCGGCAAGATCGTCGGGGCGCAGGCGCTGGCCCTGCTGAACGGCGTGGTGCGCGTGGGCGGCGCCGTGTCCGCCATCCTGGGCGGCGAGCTGCCGGCGGGCGGGCTCGGGTCGGGTCTGGAGTACGAGTCGATCGCCGGGACCTACACCATCACCAACGGCGTGCTGAGCACCCGCGACCTGAAGCTCACGAGCCGCGTGCTCAACGCCACGGTGGCCGGCACGTACGCCCTGGCCAGCGGCTCCGTGAACGCCGACGTCGGCGTGTCCGCGCGGGGCACGCAGCTGTCGGCCAGGGTCACGGGGCCGGCCTCGAATCCCTCGATCCGCGTGAACCCCGCGGCCACCCTGCGCGACGTGGATCCCGGCAAGGTCGAGAAGGGATTACAGGACCTCCTCCGGAAGTTCCGCTAGCGCGTCGCGGTGAAGCGGCCGCCGCCGAGCTTGCCGGCCTCGACCAGCGCCACGAAGTAGCCGAAGACCTGCCGGTACTCGTCCTCCCAGACGGCGCCGAGGCGGGCGGCCGTCTCCCGGCGCAGGGCGCGATGGCGCTCGAGACGCGAGGCCAGGATCGGCCGCCACTCGCCGGTGACGTCCTCGGCCTCGATCGCGGCGAAGCCGGCCTCGCCGAGCAGGCGCCGGTAGCCGGCGAGATCCTGCAGCCCCGTCGCGGCCATCCACGTCTCGAGCCGGCGGCGCTCGCCCTCGTCGAGCCGCGGGCGGGCGATCCAGTCCGTGAACGCGAGCCGCCCGCCGGGCCGCAGCACGCGGTGGCACTCCCGCAGCACGCGCGCCTTGTCGGGAACGTGCAGGAGGGCTTCCTGGCTCAGGCACGCGTCGAAGCCGGCGGAGGCGAGCGGCAGCGCGGCGGCGTCGGCGCGCACGGTGCCCACGCGATGGTGCAGGCCCACCAGCCGCGTCAGGCGGGCCGCGCCGGCGGCGCGGCCGGCGTTGAGCTCGACGGCCACGACGCGGCAGCCCAGCCGCGCCGCCAGGAAGCGCGCCGGCCCGCCGAGGCCGGCGCAGAGGTCGAGCACGCGCGCGCCGGCGCCCACGGCGGCGCGCCGGGCCAGCGCGGCGACGGCCTCGAGCCCGCCGTAGTGGTCCTGGTCGAACTCGAAGAGGTCGTCGGCGGTGAGCGGGCCGGCGAGCGCGCCGCCGCGCCGCCGGGCGACGGCGGCCAGCACCCCGGCCTCGCTGATCGGATGGCGGTCGTAGAAGTCGATGACGCGCACGGCCAGGCTGCCTTGAAGGGCCCCACGTCCTATGATAAAAGCAAACCGTTTCAACGCCCGACGCGAGGGAGACCCATGGGCAGCTTCAAGGAAGGCCTCGAGGACGTCGTCGTCTCCACCTCCGAGATCTGCTTCATCGACGGCCGCGAGGGACGCCTGCTCTACCGCGGCTACGACGTCGACGACCTCGTGCAGCACTCCTCCTTCGAGGAGGTCGTCTACCTCCTCTGGCACGGCTCGCTGCCCACGCGCAAGGAGCGCGACGCCTACGCGAAGGCCCTCGCCGCCACTGCCAACCGCCGCCTGAACCCGCGGCTGATCGCGATGCTGCGGCAGCTGCCGAAGAAGACCACGCCCATGGAGGCGCTGCGCACCGGCGTGTCGGCGCTGTCCGCCTTCGATCCCGACGCGGCCGACAACTCGCGCGAGGCCACGCTGCGCAAGGCCATCCGGATCACCGCCCAGATGCCCACGCTGGTGGCGGCCTGGGAGCGGTTGCGGCGCGGCAAGGCGCCGGTGGCGCCGAACGCCCGGCTGAGCCTCGCCGCCAACTTCCTGTACATGCTCACCGGCAAGAAGCCCTCCGACCTGGCCGCGCGCACCTTCGACGTCGCGCTCATCCTGCACGCCGACCACGAGTTCAACGCCTCGACGTTCGCGGCGCGGGTGACGGCGGCCACGCTCTCGGACATCCACTCGGCCACCGTGTCGGGCATCGGCGCGCTCAAGGGACCGCTGCACGGCGGCGCCAACGAGCAGGTCATGCGCATGGTCGAGCAGATCAAGACGCCCGATCGCGCCGAGGCGTGGATCAGGAAGGCGCTGGCCGACAAGGCCCGCGTGATGGGCTTCGGCCATCGCGTGTACCGGGTCGAGGACCCGCGCGCCAAGCACCTGCGCCGCCTGGCCACCGAGCTCGGCGACCAGGCGGGCACGCCGCAGTACGTGCAGATCCTGAACACGGTGGCGCGCGTGGTGACCGAGGAGAAGAAGATCTACCCGAACGTCGACCTGTACTCCGGCGCCGCCTACGCGGCGATGGGCATCCCCACCGACCAGTTCACGCCCATCTTCGCCATCAGTCGCGTCGCCGGCTGGGCCGCCCACGTGCTGGAGCAGCACGCCCACAACCGGCTGATCCGGCCGCGCGCCGAGTACACCGGGCCGACCCGCAAGACGTACGTCCCCCTCGAGCAGCGATAGCCCATCGAAGGGGGCCTCGACGGCCCCCTCCGAGCCTCCCCCGAGGATTGCGCGGGCGAAGCCCGCGCTCGAACGGCGTCTACGCGGACGCGCTGCCAGCCAGACGCGCCCGGCCCGGGCTGCGGGGGGGCGTCCCCTGCGCGTCGGGATCGTCGGCGCGCGGTTCGCGGCCGAGCTGCACGCCGCCGGCTACCGCGCGCTCCGCGACCGCGCCGTGCTCACGGCGGTCTGCGCCCGCACCCGCGAGTCGGCCGAGGCGTTCGCCGAGCGCCACGACCTCGCCGCGGTCTTCACGGACTACCGGGCCCTCTGCGCCTCCTCCGACGTCGACGTGGTCGACGTGTGCGCCACCACCGACGTGCACCACGAGGTGGCCGTGGCCGCCGCGCGCGCCGGCAAGCACGTGATCGTCGAGAAGCCGCTCACCGGCTGGTTCGGCGACGGCGACGAGGACCGGGCCCGCATGCTGGAGGGCGCGCTGCGCAACTGCGACGCGGTGCTGGAGGCGGTGGCCCGCGCCGGCGTCACCCTGTGCTACGCGGAGGACTTCGTGTACGCGCCGCCGGTGACGAAGCTGCGGCGGCTGATCGACGCCGGCGGCGGCGCCATCCTCGAGCTGCGGGCGGAGGAGAGCCACTCCGGCTCGCACGCGGCGTACGCCCGGCGGTGGCGCACCGCGGGCGGCGGCTCGCTGCTCCGGATGGGGTCGCATCCCATCGGTGTCGTGCTGCACCTCAAGCATCACGAGGGCCGCGCCCGGGGCGGCCGGCCGATCCGCGCGCGTTCGGTGGTGGCCGACGTCGCCCGGCTGACCGCGCTGCCCGCCGTCCAGGGCCGCCACCGCCTGCGCGCGGCTCCGGAGGACGTGGAGGACTGGGCGGTGGCGGTGCTGACCTTCGAGGATGGCAGCAAGGCCACCGTGCACTCCAACGACACGACGCTGGGCGGCGTGCGCAACGTGGTGACGGCCTACCTGAGCAACGGCGTCGTGCAGGCGAACATCACGCCCAACACCAGCGTGGTGGCCTACGCCCCCGAGGAGCGCGCCTGGGGCGACGAGTACGTCACCGAGAAGGTCGAGACGCGCGCGGGCTGGCAGTTCCCCAGCCCCGAGGAGGACTGGATGCGCGGCTACCCCCAGGAGCTGGAGGACTTCGTGGACGCCATCGCCGCCGGGCGGGAGCCCGTCTCGGGCGGCGCGCTGGCCCGCGAGGTGGTGGAGGTGATCTACGCCGGCTACCTCTCCGCCGCCACCGGGCGGCGCGTCGACCTGCCCCGGCCATGATCCCGTTCGCCAAGGGCCACGGCCTCGGCAACGACTACCTGGTGATGGAGGCCCGCCACCTGCCCGCCCCGCTGTCGGCGCGCGCGATCGCCCGCATCTGCGACCGCAACCGGGGCGTCGGCTCGGACGGCATCCTCGTCCTGGTGCCGACCGAGCGCGCCGACTTCGGGCTGCGCATCTTCAATCCCGACGGCAGCGAGGCCGAGAAGTCGGGCAACGGCCTGCGCATCTTCGCCAAGTACCTCTGGGACCACGGCCACGCCGCCCGCGAGACCTTCACCGTGGACACCAGGGGCGGCGTCGTGCAGTGCCAGCTGCACGCCCGCGACGGCCGCGTCGGCTTCGTCACCGTGGAAATGGGCCGCGCGACGTTCCGCGCCGCCGACGTGCCGATGACCGGCCCGGCCGGCGAGGCCGTCGCCGTCCCGCTCGCCCTCGGCGACGGCCCGGCGCTGACGGTGACCGCGGTGTCGGTGGGCAACCCGCACTGCGTGGTGTTCGCCGACCGCCTGGACGAGGCGGAGGTGCGGCGGCTCGGTCCCCGGATCGAGACGCACCCGGCCTTCCCCAACCGCATCAACGTGCAGTTCGCGCGCGCGCTGGGCCGCGACGCGCTGGAGATCCTCATCTGGGAACGGGGCGCCGGCTTCACCCTCGCCTCGGGCTCGTCCTCGTGCGGGGCGGCGGCCGCCGCGGTGCGCACCGGCCGCTGCGACCACGGCCGCGTCGCGGTGCGGATGCCGGGCGGCGAGCTGGCCGTCCACGTGCGGCCCGACTGGTCGCTGCGCCTGGAGGGGCCCGTGGAGGAGGTGTGCACGGGCACGCTCGCCCGGGAATTCTTCGACGCCCACGTGGCGGCGCCGTGAAGCGCGTCTGCGTCTTCGCCGGCTCCTCCACCGGCGCCCGCCCCGACTACGCGGACGCCGCGCGGGCGTTGGCGCGCGAGCTCACGCGGCGGCGCATCGGGATCGTGTACGGCGGCGGCTCGGTGGGACTCATGGGCGTCCTCGCCGACACCGCGCTGGCCGACGGCGGCGAGGTCATCGGGGTGATCCCGCGCGGCCTCGCCAGCCGCGAGCTCGCCCACGCCGGTCTCACCGAGCAGCGCGTGGTCGGCAGCATGCACGAGCGCAAGGCCACGATGGCCGCGCTGGTCGACGCCTTCGTGGCCCTGCCCGGAGGCCTCGGGACGCTCGAGGAGACGCTCGAGGTGCTCACGTGGTCGCAGCTCGGCATCCACGCCAAGCCCGTGGGGCTGCTCGACGCCGCCGGCTACTACGCGGGCCTCCGGGCCTTCCTCGGGCACGCCGTCGCCGAGGGGTTCGTGCGGCGCCAGTACCTCGGGCTCTTCGTCCACGCCGCGTCGCCGCCGGCGCTCCTGGACGCGCTCGAGCGCTGGCGGCCGCCGCCGATCGCTCGCGCGTGGCTGGACGAGAGCCAGACGTGACCGCGCGGTGGAGACGGGACGGGGACGGCCGGGGCGCGCGGGGCGGGGGCGGGGCCGGGGTGATGGCGACCACGAGGCGGCAGGCCGCTTCGAATCCGCCTCGGCTGGGCTCCACCTCGGGCGGGGCGCACGGTCGCGCGTGGCGGGAACGGGGTTCCACCACCCCGGCCCCGCCCCCGCCCCGCGCGCCCCGGCGTCGCCCGCGCAGTCCCCGGCTGCGAGGCGCTGCTGCGGGACAGCAGCCTGGCGCAACCCGCCAGCGGGCGTGCATCGCGGCACTCCCGGTGACGGCGGCTGAACGGTGAGGAGCGCGTGATGGCGACGGGGGAGGTCGGGGCACTGGAGAGGGCGGTGGAGCTGCTGGCGCGCGGGGACTGGCAGGGGGCGCACGCGATCGTGCAGCAGGACGACTCGGCGCTGGCCGCGTGGCTGCACGGCATCGTGCACACCCTGGAGGGCGACCTGGACAACGCGCGGTACTGGTACCGGCGCGCGGAGCGTCCGTTTCCCGGTCCCGGGGCGGTGCAGGAGGAGATCGCGGCGGCGCGGCGCCGGCTGGCCTGAGTCAGCGGCGCAGGCGCGCGATGGCGGGCATGGCGGCGAGCTGCTCGTCGGTCAGCTCGTCCCACCGGATGCCGGCGGGCCGCGGGTGGCGGCGCCGCGCGCGGATGACGCGCTCCGGGGTCACGATGATGTCCACGGGCACGTCGTGGGGCGTCATGGGGATGTCGTCGTCGACGACCTGCAGCTCGTGCACCGTCGTCAGCACCGGCGTGCCCGGCCGCACGGCGCCGAGACGCCGGGCCAGCGCGAACTCGAGGTCGCTGTAGCCGCCGCCCTTGCCCACGCGCGCGCCCCGCGCGTTGACGGCGACGCTGCCGACGACGATCAGGTCGATGCGGCCCAGCGCCCGCGGCGCGACGGCGACGCCCAGCGACGACGCCCCGCCGATGGTGGCGGCGCGGGCCAGCCGGCCGCCCAGGCGGGCGGGGTCCAGGCGCAGGAAGCATTCGGCGCGGGCCAGCCGCGGCACCGCCATGAAGACGCGCTTGCCGGCCTGGAGCGCACGCAGGCGCACCGGGCGCTGGGGCGCGTCCGGATTGCACTTGAGCCGCCGCGCCCGCCGCCACTCGGGCAGCGCCGCGGCGCGCTCGGCCGCGGCCTCGGCGCCGGCGAAGTTGGGGATGCGGTCGGCCAGCGGCAACGGGAAGCGGCCCACGCCGCGCGCCTCCAGGCGCGCCCACACGCGCGCCCGCAGCGCCTGCTTGCCGGCGTCGGTCATCGGCCCCACGATAGGGGACCGCGATTACAATGTCGAGGCCGCGCCGTCGCCGGCGCGCGCGACGGAGGAGGACGGATGGCGCAACGGACGATGGCGGCGGGCACCGCCGAGGTGCTGCCCGCGCACCGGTTCGACGTGGCGGCGCTCGCGCGCTACCTCGAGGCGCACGTCGCCGGCTTCGCGGGGCCGCTCGAGGTCCGGCAGTTCCGCGGCGGCCAGTCGAACCCGACCTATTACCTGAGCGCGCCGAGCGGCGAGTACGTCCTGCGCCGCAAGCCGCCGGGCAAGCTGCTGCCGTCGGCGCACGCGGTGGACCGGGAGTACCGCGTCATCACCGCGCTGGCCGGGAGCGGCGTGCCGGTGCCGCGCACCTTCGCCCTGTGCGAGGACCCCGCGGTGGTGGGCACGCCGTTCTACGTGATGGAGTTCGTCCCGGGGCGGGTGCTCGTCGATCCCCGGCTGCCCGACCGCAGCCCGGACGAGCGCGCGGCCATCTTCGACTCGATGAACGAGGTGCTGGCGCGGCTGCACACGGTGGACTGGCGCGCCCGCGGCCTCGCCGACTTCGGGCGTCCCGGCAACTACTACGCGCGGCAGATCCACCGGTGGACGCAGCAGTACCGCGCCTCGGAGACGGAGCGCATCGAGGCCATGGAGCGGCTGATCGAGTGGCTGCCCGCCACCATCCCGGCCGGCGACGAGACGACGCTCGTGCACGGCGACTTCCGCCTGGGCAACACCATCCTGCATCCGGCCGAGCCGCGCATCGTGGCCGTGCTCGACTGGGAGCTGTCCACCCTCGGCCACCCGCTCGCCGATCTCGCCTACAACATGCTGCCGTTCCGCCTGCGCCACGAGCAGTTCGAGGGCTTCGCCGGCCAGGAGCGCCCGGCCGGCATCCCGACCGAGGAGGCCTACCTCGCCGCCTACTGCCGGCGCACCGGCCGGGCCGGGATCGCGCAGTGGGACTGGTACATCGCCTTCGCCATGTTCCGTCTGGCCGCCATCGCCCAGGGCATCATGGGCCGCGTCGTCGCCGGCACCGCCAACGACCCGAACGCCCGCGACCGCGGCGCCCGGGCCCGCCCGCTGGGCGAGGCCGCCTGGGCGCTGGCCCGAGCGGCCTTCGGCGATTGACTTTGATGGGGGCCCCGAATGGCCCCCAAGCCCCCCACGTTCGGCGCGCCCCGGCGGAGCCGGGGCGGCCCCGACAGCGCGATTCGTTCGGCTCGGATGCGGCGGCGGCTGTCAGGGGCCTGCCACTGGCACGGGCCCCCGTGCCACCGTGTCCGCCCGGGGCGCCGGATCCGGGCGGAAACGGCGTCGGGACCGCGGAATTGCCGCGCATGTTTCCGGCACACCTCTTGCGATTGCTCCAGCCGCCGGACACACCAGCAGCGCGGGAGGGCGCCGGTGGCCATCAAGGTCCAGGACGTTCGCGAGCTCTCGGGCTTCGCCGCCTCGTGCGATCCGACCGACCTGGCGCGGATCCTCCTCGACAACCGCCTGGTGACGGCCGAGCAGATGAAGGAGGCGGTGACCCAGGCCGAGCGGTCGGGCGAGACGCTGGCCGAGCGGCTCACGCGCAGCCGCGCCGTGTCGGTCGAGGACCTCCTGCAGGCCATCGCGCTGCACTACGACATGCCGTACCTGTTCCGCGGCGAGCTGCCCATCCCGGCCCCCATCGTCTCCAACCTCTCGCCGAAGTACCTGCGCCAGTACGTCGTCTGCCCGGTGAGCGTCGAGGGGGGCGTGATGACCATCGCCACCGCCGATCCGCTGAACGCCATCGTGCTGGACGACCTCCGCCAGAGCACGGGGCTCAAGATCGCCGTGGCCGTGAGCCCCCCCGACGCGATCCTGGAGGCCATCGAGCGCACCTACCGCGACGGCGTGACGCCGCTGCAGAAGATCGTGGAGGGCCTGGAGGACGAGCGCGAGGCCGTGGAGCCCGAGGACGTCAACCAGCTGCGCGACATGGCCTTCGAGGCCCCGGTGGTGCGGCTGGTGAACCTGATCCTCGAGGGCGCCATCGCCGCCGGCGCCTCCGACGTGCACGTGGAGCCCTTCGAAGACACGCTGCGCGTGCGCTACCGCATCGACGGCATGCTCTTCGAGCAGGAGTCGCCGCCCCGCCACCTGCGCGACGCGCTCACCTCGCGCATCAAGCTCATGGCCGAGATGAACATCGCCGAGCGGCGGCTGCCCCAGGACGGCCGCATCCGCGTCTCGCTCCGCGAGCGGCGGGTGGACATCCGGGTGTCGACCATTCCCACCGTCCACGGCGAGTCGATCGTCATGCGGCTCCTCGACCGCCAGAGCGTCTTCGTCAGCCTGGAGAACCTGGGCTTCGCGCCGGCCACGCTCCAGCGCTTCATGGGCCTGATCGCCCGCCCGCACGGCATCATCCTGGTCACCGGGCCCACCGGCTCGGGCAAGACCACGACGCTCTACGCCGCGCTCGACAAGATCAACGCGCCGGAGCGCAAGATCATCACGATCGAGGACCCCGTCGAGTACCAGCTCAAGGGCGTGAACCAGATCCCCGTGAAGGCCAAGGTCGGCCTCACCTTCGCCACCGGACTCCGGCACATCGTGCGCCAGGACCCCGACGTCATCCTGGTGGGCGAGATCCGGGACCTGGAGACGCTGGAGATCGCCGTGCAGGCCTCGCTCACCGGCCACCTGGTCTTCTCCACGCTGCACACCAACGACGCGCCGGGCGCGATCCCGCGCCTGCTCGACATGGGGGCCGAGCCCTACCTGATCGCCTCCGTGCTGGAGGCCGTGCTGGCCCAGCGGCTGGTGCGCCGCGTGTGCGCCGCCTGCCGGGTGCCGGAGACGCCGAACCCGGCCGACCTGCGCGCCCTCGGCGTCGAGGCCGACCCGCGCGTCCGCCTCTGGCGCGGCAAGGGCTGCGACGACTGCCGGGGCACCGGCTACCGCGGCCGCACGGGCATCTACGAGCTGTTCCCGATCACCGAGGACGTGCGCAGCCTCGTCCTGCGGCGTGCCCCCGCCCACGAGCTGCGGCGACACGCCGTGCAGGCCGGCATGACCACGCTGCGTCTGGACGGCTGGGCGAAGGTGCGTCAGGGGCAGACGACCGTCGAGGAGGTGCTGCGGGTCACGCAGGACGAGAGCTGATCGCCCGCCCGCCGCGCGCCCCGCTCCGGGCCGCGGTATGCTGTCTCCGGGATGTTCCCCTACCACGACGAGAACCAGACGCGGCGGACGGCGGCGGTCACCATGGCCGTCATCGGTGTGAACGTCCTCGCGTGGCTCGTCGTCCAGGGCGCCGGCTCGGCGCTGCCGCTGGCGCGGTCGGTGTGCGAGCTGGGCCTGATCCCCGGCGAGCTCACGGGCATGCTGCCCCCCGGCAGCCGGTTCCCCATGGGGGAAGGGCTCGTGTGCCTGACCGACCCCGGCCGGCAGGTGAGCAACGTGCTCACGTCGATGTTCCTGCACGGCTCGTGGATGCACCTGCTCGGCAACATGTGGTTCCTGTGGATCTTCGGCAACAACATCGAGGATTCCATGGGCCACGCCCGCTTCGTGGTGTTCTACCTGGCCTGCGGCGTGGCGGCGGCGCTGCTGCAGGTGTTCGTCAGCCCGGCCTCCGCCGTCCCCATGGTGGGCGCCTCCGGCGCCATCAGCGGCGTGATGGGCGCCTACCTGATCCTCTACCCGCGCGTGCGGGTCTTCGCGCTGGTGCCGATCGGCTTCTTCTTCACCACCATCGCGCTCCCGGCGTGGACCATGCTGCTCTACTGAGTGGGCATCCAGGTCCTGAGCGGCGTGATGACCGGTCTCGTCGGCGCCGGCGAGCAGGGCGGCGTCGCCTTCTGGGCGCACGTCGGCGGCTTCGCCGCCGGCGTGATCCTCATCAAGCTGTTCGCCCGCACGGAGGACGTGGCCGCCCACCGCGGCACCCACTGGGAGCCCCGGCGGGTGATCGGCTCGCGCTGAGCCGGCCGGCGCGCAGACCGGCGAGAAAACCCGACGCGTCGGCGCGGGCTCGCGTAGCATGGCCGTGTCGCCGGGGCGGTGCGGCGGCACGACGGAGGCAGGCGTGGACACGAGGGCGTCGCTGGTGGAGTTCCTGGAACGGGCGGGCGGTGAGCCGTTCTGCGACGGCTGCCTGGCGCTGCAGGTCGGGGCGCCGCTGCTCGAGGTGCGCGCCGCGCTCGCGGGTGAGGGCGGGCCGATGGTGCGGGCGACCGGGCGCTGCTCGGTGTGCTTCCGCACGCTCGAGGTCACCCGGATCCCCGCCCGGAGCGCCCAGCGCCCGCCGTCGTGACCGCCGGCCCCTGACTTGTGGCCGTCACCGTCCGCTTCGTGGGCTCGGGCGACGCCTTCGGCAGCGGCGGCCGCTTCCAGGCCTGCCTGCTCGTGGACGGCCCGGCCTCCCGCGTCGCCGTCGACTTCGGTGCCTCGTCGCTGATCGCGCTGGCCCAGCAGGGCATCGCCCACGACTCCATCGACGCGATCGTGCTGTCCCACCTGCACGGCGACCACTGCGCGGGCGTGCCCTTCCTCCTGCTCGACGCCATGCTCGGCGCGCGGCGCACGCGCCCGCTGACCATCGCCGGCCCGCCGGACGTGCGCCGCCGCATGGACGCCGTGCGCGAGGCGCTGTTCCCCGGCTCGCACGTCATGACGCCGCGGTTCCCGCTGCACTGGGTCGAGCTCCGGCCCGGCCGGCCGCAGGCGGTCCTGGACCTGGTGGTCACGGCGCGCCCGGCGCGCCATACCGCCGAGACGACGCCGCTGGCGCTCCGCGTGGAGGTCGGCGGCAAGGTGATCGCCTACAGCGGCGACGGGGAGTGGACCGACGACCTGGCGGCGGTGGCGCGGGGCGCCGACCTGTTCGTCGCCGAGTGCTACTTCAACGACAAGCCCGTCAGGTGGCACCTGAACTACCGGGACCTCGCCGCCCACCGCCACGAGATCGACGCCCGCCGCGTGATCCTGACCCACCTGAGCGGGGAGATGCTGGCGCGCGCGGCGGACGTGGCGGAGGAGTGCGCGCGCGACGGCCTGGTGGTGGAGGTCTAGCCGCCTAGACCTCGAGCCATTCCCGGCGGACGGCCTCGCTGGCGCGCAGGTCGTCCGGCGTGCCCTCGAACACCATGCGGCCCCGGCCCATCACGTACACCCGGCGCGAGATCGTGAGCGCGATGGTGAGCTTCTGCTCGACGAGCAGGATGGCCACGCCGCGCTGGGCGATCTCGGTGAGGAGCCGGGCCACCTGCTGCACGAGCAGCGGGGCCAGGCCCTCGGTCGGCTCGTCGATCATGACCAGGTCGGGATCGCCCATCAGGGTGCGGCAGATCGTGAGCATCTGCTGCTCACCGCCGGACAGCACCGCGCCCGGCGCGTCGGCCCGCTCGCGGAGCACGGGAAAGAGCCGGAACATGTCCTCCATCGACCAGCGGCCCGCGCGCCGCCCGGGCTTCTGGCCGAGGAGCAGGTTCTGGCGCACGGTGAGCGTGGGGAAGACGTCGCGGTTCTCGGGCACGTACCCGAGGCCCTTGCGGGCGATCGCGTACGGCGGCAGGCCGCTGAGCTCCTCGCCGCGGAAGCGCACCGAGCCCTGCGCCCGCACGTCGCCCATGATGGCCTTGATCGTGGTCGACCGGCCCACGCCGTTGCGGCCGAGGAGGCTCACGATCTCGCCCTCGCCGACGTCGAGCGTGACGCCGTGGAGGATGTGGCTCTTGCCGTAGTAGGCGTGCAGGTCGCTGACGGCGAGCATCAGCCCACCCGGGCCGGCGCGCCGAGGTAGGCCTCCTGGACGGCGGTGCTGGCGCGGATGCGCTCCGGCGTGTCGTGGGCGATGACCTGCCCGTAGACGAGCACGGCGATGCGGTCGGCCAGGTCGAACACCACGCTCATGTCGTGCTCGACCATGAGCAGGGTCTTGCCGGCCGTCACCTGCCGGATGAGCTGCACGACCTGCTCGGTCTCGCTGCGGCTCATGCCCGAGGTCGGCTCGTCGAGCAGGATCACGTCGGCGCCGCCGGCGATCGTGATGCCGATCTCGAGGGCGCGCTGCTCGGCGTAGGACAGCACGCCGGCGGGCACGTGGCGGCGGGCGGCCAGGTGGAGCTGCTCCAGCACCGTCTCCGTGCGCTCGTGCGCGTCCCGCGCCGCGTCCACCCGGTGCCAGAAGGAGTAGCGGTAGCCCAGCGACCACAGCACGCCGCAGCGGACGTTCTCGTACACGCTGAGCCACGGGAAGATGTTGGTCACCTGGAAGGAGCGGCTGAGCCCGCGGCGGTTGATCTCGTACGGGCGGCGGCCGGTGACGTCCTCGCCCTTGAGGCGGATGCGCCCGCTGGAGACCGGGTACTTGCCGGTGATCAGGTTGAACAGCGTCGACTTGCCGGCGCCGTTGGGCCCGATCAGGGCCTGCCGGGTGCCGGCCTCCACCGCGAGCGTCACGCCCCGGATGATCGGGGTGCGCCCGAAGGCCTTGTGCACGTCGATCAGCTCGACGGCCGGCGTCATCGCGGGCCTCCCGGGCGGCTGGCCTCGGCGAAGGCGGCGGCGGCGCGCGGCCCCGCCCGGCGCAGGGCGACGGCCCCGGTCACGGCCAGCGCGATGAAGCCGAGCCAGGGCCACGCCGCCCGGACGGCGAGCGGCAGCCCGAGGAGCCGCATGCTGGCGGCGCCCGCCGGCGCGACGACGACGAAGTGCACCATCTCGAGCAGCCCCACCACGCCGGCGATGGCGACCAGCGCGGCCAGCGCGGCGGCCAGGTAGGGCCCCACCAGCCGTCCCGCCCGGCGGGCGCGCCAGACCGGCCCGTGCATGGCCAGCACGCCGGCCAGGCCCATCGGCGCGAACAGGACGGCGGCCAGGAAGATGACGCCCACGTAGAGGAGCCAGAGGCTCGTGTAGTCGCTGAGCATCGACTGCAGGAAGGTGAACACGATGGCGCCGAGGATGGGGCCGGCGAAGTAGCCGATGCCGCCGATGTAGGTCATGAGCAGCACGGCGCCCGAGGCGGCGGCGCCCATGTTGGCGCCGGTCAGGATCTCGTAGTTGACGGCGAACAGGCCGCCGGCCACCCCGGCGAAGAACCCCGCCGCGCAGAACGACAGGAAGCGCACCCACTGCGCGCTGTACCCCACGAACTCCGCCCGCTCGGGGTTGTCGCGCACGGCGTTCGCCATGCGGCCCAGCGGCGTGCGGGAGAACGCGTACATCAGCACGGTGGCCAGGAGCGCCCAGAAGGCGATCAGGTAGTAGACCTGCTGGTCGGTCGTCACCGGCAGGCCCAGCAGCAGCGGCGCCTTCGCGCGGTTGGCGGTGATGCCCTCCTCGCCGCCGAAGAAGCGGTCCACGATGAGCGAGGAGGCGGCCATCATCTCGCCGATGCCGAGGGAGATCATCGCGAATACCGTCCCCGCCCGGCGGGTCGAGACGCTGCCGAACAGCACGGCGAAGGCCAGGCCGCCCAGGCCGCCCACCAGGGGCAGCAGCGGCGCCGGCAGGTACACGGCGCCGCGGCCGGCCAGGTTGAGCGCGTGCGCGGCGATGAAGCCGCCGAGCCCGAAGTACACGGCGTGGCCGAACGACAGCATGCCGCCCTGGCCGAGGAGCATGTTGTAGGAGAGGGCGAACACGACGGCGATGCCCATCTGGTTCATCACGGGGACGGCCGCCGGCGTCCGCGCCACGTGGGGCAGGGCGGCCACCACCACGGCGGCAGCGAGCCAGACCCCGTAGCGGCGCAGCCACCGCGCCCGGGCGGGCGCGGCGGCGGCGACCGGCCGCGCGGCGGCGGGGGCGGGCGCGCTCACGTCTCGCGCGTCCCGAACAGCCCGGTGGGCCGCACGATGAGGATCAGCACGAGCAGGAGGTAGGGCAGGATCGGCGCGACCTGGGCCACGGTGACGCGCCAGAGATCCTGGAAGGGGCCGGTGGCGTCGACCTGGATGCCCAGCGAGGCCAGCGTGCTGCCCAGCGAGACGTTGATGGCCACCGCGAACGTCTGGATGACGCCGATCAGCAGCGAGGCGACGAAGGCGCCGGCCAGCGAGCCCAGGCCCCCGATGACGACCACGACGAAGACGATGCTGCCGAGGACCTGGGCCATGCCCGGAAAGGTGCCCAGCACGGGGCCGGCGATCACGCCGGCCAGCGCGGCGAGCGCCGAGCCCACGCCGAACACGACCATGAAGACGCGCGGCACGTTGTGGCCGAGCATGGCCACCATGCCGGGGTGGGTGAGCGAGGCCTGGATGACCAGGCCGGCCCGCGTGCGCGTGAAGACGGCGACGAGGAAGGCGAAGATGGCCACCGAGATGCCGAGCATGAAGGCCTTGTACGCCGGGAAGCTGCCCTGGAAGACCTGGAACAGCGGGAAGTCGAGGGCCGCGGGCACGACGTAGCTCTTGGCCGGCCGGCCCCACACCAGCTGCACGACCTCCTCGATCAGGACGGCGACGCCGAAGGTGAAGATGAGCTCGGCCACGTGGCCGAAGCGGTGCACCCGGCGCAGCCCGAAGCGCTCCACCACGGCGCCCAGGGCCCCGACGGCCAGCGGCGCCACCACCAGCGCCGGCCAGAAGCCCACCGTGATGCTCATCGTGTAGCCCAGGTACGCCCCCAGCATGTAGAAGCCGGCGTGGGCGAAGTTCAGCACGCCCATCATGCCGAAGATCAGCGTGAGGCCGCTGGAGAGCATGAAGAGCAGCAGGCCGAAGACGAGGCCGTTCAGCAGCGAGAAGAAGACGAGCGAGAGCATCGTGGGGGCGCCCGGGCGGGCCCGGCGGCCGCGCCGGCCGCCGGGCGCCGCGCCCGGGGACGCGCGGTCAGCGCGGCCGCTGCATCTTGCAGGTGGACGGCTGGGCGACCTTGTCGCGGTCCACCTTGGTCTCGAGGGAGAGGCCGAACTTCGAGTTGTCCAGGTCGTACGTGATGTTCTTGTTGGTGTGGACGGAGATGTAGACGGGCAGCTGGATCTGGTGATCCTCGCGGCGCATGACCACCTGGTCGCCGCTCAGGTTCGTCCACTCCATGCCCTCGAGCGCGGCGGCCACCTTGTCGACGTCGGTGGTGCCCGCCTTCTTGATGGCCAGCGTCAGCATGGTGAGGGCCGTGTGGATGCGCGGCTGGTTCACGTCGCCCTTGGGATAGACCTTCTTGTACCCGGCGATGTACTCGCCGATGGCCTTCGGGGCGGCGGGGTTGCCGGGATGGCTCTCGTGCACCAGGCGGATGCGGTCGACGCCGGCGGCGCCGATGGCGGCGGTGACGCCGTCGGAGGCCGCGTAGTAGGTGTAGAAGGGCACCTTCAGGCCGCCGTCGTTGGCGGCCTTGGCCAGGTTCACCATGTCGGCGCCCCAGTTGCCGGTGATGACGGCGTCGGCGCCCGAGGCGAGGATCTTCTGCACGTAGGGCGAGAAGTCCAGCACCTTGCCGATCGGGTGCAGCTCGTTGCCGACGATCTGCACGTCCGGCCGCTTCTTGCCGAGCATGCTCACCGCGGCCTCGGCCACGGCCTTCCCGAAGGAGTAGTCCTGGCCGATGATGTAGACCTTCTTGATCTTCTGGTTGGCCCGGATCACGTCGGTGAGCGCGGCCATCTTCATGTCGGCGTGGGCGTCGAAGCGGAAGTGCCAGTAGTGGCACTTGTCGTTGGTCAGCGCGGGATCGACGGCGGAGTAGTTCAGGTACAGCACCCGGTTGCCGGGGTTGCGCTCGTTGTGCTTCTGGACGGCGTCGGAGATGGCGTGGGCCACGCCGGAGCTGTTGCCCTGGAACAGGAACTGGATGCCGTCGCCGATGACCTTCTTGAGCTGGATCAGGCTCTCCTGCGGGCTCACCTTGTTGTCGAAGGGCACGATCTCGAGCGGCCGGCCCAGCACGCCGCCGGCCTTGTTGATCTGGTCGGCCGCGTGGCGGAACTGGTTGAGCCCGTTCTCGCCGGTGGCGGCGAAGGGGCCGGACAGCGGATCGATGTAGGCGATCTTGATGGGATCGGCCGGCATGGCCACCGGCGCCAGCCCGGCGACCACCGCGAGCGCGAGCATCCCGACGAGCACGATCGTGGTCCTGGACATCGCGAGGCCCTCCTTGGCCGCCGCTCCGCGCGGGCGGGCCGGCGGCGGGCGTTACGGTGGCACAGCGGCGGTCGCGTCGTCAAGGATGCGCGCGGTTCTGAGGCCGGGGGGCGACCAGGCTGCGCGGGGGTGGGCCGGGCGCGTCACTCGTCCGGCGTGCCGCGCCACACCGGGCGACCGGACGGATCGTCGACCGCGCTCGCCCCGGGCGGCCGCGCCTCGGCGGCGGCCGGATCGGTGACGAGCGGCCCCGGCGAGTACTCGGCGGCGAACATGTCCCAGACGGCGAGGAAGAAGGACGCGATGATCGGGCCGATCACGAAGCCCGAGATGCCGAAGACGGTGAGGCCGCCCAGCGTCGACAGCAGGACGAGGTAATCCGGCATCTGGGTGTCGCGGCCGACCAGGATGGGGCGCAGCAGGTTGTCCACCAGGCCGATCACCAGGACGCCGACGGCGACGATGATCACCGCCTTCACGACCTCGCCGAGCGCCAGCATGATGAGCGCCGCCGGGCCCCAGACGAGCCCGGTGCCCACGGCGGGGAGGATGGCGAACGCCGTCATGACCGCGCCCCAGAAGACGGGGGCGGGGATGCCCAGCAGCCAGAACAGCACGCCGCCGATCGCGCCCTGCACGACGCCGACGACCAGCGTGCCCTTCAGCGTGGCGCGCGCCACCTCGGCGAACTTCACGAAGAGCCGTCGCTCGCGCGCGTCGCCGAGGGGCAGCGCGTGGACGATGCCGTCGACGAGCTGCCGGCCGTCGCGCAGGAAGAAGAACAGCAGGTACAGCATCAGGAAGAAGAGGACCGCGAACCGGAGGATGTTCTGTCCGACGTCGAGCGCCTTGGAGGCGAGGAACTGGCTGGCCGCGACGCCCGCCGACGAGAGCTGCTGCGCGAGCCGGTCCAGCTCGATCCCGAAACGGTCCAGGTACCGCGTGACGATCGGCGCGATCCGCTCCAGGAACCGGATCGGCGCCTTGAGGTCGATGGCCCCGCTCGTGACCTGCTCCTGCAGGCCGATCACCTCGCGGGTCATGGCCAGCCCGAGCAGGAACAGCGGGACGACCACGAGCACCAGGATGGTGAGGACCGTGAGGATCGCCGCCACCGAGCGCCGGCCGCCCACCGCCTGCGTGTACCGGCGCTGCACGGGGGAGAACAGCGTCGCCAGCACCGCGGCCCAGAACACCGGCATGAAGAAATCCAGGAGGAGCGCGAAGAACGCGATCGTCGTCAGGGCGACGAGGGCGACGAACGAGACCTTCTGGCTGACGGTGCCGCGCATGACGGGGCTCGCCTCGATCACAGAGTACCCGAAGCGCCGGCCTCTCACCGCGCCGCCCGAGACCGGGGCCTCCGGCCCGTCACCGCCCAGGGCGGCCACGAGCGTCCCCGGCGCCCCCTTCCACCGCGTCATCCTCGAGCGCCAGGATCGTGACGACGCCGATCAGCGTCCGGAGCGCGACGGGCCTCTCGATGTGGAGCGGGAACCCCGCCGTCGCCTGGGCGCCGCTCTCCTCCAGCGTCTGGACGAGCGCGTCCAGCACGGCGCGGGAATCGTCCACGACGAGCACGCGGATCCCGTCGAGGCGCACCGTCCGTTTCCCGTCAACGATCGGGCGCGCCGGAGAGCGCCACGCACCGCGCCTCGTCGGAACGCGGATGGCCGGCGGCAGGGATGTCGAGCCCGGGCGGCATGGCGTTGCCGTCACTCTCGTCGGCGGGATGCCGGACCGCCTGTGGGACCTTGCTCCAACGTGCCGACGACGCGTCGGATCGCGTCCAGCAGCGCGGTGTCGTCGAAGGGCTTCCAGAGGTGCGCGGCCGCTCCCGATCTCTCGATACGAGCGCGGGTAGCCGGGGCGTCGTGGACCGTGATGAAGATGACCGGCACCTGCACACCGTCGGCCGCCAGTCGCTCCTGCAGCTCGAAGCCGCTCATGCCGTCCAGGTGCACGTCGAGGACGAGACAGGCCGTCCCGCTGCCGGCCAGAAAGGCCAGGAACTCGCTCGCCGTCGCGAAGGTCTGGACGCGATAGCCCGCCGACTCGACCAGGCGACGGGGGGAGCGGCGGACCGAGGGGTCGTCGTCGACGATGGCGATCAAGGAACCAGGTGTCACGAGGAATACCGTCGCGGCCACTGTAGACGACGGCAGAGCCGTCCGGTATTCGACCTTGGCCCAGGGTCGTCGTGACGGCGCGGGTCGCCGATCCCGCGATCGTCCCGAGGCGCTGCCATTGGACCAATGGCCAATAGGAAGCCGCGCCGCCCGGCTGCTACGGTTGCGCTGGGCGGCGGTTCGGGAGGTCCTCGGTGGAGACGCCGACCGGGAAGACGGCGGCGAAGGCTGAGGTGTGGAGGTGACGGCCGTGCGGATTGGTGCCCGGATCGGGGTCTCGCGGTGACCACCCCGGCGAGGTGTGCGACTTGCCGGAAGGAACTCCGGGATGCGGCCCAGCGACTCTGCGGCGCGTGCCACCGGGCCGCTGGACCCAGACACGAGCTGGGGACGCCGGCCTCGCCGGGACGGACGGCCGCGCGCCGACGCCGACGCCGGCGGTGACCCCCTGCCACCCCTTCGGCGCGGCCAGGCGCCTCCCGGCGGTCACGGGCCGGGGGTGAAGGCGGCTTCGAGCCTGGCCAGCATCGCGGCCTCGGAACGCGAGACCTTCGAACCCACACCGAACACGCCGCCGCTCGCGGCCGCCACCGCGCCCGCTCGTTCAAGCAGCCCCGTCTTGAGACGAGCGACCCCCTCGGAGTCCAGCTGCTCGCACAGGCCCCGCACCAGGTGCGTCCATGCGGTGAGGAGCTTGGGATCGGGCCGGCGATCCAGCCACGCCTCGAGCAGGGCGCCCTCCGTGGATTCGCGGGCGACGCCCGCCCGGTCGACGACGGTGCGGCGCTCCCTGGCGTCGAGGACGCCATCGGCCCACGCCACCTCGACGAGCGGGACGATGGCGAGCGCCGCGAGCGTCTCGGCCCGGACTCCCAGCTCCATCAGCGTATCGAGCACCGCGGGCCTCGTGATGCCCGACGCCTCGGCGAGCGCTTCCCGGGTCGCCTCGGCCGCCTTGAGCTGCTTCAGGCGCTCCATCAGTCGCTGGTCCTCGCGGCGGAAGAACTCGTCCTCGAGGCTCCGTCCGCGGTCGCGCAGGATCTCGGGCGAATCCGGCGTCATCGGCTGGCCCTCCCTGGCCTTGCCTGCCCTCACGCGTCCGTGGTGGACGTCGTCATCTCCGCCCTCACGGCGCGTCTCGGACATCGACCGGCGGTCACCGAGGCGGCATGCCACGGTGCCGGGCGATGGCGGTCGTCGCGCGGCCCACGGCCATGATCTCATGGCGGTCGCGACAGTCGCGGGCGGCCGCGGCACGGCACCCGACCGAGGTCTACCGCGGAGGTCGCGCCATGATGGCGGCGCTCTCCGGCGTTCTCGAGCGACTGACCGGCCGCGGCGTACCGCGCGCTCCGGCGTGCCGGCGGCGCAGGGCCCCGAGTACGGTGGGGGCGTGGGGTCGCCCGAGTCGCCTCGCATGGTACATTTTGAGCTCGTGCCAGGTTTGCCCGCGGGACTTCCGGAGGAAGAATGGGCGTCGAGCGCATTCGACATGTCGTCGAACACGCGGGAGTGCACGCGGTCGAGGCCGCCGGGCTCCGTGACGCGTGTGATCTCGACCTGCTGCTCTTCTTCTCGCGCCATCCGCGCGTCGTCCTGAGCAGTGAGCATCTCGCCGCCTACGTCGGCTATGACCTCCAGCAGGTCGCGCGATCGCTGGACCTGCTGGTCGGGACCGGCCTCCTGCGGCGGTCGCTGAACCAGGCCACGTCCGGGCGCATGTACGTCCTCGAGGTCGACCGGTCCGAGGCGTGGCTGGAGCCTCTCCGGAGAGCGTGCGCGACGGCGGATGGACGAACCGCGGTACGGGCGAGGCTCCGCCGCCGGCAGTCGCAGGTCGGCTTCACCGACGACGATGCGGGCAACCATCACGCGGTCGGTGGACGACCCTCGTGAAACGGAACAGGAGGCATTGACCATGCCCGAACGGGACCTGGTCAGGACCGGGGTCGCGGGGCTGGACGATATCCTGTCCGGAGGTCTCTTGCGCGGCAGCATCGCGCTGATCGAAGGCGCCGCCGGGACGGGGAAGACCACGCTCGGGGTGGAGTTCATCTATCGAGGCGTGACCGAATTCGACGAGCCGGGGATCATCGTGCTCTTCGAGGTCTCTCCCGACAAGCTCGTCCGCGATGCGGCGCTCTTCGGATGGGACCTGGCCGGGCTGGAGCGACAGGGGCGCCTCAAGATCATCTTCACGACGCGTCAGGTGTTCCAGCAGGAGATCCAGCAGGCCGACAGCCTCCTCCTGGACGAGGCGGCGGGGATCCGCGCGCAGCGCATCTTCGTCGACGGGCTCGTGCGGCGGTCCGCGGACGACGCTGGAGGCCGCGCCGCGCCCGAGGCGTTCAACCTCCTGGCCGAGGGGCTCCAGCGCGAGCGGCTCACGGCGATGCTCGGCGTGGAAGTGGCCGCCGCCGAAGAGGCCCGGCTCGGCGCCGCCGTGCCGGAGGAGTTCATCGCCGACGCGATCATCCGGCTCCGGCAGGAGCCCGTCGAGCGCGCGGTGCTGCGGTCGCTCGAGATCGTGAAGGCCCGGGGCCAGGATTACCGGATGGGACGTCACTCGGTCGCGATCGTGGACGGCAAGGGGCTCGAGGTCTACCGCCGGGTGCAGGCGCCTCGCGATCTGGCGCGGGAGGAGGCGGCGGCGTTCGACCCGTCGTCGCGCGTGGCCACAGGCATTCCCGGGCTGGACGACATGATGAGCGGGGGGCTCTTCGTCGGCAGCACCACGCTCGTGGTCGGCATCACGGGCGCCGGCAAGAGCGTGATGGCGCTCCACTACGTGGCCGAAGGCGCCCGGCGGGGCGAGCGGAGCGTCATGCTCACCCTCGACGAGCCGCCGGCCCAGGTGCTGCGGAACGCCGCCAGCATCGGGATCGACCTCGGCGCGGCGATCGAGCAGGGCCTCGTGCGACTCGTGTACGACCGCCCGCAAGAGATCGAGATCGACCGGCATTTCCTGCAGCTCGAGCGGATGGTCGAGGACGTCCAGCCCCGGCGCGTGGTCATCGACAGCCTGTCGACCTACGGCTCGCGCCTCGGACCCACGGGCCGCGGGTTCCGCGATTTCTTCCACGCCGTCGTGGCGCTCATGAAGGAGCATCAGATCACGACGATCTACAACCACGAGAATCCCGAGCTCCTCGGGATGTCGTCGGTGATGGGCCCCTACGGGGTGAGCTCGCTCGTCGACAACGTGATCCTCCTCAACTGGGTCGAGCTGGCCGACACCTTCCGGCTGGCATTGACGATCGCGAAGATGCGGGCGAACGCGTTCGACCGGACCACGCGGGAGTGCGAGATCGTGAACGGGCGGGGGATGCGCGTGCTGCCGCGCGAGCTCCCGGCCGGGGCCGCGCGCCGGCTCCCGTTCTGGGAATACTACAGCCTGGTGGCGCGATCGCCGGAGCGTCACGCCGGCCCGAGCCGGGGGTAGGCGCCGGTGGCGACCGCGCCAGGGCGCGACGTCGGCGTGTTCCGGCTGGAGCGGGGGCGCGCAGCCCTCGAGAAGTACGCCGCCGTGACTCACCTCACGGTCCAGATCCACGGCCGCGAAGGCCACCTGGTCGCGGGGCCGGTGCATCGTTCGCCGCTGTTCGATCTCTTCGCGGGCGGTCATGACCTCGGGATGTTCGCCGCGTGCGCGCGGCAGTGCGTGGCCCGGTCGGGTCCGGGCTCGCCGGTCGTCATCGAAGAGCGGCACGGGCTCGCCGTGGTCGGCACCGCGCTCGTGCTCGCCGGCGAGACGGTCGGGGCGGCGGTCGCGGGGTACGGGCTGACCATGCATCCCGGACCCCGCGAGATCACGGCGCTGGCGCGGGAGTGCCGGCTCCCCTTCGACCAGGTGTGGGCGGTGACCAGGAAGGCGCTGCCGGTGCCGCGCGCGCGGCTGCCGCTGTACGGGGAGCTGCTCGGGGTCCTCGGCGACACGCTCTTGAGCGAGAGCTACCGCGCCGGACAGCTCGAACAGACGTCGCTGCGACTGGCGCAGACGTCCGAGGCGAAGGACCGGTTCCTGGCCGTGCTCTCGCATGAGCTCCGCACGCCGCTCACCGCGATTCTCGGATACGCCCGGCTCCTGCGCGGGGGAAGGCTCGAAGGGGGCGGGACGGATCGGGCGCTCGAGGCGATCGAGCGCAATGCGGTCTTGCAGACGCGGCTCATCGAGGATCTGCTCGACGTGTCGCGGATCATCTCGGGCACGCTCCGCATCCAGGAGACCGCCATCGCGCTGGCGCCGATCCTGGAGACCGTCGCCGCGAGCGAGCGTCCGCGCGCCGACGCCAAGGGGCTCCGGCTCGACCTCGTGCTCCAGCCGGACGTGACGATCTCCGGCGATGCCGTCCGCCTGCAGCAGATCGTGTCGAACCTGCTCGTCAACGCGATCGAGTTCACGCCGCCGGGAGGCAGGATCGAGCTACGACTGGAGCGGTACGGAGGGGAGGCGAGGATCGTCGTCACCGACACCGGCGCCGGCATCCGTCGGGACTTCCTGCCCTTCGTGTTCGACCGCTTCCGCCAGGACGACACGAGCGAGGCGAGGTCGCACCGCGGGCTCGGGCTCGGTCTCTCGATCGTGCGCCACCTGGTGGAGCTGCACGGCGGCTCCATCAGCGCCGCGAGTGCCGGCGAGGGGCAGGGGGCGGCGTTCACGGTAGCCCTGCCGGCCCTGGGCGATCCGGTGGCGGAGCTCGTCGAGCCCTCGCCGCCGGCTTCTCGGAGCTCCGCGGCCACCGGGCCTTCGCCGCCACTCCGGGGAGTGCGCGTGCTGGTGGTCGACGACGACGTCGACGCGCGGGAGCTGGTCACCAGAGTGCTCGAGCAGCACGAGGCGCGAGTGATGGCCGTTCCGTCGGCGCGGGCGGCGCTGAGCGCCCTCGAAGGCTGGGCGGCGGACGTGCTGGTCAGCGACATCGGCATGCCCGAGGAGAGCGGTTACGCCATGATCCGGACGATCCGCCGGCTCGCCCCCGAGCGGGGGGGCACGATTCCCGCGCTGGCGCTGACCGCCTACGCGGGCGCCGACGACATCAAGCGCGCCTTCGCGGCCGGCTTTCAGGCTCACGTCGCCAAGCCCGTGGAGCCGGACGATCTCGCCCGGGCGGTCGCGGGCCTGGCGCGAGGCGCTGACGTCGCGTGAGCGGGGAGACCGGCTCCGCGACGGGCGTTGCCGCGCGGGTCGGGATCGGTCACGCGCCGGACGGCTCCAGGGCGCGGCAAGGCCCCAGGACCGTCATGACGACGATGCCCCGGCGCACCTCCCACTGGCTGCCGAGGCGCGAGGGCGCCCGGCCAGCGGTCGTCCCGGATGCCACCACCGTCCCGGTCGCTCTACCGCGCGGAGTCTCGCCAGGCCCGGCGCCCGCTCTGGGCACCGAGACCCGGAGCGGCGGCGACGGAATGGGAACGCTCGGCGCCTGGGGCCCGGCGGCTCGCGGTGCCTCGCCCGCGAGCCGTCTCTTGACCACGCGCATGACGAGGCTGAGCAGCGGGGCCAGCACGAGCGCGGCGAAGAGGAGGACCTGCAGCCGCGTCATCGCGCCCCTCTACTTCCTCGGGCTCGGCGGCGCCCCGTCCGGGGCGCCCGCGATCGCGTCCCGCATGGTCGTGTCGGCCTGCACGTTCTTCATCCGGTAGTAGTCCATGACCCCGAGATGGCCCTGGCGGAAGGCCTCGGCCATGGCCCGCGGCACCTCGGCCTCGGCCTCGACCACGCGCGCCCGCATCTCCTGCTCGAGGGCGATGGCCATGGCCCGCCGCTCCTCGGCCTTGGCCTGCGCGATCTGCTTGTCGGCGTTGGCCTGGTCGATCTGGAGCTTGGCGCCGATGTTCTCGCCGACGTCGACGTCCGCGATGTCGATCGACAGGATCTCGTAGGCGGTCCCCGCGTCGAGCCCCTTGGAGAGCACGTGCTTGGAGATGTGATTCGGGTTCTCCAGCACGTCCTTGTGGGTGCTGGCCGAGCCGATCGTGCTCACGACGCCCTCACCGATCCGCGCGATGACCGTCTCCTCGCCGGCGCCGCCCACCAGGCGGTCGAGATTCGTCCGGACCGTCACCCGGCAGATGGCGTGCAGCTGGATGCCGTCCTTCGCCACGGCGGCGATGCGCGGCGTCTCGATCACCTTGGGAAGGACCGACATCTTCACCGCGGCCAGGACGTCGCGTCCGGCCAGGTCGATCGCCGCGGCGCGCTTGAACGGCATCGCGATGTTCGCCTTGTCCGCCGAGATCATCGCGATGACCACGTTGACGACGTTGCCCCCGGCGAGGTAGTGCGCCTCGAGGTCGTTGATCGGGACGTCGAGCCCGGCCTTCACCGCGCTGATGCGGGCGGTGACCACCGTCCCGGGGGGCACCCGGCGGAAGCGCATCCCGATGAGGCTGAAGAGGCCGACGTAGGCCCCCGACGCCCAGGCGGCGATCCAGAGCCGGACGGGGACGAGGTAGAGGACGAACCCCAGTACCGCGACCACCAGGAGCAGGAGCGCGAAGCCTCCGAACACGCCCGTCTCGATGCCACCCATGGCTGAGTCCTTTCAGTGCTGCGGCCGCACGACGATCCGGTTGCCGTCCACCTTCACGACCGTGATCGGGTCACCCACCTCGATGAATTCCCCGTCGGACACGACGTCCACGCGTTCGCCCTCGAGCATCGCGATACCGGCCGGGCGCAGCGTGGACGCCGCCGTGCCACGCTTGCCGAGCCACTGGAGGTCCGCGGCCGGCGCGGACACGAACCCCCCGCGCGCTTCCAGCTCCGTCGCCAGGACGAGGCGGCGGCCGTAGGGCAAGCGCGGCAGGAAGCGGAGCAGGGCCAGGGAGGCCACGATCGCCAGGAGCAGCGACACCACGACCTGCCCTGCCGCTCCGAGAACGACCTCCCACGTCGCCCCGCGGCCGACGAGGCTCAGGACGAGCCCTCCGAGCAATGCCGTGAGCCCCAGCGTCCCGGCCACGCCGAAGCCCGGTGTCACGAAGATCTCGACCACGAGGAGGAGGAGCCCGGCGGCGACCAGGAGGACTTCCTCCCAGCCGGCCAGCCGGGCGAGCCAGTGTCCCCAGAAGAAGAGCCCGAGGCTCAGGATGCCGAGCGCGCCCGGCGCGCCGAAGCCGGGTGTCCGGAGCTCCGCGATGATCCCGACGATGCCGATCGTCGTGAGGAGCGAGGCGACCACCGGGTGGGTCAGGAAGCGCACCAGCCTCTCGGCCCACGCCGGCCTGACGTGGCGGATCTCCGCGCGCCCGAGGCCCAGGGCCTCGAGGACGCCGTCGAGGTCGTCGGCGCGAAGGTCCGCGATCCCGTGTTCGAGGGCCTGCTCGGTGGTGAGCGTCAGGAGCTTGCCCCTGGCGTTGAGGCCGGGGATCTCCACGTCCGCGTCGACCATCGCCTCGGCGAGCAGCGGCGGCCGCTGCCGGCTCTCGGCGGTTGCGCGGAATTCCTTCCGCACGTACGACACGGTCTTCTCCGCCACGGCCTGGGCCGGGCCGCCGCGCGCGCCGATCTCGACCGGCGTCGCGGCCCCGATGGTGCCGCCGCCCGCCATGGCGATCCGCTCGGCGGCCAGGCTGATGAGGGCGCCGGCGGAGATCGCCCGCTTGTCGACGAAGGCGACCGTCGGCACGCGTGTGCGGAGCAGGGCGTCGCGGATCACCACCGCGGCGTCCACGCGCCCACCGAACGTGTTGACCTCGAGGATGACGGCCGCGGCCCGGGCGGCCGTGGCCTCGTCGAGCACGCGCTCGACGAAGGGGGCGAGCCCGAGGTCGATGACGCCCTGGATCGGAATCACGTAGACGACCGCGCGGCCGCTCGGGGCCGGCTGCGGCGGTCCGGCGGCGACCGCGTTCCCCGGGCCGAGCGCCACGCACGCCACCGCCAGCACGACCCACCGGGCCAGCATGCCTCTAGCCCAGCGCGGGCCAGATCTTGCGCTGATTGACGATCGCGTACGCCGCCCCGGCCAGCGCGACGACGACCACGATGAGCCATCCCGCGTCGGGGGCGACGCCGAGGCGCTGGAAGATCCAGGCGCCGACGAGGCCGCCGCCCAGACCCAGGACCATGTCCAGGGGCCGCCCGTACGCCCCGGCCCGCATGGCGATCCGTGCGAACGCACCGAGGATCAGCCCGACAGCGGCGGAGATCACGACCACTTCGACAGTCATGGGCACCGGCTCCTTCACGCCGTGACCTCACTGTAGAGGGGCCGATCGGGCGGGGCTATTGGACGTTGGTCCATCGGGCATCCCCATGCGCCGTAACCATCGGAAATGAGCGGCCATGCCGTCCCGGAACGATCGGTGCTCGGCGTAGGCGACGCCGAAGTCCCGACACGTTCGTTCCACGATCTTCGAGATCGCCGGGTAGTTGACGTGGCTGATCCGCGGGAACAGGTGGTGCTCGATCTGGAAGTTCAGGCCGCCGAGGAGCCACGTCACGACCCGGCTCGGCCGGGCGAAGTTCACGGTCGTCTGCGCCTGGTGGACGGCCCAGGCCTGCTCGATGCGCCGGGTGCCGGCGGGCAGGGGGAACGCCGCCTGCTCGACGCAGTGCGCCAGCTGGAACACCACGCTCAGGGTGAGCCCGAGCACCACCGCCGCGATCCCGTAGTGGACGAGGACCGTCGGCGCGGGATGGACGAGCAGCGGGACCCCGAACGCCCAGGTGAAGAAGATCGCCTTCCCGGCCACGAGGGCGACCAGATCCCACCCGGTGGGACGGCGGACGTGGTGACGGCCGATGCGGCCGGTCACGAGCCTTCGGAAATCGTCGACGAGCTGCCACCGGACCGCCAGCAACCCGTACAGCGGCCAGAGATAGAGGTGCTGCCACCGGTGAAAGACGCGCCGCGTCTGATGTGGCGTCACCCGGGCGAGGATGCCGAGGTTGATGTCGGTGTCGTGGCCGGTGACGTTGACGTAGGTGTGATGGAAGACGCCGTGCTTCCAGTACCAGTAGTACGAGCTGCCTCCCATCACGTCCAGCATCATCGCCATCAGCGTGTTGATGGCGCGGTAGCGGGAATACGCGTGGTGTCCGCCGTCGTGCTGGACGTTGAATCCGATTCCGGCGGCGACGAGCCCGACCACGACGGCCAGCGGCACGCTCTGCCACCAGGCGTGGGCCGCGAACACGAGCACGACGTACGCGACCGCCAGGGCGGCGACGAGGATCGCCGTCTTGAGGTACATCGGCCAGCAGTCGCGCTCCCGACGGCCGGTGGTCCGGAAGTACTCGTCGACGCGCCGACGGACCTCGACCTGGAAGGCGGTGTCCGTCCCGAATTTCAGCGTTCGCGGAGCCGGGCGCCGGTGCCCGATCATCGGTCGGCGCAAGGGTTCACCGCGCGGACGTCTGCTCGCACCGAGACGTCGACCGCGCCGAGGAACCGCCCGTCGACCTCATCCTCACCACCCGGGCGTCGTACGAGGACGTCCGGATGACCACGTCGAATCGCGGCCGGTAGTTCGCGGGGAAGCTCATGCCCTCCATGCCGAGGTCGTGGATCTGCCAGCGGTCGTGCGCCTTGACCAGAACTCTAGAGGCCGGTGGGCCGGCGGGCTATGAGACCTTGGGCCTATCCGGGACGATGACGCCCGCGCGGTCGGCCAGCCGGACCAGCTCGGCCAGCGATCCTGCCCGCATCTTCTCCATCACCCGTGCCCGGTGCACCTTGACGGTCTTCTCGCTGATGCCGAGCGCGAAGGCGATCTGCTTGTTGAGCATGCCGGTCACCACGAGGGCGAAGACCTCGGTCTCGCGTGGGGTCAGAGTCTTGACGCGCCGGTCGATCTCGGCGACACGGGCCTGGGCGCCAAGATCCTGCTCGGCCTTGGCCACGGCCCGCCGGATGGTGCCCAGGAGCTCGGCGTCGTCGACGGGCTTGGCGAGCAGGTCGACCGCCCCGCCCTTCATGGCCTTCACGCTCATCGGGACGTCGGCGTGACCGGTCACGAAGATGATCGGCACGCGACGCCCGGCGCCCGTGAGCGCTTCCTGCAGGTCGAGCCCGGTCAGGCCCGGCATCCGCACGTCGAGCAGCAGGCAGCATGGACCCGCGGGCGGCTCGCGTTCCAGAAATTCTCGGGCCGAGGCGAACGCCTCGACGCTGTATCCCGCCGACGCCAGCAGGCGCGCCAGGCTTCTCCGCACGGAGGCGTCGTCGTCCACGACGAAGACGACCGGCGCGGCCGGCGTCACGCCTTCGTCTCCGTCTCCGCCGGAAGCGTGAACCGGAACGTCGCCCCGCCCTCCGGGTTGGTCGCGGCCGCCAGCCGCCCGCCGTGCGCCTCCACGATCGTGCGCGCGATGGCCAGTCCCATGCCCAGGCCCTCGGCCTTGGTCGTGTAGAGCGGCTCGAACATGCGATCCGCGTGCTTCTCGTCGATGCCGATGCCCGAGTCCTGGACGGCGACGGCCACGGAGGCGGCGCCGTCCGTGGCCGTCCGGATGACGAGGCGCCGTCCGCCCGCGCCGGGCTCGGCCATGGCCTCGAGGCCATTGAGGACGAGGTTCAGGACGACCTGCTGCAACTGGACCCGGTCACCACGCACGGGCGGCAGGCCGGGGACCAGCTCCAGGCTCATGGTCACGTTCCGGACGATGGCGTCGCTCTGCACGAGCGACGCCACCTCCCTGACGATCTCGTTGAGGTCGAGCGCCGTGAGCTCGAGGTCGCCCTTCTTGATGAGGGCGCGCAGCCGGCGGATGACGTCCCCGGCGCGCTTGTCGTCGGCCACGATGTCGGCCAGGATCTCGCGCACCTCCGCGAGATCGGCGTCGTCGGCGGCCAGGAGCCGCTGGGCGGCCTGGGCGTTGCTGAGAATGGCCGTCAGCGGCTGGTTGAGCTCGTGGGCCAGGGACGCGGTGAGCTCGCCCATGGCGGAGACGCGGCCGATGTGCGTGAGGTCCTGGCGCAGCCTCCGTGTCTCGAGCTCCCCCTGCTTGCGCGCGAGCGCATTGGCGAACACCTCGCCGAGCAGGCGCAGCTGCTGCATCAGCTGGTTCGAGCGCGGGCGCTCGGCGCCGACCGCGCCGAACACGAGTCCACCGACCACCGTCCCGCCGACCTGCAGCGGGACCGCGATCTGCGGCTTCACGCGGTGCATGAGATAGCTCCGCCGGTCCACGGTCGCCTCGTCGGGAAGCTCGTCGAGATTCGCGACGCTCACCAGGTCGCCGCGCTGCAGGCGGCTCGTCATCCACGGGAACCCGGCGAGGTCCATCCATTCCTGAACCTCCCACGCGGCCCCGGGCGTGCCGTCCCGGGTGAACTCGATCAGGCCGCCCCGATCGACTCCCAGGAACTCGACGATCTGGCAGAGCGCGCGCTGGACCTCGCGGTCGAAGTCGGCGGCCGACAGGGGCCCGAACGCCGACGCCAGCGAGGACAGGAGGCGCTCGAAGCCCAGGCGCTCGGTGAGCGAGAGCTCCATGCGCTTTCGCTCGAGGGCGCCGGCGAAGGCCTCGCTCAGGAGGCGCAGTCGCTCCACGAGGTCGTCCGGCCAGGCGCGTTCGCCCCGGACGGAGTCGAAGGACAGCACGCCGAGGATCGGGCCGCTGGCGCGCAGCGGCAGCGACACGTGCGACCGCGTGCCGACCCGCTCGTAGCTGGCCCGGTCGACCGCCGCCTCCCCCGGGAGGTCGTCCGTCCGGGAGAAGCGGACCACCTCGCCTCTCCGGAGAGCGTCGGCCGTCCAGGGGAACTGCCCCGCGTCCATGACCCGGGGCAGCGCCTCGGCGCCCGGCGCCGGCGACGAGATGCGGACCCCGGGACCCCCGTCGAGGTATCCGTCGAGCTTGCCTCGGTCCGCGCCCAGGAAGGCGACGACCTGCTGCAACCCGCGCTCGAGCGCCGGATCGATGTCCTTCGCCGGCACGTGAATCAGCCCGGCCGACAGCTCCGAGAGGAGCGTCTCGAACCGCAAGCGCTCCTCCAGCACCAACCGGGCCCGCTTGCGGGCCGCGCGGCGAAGCAGGAGCCAGACGATCGTGGACGTCTCGGCGGCGATGACCGTGAGGGCGGCAGCCAGGATCACGGCGCCGGCCGGAAGGGCCCGCTCCCCGCCGTGGCGGGGCAGAAGCCGAGCGCCCGGGAGGCGGCGAAAAGCGCGCGGGAGACAACCAGGGAAGGCCGCTCGACGTGGGGACTGCCCATCAGCCCCCACTCTAGACGATGGCCCCCCCGGGGGCTACTTCGAGGCCGAGGCCACGAAGGCACGGCACTGCAGAGAAAGGCATCGCGGTGAGCGGAACTCGATCAGGATGATCTCCGCGCGGGGCGGAGCCCCGCTCACGGGGGGAGCCGGGTGCGGATCGCCGTCGCCCGCCCGGGCGCTCGTCTCCGCGAATCTAGTCCAGGCCCCGTGGCCGGGCGTGCCCATTGGACCAAGGCGCAATGGGCGTCACGGCGGCCGGGCTGCTACGGTGGCGGGCAGCCGTGGTCCTCCGGACGGTTCTTGGCTACTTCCAGGCCGCCGCCGGGGCGACGAAGGCGCGGCACTGCAGGGAAAGGCATCGGAGTGAGCGGAACTCGATCAGGATGATCTCGACGCGGGGCGGAGCCGCCGAGGCGATCTTCCGGCGAAGCTCTCTCGTACACGCCCTCGTCCAATCTCGCCACTCCGCGCCCTGGAGGTGCAGCAGCCGGTCGTCGGTGAAGCCGAAGCTCGACCGGCGGAGCAGGTCGTACTTCGCGTCGACCAGGTGTCGCTGACGCTCGTTCAGCGGCGCATCGGGTGGTCGTCTTCGCTGGAACAGCGACATGAAGGCCGGCACCCGTCACGGCGGAGCGCCGACCGGTGGCGATCCGTCATCCCGCCGGATCCGGTAGAGGACCCACCCGCTGCCGTCGGGACTCGTCGCGAGCTCGGCGCGGCGGAACAGGCTCAGCCGTCGCAGCCGCCCTGCCGGCGGTGGATGCTCGAGCAGCGCCGCACGCCGGCCGGCGGCGACGGCCGCGTCGGGTGACGCGGCGTCGACGTCGTACCCGGCGAGGGTGCCCGAACGACCATGGTAGAACTCGAGCCGCCACTTCATCGTGTCGCCGCCACACGCTCACTGTAGGGAGGGGCGTGGGGCATCGCCATCGGACCATGGTCCAATGGGCACGGCTCCCACGCAACGCTAGGGTGGGCACCAGGAGGGCATGCTCATGTCGACTCGCGTGCTGGCCCGCATGGCGCCGAGCGGAATCTATCTGCTGCGCGGCATTCCCCGCGAACTGCAGCGCACCGCGCGCCAGCGGGCGGTGCGGGAGGAGACCACCCTGCAACGCGTGCTGCTGCAGGCCTTGCGCGAATACGCCGCGGGAACGTGGCGGCCCCGGCCGACGCGCGGCGGGACCGCGGCGGCCCGCGATGCGGGTCCCGCCTGAGTCCACCCGCCTCCCCGGACGGCTGACGTCTCGGGTGGTCGCGGTCCGTCCCATGGCGAAGCGGTGGACCGCCAGCACGAGGATCGAACCGAGGACGGCCATGACGAACCCGACGGGATCGCCGTCCCCGTACCAGCATCAGACGACCCCCGAACCCCGCGACGACGGCGCCCACGATGCCGAGCAGGGCCGTCACGATGAAGCCACCCGGGTCGCCGCCTATTGGACCTCAGCCCAATGGAGACGCGGTCCCTCGCCGGAGCCGCCTGGCGGTCTCGTAAAGACCTGGAGACACCTGTCATCCCCGCAGAACCGCTGCGAAGCGTCCTGGAGTGGTGCGCCACACGTCTGGCACCTTGCCATGGCTCTCCCACCTTTCGCCGGGCCGCGGCCTCGAGCGAGCTCTCCTAGCCGGTCGCGAGGCGACGGCGCAGCCGTTCGAGTTGCCCCTCCAGGCTTCCGTCCAGCAGGATGCTGCCGCTCTCCACGGTGAACCCGCCGAGCATCGCGGGGTCGACGACCTCCTCGAGCACCGCCTGCCGGCCTCCCAGGGCGTGGAGGAGCTTCGCCGTCAGCATCCCTCGCTCGTCGTCCGTGAGCGGGATGGCGGTGCGGACGCGAGCGCGCAGGCGTCCGAGATCCTCGTCCACGAGCGCCCGATACGTCTCGACGATCGCCGCGAGATGGTCGCCGCGACCGCGGGCCGCCACGAGGGCCAGGAAGTCGCCACTGAGCTTCGACAGGCCCGATCGCCGCGCGATGTCCATCGCCACGGCTCGCTTCACCGCCGGCGCGATCCACGGCCGGGCGAGGAAGTCGCGCAGGCCCGGGTCGCTGTCGAACGTCCCCGCCATGTCACCGAGCTCGCGGCCGACGAGCTCGGTCTGGTCGCGTTCCTTCGCGAGCGCGAAGAGCGCCTTCGCGTACGGCCCGGCCGCCCGCCGTGGCGTCATGGCGTCAGGGCGCCCCGCCGTGCGCGGAGCGGCGAATCGGCCGCCTCGGCCTCCGGGGCGTCCGTGATGAGCGCTTCGGTCGTGAGCAGTAGGGACGCGATGGAGGCCGCATGTTGCAGGGCGACCCGCTCGACCTTGGCCGGGTCGATGATCCCCGCCTCGATCATGTCGACGTACTCGTTCGTCCGGGCGTCGAAGCCACGCGTGACGGGAATCGCCGCCTTGACCTTCTCGACGACCACGGAGCCCTCGAGCCCGGCGTTTTCCGCGATCCGGCGGATCGGCTCCGCCAGGGCGCGCCGCACGATGCTGACCCCGGTGGCCTCGTCGCCGGAGAGCTTGAGGCCGCCGAGAGCCTCCGAGGCGCGCAGCAGCGCGACGCCACCTCCCGGCACGATCCCTTCCTCCACGGCGGCCCGTGTGGCGTTGAGGGCATCCTCGACCCGCGCCTTCTTCTCCTTCATCTCGGTCTCGGTGGCCGCCCCGACCCTGACGACGGCGATGCCGCCGGCGAGCCTGGCCAGCCGCTCCTGCAGCGTCTCCCGGTCGTAGTCCGCGGTCGCCTCCTCGAGCTGCGCTCGGAGGTGCTTGACGCGCTCGGCGATCTCGGCGGCCTGCCCGCCGCCCTCGACGATCGTGGTGTCGTCCTTGTCCACGATGACCTTCTTGGCCCGACCGAGATCCTCGAGCGTGAGGTTCTCGAGCTTCATGCCGAGATCCTCCGTGACCGCCCTGGCGCCGGTCACGGTGGCGAGGTCTTCCAGCATGGCCTTCCGGCGGTCGCCGAAGCCCGGCGCCTTGACGGCGCAGCAGGCGAGCGTCCCGCGCAGCGTGTTGACCACCAGGGCCGCCAGGGCCTCGCCCTCCAGATCCTCGGCGATGACGAGCAACGGCTTGGCCGCCCGGACGACCTGCTCCAGCAGCGGGAGCAGGTCCTTCATCGCGCTGATCTTCTTCTCGTGGATGAGGACGAGCGCGTCCTCCAGCACGCACGCCATCCGCTCCGGGGCCGTCACGAAGTAGGGCGAGAGATAGCCGCGGTCGAACCGCATGCCCTCGACGATGTCCAGCGTCGTCTCCATCGTCTTGGCCTCTTCGACGGTGATGACGCCGTCCTTGCCGACCTTCTCCATGGCCTCGGCGATCAGGACGCCGATGGCCCTGTCGTTGTTGGCGGCGATCGTGGCGACCTGGGCGATCTCCTTCGGGCCCCTGGTGGCCGTGGACATGTGCCGGAGCTCCTCGACCACCACGTCGACGGCCTGCTCGATCCCGCGCTTGAGGGCCATGGGGTCCGCGCCCGCGGTCACGTTCTTCAGGCCTTCGCGGAGGATCGCGCGGGCGAGCACGGTCGCGGTGGTCGTCCCGTCGCCGGCCGCGTCCGAGGTCCTGGACGCCACCTCCGCGATCATCTGGGCTCCGAGATTCCCGGCGGGGTCCCGGAGCACGATCTCCTCGGCGACGGTCGCGCCGTCCTTGGTGATGGTGGCGCTGCCGAACTTCCTGGCGATGACGACGTTCCGTCCCCTGGGCCCGAGCGTGGCCTCGATGGCGCGCGAGATGATGTGCACGCCGCGCAGGAGCGCGGCACGGGCTTCCGCGTGGAGCAGGATCTGCTTGGGCATGTGATGCCTTCCTTTCGAGTGTGCGGCGCTGGGCGACCTCGCGGCCGGGCCGCTCGTCGAGCCGGGGATGCCGAAGGTCGTCCTCGGCGCTGTCGGGAACGACGGCGTGCCGGGGCCGGCTGCGATCCAGCGCCTGGAGTGTACCACACAAATAGTACAGTGTGACGGTGCTGATATAGTGTACTATCCAACAAATACAGATGACGGCCATGAATCTCCAGGTCGATCCGCACAGCCCGATCCCGATCCGCCGGCAGCTGACCGAGCAGCTGAAGCACGCCATCGAGAGCGGCGGCGTGCCGCGGGACCAGGCCCTGCCCAGCATCCGCGAGCTGGCCGGCTTCCTCGGCATCAACGCCAACACGGTGGCGCGCGTGGTCGAGGACCTGAAGCAGGGCGGATACGTGGAGGCCCGGCGGGGGAAGGGCGTGTTCGTGGCCTCGGCGCCCCCTGTGCGCCCTTCGCCGCATCGCCGGGAGGCGTTTCTGCAGGAGACGGTGATGCGGGCGGCCGCGCTCGGGATGACCGCCGACGACGTGGCGGTGGGCGTCCTGAGCCTGGGCGGGGCGCGGCCGCCTGCCGTCCAGGGTGCCGTCGAGGTCCTTCTCGTGGAGTGCACCCCGCCGGAGCTCGACTTCTTCGCCCAACAGCTCGAGACACAGCTCCCGGTCCGCGTCGACAAGGTGCTCCTCGGCGAGCTGGCGGCGGTCTCGCGGCGCCAGAAGCGCCCGGGCTGGCGGGCGGCGGTGACGAGCTTCTGTCATCTCCCGGAGGTGGAGCGGCGCCTCAGGGGACGGGGCATCCCGGTGATTGCGCTCCTGGCCGAGGCGCATCTCGAGACCCTTCACCACCTGGCCCAGCTGCCGTCGGGCACGCGGGTCGGCGTGGCCTCCGCCGCCGCCGATACGGCCCACAACCTGGAGCACTCGATCGCGAATGCCGGCCTGCCGAACATCTCGCTGGTCGGGGCGTGCCTCGCCGAGGGGGCCGGCCTCGCTCGTCTGCTCCGGCGCGTGGACGTCGTCGTCTGCTCGACGTCGGCGGCCGAGCGGGTGCGGGGACTCGCGGCCTCCGCGGTCCAGGTCTTGATCGACGACCGGACGCTGGACCGGCGGGCCATCGAGATGCTGGCGGCGGTCCTGGTGCGACAGAACGGCGAGGCGATGCCGGCCGCCCCGAGGCGCGGCGGCGCTGACCGCATGAACGGCGGCCAGCGGCGCCGGCGCGCCAGACGTGCAGCAGGAGACGCGCAATGATGCCGATGAGCGGGACACAATGAAGGAGGAGCCGTCATGAGTTTCACGATTTTCGCGACGTGGGTCGGCGCGGGCGTGCTGGCGGGGTTGCTGGCCGGGCTGGTCATGAAGCAGGGAGGCTACGGACTCAAGGGAGACATCGCTCTGGCGCTCGTCGGGAGCATCGGGCTGAGCTGGCTCCTCCGGAGCCTCGACCTGTTCTCCAGCGCAGGGCTCGTCGCGGTCGCGGCCGTGGCCTTCATCGGGGCGGCCGCCGTGATCGCCGCTCAACGGAAGTTCCATCCGATCGAGCGGCCCGTCGACAAGCAGGACACCATCTGGCGATGGGGCCTGGGCGCCGCGCTCGTGGCCGTGGTGGCCTGGATGATCCTCGGTCCTGCGCCGCAGCCGGCCGCCACGGCCGCGGTGATCGAGGACAAGACGTACGCGGTGACGCCGGCCGCCATCAAGGTCCAGGCCGGGATCGTCACGGGAGACATCACCGAGATGAAGGTCGCCGAGCGCGTGGAGAAGGATTCCGACCGGATCGTCACTCCGGCCAAGCTCACGGCGCTGCTCCGGCTGAAGAACACCTCGACCGACCAGACCGTCCGGCTGACCGCGGGCAAGATCGTCTATATCGATGCCGAGGGACAGGCGATCAAGCTCGAGGACGCTCGGAGCGAGCCGGTCATCAAGTTCGTCGCGTACGGCAGCGAACGACTCGATCCGGGGCAGGAAGTGACCCAGTCCGTGGACGTGGAATTCCCCGCGGAGGCCCTGCAGGCCGAGCGGTTGAAGGAGATCCGCCTAGAGTTCGCGTACATCCCGTCCCCGTACCGCGAGGCGACCGTCAACTTCGCCGTCTCCATCGGCGCCGGCCAGTGAGTCCTGGGAGTGGCCCCACCGGGGGTCACTCCCGTCGTCCCGCTGCGCTCACCACCCTCCGGCATGGGGGGGCGGCGTCCTTCCCGATCCGATCGACACGAAGGGGAAGCTTCGATGCGCGATCCTCTGACGCGGTGCACGAGCGATGCGATGCAGGGCGTCCGCGACCTGGTCGCGAAGGTGGCCGCCACGAACGTCACCGTTCTGCTGTGCGGGGAGAGCGGTGTCGGCAAGGAGATCGTCGCCCGGGCGATTCACGACTCCTCGCCGCGGGCCCGCAAGGCCCTGTTGAAGGTCAACTGTGCGGCCTTGCCCGACGAGCTGCTCGAGTCCGAGCTGTTCGGGCATCAGAAGGGCGCCTTCACCGGTGCCTACCGCGAGAAGCCCGGCAAGTTCGAGCTGGCGCACGACGGGACCCTCCTGCTCGACGAGATCGGCGAGATCCCGCTGCCGCTGCAGGCCAAGCTGCTCCACGTCCTGCAGGACGGCGAATTTTCCCGTGTCGGCGGCGACGGCCTCGTCCGGACGGACGTGCGGGTCATCGCCGCCACCAACCGCGACCTGGAGGCCGCCGTGCGCGCCGGAGAGTTCCGCGAGGACCTGTACTATCGCCTCGACGTCATCACGATCCGCATCCCGCCGCTCCGCGAGCGGCGAGAGGAGATCCCGGCCTTGCTCGCGTACTTCATGGAGCGATCGCAGAAGGAGTACGGCCGCTCGGTGGACGTCGCCCCGGCGACCCTGCGCGCCTTCATGGACTATGCCTGGCCCGGAAACGTCCGCGAGCTCGAGAACGTGTCGAGACGGATGGTCGTGCTGGGCAGCGCCCCGCAGATCCCTCCGGAGATCACGGCGAGCCTGGCCAGCCCTCCCGCGGGCTCGGGGCCGACGGGCGCCGCGACGGCCGCCGTCTGCGGCGGGCCCGTGGGTCTCAAGCGCATCGCGCGGCAGGCGGCGCGTGACGCCGAACGCGCCGTCATCAAGGACACGCTCGACCGCGTCCACTGGAACCGAGCGAAGGCCGCCCGCCTCCTGCACATCAGCTACAAGGCGATGCTCTACAAGATCGTGGACTACGGCCTGGCGGGACCGCCGCCCGACACCACGATCCGGAGTGCTGGCGTCAGGCGCGCGCGACGAGGAGCCTGACCGGTCCTCACGCGCGCCCGCGAGGCCAGATGGTGCGCTGGAGGACGATCGCGAGCGCCGCCCCGAGGAGCGCGGCGACCGGCGCCGCGGCCGAGGAGGGGCCGAGGACGGCCAGGGCCAGCATGCTGACCGCACCACCACCGGCGACGCCGAGGATGACGTCCCAGATCCGCCCCGGGCCGCCGTCCCGCATCACGAAGCTCATCAACCAGGCGGTCAGGAGACTGACGACGACCCACGTCGCGAAGATCTCGGGATCCATGGTGCCTTTCCGCGACGAAGTCCGGCGTCTCCGCGCGCTGTCCTGTCCGGAAAATCGTTCTCGATTCCCTGCAGGGGTTGTTCACCGCGGGGTCAGGAATCACCGCGTGCCCGTCAGCCGGACTGCAACGCCTCACCGGCCCGCCGCCGTGCGACCGAAGCGGCGTCACTCACACCGTACGAGTGTAGTCGGCGTCCATCACCGCCACCATCGGACCAAGGTCCAGCGGGACGGGCCCGATCGCCGCGGTGACGGGTTCACCGGCCGGTCCCCACGATGGAGGCGTCCCAGGCGCCGAAGCACCGAACGTGGAAGTGGAACGCTCTGCCCCCGCGTTCGACGGCACTGGCGGTCATCGCGAACTGCTGCTGCGTGATGGTTTCCTCGCAGGCGTCGCAGCGCTGCCCCGCGCCGGGACTGCCCCAGGCCCGCGGCATCCGGCGCTGCGGCAGCGCGCCGTCGGCAAGCTTGGCGCGGATCAAGAAACGAACGGCCTTCTCCTGCATTCGCCCTCCCTGGTAGTGCAACGCCACCGCCACGGTCACGTCGATCCGGACGCCGACGGCGCTCCGGAAAGGCCACGGTGCAGGCGAGCGGGCCTACAGGAGCAGCAGCTTGGCGCACGCGTCCGCGACCTTGCCTTCCGGCTCCTGCTCGCCAGGCATCGTCGCCCAGCCCTGGGTCTTCACGTATTCGCCCTGCTGCCAGGCGCTCAGGTCCTTCAAGGCGCTCAGCTTCTCGCCCTGCTTGGGATCTTGCTTGAACCGCACGACACAGATCGGGGCCAGGCGCTTGACGACAGCGTCCTCGCCGGCGCTCGCGGCCATCGTCCGAGCGGTGCCCTCCGTCACCCATCCTCCCCAGGTGAAGCCGATGATCATGGTGAGGACGACCGCCCCCAGCCAGGACCAGGCGACCGTGGTCTTCGTCGGCCGGGCCTGGTCCCACCGTTGCCGGACAGTGGTCTTCTGCAAGCTCTGGTCCATGGTTCTCCTCCCCGTTGGACGGCGCGCTGAGAGACTCTAGGCGCGCGTCCCCGGCGGCGCCATTGGACCTTGGTCCATCGGGACAAGGGCGCCGGGGGCAGGGCGGGCCGGACGCACACGCTCGCCAGCGAGAGCCGTCGGCTCGACGGCACGACCGCCGAGGCTCCCTCCGACGTTCTACATGTGCTTGCGCAGCTCCAGGCGGCCGATCTGGCGGCGGTGCACCTCGTCGGGGCCGTCGGCGAAGCGCAGGGTGCGCGAGTGGGCCCACATCGAGGCCAGCGGGAAGGCCTGGCTGACGCCGCCGCCTCCGTGCACCTGCATCGCCCAGTCCACGACCTGCAGCGTCATGTTCGGCACGGCGACCTTGATCTCGGCGATGGCCTGCTTGGCGGCCTTGTTGCCGACGGTGTCCATCATCCACGCCGCGTGCAGGACGAGCAGGCGCGCCTGGTCGATGACGATCCGCGCCTGGGCGATGCGCTCGAGCGTGATGTCGTTGTCGCTCAGACGCTTGCCGAAGGCGACGCGCTCGTTGGCGCGCTTGCACATGAGCTCCAGCGCGCGCTCGGCGACGCCGATCTGCCGCATGCAGTGGTGGATCCGGCCGGGGCCCAGGCGGCCCTGGGCGATCTCGAAGCCCCGTCCCTCGCCCAGCAGCATGTTGGCGGCCGGCACGCGGACGTTCTCGAAGAGCACCTCGCCGTGGCCGTGCGGGGCGTCGTCGTAGCCGAAGACGGTCAGCATGCGCAGGACCTTGATGCCCGGGGTGTCGCGCGGCACCAGGATCATCGACTGCTGCTTGTAGCGGTCGGGGTTCTTCGGGTCGGTCTTGCCCATGAAGATGAGCACCTGGCAGCGCGGGTCCCCGATGCCCGACGTCCACCATTTGTGGCCGTTGATCACGTACGAGTCGCCGTCGCGCACGATGGACGACTCGATGTTGGTGGCGTCGGAGGACGCCACCCGGGGCTCGGTCATGGCGAAGGCCGAGCGGATCGTGCCCTCGAGCAGGGGCTCGAGCCACCGCTTCTTCTGCTCGGGCGTGCCGTAGCGCTCGATCGTCTCCATGTTGCCGGTGTCGGGTGCCGAGCAGTTGAAGACCTCCGGCGCGATGGGGGAGCGGCCCATGATCTCGCAGAGCGGGGCGTACTCGAGGTTCGTCAGGCCGGCCCCCCGCTCGCTCTGGGGCAGGAAGAGGTTCCAGAGCCCGCGCTCGCGGGCCCGGGCCTTGAGCTCCTCCATGATCGGCGGGATCTGCCAGCGCGTGGGCCCCTGGTTCAGCTGGTCGTGGAACGTCTGCTCGTTCGGGTAGACGTGCTTCTGCATGAAGTCCTGCAGCTGCTCCATGTACATCTTCGTGCGCGCGGAGTACTCGAATTCCATCGGCGTCTCCTGGTCGCCGGCGCTAGACCGGCGAGGGGGTACGGGGGCGGGGCCGGGCGAGCCTCATGCGCCCGCATTCTACTCCGTCGTGGCGGCCGGGGCGCCTCGCGGCACGCGCTCGGCTGGCTGATGCTCGGGGTCCTCACCGCCTGGCGCCCAGTCGCTGGGCTTCGCTTTCGCTCCGGGTTTGGGAGACAATGTGCGGCGATCATGGCCCGCCGCGTGGCTTGTCTTCCCTCCGCTCCGCTGGCCGTGGCCGTCGCCCTCCTCGTCGCCGGTTGCGGCGGCGACGGCGCGGCGACCGCGTCGACGAAGCGGGCGCCGGCCGGCCGCGACGCGGCCGGCACGGGGCCATCGAGCGCGGCGCCGCGCGAGGTCCGGGTCGTGCCGGCGGCCGCGGAGCGTCTCACCCGGAGCATCGTGGCCACGGGCACGCTCGCCGCCGAGGACCAGGTGACGCTTGGCTTCCAGGTCCCCGGCCGCGTCAGCGAGCTCCTCGTCGACCTCGGCAGCCGCGTCAGCCGCGGTCAGCCCGTGGCGCGCCTGGATCCCACCGACTTCAAGCTCCGCGTCGAGCAGGCCGAGGCGGCGCTCCGCCAGGCCCGCGTGCGCGTCGGCCTCACGCCTCAGGGCCCCGACGACCGCGTGAATCCCGAGGACACCGCGCTCGTCAAGCAGGCCCGCGCGGTGCTCGACGAGGCGCGGCTGACCCGGGACCGCATGGAGAAGCTGTGGGAGCAGCAGTTCATCGCCCGCGCCCAGCTCGACACGGCGATCGCCGCCCGGGAGGTCGCCGAGGCGCGGTACCAGGACGCCATCGAGGAGATCCGCAACCGCCAGGCCATCCTCGCGCAGCGGCGATCGGAGCTGGAGCTGGCGCGGCAGCAGCTCTCCGACACCGTGCTCACGTCCCCGATCGGCGGCGCCGTGAGGGAACGGCGGGCGTCGGTGGGCCAGTACCTGGCGGCCGGAGCGCCGGTGGCGACGGTGGTGCGCATGGATCCCCTGCGGCTGCGCGTGGCCGTGCCCGAGCGGGAGGCGGCGGGGGTGAAGCCGGGCCTGCGGGTCCGGGTGGCCCTCGAGGGGGACCCGGCCACGTACGGCGGCACGGTCGTGCGCCTCAGCCCGGCCATCGAGGAGCAGAGCCGCACGCTGCTCGTCGAGGCCGAGGTGCCCAACCCTTCGGGCGCGCTCCGGCCCGGCGCCTTCGCGAAGGTGGACATCGTCAGCGACGCCGCACAGCCGGCCGTGGTCGTGCCGGCAGCCGCCATCGTGACGTTCGCCGGCATCGACAGGGTGCTCACCGTGCGCGATGGCCGGGCCGTCGAGCGGCGGGTCGAGCTGGGCCGGCGTTTCGGCGACCGCGTCGAGGTGGTGGCCGGGCTCCAGGCCGGCGAGCCCGTCATCCTGCAGCCCGGCAACCTGGTCGGCGGCGCCCCCGTCACCGTGAGCCACGCCCGATGAGCGCCTCGGGCCGTGGTGCGGTCCCGGCCGTGCTCGAGCGCGGGCTCCGCCCGCGCAATCCGTCCTGGGGGAAGGCAGGGCGAGGGCGGGCCGTGAGGCCCGCTCCGCCCGCCGGGCGGGGGGCGTAGCCCCCCGCCGAGCCTATGCAGAAGCTCGCCGAAGTCTGCATCCGCCGTCCGGTCTTCGCCACGATGATCGTCCTCTCGCTGGTCGTCGTCGGCGCGGCCGCCTATCCGCAGCTGCGTGTCGACCGCTTCCCCTCGGTGGAGCTGCCCACGGTGACCGTCCGCACGGAGCTGCCCGGGGCCTCCGCGGAGGAGATCGAGGTCCAGATCGGCCAGCGCATCGAGGAGGCCGTCAACACCGTCGAGGGCATCGAGGAGCTGCGGTCGATCGCCGGCCAGGGCGCCATCGTCGTCATCGCCACGTTCAACCTCAAGCGCAACATCGACGTGGCCGCCCAGGACATCCGCGACCGCGTGGCCGCGATCATCAAGAACCTGCCCCCCGGCACCAACCCGCCGGTCATCTCCAAGTTCGACAACGACTCCGCCCCGGTGGTGACGCTCGCGCTGTCCGGCGACCGCTCGGTCCGCGAGCTCACCGAGATGGCCGACAAGACGGTGAAGGTTCTGATCGAGCGCTCGCCGGGCGTCGGCGAGGTGCGCATCGTCGGCGGCCTCGAGCGCGCCATCAACATCTGGATCGACGCCGACCGCCTGGCCGCCTTCCAGCTGCCCATCACCGCGGTGCGCGACGCCCTGGTCCGCCAGAACGCCGACCTGCCGGGCGGCAACGTCACCGCCGGCGCCCGGGAGCAGACCCTGCGCACGATGGGGCGCATCACCGATGCCCGGGGCTTCGACGACCTGGTCGTCGCCACCCGCGAGGGCGCCCCCATCCGCATCCGCGACATCGGCCGCGCCGAGGACGGCACCAAGGAGCAGCGCTCGGCCTCCCGCCTCAACGGCGTGCCGGCGGTCAGCCTGGAGGTGCGCCGGCAGTCCGGCGCCAACACGGTGGCCGTCATCGAGGGCGTCAAGGCCCGGCTGCCGCGCCTGGCGGCCCAGTTGCCGCCCGACGTGAAGATCCACGTCATCGCCGACCAGTCGCGCTTCATCTACGCCGCCCTGCACGAGATCAACGTCCACCTGGTGCTGGGCTCCATCCTGGCCTGCCTGGTGGTGCTGGCGTTCATGCGCTCGTGGCGGTCCACCGTCATCGCCGGCGTCGCCATCCCGGCCTCGATCATCGCCACCTTCGGCATGATGCGGGCCCTGGACTTCACGCTGAACAGCGTGACCATGCTGGCGCTGGTGCTGATGGTGGGGATCGTCATCGACGACGCCATCGTGGTCCTGGAGAACATCTTCCGGTTCATCGAGGAGAAGACGATGACGCCGTTCGAGGCCGCCCGCGCGGCCACGGCGGACATCGGCCTGGCCGTCATGGCCACCACGCTGAGCCTGGTCGTCATCTTCGTGCCGGTCTCGTTCATGTCCTCGATCGCCGGCCGCTTCCTCTACCAGTTCGGCATCACCGCCGCGGTGGCGGTCCTGGTGAGCCTGCTCGTCTCCTTCACGCTCACGCCGATGATGAGCGCCCGCTTCTTCCGCGGCCTGGACGCCGGCCACCAGGGCATCGAGACCGCGCGCTCGCGGCGGGGCTTCTACGCCGCCCTCGACCGCGGCTACACGCTGCTGCTGGGGCTGGCCATGCGTCACCGGCTGGCCGTGGTGGTCCTGGCGCTGGCCGTCGTGGCCGGCGCCTACCCGCTCTACACGGTGCTGCGCCAGGAGTACATCCCGTCCAACGTCGACGAGGCGGAGTTCGAGGTGCGGGTGGCCGCGCCGCAGGGCGTGAGCCTGGCGGCCATGGACGAGATCATGCGGGCGGTGGAGACGGAGCTGCGCAGCCTGCCCGCCGTGCGCCTGGTCCTGGCCAACGCCGGCGGCTCCTTCCTGGGCGCCGTGAGCGACGGCCGCGCCTACGTCCGGCTGGCGCCCCACGAGGAGCGCACGTTCTCGCTCGAGCGGCTGTGGCGGGGCGTGCTCGCCGGCGATCCGGGGGCGGCGTTCCGCGGCAACTACACGCAGCGCGACGTCATGCAGGAGGTGCGGCGGCGGCTGCGGAAGTTCCGCGACGTGCGCGCGAGCGTCGTCAACCTGCCGTCCTTCCGCTTCCCGGGCTCGTTCATCGACATCGACTTCGTCCTCCGGGGGCCGGACCTGGAGCAGCTGGCCGCGTACGCCGAGCGCCTGCGCCAGCGGGCGCCGGAGCTCGGCCTCATGGACGCCGACACCACGCTGAAGCTCGACAAGCCGGAGCTGCGCGTGGAGATCGACCGGGCGCGCGCCGCCGACCTGGGCGTGGACACCGCCGACGTGGCCACGGCGCTCCGGCTCATGGTGGGCGGCGACGAGGAGGTCTCGACGTTCCTGGATCCCGTGGTCAACGACGACTACGACGTGCAGCTCCGCCTGGCCGCCGACGACCGCAACGACCCGGCCACGATCTCGCGTCTGTGGGTGGCGCGGCAGGGCGGCGGGCTGGTGCGCCTGGACAACCTGGTGGCCATCAAGCAGGCGCGCAGCGCCTCGCGCATCGACCGCTCCGACCGGCAGCGCGAGGCCCGGCTGCGCGCCAACGTCATGCCGAGCTTCGGCCTCGTGGACCGCATGGCCGCGCTCCGCGAGGAGGTCGCCCGCATGAACCTGCCCGTCGGCTACTCCACGGACATCGCGGGCAAGGGCCGCGAGGTGGAGCGCACGTTCGTGGAGTTCCTGCTGGCCTTCGCGCTGTCGGTGGTGTTCATGTACATGATCCTGGCCTCGCAGTTCGAAAGCTGGATCCACCCGGTCACCATCCTGCTCGCGCTGCCGCTCTGCGTGCCGTTCGCCCTCTTCTCGCTGTGGGCCTCCGGCAACACGCTGAATCTCTACTCGGCGCTGGGCATCCTGGTGCTGTTCGGGGTCGTGAAGAAGAACTCGATCCTGCAGATCGACCACATCAACAACCTGCGCGCCCATGGCATGGCGCGCCTGCCGGCCATCATGCAGGGCAACCGCGACCGGCTCCGGCCGATCCTCATGACCACGCTCACCTTCGTGGCCGGCATGATCCCCCTGGCGGTCGGCACGGGACCCGGGGCCGAGGAGCGCCGGGCCATCGCCGTGGTCGTCATCGGCGGGCAGACCCTCTCGCTGCTGCTGACGCTGCTGGTGACGCCGGTCGCCTACTCGCTGTTCGAGGATCTGGCCTCCGCGCTGCGCTGGCCGAGCCCGAGCCTGGTGGGAGGGCGTCGCCGGGCGCGCGGCGAGCGCGGGGTACGGCGGCGGCTGCGCCTGCTGGAGCGCGTGGTGCTGTTCCGCAACGGCAAGGGGCGGGACGGTGGCCCCGTGAGGCCCGGGGACGCGCCGGCGGAAACGCCGGAGCCCGCGGGGCGTCGGCCGCCCCGGACGTGATCCGCCGGCCGCGTCAGGCCGGCGGTCCGGTCACCAGCGGTAGCCTTCCTCGCTGCGCCGGCCCTTGTCGCCCGCGCGGCGCTCGTTGGTGGGCCGGCCGCTCTTCTTGCCGCCCGGACGGCGATCGCCCTCGCCCGATCGGCGGTCCCGGCCCGGTCCCTGGCCACCGCGGCGGCCGCCCGGGCCCCGGCCTCCGGAGGGATCGAAGGCCGGCGCTGGTCCGCGTGGCGCGAAGCCTCCGGGGCCGCGCGGTGCGAAGCCGCCCCCGCCCGGACCGCGCGGCGCGAACCCGCCGCCGGGCGGACGCGGGGCGAAGCCGCCCGGGGGCCCGCCCGGCCGGCGCACCGGCGCGGCCCCCCGGGGCGTGGCCTTGTCGACCCGGATCATGCGGCCGTCGAGCTGCGAGCCGTTGAGCCCGCTGATGGCGCGCTCGGCGTCCGCATCGCTGGCCATCTCGACGAAGCCGAAGCCCCGCGAGCGTCCGGTGGCGCGATCGGTCATGACGATCGCCGACGTCACGGCGCCGAAGCGGGCGAACGCCGCGTGGAGGCTCTCGTTCGACGTGCTGAACGAGAGGCCGCCGACGAACAGCTTCACGGGCATGACGGGGCTCCTTTCGTGGCGGCGCGACCCGGCACGCGGTCAGCGGTCACGGTCGGCCCAGGCGAGCAGGTCGGACAGCGGCCGCGCATTGAGCACCTGCGCGCGGCCGAGCCAGGCGCGGCGCGCGACGCCGAGGCCCAGCTCGAGGTTGTCGAGCTCGGAGAGGTGGTGCGTGTCGGTGCTCACGGCGATCGGCACGCCCAGCTCGGCGGCGCGCCGGGCGTGGACGTCGGCCAGATCCAGGCGCTCCGGCGACGCGTTGATCTCGACGGCCTTGCCGTGCCGGCGGGCGGCGTCGAAGACGGCCTCGAGATCCACGTCGTACGCCTCGCGCGATCCCAGGCGCCGGCCCGTCGGGTGGGCGAGGATGTCCACGTGCGGGTTCTCGAGCGCGCGCACGATGCGCGCCGTCATCTCCTCGCGCGTCTGCCTGAACCGCGCGTGCACGGCGGCCAGCACGATGTCGAGCCCGGCCAGCACGTCGTCCGGGAAATCCAGGCTGCCGTCGGCGAGGATGTCGCACTCGGCGCCGGTCAGGATGCGGATGCCGTAGCGCGGCTGCAGGGCGTGGATGCGGGCCACCTGCTCGCGCAGGCGCTCGACGGTGAGCCCGTTGGCGATGGTGGTGGAGCGCGAGTGGTCGGACACGATCACGTACTCGTAGCCGCGCCCCTGGGCGGCCTCGGCGAGGCGCTCGACCGGATGGTGGCCGTCCGACCACTCGGTGTGGGCGTGCAGGTCGCCGCGGATCGCCGTCGCCTCCACGAGCGGCGGGAGGCGGCCCTCGCGCGCGGCCTCGATCTCCCCGGCGTTCTCCCGCAGCTCCGGCGGGATCCAGGGCAGGCCCACCGCGGCGTAGACGTCCTCCTCGGTGGCGCCGGCCACGCGCGCGCCCGTGCGCGCGTCGAACACGCCGTACTCGCTGATGGTGAGGCCCCGGCGGCGGGCCATCTCGCGCAGGCGGACGTTGTGGTCCTTGGAGCCCGTGAAGTACTGCAGCGCGGCCCCGAACGCGGCCGGCTCCACCACGCGCAGGTCCACCTGCAGGCCGTCCTGGTGGCGGACGGAGGCCTTCGTGTCCCCGCGCGCGACGACCTCGACCACGGAGGGCAGGTGGGTCAGCGTGGCGATCACGCGCGCGGGCTCGGTGGAGGTCACGAGCAGGTCGATGTCCCTGACGGCCTCGCGCAGCCGCCGGAGCGAGCCGGCCGCCTCGATGCGCTGCACGCCGCCGTGGGCCCGCAGCGCCTCCATGAGGCGGGCGGCGATCTCGCGCGCCCGGTGGAGCGGCGTCCGGGCGCGTCCGGCGCGCCACAGCGCGATGCTCCGGAGCACGTTGTCGCGCGTCCTGGCGCGCACGCCGGGGACGGTCAGGATGCTGCCGTCGCGGCAGACCTGCTCCAGCCGCTCGACGCTGTCCACGCCCAGGCGCTCCCAGAGCAGGCGGGCCGTGCGGGGCCCGAGACCGCGGATCTCGAGGAGCGTGAGGAAGGCCGGGGGCAGGCCGGCCCGCAGCGCCTCGAGCTGGGCGAGGCGGCCGGTGGCGAGGTACTCCTCGATGCGTGCGGCCAGCTCGCGCCCGACGCCGGGCAACGCGGTCAGCTCCCCGCGCGCCGCCACCACGGCGACGTCCTCGGCCAGTCCCTCCAGGGTCTGGGCCGCGCGCTCGTAGGCGCGCACCCGGAAGCGGCTCTCGTCGTTCACCTCCAGGAGCGTGGCCATCTCGTAGAAGAGCCGCGCCAGATCGAAGTTTTTCACGGGCACATGATACACTCGGCCCGTCGTGATTGCCGCCTGGTGCTGGGAGCTGGTGGAACCCTACCTGCGGCGCAATCTCCTGAACCGGGGGATCGAGCGGCCCGCCCGCCGGCAGGTCCTCGAGGAGTTCGTTCGGGTCTGGCCGGAGTTCACGGCGACCATCGGCGTCCAGGAGCCGTTCGCCGGCACCATCCGGTTCAAGTGGCTGGCGCGGCTGCCGTCATCCGAGCTGGAGCCGTTCCTCGCCGACCCGGAGGGCTGGCTCGCCGCACGCTGGGGCGGGGGCAAGTACAAGATGAACCTGCACCACGGCCTGCACTTCGTGAACACGCGCAACTTCAAGCCCGAGGGCGCGCCCCGCTGGCAGGCGGCGCCGGCCCTCCCGGAGTGAGCCGGCGATGGCCAGCGACGAGGCGCGCCGGCTCCTGAAGATGTTCGGGGTGGCGGTGACCCGGCTCGAGGACGCCATCGACGCCCGGGCGCCGGTGGACGAGATCGCCCGCCTCGACGCCGAGCTGGCCACGTGCTGGCGCGACGTCGAGACGTTCGTCGAGCGCCTGCGCAGCCGCCGCATCGCGTGAGCGCGCTGGTCGACGCGTCGGGGGCGGCGCTGGCCCTGCCGCGACCGCCCCGCCGGATCGTCTCGCTCGTGCCCAGCACCACCGAGACGCTGTGCGCGCTGGGCCTCGCCGAGGCGCTGGCCGGCGTGACCGCGTACTGTCGCGAGCCGGCCGACGTGGTGCGGACCAAGAGCCGGATCGGCGGCGAGAAGGACCCGGATCTCGACCGCATCCGGGCCCTGGCGCCCGACCTCGTCATCGCCAACGTCGAGGAGAACCGGCGCGAGCACGTGGAGACGCTGCGGGGCTGGGGCATCCCGGTGTGGGTGACCTATCCGCGCACGGTCGCCGACGGCATCCGGATGATCCGCGAGCTCGGCGCCCTCACCGGCACCGGGGCGCGCGCCGAGGCGCTGGCCGGCGCGCTCGAGGCGCTGCACGACGAGGTCGCCGCGCGGTCGGCGCGGCGACCGCCGGTGCCGGTGTTCTACGCCATCTGGCGCGAGCCGTGGATGACCGTCGGCGCCGACACGTACGTCCACGACATGCTGCGCGTCTGCGGCGGCGCCAACGTGTTCGCCGACGCGCCCGCGCGGTACCCGACGGTGACGCTCGCCGCGGTGGCCGCGCGCCGGCCGGCCGTCATCCTCCTGCCCGACGAGCCCTTCCGCTTCCGGCGCGCGCACCTCGCCGACTTCACCCCGTACGCCGACGTGCCGGCCGTGCGGGACGGTCGCATCCACCTCGTGGACGGCAAGCCGTTCTCGTGGCACGGCCCCCGCATCGCCGGCGCCCTCCGTACGCTCCCGCGGTTGTTCGACATCGCGTAGGGACCCGCCGCGGGCTCGCGCCGCCCGTCGGCAGGGGGGCGAAGCGCCCTCCGAGTCAGGTTCCGCTGGACTTCTTGAGGTCGAGGATCGGCGTCACCGTGGAGATCTGATCGGCGATCTCCAGCCGGGTGATGCGGCCCATGTGGCCGATCATGTCCGCGATGCGGCGCCCGGCGGCGACGGCCTCGCGGATGTGGATCAGGGCGGCGGCGTCCTCGCGCACGCGCGACTCCAGCAGCTGCAGGCGCCCGATCACCACGGAGAGCGGGTTGTTGATCTCGTGGGCCGCCGCGTTCGCCAGCTGCGCCACGCGGGCCAGCGCCTCCGCCTGCCGGGCGGCCTCGGCGGCGCGCCGGGCCTCGGTGACGTCCATGAAGGAGCCCTCGTGGTAGAGCATCCGTCCCGCGGCGTCGCGGACGGCGCGCGCGCTGCCGCGCGCCCAGACGAGGTGGCCGTCGCGCCGGCGCAGCTGCACCTCGAAGTCGGTCACGACCCCCTCGCGCTCGAGCCGCTCGACGAGCCGGGCGCGGTCCTCGGGGTCGGCGTAGTGCGCGGGCGAGTCGGCGGCGAGCAACGTCTCGCGCTCGGCGTAGCCGAGCAGCTGCACCATGGCCGGATTCACGTCCAGAATGCGTCCGCCGGGGGTCGTGCGGTAGAGGGCGATGGGGACCCGGTCGAACAGGCTCCGGTACCGCTCCTCGGCCTCCTCGGCGGCGCGGCGGCGCTCCAGCGCCTCCTCGAAGAGCCGTGCGTTCTCCAGCGCCACCGCGGCCTGGTCGGCGAAGGCCTGCGCCAGCCCGAGGGCCACCTCGTCGAACACGCGGCCGGCACGGTCGCCCACGGCCAGCGCGCCGATGACGCGGTCCTGCGCGGCGAACGGTACCGCCAGGACGGCGCGGTAGTCGGAGCGCTCCACGTAGGCCCGCGAGGCGGGCGCGTAGGTGACCCGTGGATCGGCCAGGACGTCGGGGGTGGCCACGGGGGCCTTCATGCGCACGGCGAGCCCCTCGACGCCGGTGCCGCGCGGGAGCACCAGGGGCCACTCGAACGTGGCCTCCCCGGTGGAGGTCGCCATGACGACCAGGTCGCCGGCCTCGTCGATGCGGTACACCGCCGAGGACAGGCCTCCCAGCACCGTGCGCACGCTCTCCGCGATGCGCTCGGCGACGACCGCCACGTCGGGGGTCTGCAGGAGCAGCCGCCCCGCGCCGATCAGGGCCTCGGCGCCGCGCCGGCGCCGCTCGGCGTCGGCGTACAGCCGGGCGTTGCGCAGCGCCACGGCCGCCTGGGCCACGAAGTTGTCGAGCAGGTCGCGGTCGTCGGCGTCGAGCTGCAGCGGCGCGCGGGCCAGCATGGCCAGGACGGCCAGGAGCCGGTCGCCCAGCACGATGGGCACGCCGTGGTAGCTGCGCAGGCCGTGGGTGCGCCACCACGCCAGCCCGAAGACGCGGGGATCGGAGAAGACGTCGGCGATCTCGAGGCCGCGGCGGTTCGTGGCCACCCAGCCGGTGGCGCCCTCGTGGTAGGCGCTCACGCGCACGGGGAAGTCCGCGGACAGCGTGGGATCGGAGAAGGCGCGGGCCGTCAGGCGGCGCTCGGCCTCGTCGGCGATCCAGAACACCACGAACGGCACGCCCATCAGCTCGCCGGCGGCCCGGGCGATCGCCTGGAGCACCTCGTCCGGCTCCAGCGACGCCGACACGAGGCGGTTCAGCCGGGCGAGCGCCCGGAGCCGCGCCTCACGGCTGGCGTCCCGGGCCGGCACGGCGCGCTACTTCTTGTCCCTGACGGGAAGGATCCAGTCGAGCCACGGCGCGGCCGCGGCCAGGAACAGCCCCGGGATGGCCACGCCGGCCACGATACCCACGATGGCGAGGAAGGCGAGGGAGATCAGCGTGCTCATCAGGTGGAAGGCGACGTCCATGGCTCCTCCTGGCTGGACTTGCGGATGTCGAGGATAGGCGGCAGGTCGGGGGCGACCTCCTGCGCCTCCACGCGCGTGATGGTGCGCATGCGCAGGACGATGTCGCGCACGCGGCGCACGCCCTCCAGGGCCTGGTCGATGAAGCGCCGCTGCCGGCCGGAGTCGGGCAGCTCGTGGGCGAGCAGATCGAGGGCGCCCATGATCACGGCCAGCGGGTTGTTGATCTCGTGCGCGGCGGCCCCGGCCAGCATGGTGACCGCCCGCAGCTCGCCGGCCTCCCGGCGCGCGGCCTCGCCGGCCTCGCGCTCGGCCGCGTCGCGGCACACCACGATCTCGTAGCGGCGGCCGCCGTGGCTCACCACGCGGCGGCTGGCGTCGACGGACACGGCGCGCCCGTCCCGCGCGCGCAGGGGCAGGCCGAAGGCCCGGCTCGCCCCCTGCCGGCGCGCCTCGCCCTCGGCGGCCTCGTGCAGCGCGCGCAGCGCGGGGTCGACGGGCCAGAGCTCGCGCGCGTCGCGTCCGATGAGCTCGGCCCGCGCGTAGCCCGTCAGCTCGCACTCGCGCCGGTTCACGTCGACGATCCGGTTGGTCTCCGGGTCGACGATGCGGATGGCCTCGGAGGCCTCGTCGAGCACGGCGCGGAAGCGCTCGCGCTCGGCCCGGAGCCGGGCCTGCTCCACGACGTCGCTCATCAGGCGGGCGGTGAGGGCGATGCCGACGACGTAGGTGACCAGGAGCCAGAGCCACGAGCGCGCCAGCAGCGCCACGCCGTAGGGGCCGACGAGCAGGAACGAGGCGAAGGTGACGGCGTAGACGGCGGCGGTGAGGCTCGCGGTGTGGCGCAGCGACAGCCGGCCGTCCCGGCGCGCCCACACGTGGACGAGCGCCCCGAGAGCCGCGCAGACGACGATGGCCGCGGCCCCGGCCGGGGCGCCGGGGCCGCCCAGCCACGCGGCGCGGTACAGCGCCGGCGCCGCGGCGGCGAGCACGGCGGCCGGCCAGCCTTCCAGCAGGCCGATCAGCGTGATGGGCACCAGGCGCGCGTCGATGTACACGCCGCTGCCCAGCTCGATGCGCCACTTCATGAGCGCCAGCGCCAGCAGTCCGAACACGGCGCCGTTGACGAGCATGCGCCCCCAGCGGGCCTCGGCGCGCGCCGGGTCGAACCACTGATAGGTGTACGAGTAGAACATCACGCCCAGCACGACGACACCGGCCGACTCGAGGACGTGATGCAGGTCGATTGGCGCCTCGACCTATTCCACTTCGAGGATCATCTCGATCTCGACGGGGATGCCCATGGGCAGCTCGGCCATGCCGACGGCGGAGCGCGCGTGCTTGCCGGCGTCGCCGAACACCTCGACCATGAGGTCCGAGAAGCCGTTGATCACCTTGGGCTGGTCGCCGAAGCCCTCCGCCGAGTTCACCATGCCGAGGACCTTGACCACGCGCCGCACGCGGTCGAGGCTGCCGAGGCTGGCCCGCGCGGTGGCCAGCAGGTTGAGGCCGACCTCGCGCGCGACCTGGTAGCCCTGCTCGACGGAGAGCTCGCGCCCGAGCTTGCCGCGCGCCATCGGCTTGCCCTCGCTCCTGATGGGGCCGTGGCCGGAGAGGAAGAGCAGGGAGCCGACCTGCACGGCGCCGACGTAGTTGGCCATGGGCGTCGGCGGCGACGGCAGCGTGATGTTGCGCTCCTTGAGGCGGCCCTCGGCCCCCATCGGTGACGATTCCTCCTCGCGTGGAATGACAGAGCCCGGCCATCGTGGCACACTGCCCCGGTGTCCGTCAAACCTCCGGCCGTCCCCAGCCCCGCCGCGACCGTCGTCCTGCTGCGCGATCGGCCCGGCGGCGGCTGCGAGACGCTGCTGATCCGCCGGCACGAGAAGAGCCGCTTCGCCGCGGGCGACTTCGTCTTCCCCGGCGGCCGGATCGAGCCGGGCGACACGCCCGACGACCCCGCCCGCTGGTGCCTCGGGCTCGACGCCGCCTCCGCCGCGCGGCGGCTCGGGATCGAGGGCGACGGCGCGCTGGCCTTCTGGGTGGGCGCCATCCGCGAGGCGTTCGAGGAGGTCGGCGTGCTCCTGGCGTGCGATGCGGCCGGGCGCCCCGCGCGCCTGGCCGCGGCCGACCTGGCCGCGCGCCGTCGCGCCTGCCAGGAGGATTCGCGGGCGTTCTGGGCGCTGCTGCGGGACGAGCGCCTGGTGCTGCCGGTGGGGAGGCTGGTGTACTTCGCGCACTGGATCACGCCCGAGGAGCGGCCGCTGCGCTTCGACACGCGCTTCTTCGCCGCCGAGATGCCGCCTGGCCAGGACGCCGAGCCCGACGCCCACGAGATCACCGCCGTCCGCTGGCTCACCCCCGCCGAGGCGCTGGCCGCCCGGGCCCGGGGAGAGATCTCGCTGCGCACCCCCACGGCGACGAACCTGGGCCTGATCGACGGCGCCCCGTCGGTGGCCGCGGCGCTGGAGCGCCTGCAGCGGCTCGAGGTCGTGACCGTCCGCCCGCGGCTCGTCGGCGGCGCCGGGGCCGAGCGCCCGATCCTGGGCTGAGGCGGCGGCCGCCTCAGCGGCGGCCGACGAGCGGACCGAAGCGCGCCACGAGCTCCGCCTCGCCCATGTTGCCGGCCTTGGCCAGCGCCGTCACCATCTGCGGGTCGTCCAGGTCCTCGGGCTTGAGGCGGATCATGTAGGCGTAGAGCGTCTGGTACATCTCGGACTCGACGTCCACGTACCGGACGCGGATCTTGCCCGTCTTGGGATCGATCATGAGGCCGAAGGGGACGGGCACCAGGCGGCCGGCCTGGATCGTGACCATCGCGTTGCTGCCGCCCTCCAGCAGGAAGCGCGTGGCCCAGTAGCCGAGGCTGCGGCAGTACTGGATGTCGTGCGCGCCGGGCGGCGCGCAGCGCAGCTCGTAGCCCAGGTCCTTGTCCACGATCGTCACGTCGATGCCCCGGGCCTTGAGGCTGGCCTGCACGCGGCCCTTGATCATGCGGCCGAGCTCCAGCTCGGTCAGCCGCACGTTGCCGTACTGGTCGCGCTCCACGGGCCCCAGCGTCTCGGGGTCGAGCTTCTCGGCGAGGCCCTCGCTCAGGATGGCCACGCCGTGCTCGCGCCCGTGCACGCGCCGCTTGATGATCGCGCCCTCCAGCGTGTCGACCAGGCGGTCGAGCGAGACCCGCGGCTCCGGGAACTCCTCGGCGATGAGCGTGAGCGTGGCCGCCGCCGAGCCGCCGATGCCGAGGGCCAGGTGGCCGGCGTGCCGGCCCATCACGGTGACGAAGAACCAGCGCTCGGTGGTGGCCGCGTCCTGCATGAGGTTGCGGACCAGCTCCTTGCCCAGGTTCACCGCCGTCGTGAAGCCGAACGTCACGATGTCGCTCGGCAGCGGCAGGTCGTTGTCGATCGTCTTGGGCACGTGGGCCACCGTGAGCCCGGGCAGGGCCTTGGCCAGGCGCGAGGACGCGTAGGCCGTGTCGTCGCCGCCGATGGTGATCAGGTGGTCGACGCCGAGCCGCTCCAGCGTCTGGGCCACCCGGCTCACGCCGTCGGGCGTCCGGGTGGGGTTGGTGCGCGAGGTGCGCAGGATGGATCCGCCCTCGAAGTGGATGCGGGAGAGGTCGTCGATGCCGAGCTCGACCACGTGCTCGGTGTCGCCCTGGACCAGCCAGCGGAAGCCGTCGTAGCAGCCGAGCACGCGCAACCCGTGGTTGCGGGCCTCGATGGTGGCCGCGGCGATGACGGCGTTGATGCCGGGAGCGGGGCCGCCGCCGACCAGGATCGCGAGGGTCTTGCCGTTGCCGCTCACGCCTCCGTGTCCCCTCGTCCTATGCTACGGGATCGGTCAACGCACGCCGAGGAATCCGTTTGCTTGACATCGCCGGCGCCCGCGGTCGAAAGTAGCGCAGCCGGCATGTCTCGCGGCGAGGAGGCGGACTTGTCAGGACGACGCGCACGCTTCGCCCTGCTGTGGCTGCTCGGAATGCTGCTGATCGCCCCCGACGCGGCCCTCGCCCAGCGGGAGCACTTCCAGCTCAAGCTCGGGCCGACCTACGACCAGGGTGACTTCGGCACCAGCGAGACGACCCACACGTTCTTCTTTCCCGTCACCTTCCGGTACCTGGGCGACTGGTGGGACATCAGCATCACGAACTCGTTCATCTACCTGGACGCGCCCGAGCAGATCACGGTCGTCGACGGCGCGCCCGTGCGCACCGACCAGGGCGCGGGCGAACGGGAGACCAACACCGGCCTCGGCGACACCATCCTGAGAGCCCGGTTCTTCGTGGTCGACGATCCCGGCGAGGCCGGATGGTGGCCGGCGCTCACGCCCTTCCTGAAGCTCAAGATCCCGACCGCCGACGAGGACCGGAACCTCGGCACCGGCGAGACGGACTTCGGCTTCGGCGTCGAGTGGGACAAGACGTTCGGATCGCTGATCGTCTTCGGCGATGCGAGCTACACGTTCATGGGCGATCCGCCCGACCAGGACCTGCGCGACCGTCCGGCGGCCAGCATCGGTGCGGGCTACCGGCTCAGCGAGGTCCTCACCGTGAGCGCCCTGCTCGACTGGCGCCGCGCCCTGGTGAGCGGCAACGACGACCCCCTCGAGCTGCTCGGCATCGTCACCTATCGCATGTCGCCGACGCTCAGCGTGAGCCCCTACGCCTTCGCGGGCCTCACCGACGGCAGCCCGGATTTCGGCATCGGCTTCGAGGTGTCGTACCGGTTCGGCCGCTGGTGAAGCGCCTCCGCTCCCCTGGCGCGATTATTGCGCCGGGGGAGGGCGGAGACGTGGTGGACGAGACGGTCCGTTACGCCCTGACCATCAGCGTCGTCGCCAGCGCCGTTGGCGGCATCGTCCTGTGCGCGCTCATCTTGAAGTACGGTCTCGTCCCGCCGGAGGAGGACGAGCACCCGCCGCTCGCCCGCCGCCGCGTGTTCGTCATCCGCACCGGGCACGCCGTGGCGGCCGTCTGCTTCGCGGTCACGGCCGTCATGGCCGTGGTGGCGCTCTCGCGCCCGCCGGCCGCCACGGGCGGCGGCGCCACCGAGGAGCAGCTGAGGCGTCTCGAGCGGGACGTGCGCGCGCTGGACACGCGCCTGGCCAGCGTCGAGGACGTCCTCGAGCGCGTGGGTGGCGCCGTCGACGAGCTGGCCGCGCGCCTGGATCCGTCGGCGTCGCCGGGCCTGCCGCCGGCGCCGCCGCGCCGCCGCGCGCCCGCTCCCTGAGCCGTCGCTCGGTGGCTCGGGCCTTGCTCGCCGTTCGGCAGGAGGGCCCACGCCTGTGAACGACGTTGCGCACTTCGCGTTCATCGCCTGCATGGTCGCGGTCGTCCTCGGCGCCGCGACCGTCTGTCTCCTGATCCTGGCCTACGGATTCACGCCGTGGGACGGGCAGCCGGACGCCGAGCGCCGGCGCCGGCGCACCGTCCGGCGCGCGCGCGCCGTCGCCACGGGGGCGTTCGCCGCCGCCGGCGTCGCGGCGCTCGTGGCGCTCGGCGCGGCGTCGGTCGGCGAGGCCCCGGGCACGCGGCTGGGCGGCGGCGTCCCGGCGTTCGGCGTGGCGCTCGAGAGCGTCGTCGACGCCTCCGACCGTCTGCGCGGCGTGGTGGCCCGATGGACGGGCGCCTCGACGGCGCGCGACGCTACGGGCGAGCGCGCCCGGTCCGGGGGCGAGGGCCGCCGCGTCGATCTGCCGGCCCGCGAGCGGCGGGACACGCCGGCGCCCGGCGGGACGACCGAGACGGCTCCGATGACGGCGGCCACGGCCCCCGGCGAGTGGGCGGCCGTCCAGGGCGCGGCGGTCGGCGCGCCGCCGAGCGTGCCGGGACCCGGTGACGTGCCGTCGGACGTGGCCGAGCAACTCGAGCTCAGTGGCGCGGCCGTGGCACGCGCCCCCGCGACCGCGGCGCCGCAACCGCCACGCCCCGTGGAGCGCGAGGCGGTCCGGCCGGCCGAGAGCGGCCGGCTGGACCGCGAGGCCTCGGTGGTGACGCCGGCGCCGGCGACCCCGGCCGGCGCGGCGCGGCCGGGGACGTCACCGGCGCCGCAGACGCCGACGCCGACGACGACCGTGCGCGACGGTCGACCGTCGCCGGCGCCCGCGGAGCAGACCGGCACGGCGGCCGCGCGGCGCCGTGCCGAGCAGCGCGCCGAGGAGGAGCAGGAGAAGCGGGCTCGGGCGGAGCGCGACAAGGAGCGCGCCGAGCGCGAGGCAGCCGAGAGGCAGCGTGCCGAGCGCGAGCGCAGGGAGCGGGAGCGGGCCGAGCGGGAGCGGGCCGAGCGGGAGCGAGCGGAATGGGACCGCGCCGAGCAGGAGGCGGCGCGGCAGCGCGCCGAGCGCGAGCGGCTCGAGCGCGAGGCGGCCGAGCGCGAGCGCGCCGAGCGGGAGCGCGTCGAGCGGGACCGTGCGGAGCGCGAGCGCCTGGAGCGCGAGGCGGCCGAGCGCCAGCGCGTCGAGCGCGACCTGGCCGAGCGGCAGCGCATCGAACGCGAAAGCGTCGACCGGCAGCGCCTGGGTCGTCAGGACGAAGGGGTCGGCGGGCGGCCGCCCGTCCCGGCGGTCCAGGTCGGCCCGACGGTGGATCGGCCGCGGCGCCGCGAGCGGGATGCCAGCCGCCCGACGGAGCGGACGGACGGCCTGGAGCGGCATGAGCGGGTGGACGCGCCGGAGCGCGGCCGGTCGCATCGTATGGAGCGGCCGGACCGACCGGACAGGCTCGAGCGCCAGGAGCGGCCGGACGGCGTCGAGCGGCTGGATCGCGGCGAGCGTGTCGAGCGTCCCGAGGCGCCCGGGCGCCTGGAGCGCGGCGAGCGGCCGGAGCGCGTGGAGCGGCTCGAGCGACAGGAGAAGATCGACCGTCCCGAGCGCGTGGAGCGTCCGGAGCGCGTGGAGCGCCCGGAGCGCGTCGAGCGCCCCGAGAGACCCGAGCGCCTCGAGCGCCCGGAGCGTCCGGAGCGCGTGGAGCGGGTGGAGCGGCCGGAGCGCATCGAGCGCATCGAGCGGCCGGAGCGGCCGGAGAAGATCGAGCGGCCCGAGAAGCTCGAGCGGCCGGAGAAGCTCGAGCGCCTCGAGCGCGTGGAGCGCAGCGGGCGGCGCTGACGCTCAGACGCGCAGGACGATCTTCCCGAACTGGCGGCCCTCGGCCAGGCGCCGCTGCGCGGCCGCGCCCTCGGCCAGCGGGACGACCTCGTCGACGATGGCGCGCAGCCGGCCGGCGAACAACAGCGCCATCACCTCGTTGAACTCCCGCCGGTTGGCCATCGTCGAGCCGATGATGTGCAGCTGGTTCCAGAAGACGATGCGGAGGTCGGTCTCGCCGATGGGGCCCGTGGTGGCGCCGCAGGTCACCAGCCGGCCGCCCTTGCGCAGCGAGCGTAGCGAGTGCTTCCAGGTGGCCTGGCCGACGTTCTCGACGACGAGGTCGACGCCGCGCCGGCCCGTCAGCTCGAAGACGCGCCGGGCCCAGTCCTCCTTCGTGTAGTTGATGCCGACGTCGGCGCCGAGCGCGCGCGCCCGGGCGAGCTTGTCGTCGCTGGAGGACGTCACGATGACCCGGGCGCCGCCCAGCTTGGCGATCTGCACGGCCGTCGACGACACGCCGCCGCCCACGCCCAGGATCAGCACGTCCTGGCCGGCGCGCAGCTGCCCCTGGGTCACGACCATGCGCCAGGCCGTCATGTTGGTGAGGATGAACGAGGCGGCGTCCTCGTACGTGACGCCGGCCGGCAGCGCCAGGACGTTGTCGGCGCGGACCTTCACGTACTCGGCCAGGCCGCCCGGCACGTGCTCGCCGAGGATGCCGTAGCGGACGCACAGGCTGTCCTCGCCCTGGATGCAGAACTCGCAGCGCCCGCACGTCAGGTTGGGGTTCACGCACACGCGGTCGCCGACCTTCACGCCCTCGACGCCCGGGCCCAGCTCGGCGACGTCGCCCGCGATGTCGCACCCCGTCCAGAACGGCAGCGGCGTCTTGAGCGCCGGGATGCCCTCCCGGACGAACAGGTCGAGGTGGTTCAGCGCGCAGGCACGCACGCGGAGGACGACCTCGCCCGGCCCGGCCTCGGGATCGGGCACGTCGCGCAGCCTGAGCTTGTCCGGACCGCCGAACTCGTCGAACGCGAGCGCTTTCACGGGTACGCGATCTCCCTGCGCGCCGCCGGGCGCCACGGCGCCGCGGCGGCCGGCGCGGTCAGCCGTTGAACTGCTTCACGACGCGGGGCAGGCGCGGGTCGTCGAGGCTGCGCTGGGACTGCGGCTCGTAGAAGGCCGTACGGTCGAGCAGGTCGCCGTAGCGCGCCCGCACGCGCTCGGCGATGGTGTCCCAGGTGCCGGTGACGGCGTACGTGTCGACCATCTCGTCGGTGACGAGCCGGGCCATGCCCTGCCAGTCGCCCTCGACGGACTTGCGGTGCAGCTGCGGCGCCAGGTCCTGCCAGCCGTGCGCGGCGAGCACGGGCTCGTACGTCCGCGTGGAGGCGTAGAAGGCGATCTGCTGGCGGACGGCCTCGCGCGCCCGCGCGCGCTCCTCCTCGGTGTCGCCGAGGACGACGAAGCTGGCCGTCGCGTAGGTGAAGTCGCGCCGCGTGCGCCCCGAGGCGCGCAGGCCGTCCTCCACCGCGGGGTGGACGTACTCGCGCAGGTACGTGGGCGAGTTGAAGGGATGCACGTGCAGGCCGTCGCACACCTCGCCGGCCACCCGGCAGACGTAGCGGTTCACGCCGGCCACGTAGACGGGGATCCGGGGGTGCGCGATGGGGCCGGGGTCGAAGAACGGCGTCATGAGGTCGAAGCGGTAGAAGCGGCCCTTGAAGTTCAGCGCGGTGCCGTTCTGCCAGCAGTCCCAGATGGCGCGGATGGCCTGCACGGCCTCCCGCAGCTTCGGCCCCGGCGACTCGAACTTCACCGAGAAGCGGCGCTCGTTGTGACCCTTGACCTGCGTGCCGAGGCCCAGGATGAAGCGGCCGTCCGAGGCCTTCTGCAGGTCCCAGGCGATGTGCGCGGTGATCATGGGGCTGCGCGGGAAGGCGACGGCGATGGCCGTGCCGAGCTTCACGCGGCTCGTCACCGTGGCCGCGACGGCGAGCGGCAGGTAGGGATCGTGCTGGGTCTCGGACGACCACAGGCAGTCGAAGCCCAGCGCCTCGACCTTGCGCGCGTAGGCCGGGATCGACTTGAGATCGTGGGTCAGCATGCCGACGTCGAGCTTCACCGGGCCGTCTCCTCTCGCGCCGGTCGGGCGCCCGCGTATCTTACCGCGGCAGCGCGTCGATCACGGCGCGCGCCTCGCGCACGAGGGCCTGCACGACCTCGGTGGCGCCGGGCAGGTCGCGCACGAGGCCGACGCTCTGGCCGGCCCACATCGTGTAGTACTCGCCGGTCTGCTGCTTGACGGAGGCGTTGTAGACGTCCTGGGCGGCGGCGCGCTGCAGGAGCGGTGGCAGCACCGGGGCCCGGGCGGCCTCGTACTCGCGGCTGAAGGTGTTCGCCAGCCCGCGGGCCCAGAGCCCCGTGTAGGCCCGCGTGACCGTCGTCGTGTCGGCCTCGCGCTCGAGCAGGCTCTTCTTGTAGAACTCCGGCGCCGACGACTCCCGGGTGGCCACGAAGCGCGTGCCGAGCAGCACGCCGGCGGCGCCGAGGGCCAGCGCCGCGGCGAGCCCCCGGCCGTCGGCGATACCGCCCGCGGCCACGACGGGGACGCGCACGGCGTCGACGACCTGGGGGACCAGGGCCATGGTGCCCACCGAGATCGGCTCCGCCGTCGCCGTCTCCGTCCACACCGAGCGGTGGCCGCCCGCCTCGCCGCCCTGGGCGACCACGACGTCGACGCCCTCGGCGGCCACCGTGCGCGCGTCGTCGACCGTGGCCACCATGGCCATCACCCTGATGCCGCGGGCGTGGCAGGCGCGGACGGTGTCGGCGCCGGGATCGCCGAGGCCGACCGAGAACACGGGCACGCGCTCGTCCAGGATCACCTCGAGCCCGGCGCCGACCAGGTCCGGCAGCGGCGCCGGGCGTGCGGCGGTCGGCGCCACCCCGAGGCGCTCGCGGAAGCGGTTGAGCACGGCGTGGGCGCCGCGGACGTCGGCCTCGGGGATCGTGGCCGGGTCGACCGGCGGCCGCAGGGCGGGGTGCAGCCACAGGTTCACGCCGAAGGGCCGGTCGGTGAGCTCGCGGACGCGGCGGATCATCGTGCGCAGGTCGTCGGGCGGGACGTTGAGGCCGGCCAGGATGCCGAGCGCGCCGGCGCGCGACACCTCGGCGACGAGGTCCGGGCCGGCGACGCCGCCCATGCCCGACTGCACGATCGGGTGCTCGAGGCCGAGCAGCTCGCAGAGCCTGGTGTGGAGTCTCATGGCGATGCCTCCTCCAGCGCGCGCAGCGCCTGCTCGCGCAGGCGGCCGCGCTGCACCTTGTCGCCGTGCGGGCTCGGCGTGCGCGGCACGTCGGCCACGACGCGCACGATGCGCGGGATCTTGTACGAGGCGATCCGGCCGCGGCACCACGCGATCAGCGCCTCCTCGGTGAGCGCGGCGCCCGCGCGCGGGATGACGAAGGCGGCGGCCGCCTCGTTCGTCCGCGCGTCCGGCACGCCGACCACGAAGGCCTGGGCCACCGCGGGGTGCGACATCAGGAAGGCCTCGATCTCGCCGGGCGCGACCATGTGGTGGCTGATGCGGAGCACCTCGCGGAGCCGGCCCCTGAAGATGGTGTGCCCTTCCTCGGTGCGGACCCCGAGGTCGCCGGACCGGAACCAGCCGTCGTCGGTGAAGGCCGCGCGGGTCTCCGCGGGCTTGTCGTGGTAGCCGCGCGTCACGAGCGGGCCGCGGAACTGCAGCTCGCCCTCCTCGCCCGGACGGCAGGCCGCGCCGGTCTCCGGGTGCGCCACGCGCACCTCGAGGCCCGGCGCGGGCCAGATGCCGGGCAGGGCGCGCAGCGCGGCCGGCTCGCCGAGGTCGTGGACCAGGGCCATGGCGTTGACCTCGGTCATGCCGTAGGGCTGGAACGCCAGCGGGACGAGCCGCGCCACCAGGTCCTCGAAGAGCCCGTGGCGGCCGCCGCCCGTGGCCGCGAAGCCCCCGGTGCGGAGCGACGAGCGGTCGTGACGGTCGAGGCCGGGGTGATCGAGCACGGCCTGGATCATCTGGTCCACGGCGTTCCAGACCGTGCAGCACTCGCGCTCGATCAGGTGCAGGGCGCGGAGGGGATCGAAGACGTCCACCAGCACGAGGCAGGCGCCGTGCGACCACGCGGTGAGGGGGATGTTGACGCCGCCCCAGGTGCCCGCCGCCGGCAGCGCGTGCAGCACGCGATCGTCCGGCGTCAGCGCGAACCGCTCGCCGCAGTGCCAGCCGTGCGGCACGCAGTTGCGATGGGAGATCATCGCGCCCTTCGGGAACGCCGTCGTCCCCGACGTGTAGAGCAGCGTGAACACGTCGTCGGGCTGCGGGGCCGCCGCGGGCCGGTCGGCGCCCGCCACCGCGCGCGGGGCGTCGCCGCCGCGCGCGCCGACGGCGCCGGCGTCGTGGCCGCCGGCCACGACGTCGGCCAGGCGGTGACAGCCGGCGTACGGGTCGTCGGCGTCGACGATGACGTGGCGCAGTGACGGCAGGCTCGCGCTCTCGATCTCGCCGGGCACGGCGTGAGGCAGCTCGGGCAGCACCTGGTGCAGGACCTCGAAGTAGTCGACGGCGCCCAGGTGGTCGGTGAGGAGCAGCGCGGTCGCTCCAGACTGCCCGAGGATGTAACCGAGCTCGTGCGCCCGGTAGCGGGGGTTGAGGGCGACGACGACGGCGCCCAGGCGCGCGCAGGCGTGCTGGGCCACGTACCACGCCGGCCGGTTGGGCAGCCAGATGGCCACCCGGTCGCCGGGGCGGATGCCGAGCGCGGCGAGCCCCCGGGCGAGGACGACCGCGCGGTCGCGCAGCTCGGCGAAGGTGACCCGCTCGTCGCCGAACACGATGGCCTCACCCGCCGGCCAGCGCGCCGCCACGGCGTCGATCATGGCGCCGAGCGTGGCGTCGGCGAACGGGTTCGAGGGCACGGCTACTCGAGGCGGTAGAGGCGCGCCGCGTTCCGGTGCGCGACGCGCTCCGCGACGTCGGGCGGCAGCTCGCCGAGCACGCGGCGCGTCCACCGCATCAGCCGATCGAGCATGGCAGGCTCGAACAGCCGCGGCGCCCAGGCGTCGATGCCGATCATGAAGCGGTCGGGCAGCGCCTCGATGACGGCCTTCCACTCGCGGTCGAGCGGCCCCGTCTCCGTGGCCAGCGCGGGCTTGCGCTGGAAGTGCATGCCGGAGAGGTCGACCATCAGGTTGGCGTTGCGCTCCAGCAGGCCCCGGACGCGGGCGGGCGGCCCCTCGCCCCCGTGGGCCAGCACGACGGTCGCCTGCCGGTGCGCCGCCAGGGCGCGCTCCAGCGCGGCCGCCGCCTGGTCGGTGAGCTCGTAGTGGACGACGATGGGCACCTTGTGCCTGGCCACCGCGTCGAGCACGCGGCCGAAGGCCGCATCCGAGGGATCGCGCTCGATGGTGCGGCGCCCGACCTGGCGCAGGTGAACCTCGCCGGCCACGCGGCCGCGGCCGCCGGCCAGGGCCGTGTCCAGCGCCTTCGCCGCCGCCTCGCTGGTCGGGTCGGGGACCGGTGTGCCGGCCACGACCAGGCCGGGATGCTTCTTCGCCGCCGCCGCGAGCCACACCGCGTCGTCCTTCTGCACGCCGCCGACGCCGAGCAGCACGACCGCGCGGATGCCGTGCCGCTTCGCGGCCTCGGCGTAGGCGTCGATGGCCCTGGCGCTCGACACGTGGCCGTGGGCGTCGACGATGGGCCCCGCGTAGTCGGCGGCCGCGGCCGGCGTCGCGGCCAGCAGCCACAGCGCGATCAGCAGCCGGCCGGCCGTCATCGCCGGCCCCTCCCGTCGGCCGGATTCACGTCATCGCTGCCTGACATGGGATCGCGTCTCCTCGAGCCGCGCGGGCGGAGTCTCCGAAGCCCGGCCTAGCGGGACGACTTGCCGGCGGTCTTGAAGTGCTGCGCGAGCGCTTCCATCACGCGGGCGAGCGCCTCCTTCTCGGTGAGCCCCTTCGCCGCGACCCTGTACTCGACGGCCTCGGCGACCCACTCGCCCGCCTCGTTCCGGTAGACCTCGACCTCGAACTGCACGGGCCGAGCTTACCGCAGAACCGGCGTTGACGTCGCCGCGCCGCCGCCGCTAGCATCCGCGCATGGCGACCCCCTGGCGCATCCGCGGCGATTACCTGGAGAACTGCAACTGCACCGTCCTGTGCCCCTGCCTGCTGGGGCCGCGCAATGCCCGGGGCGGGGCGGCGGCCCGGCCGACCGAGGGCTACTGCGACGTCCCCGTCGTGTTCCGCGTCGAGGCGGGGCGCCACGGCGACGTGGCGCTCGACGGCACCCACGCCGCGCTGGTGGTGCACACGTCCGGCCCCATGGGGGACGGCGGCTGGACGGCGGGGCTGTACCTGGACCAGGCGGCCTCTGCGCCGCAGCGCGCGGCCCTGGAGGCGATCTTCGGCGGGACGGCCGGCGGCCCCATGGCCGTTGTGTCGGCGCTGGTCGCGACGTGGCTGCCGCCGCGCGTGGCCGCCATCTCGTTCGGCAAGGCAGGCCGCCGGCGGTGGGCGTCGATCCCCGGCGTCCTCGACGTGGAGGTGGAGGGCATCGAGGGGCGGGACGGCACGGAGTCGTGGATCGACAACGTCCGGCACTTCGTCTCGCCACGCCTCGCCGCCGCGCGCGCCACCCGCTCGTCGTTCAGGGACCACGGCCTCGCCATGGACCACACGGGCCGCAACGCCCACTACGCGGCGTTCGAATGGGCGGTCGGGTAGAGCGCTCGGCAGGAAGAGCAAACCTGACGACACGGGTGACGAGCATGAGGCGCCGCACGTTGATCGGGTGGGCCGGCACGGCGTTGTGGGGATGGCCGCTGGCCGCGCGCGCACACGCGCAGGCCAGAGCGGCGCGCCTCGGCTACCTGGGGTCCGGCACCCCCGCGGCGTCGGCCGCCCGCGTCGAGGCGCTGCGGGCCGGCCTGCGGGACCTCGGCTATGTCGAGGGCAAGAACCTTGTCATCGAGTTTCGATGGGCGGAGGCGGCCGACCAGCTTCGCGACCTCGTCGACCGAGTCGGAGGCGGCCCGGCGGGCGACCGACACCATCCCGATCGTCTTCGCGACGCATGCCGATCCCGGAGGAGTCGGACACGTGTCGAGCCTGGCGCGGCCGGGCGGCAACATGACCGGCTCGGCGGACATCCAGACCGTCATCGCCCCGAAGCGGCTCGAGGCGCTGAGGCAGACGGTGCCGCGGGCGACCAGGTTCGGCGTGCTGTCGAGCGCCAACGCCCCGTCGTCCCGCCCATGCCTCGACGTCGCGGCGACCACGGCGGAAAAACTCGGGATCCACCTGGTGACCGTCGGTGCGAGCACGGTCGCGGACTTCGACGGCGCCTTCGCGGCGATGGCCCGGGATCGCGTCGGCGGGGTGCTCGTTCACGCGTCGTCGCTCACGGTTCGTCATGACCCGCGGCGTCTCGCCGACGTCGCACTGAAGCATCGGTTGCCGACCATGTTCGGCGCGAGGGAGCACGTGGTGACGGGCGGCCTCATGAGCGACGCGCCGGATCATCTGGACCTGACGCGGCGCTCCGCTGTCTACATCGACAAGATCCTCAAAAGGGGTCCGACCAGCCGAGCTGCCGGTCGAACAGGCGTCCAAGTACCTGCTGATCATCAACGTCAGGACGGCCAGGGCGTTGAGTCTGCCGATCCCGGGGTCGCTGCTGGCGCGGGCGAGTGAAGTGATCGAGTGAACCGCCGAGGCCCGCTCGACGTCACGCCCGAACGGTCCGGACGGCCGCTACGCTCGCCCGGCCGCTGAGCGTGGCCGTCAGACCGCAGAGGTGACGGGCGGGCCCCGCCGATCACTCCGGCCGGACGACGTCGCCGACGCGGATCACGCCCTCGGTGAGGATCTGCGCGCGCAGGCCGCCGCGGTGCAGCAGGCCGTGCATCAGGCGCGGCCGGCCCGTGAGGTCCTCCAGGTACTTGCACGGCTCGCAGAGGCGAGTGCCGCGCATCCGGACCGCGCCGACGCGGAAGGTGCGGCCCACCAGGTGGTTGAGCGGCACCCCGGACGTGGCGATGTTGCGGCGCGATTCGGCGGCCGTCATCTCGATGCCCAGCGTCTCGCCCTCGGCGTTCAGCACGCCGTCGAGGAGCGCGGCGATCGTCTCGGTCTCGATCAGCGTCACCTCGCGGCCGCCGGGGCTCGGGCGTCCGGAGTAGTGGCCGGTGCCGACGAAATAGCGGTCGCCCTCGAGCCCCCGTCCCGGGACGGCACGGATCTCGTGACGACCCTCCATGGGTGCGCCCGCGGCCGGCGCGATCGCGATCGAGACCACCTCGCCCTGCCACATGTCCGGGATTGTACGGTATGATCCGACCAGCGTGGCCACGCTGCCCACGACCCGAGACGCGACGCTGCCGCCGGCCTACTCGGACGCGCTGGAGGCGCGGGCCCTCGCCCCGCTGTGGACCGCGCTGCACGCGCTCCTGCCCCACGAGCGCGCCGTGCGCCCCGTGCCGCATCTGTGGCGCTGGAGCGAGACGCGGCCGTTGCTGCTCGAGGCGGCGCGGCTGGTGGACATGGACCGCGCCGAGCGCCGGGTGCTGGTGCTGCGCAACCCCGGGCTCGCCGGCGCCTACGCGGTGACCTCCACGCTGTTCGCGGGCCTGCAGATCATCCTGCCGGGAGAGACGGCGCCCAGCCATCACCACACGCCGGCGGCGCTGCGGTTGATCGTGGAGGGCCGGGGGGCCTACACGACCGTCGAGGGTGTGAAGTGCGCCATGGAGCCCGGTGACTTCATCATCACCCCCTCGATGCGCTGGCACGACCACGGCCACGAGGGCCCCGAGCCCGTGGTGTGGCTCGACGGCCTCGACATCCCGCTGGTGCGCGCCTTCGACGCCGCGTGGGTCTCGCGCACGCAGCCGGCCAAGGCGCCGCAGACGGAGACGGACTCCTCGCAGGACGAGCTGACGGCCGCGGGGCTGGTGCCCCGCACCTCGCGCTACGCCGACATCGGCTACCCGCAGGTGCGCTGGCCGTGGCGCGCGGCCCGCCGCGCGCTGGCCGCGCTGGCCGAGACGGCGCCGGCCTCGTCGCCGGTCGTCCTGCGCTACGTCGATCCCACGACCGGCCGGCCGCCGCTCGCCACGATGGGCGCCGAGTGCCAGTGGCTCCGCGCGGGCGAGCGCACGGCGGCCTGGCGCCGCACCGCCGGCGCCGTCTTCCACGTGCTGGAGGGCGAGGGCGAGAGCCGCATCGGGGACGCGCGCCTGGCGTGGTCGCCGGGCGACACGTTCGTCGCTCCGCCCTGGCACTGGGTCGAGCACGCCAACGCCGCGCGCTCGGCGCCCGCCTGCCTGTTCCAGTTCAACGACGAGCCCGCCGTCCGCGCGCTCGGTCTCTGGGCCGAGGAGACGCGCTGAGGCGCGCGGCGGCACGCGGCCCGGCCCGGCGTTGAGCCTGCGGCCGGCCGCGGTGTCGCGGGTCGAGCTGGATCCCGCCGCGGACGCCGCTCACCGCGCCCAGCGCCTGCGGCGCCTCAACACCGTCGAGATCCCCGCGCTGCGGCTGGTGGGCATGGCCCTGCTCGCCGTCTGCGTGCTCCTGCACAACCGCTTCGTGCTCGGCGACGTCGCCCTCGCGGCGTCGGTCGGCGTGACGGTCTTCCTCCTCGGGTACTCGGCGCTGGCGTGGCTGGCGCTGTGGCGGTGGTGGGGACGGCTCGGCGCGGTGGACCTCGGGCTGGCCTTCCTCGTGCTCGACCTCGGGGTGTGGACGGTCGCCGTCTACCACACGGGCGGCGAGCGCAGCTGGCTCTTCGTCGTGCTGCTGGTCCGCGTCGCCGACCAGGTGAACACGTCCTTCGCGCGGGCGGCGGCGTTCGCGCACCTGGCGGCCGCCGCCTACCTCGGCCTGCTCGGCTACGTCGCCCTGGCCGACGGGCGGGCCATCGCCTGGCCGGCCGAGCTGGCGAAGGCGTCGATCCTCTACCTGGGCGGGCTCTACATCGCCCTGGCCGCGCGCACGGCCGAGCGCCGCCGGCGGCAGGTCGGCGCGGCCGTGCACCTGGCGCGCGAGACGGTCCAGCGGCTCGCCGAGCGCACGGGCGAGCTCGAGGCGCAGACGCGCGAGCTCGAGCAGCGCACGCGCGACCTGGAGCAGGCGCGCGTCCGGGCCGAGGAGGCCGGCCGCGCGCGCCGCCGGTTCTTCGCCCTGATGAGCCACGAGCTGCGCACGCCGCTGAGCGCCATCATGGGCTTCTCGCGGCTGCTCCTCCGCGGCGACGAGGGCCCGCTGACCGACAAGCAGGCCGCGTACGTGCGCACGGTCGAGACCAACGGCGGGCGGCTCCTCCACCTGATCGACGCCGTGCTGGAGGTCGCCGGCGTCGATCCCGATCGGCTGCGCCTGGAGGCCCAGGACGTCGACGTGCGCGCCCTCGTGGAGACCTGCGTGGCCGAGTCGCGTGCGCTGGTGGGCGACCGGCCGCTCACCGTGGAGTGCGACCTGCCGCCGACGCTGCCCGCCGTCTGCGGCGACGCCGGCAAGCTACGCCAGATCGTCCTCGGCCTGCTGTCCAACGCCATCCGTTTCACCCCGCGGGGCCGCGTGATCGTGCGCGCCCGCCCGGCGCCGGAGGGCATCCACCTCGCCGTCGCCGACACCGGCGTCGGCATCGCCGAGGCCGACCTGGCGCGCGTCTTCGATCCGTTCTACCGCGTGGAGCGCGCCGCGGCCACCGAGGCGACGGGCGCCGGCCTCGGCCTGGCCATCAGCAAGATGTACGTCGAGCTCCACGGCGGCTGGATCTGGGCCGAGAGCCGCCTCCACTCCGGCTCCACCTTCCACGTCACCCTCCCCCTCAGACCGCCCACCCTCACGTGATCACCGCCTCGCCGGCGGGCTCGTCGCCTGGCGACGACGACCCACCGAACGCGCCGCACATCGACGCCGCTGCGACGCCCGTCGCAGATCGAGGCCCGTCTCGGCGCTTCGTCGCGGCAGTCCACGCGCTCCCGCCCGGGAGCATGCGCTGAGCGCCACCGAGTGGAGGATCGCATCGCCGCGGGAAGCTCTCGCGCCAAGGACGACGAGACGGCGAAACGGGAGCGCAGGGGATGCCACTGGCTGCACCGAGACGATGGACTCGAACTCGGCCATGCCCGGCTCCGGGTGCGCAACCGCGCTTCGCGTGCCCGTTCAGGTGTGGCCGCGTTGGATCGGGAGAGCCGCTGGTCCGCCGAGGCCGACCGCCGACGGAGGCCGGGGCGGAGCCGGGGCGGGGTGGGGGCGGTGGGACCCGTTCCCGCCGCCGTGACGACCGCCAGGAGAGGCCCCCCTCCGATGGGCTATCGCCAGACCGCGCGAGCGACGGCGACCACGCGCTCGAGCTTGCGCGCCTGCTCGTCGAGGCTGAGCCGGTTCCCCTCCATCGTCGACGCGAACCCGCACTGCGGCGACACCGCCAGCCGCTCGAGCGGCACGAAGGCCGAGGCCTCGCGCACGCGCGAGGCCATCTTCTCGATCGGCTCGAGCCCCGGCTTCTTCGTGCTCACGAGGCCCAGCACGACCACCCGATCGCCCGGCACCGCGCGCAGCGGGCGGAAGTCGCCCGAGCGCTCGTCGTCGTACTCGAGCAGGAACCGGTCGAAGCGGGTCCGCGCGAACACGCGCTCGATCGGGTCGTAGCCGCCGCTGGCGTAGAACATCGACTGGTTGTTGCCGCGGCAGATGTGCAGCCCGAAGACGACGCCGGAGTGCCCGGCGATGACGGCGTTGTCCATCTCGACGCAGGCGTCCAGCATCCGGTCGGGATCGGCGCCGCGGGCGACGTAGCCGGCGCGCAGGTCGGGATCGAGGAGCGCGGCGTACTGCGGCGCGTCGATCTGCACGTACGTGCAGCCGAGCCTCGCCAGCTCCTCCACCTCGCGCCGGGTGACGTCCACGACGTCGGCCAGATAGGCCTCGCGCGTGGGATAGGCCGCGGCGGACTTGTCCGGGTCCCAGTACGCCGCCGCCTGCTGGGCGCTGATCAGCGTGACCTTCACCGGCTTCCGCGCCCGCGCCCGCGCGTAGACGAACTCCTCGGCGCACATCGAGCGGCGCCGCCGCAGCCGCTCCACGACGACGGGACGTTTGAAGACCAGCCGGCCGCCGGCCTCGTCGCGGAAGGGGATGGCCCAGCCGCCGAAGCGGTCGAAGCCCTCGATGGCCTCGACGAGGTGACCGAAGAACGCGTAGCGGCGCAGCTCGCCGTCGGTGACCACGTCGAGCCCGGCGCGCTCCTGCAGCGCGATGGCGTCGTCGACGGCGCGGTCCTCGATGCGCTTGAACGCGGCCGCGTCCAGCCGGCCGGCCTCGCGGTCGGCGCGCGCCTGCACCAGCGCCGGCGGCCGCAGGAGGCTGCCGACGACGTCCGTCCGCCAGACCGTCATCGCCTCACTCGGGCAGCGGTCGCACCGGGTCCCACGGGTAGACGATCCACCGGTCGGTCTCCTCCGCGTGATAGTCGGGACGGTCGCCGGGATACCGGTTGCGGCCCGGCTTGTAGTGCAGCACGCACACCTCGACCCTGGCGCCGGCCTTTCGCAGGCGGTCGCGGACGGCGACGATGGTGCTGCCGCTGTCCCAGACGTCGTCCACGACGAGGATGCGCCGGCCCTCGAGGTGCCGGTCGTCGGGGAACTGCACGAAGGCCGGCTCGGGCAGCAGGCGCTGCGCGTCGTCGTAGAGGACGACGGCCGCGCACAGGATGTTGCGCACCCCGGTCCGCTCGCTGATGAGGCAGGCGGGCACCATGCCGCCCCGCGCGACGACCAGGATGGCGTCGTAGTCCCGGGGCAGCGCGCGGAGCAGCATGCCGACGAGACGTTCGACGTCCATCCAGGTCACGGTGTGCGTGTCCAGCGCCGCCCCTCCCGGGTTGCCCACTTCTACCACAGTCGCTCAGGCGAAGCGCCAGGCCAGCACCCGCTCGGGCGTCACCTCGATGACCGGCCCCGCGGTGCGCTCCAGGTCCATCGCGCCGTACTGGGGGTACTTGGCCACGAGCAGTCGGAGGGCGCGCGCGCGGGCGGCGCCGGCGGCGAGCACGTCGGCCCGGCCCTCGATCGATACCCAGCGCAGGCGCGTCCAGTCCTCGTCGTACTCGTCCACGAGCAGGGCGACGTGCGGGTTCTCGGCGATGTTGCGCAGGCGCCGCAGCGCGCGGGTGCGCTTGGGCTTGGCGTCGATCGCCGAGAAGAGCCGCGCGCCGTCGAAGGCGAAGCACACCGGCACCACCAGGGGCCGGCCGGCGGCGTCCGCCGTCCCCAGCCGGCCCACTCGCGCCTGGCCGAGCAGGTCGAGGGCCCAGCCGGGGACGTCGGCCGTCACTTCAGGAGCTTGGCGTGCTGGTCGAGCAGCGGCAGCACCTTGTCGCGCGCCTCCGAGGGCAGCCGGACGATCACGCGCGTGACGCCGGCCTGCCGGTAGCGGTCCAGGACCGCCGCGTCGCCGGGCGCGCCGAACACCGACACCGAGATCGTCTTCATGTCGCGCCCGGCCGCGGCGGCGCGCTTCTTGAGGTCTTCCATCCCGGCGACGACCCGCTCGGCGCTGCGCGCCCGCGGGAACCAGCCATCGCCGATCTCGACGACGCGCCGGAGCGTGTGCTCGCTCTCGCCGCCGAACAGCACGGGCGGATGCGGCTTCTGCACCGGCTTGGGATGCATCCAGACCGGGTCGAAGTTCACGAACTGGCCGTGGAACTGCGCCGTCTCCTTCGTCCACAGCTCCTTCATGGCCCGCACCTGCTCGCCCAGGCGCTTGAAGCGCGTCTTGAAGTCGGTGCCGTGATTCTCCATCTCGTCCTGGTTCCAGCCGCCGCCCACGCCGAACAGGAAGCGCCCGTTGGACACGAAGTCCACCGAGGCCACCTCCTTGGCCGTGGTGATGGTGTCGCGCTGGATCAGCAGGCAGATGCCGGTGCCGAGCCTCAGCGTCTTGGTCACCATGGCCGCGGCGGCCAGGGCGACGAAGGGGTCGAGGGTGTGCTTGTACTCGCGGGGGAGCTCGCCGCCGCCGGGGAAGGGCGTCTTGCGGCTCACCGGGATGTGGGTGTGCTCGGGCACCCAGAGCGACTCGAAGCCGCGCTCCTCGGCCGCCCGCGCCAGCTCCTCGATGCGGATCGCGTAGTCCGTGTTGAACATGCAGACGCCGATGTGCATGGGACCTCCTGGGGCTGGGGTTGTCGTGACTGTACCCGAGCCGGCGGGTGCGCGCACGCCGGCGATGTCAGCCGCCGGGCACCAGCGAGAAGTGGGTGTGCGTGGCCAGCCACCGGCCGTCGCGACGCTCGAACAGGATGGTGCACCGGCCGGGGCGGGAGAACGTCGAGCCGTCGGGCCTCACGCCGAGCGAGTCCCAGCGGGCGGCGATCCAGCCGCGGTCACCGTCGATGCCGCCGCGCGCCTCGTCGGCCCGCATCGTGAAGTCGCGGATCGCCGGCCACACGTGCCGCCACTGCTCGGCCTCGATCCGCGCCAGTCCCTCGACGAATTCCGCGCGCGTGCCGAAGGCGATCATCTCGGGCACGCAGAGCGCGCGGCCGGCCGCGAAGTCGCGGGCGCGCACGGCGGCCTGCAACGCCCGCAGCCAGTCGCGGAGCGGCGAGATCGGCTCGGCCGGCGCCTCGACCTCGTTGGCGATCTCCACCAGGTTGCCGTCGGGGTCACGGAGGTAGATCGAGTCGATGGGTCCGCGGGCGCCCGTGCGCCGGCCGGGCCCCTGCTCGACGGCCACGCCGGCGGCCTTCAGGTGCTCGATCCAGCGCGCCAGCGGCTCGCGGGAGATCAGGCAGAAGTCGCCCGAGCCCGGCGTGGGGCGCGCGGCGATCGTCGCCGGCTCGTGTCCGGCCACGTGCACGTTGATCTTCTGGTCGCCGAAGCGCAGCGCCGTCCGCCCCTCGCCGAACGTGACCACCTCCATGCCGAGCGCCCGCGCGTAGAAGTCGCAGGTGGCGGCGAGGTCCCGCACGGTGAGGACCAGGTGATCCAGGCGGTCGAGGCGTCCCGGCGTCAGACGAAGATGCTCTCGGGCAGGGCGGCCGAGACGATCCAGTTCGGGGCGTCGACGATCTCGCTGATCTTGAGGTCGACGGCCACGCTGCAGACGATGTAGGCCTCCTCGCGGGAGAGGCCGCGCTCCTCGACCAGGTGCTCGATCATGTAGCGGATGGCCTGCTGCGAGGAGCGGTAGAGGTCGGGCCCGTGGGCGGTGGTCACGAAGTGCGGGCCCGTGTTCGTCCGGGCGCCGATCGGCCCGCGCGTCCGGAAGCGCGGCTCGGGCAGCCGGCGGCCCGGCAGCAGGTCCAAGCGCGCCGTGACCCGGGCCATCATCTCGACGGCGGTGATGCACACCTCGCCGTCGCCCTGGGCGCCGTGGCCGTCGCCGATCGAGAACAGGGCCCCGTCGACCCAGACCGGCAGGTAGAGCGTCGTGCCGGCGGTCAGCTGCTTGACGTCCATGTTGCCGCCGTTCTTCCGCGGCGGCATCGTGCTGTGGCCGCCGGGCTCGTCCAGGGCCACTCCGATCACGCCGGGGAAGGGGTCGAGGGGCACCGCCACGCGGTCGCCCATGCGGGCGTACCGGCCGTCGGAGACGTCCCAGATGACCAGGTAAGGCTTGGGGAAGTCCTCCTCCGGCAGCAGGCCCCGGCCGGGGCGGATGTTGGTCCAGCCGAACGACGCGCGCGGCTGCATGTCCAGGATCTCCACCACGAGCGTGTCGCCCGGCCGCGCGCCGCGTACCTGCACCGGGCCGGTCAGGGGATGGCCGCGGAACGGGCCGCGCGCCAGGACGTCGGCGTGGGTCGAGCGGGGCGAGTAGTGCCCGTCGGCGGCGTCGCGCGTGTCGAACACGACGGTGTCGCCGGGATCGATGGTCAGCCGCGGGGGCAGCGCGTTGTTCCACTCGTAGTGGACCTGGCTGGCGTCGAGCTGGTGCGTGCGCGCCATCACGCCTTGCCGAAGCGCGCGCGATACCGTCGGCGGCCGTCGATCGAGAACGCGCCGGCGCCGGTGAGCGCGAGGGCCAGCGTGGCGGCCAGTACGAGCAGGGTGAACTCGTACCCGCCGGCGACGTAGCGTCCGCCCTCCGACGGGATCGCGCGCATGAAGAAGCCCTGGGGCGCGTGGATGAACGCGACCGCGCCGGCGATGATCGGCACCTGGGCGAGCGCGGCGAGGGGCGTCCAGAATCCGACGAGGAGCATGAGGCCACCGACCACGTGAGCCACGATGACGTACCACGCGAACGGCTCGGCGAAGGCATCGGGGAAGCCCGTGCGCTTCACGTACTGCGCCACCACGGCCGGCCCCAGCACCGAGGCGCCGAGATAGCCGTGCATCAGGTAGATCGCGCCGAGGGCGACGCGGAGGATGGCCACGCCGAGCGCCTGGTGGCGGGCCACCTCAGGCCACCTCGTTCCACGCCACCATGCCGGTCCCCGAGCGCCAGGCGACGGCCGGCATGTACGCCAGCACGTCGGCGGGCCCGCGGGTGAAGGCCATGACGGCGATCCAGGCGTTGAGCTCGGCGGTGCCGCCCGAGCCGGCCGCCTCCATCTTCTCGAGCGTGCACTCGCGCAGCAGCGCCTCGTGGTCGCCGCGCTTGAGCAGGTCGAGGAACCACAGGTCGAACTCCTCGTCGACCCAGAAGTAGCGCGGGCCGCCCGGCTCGTGGCTGAGCCCGCCGGTGCCCACCACGGCGATGCGCTCGTCGCCGGGATAGTCGGCCAGGACCTCCCGGAGGGTGGCGCCGACGCGATAGCAGTGCTCGGGGGTGGGAATGGGCGGCACCGTGCAGTTCATGGTGACGGGGACCAGCGCGATCGCGCCCTCGGGATTCAGGTAATGCATGGGCACCGAGATGCCGTCGTCGAACTGCATCTCGCGCAGGTGGGCGAGCGCCACGCGCCGCCGCGCGCCCTCGGAGACGAGCCAGCGCGCCAGGCCGGGGTGCCCCGGGATGCGGTACTTCACCGGCATGCCGAGCCACTCGTCGAACCAGTCGGCGGGGCCCACGTGCTCGGCGCCGATACCGACGGTGAAGTCCGGGATGTTGTTGATGGGCCAGTTGAGCAGGTGGTCGTTGGAGAAGGCCACGATCACGTCGGGCCGGGCGGCGACGAGCCGCTCGCGCATCTCGACGAGCGCGCGCAGCGCCTCCCGCTGCTGCGACTCGGGCGCGCGATCGAACCAGCCCGTGAGCCCGGGCGAGTGCGTCATGGCCATCGCGGCGACGATGCGCGCCATGGCTCAGCCCCGGGCGCGGCGCTCGAGGCGCTCGGCCAGCGCGAAGGCGCGGGCCGTCTCGTCGGGATAGGCCTGCTTGTAGGCCTCCAGCGACGGGTGGCTGTTGCTGTTCATGGCCGCCCCGTGGACGAGCCGGAGGATCTGCGGCACGTAGTACTGGTGCACGCCCAGCTCGTGCAGCCGCCGCACGTCGCGGTCGCGCAGCGCCTCGTACTCGGCCCGGGACAGCCCGAACTCGCGGCAGAGGGCCTCGAGGTCGGTGCGGAAGCGCTCGCGCAGGCGCGCGTCGCGCCGGACGTAGAAGATCATCTCGTTCAGCGGCAGCGTCTTGTCGCAGCGCTCGACGTGGCCCATCACCTGAGGACCCTGGGATTGCACTTGACGAACATGATCACGCACCGCTCGTCGCCCAGGTTGCGGACGTCGTGGGGCACGTTGGCGGGGAACTTGATGACGGCGCCGGCGGGGACGGTGTACTCCTCGCCGCCCACGCTCATGGTGGCCGTGCCCTGCAGCACGAAGATCGCCTCCTCTTCCTTCGGGTGGTGGTGCATGGGCGTGGACTGCCCGGGCTCGTAGCAGGCGATCTCCGACCACAGCTGGTCGGTCTTGAAGAGCATCTTGCGGACGCGCTTGTCGGGCGCGAAGGCCTTCAGCGCGTGGAGATCGAAGACCTGCGCCACCCCGCTGGCGGTCGCGACCGCGACCTCGTCGTCCATGGCGACCTCCGCTTCGGCCGGGGCCGGGATCGGGCAGCGGGGCTAGTGTACCCGATCTGCCGGGGATCGAGACGCCGGGGCGCGGTCCGCCCCGCGCCCCGGCCGGGTCAGCCGCGCAGGACGAGCGTCGGGACGGGCGCCCGATCGGCGATGCGGTCGGCCACGCCGGGCGCGAGCGCGCGCCGGGCCCGGCCGCGGCGGTCGCTGGCGAGGGCGATGAGGTCGGCGCCGAAGGCCTCGGCCTCCAGCAGGATCTCCTCGACCGGCTCGCCGAAGCGCACGGTGGTCTCGACGGGCACGCCGTGCAGCTGGGCCTCGACCCGTTGCAGATCGAGCGTGTGCTCCGCTGTCAGCCGGTCCATCTCCTGATCGACGTAGGCGATGGTCCGCCCGTAGTCGCCCACGACGCGTTCGGGGACGGGGGCCACGCGCAGCAGACGCACCGTGGCGCCGGTGTCCCGGGCCAGTGCCGCGAGCACGGGCACGATCCGCTCCGCCGGCTCGCGGCCATCGATGGGAGCGAGAATTCGCTTCGGCATCGCTTCACCTCCTACTCGACATTTGGATGCCGCCGGCCCGGCCGGCGATTCCGCGGCCCCGCCGCGATGTCCGGAATCTCTCGCGCTCCGCGACGCGTCCAAAAGGGAACCCTCGTGGAAAGGAGGCGCGGACGCATGCGAGTGTGGATGCTGGTGCTCCTCGTGATGCTCGTCCTGGTCCTCGGCAGCCTCGAGGTCCTGGCCAACCGGAGCGCATCGCTGGAGCCGGTGGCGCTCATCACGCCGTGGAAGTAGGCCGCCGCGGGTTCCTGCGCGGCGCGCTCGGCGCCGCCGCGGCGGTGACGCTGCGGCCGGGCGCGGCGCGCGCGCGGGCCGCCGCGGCGGCGCGGCGCTGCGCCGTCGTGCCGGAGCGGAGCGAGGTCCGCTACCGCGTGCGCGAGCAGCTGGTGGGGCTGAACTTCCCCAACGACGCCGTCGGCGCCACCCGCGCCATCGAGGGCGCCGTCGCCCTCGATGCGACGGGACGGCTCGTCGCCGGGGCCTCCCGCTTCACCGTGGACGTGCGCACGTTGCGGAGCGACGAGCCGCGCCGCGACAGCTACGTCCGGCGCAACACGCTCGAGACCGACCGGTACCCCGCCATCGTGTTCGTGCCCCGTGAGCTCGGGGGCCTGCAATGGCCGCCGGCCGCCGCCGCGCCGTTCCGGGTGGTCGGCGACCTCACCATCCGTGACGTGACCCGCGTCACCACGTGGGAGGCGACGGCGACGGCGATGGACGGCGGCCGCGTCGGTGTTCGCGCGAGCACCGCGTTCCGCTTTTCCGAGTTCGATCTCCGCACCCCGCGCGTCTCGGTCGTGCTCGGCGTCGACGAGACGATCCGGCTCGAGGCCGATCTGGTTCTTCGACCGGCCGCCTGACGCGTCGGAGGCGGTCGCCGGACGCCGCACGGCGCGACGATGTTGCGGCCCCCCTTGACACCGCCGCGGTTTGGTCAGACAGTGGCCGCGCGATGTTCACGTCGGTGCGGACGCCGCGGGTCTACGAGCACATCGTCGAGCAGATCGAGAGCGCGATCTTCGATGGCCGGCTCCGCAGCGGCGATCGCCTGCCGCCGGAGCGCGAGCTCGTGCGGCAGTTCAGCGCGAGCCGCGTCGCCGTGCGCGAGGCGCTGCGCACGCTCGAGCATCGCGGGCTGATCGACGTCCGCCACGGCTCGAGCGGCGGCCACTTCGTCCGCGACATGGACGCCGGGCTGCTGCGGCGCGACTTCACCACGCTGCTCCGCCTCGGCCGCATCTCCATGGCGCACCTGGGCGAGGCGCGGCTCGGCATCGAGCCGGAGGTCGCGCGGCTGGCCGCCGAGCGCGCCACCGACGTCGACGTGAAGAAGCTGCGCGAGGTGGTCGACCAGCGCGGGGCGGTGGCGGTGACGGGCCAGTCCGCGCGCGCGCTCGACACCGGCTTCCATCGCCTGATCGCGGCGGCGGCCAAGAACCCGGTGCACGCGCTCCTGATCGACGCGCTGATGGGCCTGGAGGCCGAGGTGGCGGCGCCGGCCATGAGCGACGACGACCACGCGCACATCGGCGCGGCGCACGAGACCATCCTCGCGGCGATCGCCGGGCGCCGTCCCGAGGACGCGCGCGCGGCGATGGTCGCGCACATCGTCGACCTGGGCCGTCGGCTACGGCCACTGGAGCACGCCGCGCCGGGCCCGTGAGGACGCTGCTCCGCAACATCGGTCGCCTGGTCAGCGGCGACCTCGCCCGGCCGCTCCTCGAGGCCGACTCGCTCCTCGTCGCCGACGGGCGCATCGCCGCCGTCGGCCGGGGACTCGACGACGACGCCGACACCGTCGTCGACGCCCGCGGCACCACCGTGATGCCCGGGCTCGTCGACTCGCACGTGCATCCGGTCTTCGGCGACTTCACGCCGCGGCAGCGGACGGTCGACTTCCTGGAGTCCGCGCTGCACGGCGGCGTGACGACGGCGATCTCCGCCGGCGAGGTGCACCTGCCGGGCCGCCCCAGGGACATCGTCGGGCTCAAGGCGCTGGCGATCGTGGCGGCGCGCGCCTACGCCGCGTTCCGGCCCGGCGGGGTGAAGGTGCGCGCCGGCGCGCCCATCCTCGAGCTCGGCCTGACCGAGGCCGACTTCGCCGAGCTCGCCGCGGCCGGCGTCAGCCTGGTGGGCGAGATCGGGCTGGGATCGGTGAAGACGGGCAAGGACGCGGCGCCCATGGTGCGCTGGGCCAGGCAGCACGGCATGACGGTGACCATCCACACCGGCGGTCCCTCGATTCCCGGCTCGAGCCCCATCGACGCCGACGTGGTGCTGGAAGCGCACCCGCACGTCGTCGGCCACATCAACGGCGGAACCACCTCGATGCCGCCCGCGCAGATCGACCGGCTGGTGGCCAGCGACATGGCGCTCGAGATCGTGCAGTGCGGGAATCCCAAGACGGCCCTGCACACGCTGCGGTCGGCCATGGACGCGCGCGCCGTGCACCGCATCATCGTCGGCAACGACGCGCCGTCCGGGACCGGGGTCATCCCGCTCGGCGTGCTGCGCACGCTGAGCCTGCTGGCGTCGCTGGGCGGGCTGCCGCCCGCCGAGGCCGTCGCCTGCGCCACCGGCAACACGGCCCGCGTGTACGGGCTCGACTCCGGCACCGTCGCGGTCGGGCGCGCCGCCGACCTCGTGGTGTGCGATGCGCCCATCGGCAGCGTGGGCGCCGATGCGCTGGCGGCGCTGGCCGCCGGCGACCTGCCCGGCATCTCGATGGTCCTCGTCGACGGCCGGCCGCTCGTGGGCCGCAGCCGCAACACGCCGCCGGCGGCGCGGGCCGCCGAGGTCGTCAAGGGACCGGGGCCCGCGGGCGGGGGCCACTGAGGCGCGGATGCGGATCCGGGCGTTCCGCGGATACCGCTACGCGGGCGGCGGCGCCTCGCGCGACGTGAGCGCCGTCGTGGCGCCGCCCTACGACCAGATCGGCCCGGACGCCGAGGCGCGACTGCTGGCCATGAGCCCGCACAACGTCGTCCGCATCACGCTGCCGCGCGATCCGCCCGCCGGTGGCCCCGGCGAGCCCGCGAACCGCTACGCCGCCGCCCGCGACGTCCTCGAGGCCTGGCTGGCCGCCGGCATGTGGACCGCCGATGCGCGCCCGGCGATCTATCCCTACCACCAGACCTACACCCTCGGCGGCGCGACCATCACGCGGCGCGGCTTCGTGGCGCTGGGGCAGGTGAGCGACTATGCCGAGGGCGTGGTCAAGCCCCACGAGCGCACGCACGCCGGCCCCAAGCAGGATCGCCTGCGCCTGCTGGAGGCCACGGGCGCCGACGTCGGGCTGCTGTTCATGCTCGTGAGCGACCCGGACGGCGCGCTGCAGGCGGCGACGGCGCCCGGGGGCGCGCCGATCGCCGAGGCCCGCGACCTCCGCGGCGAGACGCACCGCCTCTGGCGCATCACCGACGAGGCCGCCATCGCCCGGGCGCAGGCCCTCATGGCGCCGCGCTCGGTGATCATCGCCGACGGCCATCACCGCTACGAGACGGCCGTGGAGTACGCGCGCCGCCGGCCCGGCGCCGACGACAAGCTCATGGCCTTCTGCGCGCTGGAGGCGCCGGGCCTCACGATCCTGCCCAACCACCGCCTCGTCCACAACGTGCCGGCCTTCTCGCTGCAGGCGCTGGCCTCGGCGGCGGCGCCGTGGTTCGACGTGACGCCGCTGGCCGATCCGCTGGCGTTCGTCCCGGCCAGCCGGGCCATCGGCGTGGTCGCCGGACGGGAGGCGGCGGTGTTCCGGCTCCGCGACGAGGCCTTCGACCGGATCGGCTGGCCCGCGAACTCGTCGCCGGCGTGGCGCCGCCTGGCCGTCTCGATCCTGCACCGGGGCCTGCTCGAGCCGCTGCTCGGCATCACCGAGGCCCGGCTCGACGCGAAGACCCACGTCGAGTACACGGCCGACCAGGCCGAGGCCGTCGCGCTGGCGCGCGAGGGGAAGTTCCAGGCGGCCTTCCTCGTCGCGCCCACCACGCCGGAGGAGCTGGCCGCCGTCGTCGAGAGCGGCGCCCTCATGCCGCAGAAGTCGACCCACTTCTATCCGAAGCTGCTGGACGGGCTCGTGTTCCACCTCACGGTATGAGCCGTCCCCGCCGCCGACCGTCGGGCGCCGGAGCCCTGCGCAGGCGCCCCGACCCAGCGGGAGGACCGTCGCCTCACGCGCTCTCAGCCCGACCGTCGGGCGCCGGAGCCCTGCGCAGGCGCCCGGACGGCCAATAGAGAGGACACGCCATGGCGAGGATCAGGAAGCTCGTGACCATCGTCGAGGAGACGCTCAGCGAGGGCGGCCGTGAGGTGCGCCGCCCGCTCCGGAAGGTGGCGGCGGTCGCCGTGATCGACAACCCCTTCGCCGGCCGCTTCGTGGACGACCTGTCGCCGCTGGTGGACCAGGGCGAGGAGCTGGGGGCGCTGCTCGCCAAGCGCGCCACCGAGGCCCTCGGCGCGCCGGGCGAGTCGTTCGGCAAGGCGGCGGTGGTGGGCGAGGCCGGCGAGCTCGAGCACGCGGCGGCGCTGCTGCACCCCAAGCTCGGCGCGCCGCTGCGCGCCGCCCTCGGGGGCGGCAAGGCCATCATCCCGTCGGCGAAGAAGAGCGGCGGACCCGGCACGGCCATCGACGTGCCGCTGCACTTCAAGGACGCGGCGTTCGTGCGCACGCACTACGACGCCATGGAGGTGCGGGTGCCCGACGCGCCCCGCGCGGGCGAGATCGTGCTGGCCGTCGTGGTCACCGACGGCGGCCGGCCGCACCCGCGCGTGGGCGGGCTCACCAAGGACGAGGCCAGGAAGGAGGACGGTCTGCGGTGACCGCCTCCAGGCGCTACGGGCAGGCGGCTGCCGTCCTTCGCGCACACGGAGGACACGGGCTCGGGCGCCGAGGTGTCCGGCGCCGGGGCATGGACACCGCGGCCGCCCCGGCGGGCAGCGCACCTTCGGCAGCCGGGGCGCCGTCGCGGCCGGCGCCACCGGGGCGGTGGCCGCTGACCGGGTGCGGGCCAAGCTCGTGCGCGTGGCCGCCGCGCTGCTGGAGGCGAGCCCGGCGCACTTCGTGCGATCGCCAAGGCCGTCGCCGAGGCGGTACGCCCGCTCGGCCGGCGGGTCACGACGTGCCGCTCGCGCCCGAGGCGCTGGCGCGGCCATGAGACGCCGCCTCGACGGCGGCGCGGCATCGGGGAGGAGGGCATGACGGAAGGGCTGGCGCGGGGGCTCACCAACTACGGCGATCGTGACTTCGCCCTCTACCTGCGGCGCTCGTTCGCGCGCTCCATGGGGTACTCCACGGCGGCGCTGGCGCGGCCCATCGTCGGCATCGCCGACTCGCAGAGCGGCTTCAACAACTGCCACCGGCACCTGCCCGAGCTGATCGAGGCCGTCAGGCGGGGCGTGCTCGCCGCGGGCGGGCTGCCGATCACCTTCCCGACCATCTCGCTGGGCGAGGTGTTCCTCGAGCCCACCAGCATGCTGTACCGCAACCTCATGTCCATGGACGTGGAGGAGATGCTCCGGGCGCAGCCGATGGACGCGGTCGTCCTCGTCGGCGGCTGCGACAAGACCGTGCCCGCGCAGCTGATGGGCGCGGCCTCGGCCGGCGTGCCGGCGATCCAGCTCGTCGCCGGTCCCATGATGACCGGACGCCACGAGGGCGAGCGCCTCGCCGCCTGCACCGACTGCCGCCGGTTCTGGGCGCACTACCGCGGCGGCAAGCTCACCAAGGACCAGATCGACGCCGTCGAGGGCCGCCTCGCCACCACGACGGGCACCTGCGCGGTGATGGGCACGGCCAGCACCATGGCCTGTCTCGCCGAGGCGCTCGGCATGGCGCTGCCCGGCACTGCCGCCATCCCCGCCGTGCACGCCGACCGCCTGCGCGCCGCCGAGGCCACGGGGCAGACCGCGGTGGCGCTCGCCCACTCGCGCGTGACGCCCGACCGCATCCTGACGCGCGAGGCCTTCGAGAACGCGCTGCGCGTGCTGCTGGCCATCGGCGGCTCCACCAACGCCATCGTCCACCTCACGGCGATCGCCGGCCGCGTCGGCGTGCCGATCCCCCTCGACCTGGTGAACCGGCTGAGCGACGACACGCCGGTCCTCGTCGACCTCAAGCCCTCGGGCCAGCACTACATGGAGGACTTCTTCGCCGCCGGCGGCATGGGCGCCGTGCTGCGCGAGCTCGGGCCGAAGCTGCACGCCGGCTGTCTGACGGTGACCGGCGAGACGCTCGGCGAGCGGCTGTCGGCGGAGTCCGGCTGGGTCGACCGCTCCGTGATCCGCGCCGCCTCCGAGCCCTTCCAGTCCGTCGGCGGGCTGGTGGCCCTCTTCGGCTCGCTGGCGCCGCGCGGGGCCATCCTCAAGCGCTCCGCCGCGGACGCGCGGCTGTTCGAGAGCGAGGGCCGGGCGGTGGTCTTCGCCTCGCTCGACGATCTCGCGCGGCGCATCGACGACCCGAAGCTGGACGTCGCGCCCGCCGACTTCCTGGTGCTGCAGAACGCCGGGCCCCTCGGCGCTCCGGGCATGCCGGAGGCCGGCTACCTGCCCATCCCCTCCCGGCTCCTGCGCGCGGGGGTCACGGACATGGTGCGGATCTCCGACGCCCGCATGAGCGGCACCGCCTACGGCACCATCGTGCTGCACGTCGCGCCCGAGGCCGCCGCCGGCGGTCCCCTGAGCCTGGTGCGCAGCGGCGACCGCATCCGCCTCAGCGTCCGCGAGCGCCGCCTCGACCTCCTCGTCGACGACGCCGAGCTCGCCCGCCGCCGCGCCCAGGGCCCGCCCCACCGCGACGGCGCCCCCCGCCGCGGCTACCGCCGCCTCTACCTCGATCACGTGCTGCAGGCCGACGAGGGCTGCGATTTCGACTTCCTCCGCCGCGAGGGTTAGCGGCGCTCCGTCGGCGAATCCGCCTCGCCGACGTCCGGGATGCCTCAGAAGCTCAGCCGGATGCCTCCCCGGACGAGCCGCGGCGTGCCGATGGAGACGACGCCCTCGCTCGTGCGCCCCGTGGAGTGGACCTCGTCGAACAGGTTCTCGACGCCCGCGAAGACCTCGCCCCACTTCGTCACCGCCCGCGAGACCATCACGTCGACCAGGAAGTAGGAGCCGAGCGGCAGCGTGTTGGCGTCGTCCTCGAAGGCCCGCCCCACGAAGCGCCCGGTGACCGAGACGTCGACCCACCGCGGGTCGCTCCAGCGCGCATTGAGCGTGTAGGTGTGCTCCGGCACCTGCGCCAGCCGGTTGCCCTCCAGCGCCGGCTGCGGCGGCGCGTCCACCACGCGGGCGTCCGTGAACAGGTAGGCGGCGAGGAACCGCCAGGCCGGCGACGGCCGGTACTCCAGCTCGGCCTCGACACCGCGGATGCGGGCGAGGTCGAGGTTCTGGCGCTGCCGGCACGTCGTCCCGGCCGGACAGTCCGGCAGGTTCCGCGACAGCGTGACGTTGGCGATCAGGTGCTCGACCTCGTTCCAGAACCCCGTCAGCCGCCCCTCGAGGGGGCCGACGCGCTGCTGCACGCCGAGCTCGCCGCCCGTGAGCCGCTCGGGACGGAGCTTCTCGTTGGCGGCGGTGACGTCGTTGCGCACGCGGAACACCCGGTAGAGCTCGTTCAGCGTCGGCGCGCGGAAGGTCTGGTAGACCGACGCCCGGACGTCCGTGGTGGGCGTGGCGTGCCAGAGCGCGGCCAGCCGCGGGCTCACCGCCAGCTGGTCCACGTCCGGGAAGTGCTGTCGTGCGGGCACGCCGGCCGGCGGCGGCGTGTCGCGACGCGAGGCGGCGTAGGTCACCCAGTAGTCGGCGCGGAGGCTCGCCGTGAGCTCCCAGTCGGGCGCCGGCGTGTAGACGTCCTGCACGAAGAGGCCGGGCAGCAGCTGCTCGCCGCCGGCGACGCGGGTGCGGATGAAGGCGCCGCCGGCGAAGACCTCCTCGTCGGTCTCGCCCTCGATCCAGCGCACGTCGCCGCCCGCCGTCACCAGGTGAGCGCCGAGCCGGCGTGCCCACTGCAGCGCGCCGCCGGCCGAGGCCGACGGCACCTGCTGGTCGAGGGCCAGCGTCTCGGCGTTCCGGTCCAGGGCCTGGGCCGAGAACGTGCTGTGGAAGCGCTGGTCCTGGGCGAAGACGGTGAACGCCCACTCGCCGGTGTCCAGGTCGCCGGCGCGCATGCCGGCCGTGTAGAGGAAGGCGCGGGTGTCGTTCACCTGCAGCGGGGTGCCGTTGCCGCGGTCTTCCTCGTAGTAGTTGACGCCGCCGAACACCGAGAGGCCCGGGGCGAGCCGGAGCTCGGCGCGGCCCTGCGCCGTCCGGTGCTCCGAGAAGGCCTCGATGTCGATGGCGCCGCGGCGCGAGGCCTTGACGACCTCGAACCCGTCGGTCGCGAAGTCGTTGCCCTCGAGGCTGAGCCGCAGCGGCCCCGGCGCGGCGTGCAGGAGCAGGCCCAGAGAGCGCGTGTCGAAGCTGCCGTAGGCGCCCTCGAACGCGCCGCCCGTGCGGAGGACGCGCCGGGGAATGAGCTGGACGACGCCGCCGAGGGCGTAGTTGCCCCAGATGGTGCCGCCGCGCGCCACCTCGATCTGCTCCAGGCCCAGCAGCGGCACCCGGTTCCAGTAGACCCAGCCGCCGAACGGGTCGTTGAGGGGCACGCCGTCGAACAGGACGAGGGCGCGGCTGGCGCCGCTCGGGCCGATGCCGCGCAGCGAGACGCCCTGCGTGGTCGGATGCGTCACCAGGCTCGAGCTGCGCCGGAAGAGGCTGAACCCGGGCACCTGGCGGAGCACGTCGTCCAGGGTCTGCACGCCGGAGGCGCGGAGGTCGTCGCGGGTGACGACGGTGACGCTCGCCGGCGTCTCGCTGGTCTTCTGCTCGAGGCGCGAGGGCGTCACCACGACGGGTTCCAGGCGCTGCTCGACGTCCTGGGCCGCCGCCGGCGCGCCGAGAGCGAGGAGCACGAGCAGGCTGCCGACGCCGACGCGCCGCATGGGTGACGGGATGCTAGCGGCGCGTGCGGGCGGTGTCAATTGACACCGGCACGGCCCCGTATTAGGTTCGGCGCGCGCATCCTGCACCGAGGAGGAACGCCATGACACGCCTCGCTCTCGTGGTCGCCGCACTGCTCGCGTTCGCGTCTCCCGTGGCGATGGCCCAGCAGGCGGCGCCGCCGCCGGCGTGGAAACAGGGGCAGTCCCCGGCCCAGGCGAACTCTCCGCTGGCGCCCATTCCCGCGCCGCCCAGCCCGACGCCGGCGGCGAACATCCCCGTGAGCAAGCTGAAGCTGCCGCCGGGGTTCAGCATCGGCGTGTGGGCTGACGGCATCTCCAACGCGCGCGCCATGGCGTGGGGCAGCAAGGGCACGCTGTTCCTGGGCAGCCGCGTGGCGGGGAACGTCTACGCGGTCGTCGACCAGGGCGGCAAGCGCCAGGTGAAGGTCATCGCCAAGGGGCTCACCCAGCCGAGCGGCGTGGCCTTCCGTGACGGCGCGCTCTACGTGGCGACGATCCCGACGCTGCTGAAGTTCGAGAACATCGAGGCGAACCTCGACAGCCCGCCCGCGGCCAAGGTCGTGTACGAGTATCCGAAGGACGCGCACCACAACTGGCGCTACCTGTCGTTCGGCCCGGACGGCAAGCTCTACTTCAACATGGGCGCGCCCTGCAACATCTGCATGCCGCCCGAGACCCACGCCAACATCTCGCGCATCAATCCGGATGGCACCGGCTTCGAGTACGTCGCCCGGGGCGTCCGTAACAGCGTCGGCCACGATTTCCACCCCGTCACCAAGGAGCTGTACTTCACCAACCACGGGCGCGACTGGCTGAGCGACGACGTGCCCAACGACACGCTGCACCACGCGCCGAAGGTCGGCCTGCACTTCGGCTACCCGTACTGCCACCAGGGCGACGTGCTCGATCCCGACTTCGGGCAGGGGCGGTCGTGCAGCGAGTTCGCGCCGCCGCTCCTGAAGCTCGGCCCGCACGTGGCGGCGATGGGGATCCGCTTCTACACGGGCAGCCAGTTCCCGGCCGAGTACAGGAACCGGGCGTTCATCGCCCTCAAGGGCTCGTGGAACCGCACCCAGAAGAGCGGCTACAAGATCATGACCGTCGAGCTCAAGCCCGGCGCGCCGCCGAAGTACGAGGTGTTCCTCGACGGCTGCAACGAGGGCAACACCGTGCTGTGCCGGCCGACGTACATCGAGTGGATGCCCGACGGCTCCATGCTCGTGTCCGACGACTACCACGGGGCGATCTACCGGATCAGCTACAAGCGGTAGATTCTCGGAGGGCGCTGCGCCCCTCTCGACGGGCGGCGCGGGCCGCACGGCCCGCGCTCGCCCGGCCTCCCCCCGGGACCGGACGGCGCGGCGGAGCCCGCGCTCGAGCGCGATGGTACGCTGGTCGGCGTCCATGCCATCGGCTCGCGTTCACGTGCCTCGGCGTCTCGCCTTCGCTGCCTTCGGCACGCTCGTGCTCCTCCTCGTCGTGGCCGTCGCTCGGGGCGCGGCGGGGGATGTGGAGGCGGGCCGGAAGAAGGCGGAGGCGTGCGCGGCGTGTCACGGGCCGGAGGGCAACGCGGTGACGCCGGGGACGCCCTCGATCGCGGCGATGCCGGCGTTCTACACGCACTGGCAGCTCATCATGTTCCGGGACGGGCGCCGGCGCGATCCGCAGATGACGCCCTTCGTGCAGCATCTGACCGACGAGGATCTGGGAGATCTCGCCGCCTACTACGAGGCGCAGAAGGCCACCCGGCGACCGGCCGCGGTCGACGCGAGCAAGGCGGCGGCGGGGCGGTCGCTGGCCGAGCGGCACCACTGCACGTCGTGCCACAGCCCGACCCTCATGGGCCAGCAGCAGGTGCCGCGGCTGGCCGGACAGGACTTCGACTACCTCCTCCGGCGCCTGCGCGGCTACCGGGCGAAGACCACGAGCGATCTCGACGGCATGATGACCATGGTCTCGCAGTCGCTGAGCGAGGAGGACATCCAGAACCTCGTGCACTTCATCGCCGGGCTGGCGCCGTCCGCCGCCGGCGCGGCGGCCACGGGAGGCACGCCATGAGGGCCGCGGCCGGGACCGCCCTCGCCGCCACGCCGGGCGCGGCCTGGGCGGGCGGCTCCCACGACGCCATCACGCCGGGCGCGCGCCCGGCGATCGAGGGCAAGGTGGTGGGCCGGCCAGGCCAGGTCGGACGGCGGGGTGAGCGCCGCCGGCCCGGCGTCCCCTCGCGGGCCGGCGTTCAGCAGGCCTTGTAGAGCACGACGTCGAAGCAGACCTTGTTGGTGCCGATCACGGCGCCGGAGGCGTCGAGGATCGGCGCCGAGAAGGTGATCCGGCTGTAGTTGAGGCTCACGGACTCGAAGGCGGAGGCCTCGGTCCCCGCCAGCTGCGCCCCGCCGTCGATCTGGGTGATGAAGGCGCCCTCCAGCAGGATGCTCACGGTCTTCTTGCCCGTGTCCGACATGAACCAGCTGATGTCCACGGTCAGGGGCTCGCCCAGGAATGCGGCCTTCAGCAGCTTGGGGCTCGCGGGGTCGAAGCGCTTGACGATGGTGACCGGCCCGGGCACGGCCTTGCCGGCGCTCGACCCGGTGCCGCCGATCGCGACGGGGACCGACAGCCCGAAGCCCGTGCTGAGGACCTGGATGGACTTCGGGGCCACCTTCGCGACGCTGTCCCCTTCGATGACGCCCTGGCTGGCGCCGATGATCTTCGCGAACGCCAGGTCCGCGGCCCGGACCGGCTGAGCCGCGAGCATCACTGCGACCGCCACCGCCAGTGCCCCCATCCTCGCCGTGCGTGTCGTCATGCGCACCCCTCCAGGTTGACCGCTGATCACCGCCTCGCACCGCGTTCGCAGCGTGCGGGTGGTGTGCCGTCCCTGGCGACACGCCACACGCCGAGCCGATGCACGCGCCGATCGCGAGCAACCGGCTCGCCAATCCGCGCCCTGCGGCGCAACGCCTTGATTTCCGGGGTCCGCCCGCAGCGGGACCGCTCGGGTCGGGGACGGAGTGTCGAGTTTCGAGGCCACCAGGGTCTCGATCTGAACCGGGTGGCGCCGGGCGCGGCGCTCCTCGCGCGCCGGTCAGCGGCGCTCGGCGAGGGGCTCGGAGGCGGACAGGCGGCCCGTCACCAGATCTGGCGCCGCCGGGGGCGGGGCCTGCCGCTCCTGGTGCCAGAGCAGGGGCAGGGCGATGAGCGGCAGCAGGCCCAGCACGCCGACCGTGATCATGAGCGCGCCCAGGTTCGAGTAGTCGCGCTGCGTCACCTGGAACAGCTCGTTCAGGTACTCGGTGAAGAGCTGGCTCGCGGAGAGCGCCAGGTTCATCAGCGAGGCCATGATGGCGAACATCGTCGCCTCGGCCCCGCGCGGCGCCGTCTTGGCGATCAGGATGAGCATCGGCACCATCGTGAGCTGGGCCAGCGGCGCCGAGATGGTGGTGTCGATGAACGCCAGCGTGCGTGCGCTGACGCCCAGGCGCTCGTGCAGCCCGTAGAAGAGGCCGATGTTCGGCAGGTACAGCACGGCGCCGGCCAGCACCACCCACAGCAGCGTGAAGCTCACCGGACGCTTGACGATGGTCTTGCGGAACACCAGCAGGCCGACGAGCCCCACGACGGCGCTCACCTGCGCCAGCACGCCGAGGAAGCGCTGGTCGAAGCCCAGCCGGTCGATCGCCCAGAAGCTGTAGCCCTGGCCCACCGTCGGCGTGGCGCGGAAGAGGAAGATCACGATCGACGCCACCGCCACGCCGCGCGAGATGCCGACGCGCTTGAGGAGGAGCCCGATCAGGACGATGGAGACGATCAGCACGATCTCCTTCGAGAAGCGGACGCCGAGACTCTCGAGCGTCACGCCGAGAGCGGCGTAGGCGAGCCCCACCGCCATGACCAGGTGCGCGCGGCCCCCGGCCAGCGGCCCCTCCGCGCGCGAGGGGACGGCACGCGGCGGCGCCGATCGCAGGAAGACGACGCTCAGGGCGACGAGCGCGGGCAACGCCGCGGCGGCCGCGAACGTGCCGCGCGAGCCGATGGTGTCGGCCAGCCATCCCGAGAGGTACCCCACGCTGATGCCGCCGGCCAGCAGGGCCATGCGCCCGAGCGTCTGGATCTGGCCGAGTTCCTCGTCGTCGCGCGCCACCTCCACGCTGAGGGCGTCGGCCACCACGTCCTGGACCATGAAGCCGACGGCCACCAGGAGCGTCGCGACCAGGTAGGCGCCCCTGGTGTCGACCCGGGCGGCCAGCATGGCGAAGCCGCCCAGACTGCAGGCGGCGCCGGCGATCAGGTAGGCGACGCGGCGGCTGCCGAAGATCGGGTAGATGTCCGAGGCGACGCCGGCCACCATCTTCATGGACCAGGGCAGCGTCACCCAGAAGGCCACCGCCGCCGACTCGGCCGGCGCCAGATGCAGGATGTTCTTCTGGAAGAAGATGTCGGCGACGGCGGTCACCATGCTGGCGCCGTAGCAGAAATAGGTCACCAGGATGGGGACCCAGGCCAGGCGTAGCCCGCCGAGCAACGTCTTGACCACGTGTCCCATCCTACCGTATGGCCAGGGCAAACCTTCCCGGGCCGACGCGAGTTGTCACCGGTGAGGCGGTGGGCCGGGGCCGTAAGGTCCCGCCGGATGGGCGCTCGACCAGCGGCCACCGGATTGGCAGCGCCCTTGCTGGCGTGGTAAGTGGGTACAGACGATGCTCGATCAGGTGCGGGCCTTCTGGCAGGCGCGGCGGTTCCGGCGAGCGCGGCCGGAGCGGCCCGTGCGCGCCGCCCTCGCCCTCGGCGGCGGCGGGGTCATCGGCGGCATGTACGAGGTGGGGGCCCTGGCCGCCCTCGAGGACCGGCTCGGAGCCGACGCCCGGGGCTTCGACGTGTACGTGGGCTGCAGCGCCGGGTCGGTGGTCGCCTCGCTCCTGGCCAACGGCGTCCCGGCCTCCGAGATCTACCGGATCCTCGACCAGGACCTGCCCGACCCCCTGAACTTCCGCCGAAACTCGGTGTTCGCGCCGGACTCGTTCCGCCGCGCCGCCGGCCGGTTCGGGCGCATGGTGTGGGCGTTCGGCAAGAACGCGGTCACCGCGCTCCGGGGCTCGATCCCGGACATGCTGGCCCGCGCCGAGCGCGACCTGCCGCCCGGCTTCTTCTCGCTGGGCGCCCTCGAGCGGTTCATGAGCGAGGCCTTCGCCGCCCGGGGCCTGTCCAACTCGTTCGCGACGCTCCCGCGCCGCCTCCTGATCCCGGCCATCGACCTGGACCGCGCCGAGCGCGTGGTCTTCGGCTGCAACGACCTGCGCGACGTGCCGATCAGCCACGCGGTGGCGGCCTCCTCGGCGATCCCGGGGTTCTTCGAGCCCTACACGATCGACGGCCGGGACTACGTGGACGGCGGCGTGGGCTTCAGCGGTCACGCCGACCTGGCCGCCGAGGCCGGCGCCGAGGTCGTGTTCGTCGTCCACCCGCTGGTGCCGAGCCTGGTGGACGGCGAGGGCACGCCGATGCGGTCGCGCGGGCTCTACTCGATCCTCGACCAGGCTAGCCGCATCTACGGCCAGAACCTCCTCACGCTCGGCCTGGCCTCGCTGGCGGTGAAGTTCCCGCGCACGACGTTCTTCCTGCTGGAGCCCCCGCGGGTGAAGACGCCGCTGTTCGGACCGTCGATGGGGTTCGAGGCCAGCCGCGCCGCGCTCCGCTACGGCTACACGTCGACGCTGGCCTGGCTGGACGCGCAGGGCCAGCCGCTGCTCCGTCGCCTCGTCGCCGATCCCGTCGCCGCGTTCTGACCGCCGGCGTCCGCGCCGCCACCGTCGCGGCGTCCTGGCCGCGGATCAGCCCGTGCGCCGCCTGGCGAGGTTGCCCAGGCCGTCGTACGCCGCGTACTTGTAGGCGTCGCTCAGGGTGGGATAGTTGAACACGGCGTCGATGAAGGCGTCGATGCCGCCGCCGAAGCTCATCACCATCATCCCGATGTGCACCAGCTCCGAGGCGGCGTCGCCGATGATGTGCACGCCCAGGAGGGCGCGGTCGTCGGCGCGGAAGACCAGCTTGATCTGGCCGCCGAGGTCGCCGCGGATCTGGCCGCGGGGATTCTGACTGTAGGCGGACCGTCCGACGCAGTAGTCGATGCCCTTGTCCTTCGCGCTCTCCTCGGTCTCGCCGATGGTGGCGACCTCGGGAATCGTGTAGACGGCCATGGGGAGCGTCTGGGCGACCCGCGTCTTGTACTTCAGGTCGAACGCGTGGCACATCGCCACGCGGGCCTGCTCCATGGACGTCGCGGCGAGGGCGGGGAAGCCGATCACGTCGCCGGCGGCGTACACGTTGGGCACCGCCGACTGGAAGTGCTCGTTCACCGCCACGTGGCCGCGGTCGCTCACGGCCACGCCCAGGCGCTCGAGGCCCAGGCCGGCGGTGGCGCCCAGGCGGCCGGCCGCGAACAGCACCGCGTCGACCACCACCGGCTGGCCGCGCTTCATGTGCAGCGTGACGGCCTCGGGCCGGGTCTCGACGCGGCCCAGGCCCTCGCCCAGACGCATCTGCACCCCGAGGTCTTCCATGCGGGCGCGCAGGCGCTCGCTGACCTCGCCGTCGAGGAAGCTCAGCAGCCGGTCGCGGCCGTCGACGAGCGTGACCCGGATGCCGAGCGCCGTGAACATCGTCGCGTACTCGCAGCCGATCACGCCGGCGCCCACGATGGCCATCGTCTTCGGCAGCCGCTGCATCTCGAGGATCGTGTCGCTGTCGAAGACGCGGGGGTCCTCGAAGGGGATGTCGCGCGGCCGGTTGGGCACCGAGCCGGTGGCGACGAGGATGACGTCGCCGGCGAGCTCCCGCTCGCCGCCCGCGGCCAGCAGCACCCGCACCGTGTGCGGGTCGCGCAGCGACGCCTCGCCGTGGACCAGCTCGATCCGGTGCCGCTCGATGTTGCGCCGGATGACCTCGCGCAGCGCGCGGACGACCTCCTGCTCGCGGTACAGGAAGTCCTGGACGGTGAGGTCGTCGCGCAGGGTGTAGTCGCGGCCGTAGAGCCCGCGCTGGGCGAGGCCCGAGAAGTAGAGGGCGCTCTCGCGCAGGGTCTTGGACGGGATGGTGCCGGTGTTGACGCCGGCGCCGCCCAGGTGCGGCGCGCGCTCCACCAGGACCACGCGCTTGCCGAAGTAGGCGGCCTGGGCCGCGCCCTTCTCGCCGGCGGGCCCGGAGCCGATCACGATGAGGTCGTAGCGGTCTATTCGATGACTCCCCGGGCGCGCAGCGCGCCGATCTCGTCGGCCCCGAGGCCGAGGCCGGCGAGGACGGCCTCGGTGTGCTCGCCGGGGGTGGGCGCGGCGCGGCGCACCGTCCCCGGGGTGTCCGACAGCTTGATGGCCACGCCGAACTGGCGCACCTTGCCGAACCGCGGATGCTCGGCCTCGACGATCATCCCGCGGTGGGTGATCTGCGGATCGCGCACCATCTCCTCGACGTCGTAGACCTTGCCCACGCAGACGTCGGCCTCGACGAGGCGCGCGTACCAGTCGTCGCGGTCGCGCGTGCGGATGATGGCCTCGATCTCCCGGCGCGCGGCCTCCTCCTCGGCGTTGGCGGCGCGCACGAACTGGTCGGGCTGGCGCGCGAACCGCGCCAGGTCCGGCCGCTCGATGGCGCGGCAGAAGTTCTCCCAGAGCCAGGGCTCGGTGCAGCCGATCGTCAGCAGCTTGCCGTCGCGCGTCTCGTAGATGGCGTAGTAGGGGTAGGAGCCGCCGAGGAAGCCCTCGCCCCGGCGCGGCGCCACGCCGTCGCTGAAGAAGAAGCGCATGTTCGGCGTGGCGGCGAGCAGGGAGACCGTGGTGTCCAGGTACGCGACGTCGACGTGCTGGCCGCGGCCGGTGCGCTCGCGGGCGTAGAGGGCCAGCACGATGCCGAGGGCGCCGTGGAGGCTGGCGCCGGCGTAGTCGGCGATCAGGTTCAGGGGGATCACGGGCTTGCGGCCCGGCTCGCCGATCAGCCCCAGGACGCCGGCCAGCGAGAGGTAGTTCATGTCGTGCGCCGGGTAGTCGCGGTAGGGGCCGTCCTGCCCGAAGCCGGACAGCGAGCAGTACACGACCCTCGGGTTGAGCGCGCGCACGGTCTCGTAGTCGGCGCCCAGGCGACGCATGACGCCGGGGCGGAAGCCCTCGACGATCACGTCGGCGCCGGCGGCCAGCTTGCCGAGGATGGCCTGGCCCTCCGGCGCCTTGAGGTTCAGGGTCATCGAGCGCTTGTTGCGGTTGACGAAGGCGAAGGCGGCGCGCCGCTCGTCGGCGGGATCGCGCGGCCTGGCCGGCTCGGGCGTCTCGATCTTCAGGACGTCGGCGCCCATGTCGGCCAGCATCATGCCCGGCATCTCCGCGGGCGGCACCCGCGCCAGCTCGAGGATCTTGATGCCGTCGAGGACGCCCATCAGGCCCTCACTCGGCGTCGGCCGCCAGCCGCGCCGTGAGCAGCCGGACGTCGGGGATCGCTTCGAGGTGCTCGACCTGCTCGGCGATGCCCTCGGCCTCGCCCCGCCCGAGCACCGGGGCCGCGCAGGCCAGGAACTTGGCGCGGAGCGCCTCGGCGGACAGCGGGCGGTCGGGGTGGCCCGTGGCGCCCCGGGGCGGCGAGGCGAGCACGCGGCCGTCGCCCAGGCGCACCGTGACCCGGCTCCACGCCTGCGCCTCCACGCCCTGCGGCAGCCGGGGATCGACGACCATGCTGACGCGCTCCATCAGCGCGCGCACCGCGGGGTCACGCACCTCGCCGTCCTCGAAGGAGGCGAAATCGACGCGGCCCTCCGCCAGCGCGGCCGCCGCGCAGTACGGCATCGAGAACTTCCGCTCCAGCGCCGTCGCCGGCCGGGCGTGGGCCAGCACGCCCGGGGTGACCGGGGTGACGCCGACCTCCACGGCGGCCACCTGCTCGGGACGTAGCCCGTGCTCCCGGCGGAGATCGAGCAGGGCGTCGATCGCCGCGTGCGTCAATGCGCACGACGGGTAGGGCTTGACGGCGACGCCGCTCTCGACGACGTGCCAGCGCCGGCCCAGGCGGTCGAGCGCCGCGGCGAAGCCCCGGCCGCCCGCCGGGTCGGCCAGGGCCGCCAGGTAGCCCTGGGGGCCGTCGAGCGCCCGGTCCGAGGCCGTCAGGCCCTGGCGCGCCAGCTGGGCGGCCCGGACGCCGTTGAGCGCCGCCTGGCCCGCGTGGTAAGGCTTCGTCATCGAGCCGAAGTTCTCCTTGAGGCCGGAGGCGAGCGAGGCGGCGAGCCCCAGCGCGTGCGCCGTCTGGGTCACGTCGAGGCCGAGCACGCGCGCGGCCGCGGCGGCGCAGCCGAGGGTGCCGATGCTGATGGTGGCGTGCCAGCCGCGCGTGTAGTGGGCCGGGTTGATGGCGCTGCCGACCACCGTGGAGACCTCGAAGCCGAGCACGTAGCCCAGCGCCACGGCGCGGCCGTCGGCCATCTCGGCCTCGCCGGCCGCCAGCAGCGCGGCGAGCAGCGGCACGCTCGGGTGGCCGAGCAGCGCGAACGACGTGTCGTCGAAGTCGTGCGCGTGGCCGGCGGCGCCGTTGGCGAGGGCCGCCCAGCCGGGCGCCGTGCGCAGCGACGAGCCGACCACCGTGCACGTCGGCACGCCGCCCTCGGCGCGGGCCACCTCGCGCACGATGCGGGCCACGGGCTCCCCGGCCCCCGCCAGCATGACCCCCAGCGAGTCGAGCGCGGCGCGGCGCACCCGGACCACCGCCTCGGGCGGGCAGTCTTCCAGCGCGGTCTTCACGACGAACTCGGCGAGCCGGACGCTCGCACTCACGCCCGCACCTTAGCGCGAGCCACCGGCTTCCCGCAATCCCGTGATCGGCGGTCGCTCAGCGCGCGTCGTGGAAGATGACGCCGAGCGTGTAGCGGCGGCCCGCGCGCACGCGGCTGACGCCGTGGCGCATGGCGACCCGGTGGTGACCGCGCGCGCCGCGGGCGGGCCGATGGCGCGTGGTGAAGATCACGATCTCGCCCTGCGCGGGCCGGAGGGCCTCGCCCCGCGACTGGGCGCGCGGCCGCTGCTCGACGAGCAGGAACTCGCCGCCCGCGTAGTCGACGTCCGGCCGGCTCAGGAAGCAGGTGAGCTGCAGCGGGAACGCGACGTCGCCGTACAGGTCCTGGTGCAGGCAGTTGTAGCCCCCGGCCTCGTAGTGCAGCAAGAGCGGCGTGGGCTTCGTCTGGCCGGCGCGCCGGCACAGCGCGCGCAGGCCGCCCAGGTCCTCGGGGTAGCGGCGTCGCGAGCCGAGCGCGGCCTCCCAGCGGTTGGCCACCGCGGCGAGCGGCGGGTAGAAGTGGCGCCGGAGGTCGGCCACCAGCGACGGCAGCGGATCGGCGAAGTACTTGTACTCGCCGATGCCGAAGCGGTAACGCGCCATGTCGATGCGGCTGCGGAAGCGCGCCTCGTCGGCGTAGAGCGCGACCAGCCCCTCGCACTCCGCGGGGGTGAGGACGGCCGGCGTCCGGGCGTAGCCCCACTCCCACAGCGACGGCTCGAGCGTGGCCCAGTCGAGCGCGCCGACCCGCTCGGCGACCGTCATGGCGGCCATCCTACACCCCCGGGTGCCTCGACACGCCAGCACGGCGCTTGCAACGACACGCCTGGGCGGTGCCCGTGCGCACCGGACTGCACAGCGGAGGTGGAGATGGCGAGACGGTACGGTCGCAAGGCGAGCAAGACGGTCGAGCGGGCGATGCACAGGATGAAGCGCGGCAAGCTCAGGAGCGGCCGGAGCGGCAAGAAGGTACGGAGCCGCAAGCAGGCGGTGGCCATCGGGCTGTCCGAGGCGCGACGCAAGGGCGCCAAGGTCCCGCCGCGGCGGCGCCGCCGCCGGAAGACGGCCTAGCCGCGCGTCACTGCACGAGCCCGAGCCAGCGCGGCAGCAGCAGCACCGTCTGGGGCACGAAGGCGACGAGGACGAGGACGACCACGATCGCCGCGAGGAAGGGCATCAGCGGCCTGACGAGCTTCTCCATGGGCAGGCCGCTGATGGCCATGCCGAGGAAAAGGCAGAGACCCACCGGCGGGGTCACGTGGCCGATGGCGGAGGCGATGACGCACACCATCCCGAAGTGGATGGGATGGATGCCGAGGGCCTGGGCGCCGGGGAGCAGGACGGGCACGGTGACCAGGATGATCTCGGACGGGGTCAGGAACGTGCCCAGGAAGACGTAGATCACGATGACGAACGTCAGGAAGAGCCACCAGGTGGGCGCGAAGGCCTGGATGGCCTCGGCCACGCGGAACGGGAACTTGGAGTAGGTCAGCACCCAGCCGAAGGCGCCCACCAGGCCGATGATGAGGCCGATGACGCCGGACAGGCGGGCCGAGTCGGCGAAGATGCCGGGCAAGTCGGCCAGCCGCAGCTCGCGGTAGAACAGCGGCGGCACCAGCAGCGCGTACACCACGGCGACGGCGGCGGCCTCGGTCGGCGTGAAGAGCCCGGCCAGGATGCCGCCCATGATGATCACCGGGATCATGAGCCCGGGCAGGGCCTGCCGCAGCGCCGCCGCGAAGGTCGCCAGCGTCGGCCGCGGCTCGCGGGGATAGTTGCGCCGGCGGGCGATGACGAAGGTCGGCACCGCCATGCCGACCCCGATCAGGAGCCCCGGCAGATAGCCGCCGGCGAAGATGGCCGCTACGGACTCGTCGGCCATCCACGCGTAGATCACGGCGACGATCGAGGGCGGGATGATGGGCGCCAGGATCGCCGTGCAGATGGTCAGGACCGTGGCGAAGTCCTTGTCGTAGCCCTTGCGGACCATCTGGGGGATCAAGAACGTGCCGAGCGCCGACACGTCGGCCACGGCCGAGCCGGAGATGCCCCCGAAGATCATGCTGTCCACGATGTTGACGTAGGCCAGCCCGCCGCGGAAGCGGCCGACCAGGACGGTGGCGAGGTCGATGATGGCCCGGGCGACGCCGCCCCGCGCGGCGATGTTGCCGGCCAGGATGAAGAGCGGCGCGGCGAGGATCAGGAACGAGTCCGACAGCAGCCCCACGAAGCGCGTCGGGATGATGACGGGATTCAGCGCCGGGTAGAGGAGCGCCGCCGCCAGCGCCCCGACGCCCAGGGCCATGCCGATCGGCAGGCCGAGGGCGACGAAGACCACGAAGACGATCAGGAGCGTTTCGGCCACAGCTCGCGGGCGGCGCGGGCGACGTTGAGGAGCAGGGGCCACAGGATGAGCGCCGAGCCGACCGGCACGGCGGCGTAGACGTAGCCCAGCGGCAGGCCGAGCCCGGGGCTGGTCTGCAGCTGGGCGTTGGGCACCAGCACCAGGCTCGAGTGGATCAGCGACAGGAACAGCGCGATGGCGGCGCCGTTGGTGACGAGGCGCGCCACCGCCCGGCCGCGCGCAGGCAGGCGATCGCGGAAGAAGTCCAGGGCCGTGTGCTCGCCGCGATACATGGCGGCGGCCGCGCCGACCATGACCAGCCACACGAAGAGATAGCGGGGGACCTCGTCGAGTCCCTCCAGCCCCGTGCTGAAGACGTAGCGCAGCGCCACCTGCAGGAAGACGGCGCCGGCCATGACGGCCAGGATGGCGCCGCCCAGCAGGCCGAGCCCCTCGTAGAGCCGGCGCACGCTACTTGATGCTCAGGATGTGCTCGACGATCTTCCGCGCGTCCTTGCCCGCCGGCGTCGCGAAGAACTCCTCGTACACGTTGCGGGTCGCCTCGCGGAACGGCGTGGCGTCGGGCTTGGTGATGGTGGCGCCCTTCTCGCGGACCTGGCTCTGGATGGTCCGGTCCTCGTCCAGGATGAACGTGCGGTTGAACTGCCGGGCGTGCTCCCAGGCCGCGGCGATGGCCTTCTGCCCCGCCGCGTCCTGCTTCTGCCACGAGGCCTTCGACATGACGAGGGCCACCGCCTGGTGGGTGTGCCGCACGTCGGCCACGTGCTTGACGATGTCGTAGAACTTGTTGTGGTAGTAGGTGTTGATCCCGCCCTCGGCGAAGTCGATGACCTTCGTCTGCAGCGCGGTGGCCACCTCGGGGAAGGCGATCGGCGTGGAGATCATGCCGAGGGCCTTGAACGTGGCCACGAGGATCTTGTCCTCCTGCACGCGGATCTTCTTGCCCTTGACGTCGGCGATGGAGTTGATCGGGTAGTGGCCGTAGATGCCGCGGTAGCCCGCGGCGATGAAGCCGACCAGCTTGAACCCCTTCTTGTCGAGGACGGCCGCGTAGTACTTGCCGATGACGTCGCTGCCGTCCAGCGCCTGGTAGACGTGCTGGTAGTCACGGAAGATGTAGGGCAGCTGGAAGACCGACATCTCGGGCACGAGGGTGCTGAGCGGCGCCGTGGTGATCGGCCCGAAGTCCACGGCGCCCAGCTGGATCTGCTGGGCCACCTCGCGCTCGCCGCCCAGCGCGCCGGAGTGGTGGTGGATCACCTTCGTCTTGCCGCCGGTGAGCTCGCCCAGCTTGTCGATGAACTGCTGGGCGGCCTGCGAGGTGCCGTGCTTGGGCGGGTTGACGTTGCCCATCGTCATCTCGCGGGTCTGGGCGGTGGCGGATCCGGCCAGGAGGACGACGGCCAGCAGCGCGCTCACGATCGTGGGTCGCATGGAGGCTCCTTCCGCGCCGGCGTCGGGCCGGCGCTCAGCGGTAGGCGTCGGGCGCCTGCTTCACCGTGCGCCAGAACTCCGGGTCGTGCCCCGGAAAGACGCGGGCGCCGGTGAGGCGGGCGAGGGTCTTGAGGCGCTTGATGGCGTGGAAGGCGAGCGTCGGGTTCCACACCACGCCGGGCACGCGCTCGGCGTCCAGGTGCTCGCGCCAGTAGCAGGCGTCGCCGGTCAGGAGGACCGGCCCGCTCTCGGGCAGCTCCACCAGCAGCGACTGGTGGCCGGGGGTGTGCCCGTCGGTACGCAGGACGGTGAGGCCCGGCGCCAGCTCCGTGTCGCCGTCCAGCAGCCGCCAGCGCGCGCCGGGCAGGTCGAAGTTCCTGCGGTAGTAGAACGGCGCGAAGAACGGCGCCGGCGCGTGGGCGTAGGCGTGCTCGTCACGCTGCGCGCACAGCTCGGCGCCCGGCAGCAGCCCGGCGCCCCCCGCGTGATCGTAGTGCAGGTGGGAGAGGACCACCAGGTCCACGTCGCCGGTCTGCAGCCCGAGGCTGTCCAGCCGGTGCACCAGGAGGTCCGCGTCGGTGAACCGCGCCAGCGGGTCGCTGCGCATCAGCCCGGGCACGGCCCGCGGCGCCACGCCGGTGTCGAACAGGATCACGCCGTCGGTGGTGCGGATCAGGTAGCAGGCGACGGGGATCTGGACGGCGGCGCCGGTGTACTCGCCGTAGAACAGCAGCGAGCGCGGGGCCCCCATGAAGCCGTTCTGCAGCGCATGCAGGGCCTGGACGGGCATCGGGGCGCCATGATAGCACTCACTCCTTCAGCGCGCCGGCCAGCAGGCCGCGCACCAGGTGTCGCTGCAGGAACAGCACGACCAGCACCGGCGGCGCGCCGGTGAGCAGGGCCGCGGCGGCGATGTCGCCCCACGGCACCTCGAAGACGCCGGGGAACAGCGCCAGCGCGACCGGCGCCGTGCGGCTCGCCTCGGTGGCGGTGAAGGTGTAGGCGAACAGGAACTCGTTCCACGCGGACAGGAACGTCACGAGGGCGGCGGCGGCCACGCCCGGGGCCACCGCGGGCAGCACGACGTGGCGCAGCGCGCCCAGCCGGCCGGCGCCGTCGACGAACGCCGCCTCCTCCAGCTCGCGGGGCAGCGACCGCATGAAGCCGGCCACGAGCCAGAGCATGAGCGGCAGCGCGAACGACGTGTCGGCGAGGATCAGCGCCCACCACGTGTCGCGCAGGCCGAGGCCGCGGACCATCAGGTAGAGCGGCGCCACCGTGGCGATGGCGGGGAACGCCGTGCTCAGCACGATTCCCAGCATGATGGCGCGCCGGCCCGGCAGCGGCAGCCGCGCGAGCGCGTAGGCGCCCAGGGTGCCGAGCCCCGTCGCCAGCGCGGTGGTGCCCACGGCCACGGCCGCGCTGTTCAGCAGCGCGCGCGGCAGCGGGCTCGCGGCGACCACGGCGCGGTAGTGCTCGAGCGTCAGCCGCGAGGGCCACGTGGCGCCGAGGTCCAGCAGCTCGGCTTCCGGCGTGAGTGACGTGACGACGTGCCAGCCGACCGGCGCCACCCAGACGGCCAGGGCCGCGAGCACCAGGGCGTGGCCCAGCCACCTCACGAGGCGGCCTCCCGGCCTTCCACGGCCCGCAGGTAGCCCCACGCCGCGGCCGTGACGAGCGCGAAGACGATCACGGCCACCGCCGAGCCGAAGCCGAGCTGCAGCGTGCCGAAGAGGCTCCGGTAGGCGTGGATGGTGAGGGTCTCCGTCGCGCCGGCGGGACCGCCGCCCGTGAGGACGAAGATCAGGTCGAAGGCGCGCAGCGCGTCCAGCGTGCGGAACAGCGCGGCGACGAGCAGCACCGGCGCGAGCAGCGGCAGGGTGACCCGGCGGAAGACCGCGCTCCGGCCGGCTCCGTCCACGGCGGCGGCCTCGTAGAGCGCGGGCGGAATGGTGCCGAGCCGCGCCAGCGCCAGCAGGGCCACGAACGGGCTGGTGCGCCAGACGTCGGCGACGACGAGCGCGGGCAGCGCCGTCGCCGGATCGCCCAGCCAGTTCACGCCGCCGGCGACCCGGGAGAGCAGGCCCACGTGCGGCTGGTAGAGCCACTCCCAGATGCGCGCCGTGACGACGCCGGGCAGGCACCAGGGCAGGAGCACGAGGCCGAGGGCCACCGCCCGCCACCGGCCCAGGCGGTGCAGGGCCAGCGCGGCGGCCACGCCCAGCGCGACCTCGAGCGCGACGGAGAGCACGGTGAACGTCACCGTGACGCCGGCGGCGTGCCAGAAGACGGGATCGCCGGCGAGGAAGCGGTAGTGCCGCAGGCCGACGAACTCCTCGATGCCGAACACCGGCACGCGGCGCTCCAGCGAGAGGAGGAGCACCCGTAGCACCGGGAAGAGCGTGACCGCGGCGAGCACGACGAGCGCCGGGGCGACGAGCGCCACGGCGAGGGCGCGCTCCCCGCGCTTCACCGCGGCCCCGGCAGGAAGTACTCGAGGCGCCGCTCGGCGTCGGCGAGAGCCCGCGCCGGCGACTTGACGCCGGCGACGGCGGCGGACAGCTCGGGCTGCAGCGTGGCCGAGAGCGTCTGGTACCACGGCGTGACGGGCCGCGGGCGGGCGCCGGCGAAGATCTCGCGCAGCGCGGGATCGACCAGGGCCGGACGCGTGGGATGCAGGCCCGTGGCCGCGGCGATGGCCTGCTGCGCCGGCGGCGCGGCGAGGAACTCCACCAGGCGCCAGGCGAGGTCCGGGTGCCGGCTGGCGCGACTGACGGCCAGGTGGGCCCCCCCGAGCGCGCCGCCGCCGGGCAGCGGCGCGATGCCCACGCGCCCACGCACCGCCGAGCCGGCCGCCTCGAAGAGCTCGCGGGCGTAGGGCCAGTTGCGCAGGAACACGGCGCCGCCCCGGCCGAACGCGCGGCGCGTCTGCTCCTCGTCGGCGCCGAGCACCATGGCCGGCGAGACGCCCGCGGCGAGGAGCTCGCGGCGGAAGGCCAGCGCGTCCCGCGCGCGGGCCATGTCGGGCAACACGCGCCCCCCGGGGCCCAGGAGGTCCGTGCCGGCGGCCCAGAACGACTCCAGGATGTTCACGACCAGGCCCTCGTACTGACGCCCCTGCCACAGGAAGCCGTCCAGCCCGCGGCCAGGGCCGGCCCCGGTCACCCGACGGGCCTGAGCGGCGAGCTCCTCGTACGTCCGGGGCGGCGCCAGCCCGTGGGCGGCGAGGAGATCGCTCCGGTAGTAGAGGAGGCCCACGTTCATGACCCACGGCACCGCCCACACGCGGCCGCCGAGCGTGGCGGCCTCCACCGTCGCCGGCGCGTGCGTGGCGCGGTCGGCCGCTCGCCAGCGCTCGCTGAGGTCGAGGAGCCAGCCGGCGCGCGCGAACTCGGGCACCCAGATGACGTCGAGCATCAGCACGTCGAAGCCCGGACTCCGGCCCTCCAGGTTGATCACGTAGAACTGGTGCTGGACGTCGGCGGTCCAGGGCAGGGGCTCGCTGGCCACCCTGACGCCGGGGTGCAGTCGCTCGAACTGGCGGAGCAGGGGCGGCAGGGGGTCGGGATCGCCGACCATGCGCGAGTGGCGGAGCACGAGCCGGACGGCGTCGTCGGGCGCGCGCGCGCCGCCGCACGCCGCCAGCACGAGCGCGAGCGCGAGCAGGGCGGCGCGGCGCGTGGCGGATCTCCCGGGCTGCGTGCCCCCAGTGTGCCACGCATTTGCCGGTTGTGATGGCGGGCCGGCTCGCGCATCATTCGGGGAACGCCGTCGCCACGGAGGACGTCATGGGGCGGGTCGCCGGCATCGTGGGTCTCGTCGCGCTGCTGATCGGGTTGGGAGCGGGCTATCTCTGGTGGGGCCAGTCGGTCGAGCAGGCCCGCCGCGTGGCCGACGAGGCGCGCGCTCGGGCGGAGACGGCCGAGCGCGAGCTGGCTGGCGCGAAGACGGCGACGGCCCGCCCCGACGAGGTGGCGGGGCTGCGCTCGCGCATCGAGGCCCTGGAGGCCGAGCTGGAACGGGAGCGGCAGATGCGGATGCGGCTGGAGGCCGTCGTCAGCCAGGGACGGAAGTGACGTGGACTTCGCGCTCACCGAGCCGCAGGAGCTGATCCGCAAGGAGGTCGCGACGCTGGCCCGGTCCTTCGCGCCCGAGTACTGGCTGGAGAAGGACCGGAAGGCCGAGTACCCCTGGGAGTTCGTGCGGGCCTTCGCGCAGGGCGGCTGGCTCGGCATCATCGTGCCCGAGGCCTACGGCGGCGCCGGCCTGGGCGTGACCGAGGCCGCGATCCTCCTGCACGAGATCTGCGCCGCCGGCGCCGGCACCACGGGCGCCTCGCCGATCCACTTCTACGTGTTCCCGCCGCTGCCCGTCATCCACCATGGCGGCGAGGAGCTCAAGCGCCGGGTCCTGCCGCGCATCGCGACGGGGGACATCGTGATGTCCTTCGGCGTCACCGAGCCGAACGCGGGCACGGACACCTCGCGCATCGAGACCCGCGCCGAGCGGCGGGGCGACCGCTTCGTCGTCCACGGGCGGAAGGTCTGGAACACGAATGCCCGCCAGGCCACTCACATCCTCCTGCTGGCCCGCACGGCGCCGCGCGATCCGGCCAGGCCCTTCGCCGGCATGACCCTCTTCTTCACGGAGTTCGACCGGTCGCGGATCACCGTGCGCGAGATCGAGAAGCTCGGGCGCGCCGCCGTGGACTCGAACGAGATCTTCATCGACGGCCTCGACGTCGCCGGGGCCGACGTGGTGGGCGAGGTGGGGCGCGGCTTCTATCATCTCCTCGACTCCCTCAATCCGGAGCGCGTCCTCACCGCCATCGAGGCCGTCGGCATCGGGCGCGCCGCGCTGGAACGCGCCGTGCAGTACGCCAAGGAGCGCGTCGTGTTCGGGCGGCCCATCGGGCAGAACCAGTCCATCGCGCATCCCCTGGCGGCGGCGTGGGCCAGGCTCGAGATGGCCGAGCTGCTCACCATGAAGGCCGGCTGGCTCTACGACCACGGCCGGCCGTGCGGCGCCGAGGCCAACGCGGCGAAGGTCATGGCCGCCGAGGCCGGCTTCGAGGCGTGCGACGTGGCCCTGCAGACCCACGGCGGGTACGGCTACGCCAAGGAGTTCCACGTCGAGCGGCTGTGGCGGGAGGTCCGCCTCTACAAGATCGCGCCGATCTCGCAGCAGATGGCGCTGAACTACCTCAGCGAGCACGTGCTCGGCCTGCCGCGCAGCTACTAGCCTCGGAGGGCGCCTCGACGGCCCCTTCCGAGGCCTCCCCCAGGACCCGATAGCGCGGGCGGAGCCCGCGCTCGAAGCCCCTTCGATCGCCTGGAGCAGCACGTACCAGCGATATCCGGGATCGGGGCGGCCGTGCGCGTCTGCCGCCGCCGGCGGCGTCCCGCGTCCGGGCGGCGGCGTTGGGGGCGACGTGGTCGTTGACAGCTTCTCCCGCCGCCTGCTACGTGTGGTGAGAGCCGTCCTGCAGGGCCGGCCACGGCCCGGCGGCGCCGGTGGGAGAAGGTCTGCCATGTGCATTCGCAGGGGACGCCGGGTCGCACGTCGCCGCGCGGCCCGTCCGCCCGTCCTCGCTAGTGCGTTCGGGCTAGCCCGCCGGTCGCTCCGACCGCCGCGCTCGTCTGCCGATAGCAGCAGGAAGAGCGCCCTGTCCCCCTCGACGCCCTGACGCGCACCCATGGCCGGGACGACGAAGCGCCGGGTGCTCGTGGTCGACGACGCAGGGGAGGTCGTGGTGCTGTGCGTGAACATGCTCCAGTCGCTCGGGTACTCGGTGAAGGGGGCCAACCGCGGGACGGCCGCGCTGGAGCTGGTCCGCAAGGAGCCGTTCGACCTGATGATCGTCGACTACAAGATGCCCGAGATGAACGGCTTCGAGATCTTCGAGCAGGCGCGCGGCATCCGGCCCGACATGGCCTTCATGCTGCTCACCGGACACGGGACGACCGACATCGTCGAGGACGCGGCGGACATGGGCTTCAGCGCCATCCTCTTGAAGCCCTTCACCCGCGACCAGCTCAGCCGCGCGGTGGCGCAGGCGCTGCAGGGACAGCCGTGAGCGGCGACCGGACGCTGTCCCACGCGGGCGCCGGCAAGCGCGCGGCGACGTCGGGAGGCGTGATGCGTTCACTGCTGGCCGGCGTGCAGTGGGGGCTCGACCGCACCGTGTCCATCGGGTACGGCGTCGTGTACGACTACATCTTCGATCAGTTCCCGCCGTATCAGGCGCTGCGCGGCGAGGTCCTGGCCCGGGTCGAGTCCGCGGTGCCGGCCGGGGCGGCGCGACGCGACGTGCGGGTCCTCGAGGTGGACTGCGGCCCCGGCACCTTCGCCTGCATCCTGGCCGAGGCCGGGTTCTCCGTGGTCGGGGTCGATCCCTACAGCGGGCTGATCGACCTCGCGCGCGAGAAGCGGCGGGCCCGGCGGCTGTCGAACCTGGCCTTCCAGCACGCCGACCTCGCCCAGGGCAACACGTTCTGGGAGAGCACGTTCGATCAGGTGGTCAGCGTGCACTCGCTGTACGCGCACGCCGAGCCGCGGCGCCTGCTGGGCGAGATCGCGCGCCTCCTGAAGCCCGGCGGTCACCTCGTCGTCGTCAATCACACGCGCCGGCTCGGGCTGCTGCCGACCTTCGGCGACGTCGTCCGGCGCGACGGCCTCATCGCCGCGCTGCGCTCGCTGATCTGGATGGTGCCCAACGCCCTGTTCGAGTCGGGGCGCAAGCGCGTCGGTCCCCATTACTGGGACGAGGACACCTTCTCGACCGAGCTGCGGCGCGCCGGCTTCACCGTGCTCGAGATGCGGCGGACCTTCCTCAGCGACGCGAGCCTGCTCGTGTGGGCGCGGAAGGACACGGACGACTGACGTGAAGGACCCCGGAACGCTGGCCTTGCGGGACGCGGGCTCGGCGGCGGCGACGCCGCCGGCGCGCCGGGTGCGCGAGCGCCTGGTCGCGCTGGGCTACGGCTGGAGCTACGACCTCATCGTCCGCGGCTTTCCGCCCTACCAGGCGCTGCTCGACGAGGTGGCGCACGTGGTCGGACGCGCCGCGGCGGCGGCGCCCCACCGGGCGGCCGTGAAGGTCCTGGACGTGTCCTGCGGGACCGGGACGGTGGCGGCCCGCCTGGCGCGCGACGGCTACCGCGTGCTCGGGGTGGACGGGGTGGCGCACCTGGTGGAGGTCGCCCGGCGGCGGCACGGCGCCGGCGCCAACCCCGCGTTTCGCCACCTCGACGTCGCTCGCGACGGGGTGCCGGAGGCCGGCACCCACGACGTCTTGGTGAGCATGCACACGCTGTACTGGCATCCGAACCCCCGCGGCGTCCTGGACGCGTGCCGGCGGGCGCTGCGGTCCGGCGGGCACGGCGTGTTCCTGACCTACACGCGCCCGGCGCGGGTGCTGCAGACGTTCCGCCGCATCCGGCAGACGCAGGGCACGGGCCGAGCCCTCCGCGCGCTGCGCTGGCTGGTGCCCACGGCCGCGTTCGAGGCGTTCCGCGAGTACGAGCCGCAGTACCTGAGCCGCGAGCAGTTCGCGGACGCGCTGCACCGGGCGGGGTTCGAGGTGCTCGACATCCGGGAGACGTTCCTGGCCGGCCTCAGCCTGCTGGCGTGGGTGCGCGCCGCCGAGGCGGGGGCGGACGGGGCATGACCGATCACGCGACCGACGGGGGAGGTGAGGACGACAGCCGAGTAGTGCACGCACGTGGGAGAACGGCGGAGATCCGGTGACCTCCAGCAACCTCACGTCATCTTTGGGCGTCGACTTGGTGCTCGCCCGGAGCGGTACCCGGGGCGAGAGGTGAGGAGATGACGACATGACGAGCAAGACCCTTCTCGGAGGGACGCTCGCGCTCGCTGTACTGGCGCCGGGCGCCGTACCGAGCCTCGGTGCGGAGCCCGCGAACGCGGTGCTGCACGAGGTCACGGAGAACCTGAAGCTGAAGCCCCTGGCCCGCAACCAGCGGGTCGCCACCGCCACCCTGTCGGGGACGGTGGCCGCGGGCACCTCGATCTGTCCGGACATCGTGGCCGCGGTGTACGGCAAGGCCTTCTGCGTCCTGACCGCCACGGCCACGGACCGCATCTCGCTGGTCACCGGCCGGGGTCCGGTGACGGGCCGCTTCGACGTCCACGTCCAGGGCGACAACGACGCCGACGGGCCCGAACTGGTCGTCCTGAGCGGCACCCTGGTCGGCACGATCGACCTGTCGCCCGCGCTGCTGGGCCCCGACGGCAAGCCCGAGTCCGGCGACGAGGTCCCGCTCGGCTCCATCACCGGGCACTGGAGCGGCCGCGGCGTGCCGGGCGGGCCCCTGGCCGACATCCGCGCGGGCGGCACGCTGACCGGGACGTTCCGCCTGCCGTTCCAGGTGTCGTTGCCGACCCCGCTCGGGTGCCACCTCGACGGCGACCTCACCGACTGCACGGGCACCCAGGTCGTCGCCCTGTACCTGCAGGACACCGGCGTCCCGGTGCCGGTCGCGCCCGAGGAGCACTCGCTGGGCGTGCCCACCGTGAAGCTCGAGATCACGTTCGTGGACAGGCCCTGAGCGGGTAACATGGGAGCCGCGCGCGAGACGCAGATCATCGCGGCTCCGACCGATCCGACGGCAGGGGCTCCGCGGGCGGAGCCGGACGACCCCGTCCGGCTCCGCCTGTGGGGTGTCCTGACCACCGCGACGGCGACCGGGGTCCGTGAGCTCTTCCGCACCTATGTCGGGATGGGCTGCTGCAGGCTCCTGGTGGACCTGGAGGCGGTGGAGGCCATCGACGCCGCCGGGATCGCCACGCTCCTCGACGGGCGCCGCCACGTCGAGGCGGCGGGCGGGGCGTTCTACCTGCGCGCCGGGGCCGTCGTGGACGCGGCGCTGCGGCGCACGGGAACCGTGTCGGCCTTCCGGCTCTGGCCGGACGCCGAGGCGTGATCGCGGTGGATGTTCCGCGGCGGGAGCCGCCGCACGATCCGACGACAGGCAGCGCCGACCTCGAGCGCGGGGTCATCATCGCCCGCGGCCGGCGGGTCATGCTCCGCACGCTGGTGCCGGCCGACCTCGAGTACCTCGCCGAGTGGGCCGACGACCCCTTCCTGGAGCGCATGGTCGGCAGCGAGCTGCTGCGGACCTACAAGCACGTCTACGACAAGCACCCGTCGTTCTACGAGGCCTGCCTGAACGATCCCACGCAGGTGGTGCTGGTCATCGTGGCCGTCTCGGCCAGCGAGCCGTGGGCCAAGAAGCCGCTGGGGCTGGTGCGGCTGTTCAACATCCACCTGCTCGAGGGCTATGCGTTCCTGGAGACCATGCTCGCCGACGTGCGGGCGCTGCGCCGTGGGCTGGGCGTCGAGGCCGGCAAGCTCATCTGCGCCTACGGCCTCGACGTGCTCGGCCTGCACCGCATCGAGGCCAAGGTCTACGAGTACAACCGCCTGAGCGTCAACTCGCTCAAGCGCCACGGGTTCAAGCAGGAGGGCGTGCTCCGCAAGGCCGGCTTCTACGACGGCCGGCACTACGACGTGCTCGTCTTCGGCATCCTGCGCGAGGAGCTGGAGGAGCAGCGCCGCAAGGAGGTCGACCAGCGCCACTACCACTTCCCCTTCGCGGGCGCCGAGGGGGGGCCCGGTGACCTTCCATAAGCTCCTCCCGCTGATCGCCTTCCTCCTCAACGTGTCGCTGGCCGGGCTGGCCGTGCTGCGGAACCCGGCCAGCCGGCTGAACCGGGTCTTCGCGTACTTCGTCTCGGCCCTGGCCGTCTGGAACTTCGGCGTCTTCATGCTCCGCCGCACCCCCGACGTGGACGTCGCGGTGTTCTGGGAGATCGTCATCCACGTGGCCGTCATCCTGCTGCCGCCGCTCTACTACCACTTCGTCCTCATCTTCCTCGACGCCACCGTGCTGCACCGCCGCTCCCTGACCGCCGCCTACGCCACCTCGCTCGTCTTCACGGCGATCAACCTGTCGGGCTCCGGCGTCTTCATGCGCGGCGTGACGGAGACGTACTGGGGGTGGGCGCCGGCCACCGGCCCCCTCTACGTGCCGTTCTTCGTCTTCTTCAACGCCGTGCTCGTCCACGGGATCGTCCACCTGGTGCGCGCCTACCGGACGATCGACTCCAGCTTCCGGCGCAACCGCGGCCGCCTGGTGATCCTCGGCTCGTTCGTGAGCCTCGCCGGAGGCTTCGTGGACTTCGTGCGCTTCATCGTGGCGCGGTTCTACCCGCCCGCCGACCTGATCTACCCGGTGGGGATCCCCGCCAACATGGTCTTCGCGGTGACGCTCGGGACCTCGATCGTCCGGTACCGGATGTTCGACGTGGACGTCGTCGTCAAGAAGGCCGCCGTGTACGCCGGGCTGGGGATCGCGCTGACCTCGCTGCTGGCCGGGGCCACCCATCTGGCCGAGGAGCTCCTCGGCCTGCACTCCGTGAGCGCCGTCTGGATCGTGGTGCCGATGGGGCTGCTGATGACGGTCTTCATGACGCCGCTGGGCCGCCGCATCGATTTCGCCGTGGAGCGCCTGATGTTCTCGCGCCGCCACGGCTGCTACGAGACGCTCCTCGCGCTCAGCAAGCGCATGAGCGCCATCCTGAACTTCGACCGCCTGGTGGACACCCTGGTGCACGGGCTGGTGCAGGGCGTCCCCCTCACGCACTGCGTTCTCATGATCCACGACGAGCAGGCCAACGCCTTCGTGCCGTTCCGCCGGGAGTCCGCGGTGGACGCCGCCCTGCGCTTCAGCCCGCTGCCCGCGGAGAGCTCGATCGTGCGCTGGCTGGCCGCCGAGGAGGGCGTGCTCGTCAAGGAGGAGGCCAAGCTGAACCCGCGGCTGGCCGGCTTCTTCGAGGCCGCCGAGGCCGAGCTGGACGAGGTCACGGCCTCGGTGCTGGTGCCGCTCAAGATCGAGAGCAAGTTGATCGCGATCCTGCTGCTGGGTGAGAAAATGTCCGGAGAGATCTTCGATCAGCAGGAGCTGGAGATGCTGTCGTTGCTCGCCAACCAGGCGGCCATCTCGCTGGAGAACGCGCGGCTGTACGAGGACCTGGGGACGTCGAACGCCCAGCTCCTGCAGGCCAGCCGCCTGAAGTCGCAGTTCCTGGCCAGCATGTCGCACGAGCTGCGCACGCCGCTGAACTCGATCATCGGCTTCTCCAAGGTGCTGCTCAACCGGCTCGACGGCGAGCTGAACGACAAGCAGGAGGCCTACGTCCGCTCCGTGCACAACAGCAGCACCCACCTCCTGCAGCTCATCAGCTCGATCCTGGACATCTCGCGGATCGAGGCCGGCAAGCTGGACCTGCGCCACGAGCCCATCGAGGTGTCGGAGCTGGTCGACGAGTGCGTGGAGATCTCCACGCCGCTGACGCGCGGCAAGCCGCTGAAGCTCGAGGCGGACGTGCCGCTGGAGCTGCCGCGCCTGCACGGCGACCGGACGAAGATCAAGCAGGTGCTGCTGAACCTCCTCTCGAACGCCGTCAAGTTCACGGCGGGGGGGCGCATCACCGTCCGCGTGCGCCACGAGGAGGCGGCCGTGCACGTGAGCGTCACCGACACCGGCGTCGGCATCCGCAAGGCCGACCTGCCCCGGCTGTTCGAGCCGTTCGAGCGGCTGGAGAATCCGCTGGCCCGGCAGGCCGGCGGCACCGGGCTGGGGCTCGCCATCAGCAAGAAGTTCGTCGAGCTGCACGGCGGCCAGATGTGGGTGGAGAGCCGCGAGAACGCCGGATCGACGTTCCACTTCACGCTGCCGTTGCCGGCGCCGCCCCCGGCGGAGACGCCGCCGGCATGAGCCTGCCCGCGCCTCAGCGCGACCGCCGCTCGACCAGGATCCTCCACATCGAGGACAACCCCGAGAACCGGGCGCTGGTCCGCGCCCTGCTGGAGGCGGAGGGCTACGCGCTGGTCGAGGCCGAGGACGGCCTGAGCGGCATCGAGGCGGCCCTGCGGGAGCAGCCGGCGCTCGTGCTCCTCGACATCAACCTGCCCGGCGTGGACGGCTACGAGGTCGGCGTGATCCTGAAGTCGTTCCCGACGCTGGCCACCACGCCCGTGATCGCCGTGACCGCCTACGCGATGGACGGCGATCGCCAGCGCACGCTGGTGGCCGGCTGCGACGGCTACATCCAGAAGCCCATCGACGTGGACGCCTTCCCGCGGCAGGTGGCCGAGTTCCTTCGAGGCAAGCGGGAACAGGTGGAGGAGCGCGAGGCCGGGCCCTACCTGCGCGAGCTGAACCAGCGGCTGGTGTACCGCCTGGTCAGCCAGGTCGAGGAGCTCAAGCGCCTGAACCACCAGTTCGTCCGGCGCGCCGTGCAGCTGGAAGACCTGCACGCCGCCGTGCAGGACATCACGTCCGAGGTCGGCGTGGCCTCGCTGCTGGAGCGGCTGCTCCCGGCGCTGGCCCGGGCCCTGGGCACCCGCGCGCTGGCCGTCGAGCTGACGGACCCGCCCGGCGTCCGGATCGAGGCGGCGGGGGAGGACGTGGCGGAGCCCCGCGGCGTGCTGCCGGCCGCCGGCGGCGAGGCCGACGAGTGGACCGAGGTCGAGTGGACGCTGCCGCTCGCCGTGCGCGGGCGCGCGCTGGGCACGATGCGCGCCCGGCACGTGCTGCCCCCCAGCGCACGGTCGGACGAGGAGCAGCTGCTCAAGATCGTCGCCAACCAGGTGGCCATCGCCGTCGAGAACGCGCGGCTCTACCAGGAAGCCCAGAGCCGGCTGCGCCAGACGGAGACCCTGCTCAGCGTCTCGCGGGCCGTGGGCGCCACGCTCGACGTGGCCGAGGTCGCCCGCCGCACCGTGCGCGAGCTCGTGCGCGCGCTCGGCGCCGACTGCGGCGGCGCCTGGCAGCTCTCCCCGGCGCGGACCCAGCTGGTGCCGCTCGCCGGCTACCGCGTGCGCAAGGATCTCTTCGAGAAGTTCACGGCCGCGCAGCGGCCGAGCGGCTCGGCCCTGATCGCGGCGGTGCGGGACGCCGGCGGCCCGCTGTGGTCCAGCGAGAGCGACCGCGACCCGCGCTTCGACCATCCGCTACTGGCCCTGCTGCCGCACCGCTCGGTGCTCGTCGTGCCCATGCGCGTCAACGACGAGATCATCGGCGGCTTCGCCGTCGTGTGGACCCGCGCGCCGCATCGCTTCACCGACGAGGAGCTGCGGCTGGTCGAGGGCATGGTGAACCAGGCGGCCATCGCCATCGAGAACGCGCGGCTGCTCGCGGCCGAGCGCGAGGCGCGCGCGCGCCTGGCCGTGTCGGAGACGCGGTACCGGGAGCTCTTCGACAACGTCATCGACATCGTGTACCTGCACGACCTCGACGGCCGGCTGCTGGAGGTGAACGAGGCCGGCGTGCAGGCCTGCGGCTACCCGCGGGAGGAGCTGCTCCGGATGAACATCGGCGACTTCCTGTCGGCCGAGGACCGCGAGCGCTCCGCCCGCGTCGTGCGGCGGCTGGCGACGGGGGCGGGGCACGCCGAGCCGTTCGTGGCCGAGTTCGTGCGCCAGAACGGCAGCCGCATGATCCTCGAGACGATCCTCCGTCCGGTCCTGAAGGACGGCGTGCCGGTGGCCGTGCTGGGCAGCGCGCGCGACATCACCGTCAAGCGGGGGCTCGAGCGCCGCCAGGAGGCCCTGGTCGCGCTCAGCCGCGAGCTGAGCACCGAGATCGATCCCGGGCGCCTGCTGCCGCGCATCGCCGAGGAGGCCCGGCGGCTGATGAGCATGGACGGCGCCCTGCTCTTCATGCTCGAGCAGGACGCCCTCGTCGTGCGGAGCGCCTCCGGCGTGGACGCCGCGGTGCTGGCCACCGTGCCGGCGGGCACGACGCGGAGCCTCACCGAGGTCGCCGTCCAGGAGCGGCGCCCCCTCGTGTACGCCAACCTCGCCGCCGACGCCGCCTGGCGGGCGACGCCGCTGGTGCGGGACTTCGGCTACCGCGCGATGCTCGCGGTCCCCCTCACCGTGAAGGAGCGCACCGTCGGCGTGCTCCAGCTCCTCCACCGGGAGCCGCGCAGCTTCCCCTACGAGGAGGTCGAGTTCCTCCGCGCCCTGGCCACCCAGGCCGCGCTGGCCATCGACAACGCCCGGCTGTTCTCGGCCCAGCGCGAGGAGGCCGAGACGTCGGCGGCCCTGCTGCGGCTGGCCGAGGCCATCGAGGGCGTGCACGCCCTGGACGAGGTGCTGCACACGGTCGTCCGGACCACCGCCGACCTGCTCGGCGGCAGCCAGTGCCTGCTCTTCCTCTTCGAGCCGGCCGATCGGAGCCTGCTGCCCAGCGTCGCCTCCGGGCTCCCCGACGAGCACCGGGCCGCGTTCCTGTCGCTCACCGACATCGCGCGCGTGCCCGCCGTCGCCGAGGCCCTGCGCACGCAGGATCCCGTTCTCCTGCAGGAGGGCGCCGCCGACCTGGGCGCCTCGCCGGCGCTCGCCGAGATCCTCGGCGTCCGCTCGATGCTCGTGATCCCGCTGGTGAGCGGCGGCCGCCTGATGGGCGCCCTCGGCGTGCACACCCCCGGCACCCCGCACGCCTTCACGCCCAAGGAGATCGCGCTGGCCCGGGGCATCGCCGCCCACGCCGCGGTGGCCATCGACAAGGCCCGCCTGCTGCAGCAGACGCAGGCCCGGCTGCGCGAGACCGAGACGCTGCTGACCATCACCCAGGCCCTCAGCTCCACCCTGGATCCGACCGAGACGATGCGGCGCGTGGCCCGCGAGATCGCGCGCGCGCTCGACGCCGACATGGTGGGCGCCTACCTGGCCGACGCCGAGCAGGAGGAGCTGCGGCCCATCGCCGGCTACCGCGTGCCCAAGGACATCTACGAGCGGTTCATGCGCCATCCGGTGCCCATCCGCGGTCACGCCGCGATCGAGGAGGCGTGGCGCACGCGCCACTCGGTGTGGACCACCGACGCCCGCAACGATCCGCGCCTGGACCGCGCCAGCATGGCCCGCTTCCCGCACCAGTCGCTGCTGTTCGTGCCGATGATCGTCAAGGCCGAGCCCATCGGCGGCTTCTTCGTGGTGTGGTGGACGGCGCGCCGCCAGTTCACGCCGGAGGAGATCCGGCTGGTGGAGGGCATCAGCGACCAGGCGGCGATGTTCATCGAGAACGCCCGCCTGTACTCGGAAGCCACGCGGCGCCGGCGCGAGGCCGAGGAGCTGGCCCGGCTGGCCCGGATGCTCACCGAGAGCCTGGACGCCGCCGACGTCGGACAGCGCATCGTGGAATCCTCGCTGCTGCTGCTGGGCGGCAACTTCTCGGTGCTGCGCCTGCTCCAGCCGGACGGCTCGCTGAAGCTCATCGCCTCCAAGGGGGACGCCGCGGCCCTGTCCCGGCTGCTCCCGGTCATCCCCGCCGGCGCGGGCGTCGTCGGCCGCGCCCTCGCCGAGGGCCGGCCGGTCTGGTCGGCCGACGTCTTCGGCGATCCGGACGTCCGGCTGCCCGACGAGGTCCGCCCGCGGCTGAGCGAGCTGGGCCACCTGTCGTACCTGGCGGTGCCGCTGCGCGTGAAGCGCGAGATCGTCGCCGTGATCGGCATCGCCGACGCCAAGGCCCGCGCCTTCTCCGAGGCCGAGGTCGCGCTGCTGCAGACCTTCGCCGACCAGGCGGCCATCGCGCTGGAGAACAGCCGCCTGTACGGCGACCTGCGCGCCGCGCTGCGGGCCGTGGAGGAGTCGCAGCAGCGCGTCGTCCAGGGCGAGCGGCTCCGCGCGCTGGGGGAGATGGCCGGCGGGGTCGCCCACGACTTCAACAACGTGCTGGCCATCATCGTGGGGCGGGCCGAGGTGCTGCTCAACGAGACGGAGGACGCCGAGCTGCAGCGCCAGCTCAACGTCATCATCAAGGTCGCCCTGGACGCCGCCCAGACCGTCAAGCGCATCCAGGAGTTCACGCGCATGCGGCGCGCGCGGCCGTTCCAGCAGGTGCAGCTGCACCACATCGTCGAGGAGGTCGTGGAGGTCACGCGCTCGCGCTGGAAGGACGAGGCGCAGTCCAAGGGCGTCAAGTACGACCTGGTGGTGGAGACGAGGCCGACCCCGCCCGTGGCCGGAGACCCGTCGGAGCTGCGCGAGGCGCTGATCAACATCGTGCTGAACGCCCTGGACGCGATGCCGGAGGGCGGGCGGCTCACGCTGCGCGCCGGGGTCGAGGGCGACCGCGTGACGGTCACCGTCAGCGACGCCGGCGTGGGGATGTCCGAGGAGGTCCGCCAGCGCATCTTCGATCCCTTCTTCACCACGAAGGGCGAGCGGGGCACCGGCCTCGGGCTCAGCGTGGTCTACGGCATCATCACCCGGCACAGCGGCGAGATCGACGTGCAGAGCCAGGTGGGCCACGGCACCACCTTCACGCTGCGGTTCCCCATCGCCGCCGAGATCGACCGGGAGGCCCCGCCGCGCGCGGCGCCGCGGACCAAGGCCAAGGGGCGTGTGCTGGTCATCGACGACGAGCGGGAAGTCGGCGACGTGCTCGGCGACCTGCTCACGCGCGACGGCCACACCGTGGTCGTCTGCGGCGACGGCGAGTCGGGAGTGGCCCGCTTCGGCACGGAGCCGTTCGACCTCGTGGTCACGGACCTCGGCATGCCGGGGATCTCGGGCTGGGAGGTGGCGCGCCTGGTGAAGACGGCGCGTCCCGGCACGCCGGTGGCGATGGTGACCGGCTGGGGCGACCGCATCGATCCCGCGGAGGCCGCCTCGCGGGGCGTCGAGTACATCGTCTCGAAGCCCTTCAAGCGCGACAGCATCCGCGAGGTGGTGGCCGCCGCGCTCGGCGGCGCGGCCCCGCGCGGTCAGCGGGCGCCCGGGTCCTGAGTGGCGTCCGCCAGCGCCGCCGCCGCGGCGAGGGCGAGGCCCAGCGCGATGCCGCCGAGCACGTCCGAGGGCCAGTGGGCCCGCAGCACCACGCGCGCGGCGCCGACCAGCGGCACCACGGCGAGCCCGCCCAGGCGGACCACCAGGCAGGCGCCCGGCGACCGGAGCGCGCCCGCGAGGTAGGCGAGGGCGCCGAAGTAGGCGGCGGCGGCGGTGGCGTGACCGCTGGGGAACCCGAAGGCGCCGCCCTCGGGTCGCGGCCGCCCGATGAGCTCCTTCAGCCCGCCCTCGGCCAGCGGGGCGGCCAGCATCAGCGCCACCCAGATCCACCACCGGCGACGCGCGCGGGGAAAGACGGCGAGCAGGACGACCATGCCCGGCGCCAGGACCTTCCAGTCGCCGGCGTGGTTGACCACGCGCATCGCGGCGACGACGCCGGGCCCCGCCCACGCCAGCAGCACGTCCCGCACGGCGGCGTCGATCTCGGCGGCGGCGCCGAGGACGACGAGGAGGGTCACGGCGGCGAACGCCGCCGCGCTGACGACCAGCACGCCGCGGGGATGCGCCAGGCGGTCGGCCAGCGGAGGCCGCGGCGGTCCCGGCACGGCCTCCGCCGTCGTCGGGCCGCGGCGTGACATGATCCACATTCTACGTCAGGCCGCGCCGCCGCCGGCGCGCCGGCGGCCGAGCGCCGCGCCCAGCGGCCACCAGACCAGGAGCGCCACGCCGAAGACGCAGACGACGGTGGCGCCGGTCGGCAGGTCGAGGGCGGCGGACGCCGCGATGCCGAGCACGCTGACCAGGGCGCCGACGATCCAGCCCGCCAGCAGCCGCGTCGCCACCGGGCCGCCCACGGCGGCGCCGGCGAGCGCGGGCACGATCAGGTAGGAGAACACGAGCAGGACGCCGGCGATCCGCACGGAGCTGGTCACCACCAGGCCGAACGTCGCGTAGAAGAGGAAGTCCCACGCGCGCACGCGCCGCCCGTCACGGTACGCGCGGCCCGGGTCCGTCGAGATCAGCAGGAAGGGACGCCGGCAGAGCCAGTGCACCGCGCCCACCGCCGCGTAGAGCCCGGCGACGGCCAGCACGTCGGCGGGGCGCACGGTCAGGATGCTGCCCACCAGCATCGCCCGCAGGTGCTCGGCGCCGTGCGGGGCGCGCGACAGCAGCAGCACGGCGGCGGCGGCGGACACGGCGTAGACGACGCCGATGACGGCTTCCTGCGAGACCCGCCGCTGCCGCGACCGCGTCAGCGCCAGCACCAGCGCGCCGAGCACGGTGGCGCCGAGCCCGAAGGCGTACGAGGCCCACGAGGCGGGCTCCAGCCCGAGCAGGAACGCGGCGGTGGCGCCGAGCGCGGCGATCTGGGCCAGGGCGATGTCCACGAAGACGACCTCGCGCGCGATGACGTGCAGCCCGAGGTAGGCGTGGATCCCGGTGAGCACCAGGCACATCAGGAACGGCGCCCACAGCAGCGCGGCGAGGTCGCTCATCGGCTACCGCAGCGCCTCGGCCAGGCGGCCGGTCAGGTGCTCCATGAGCGCCAGGTACGAGTCGGTGCCGCGGACGCCGCCCACGGCGGACGGCAGCACGAGCGCGCGCGCGCCGCCGTCACGGGCGACGAGCTGGACCACGCGCTGGTCGGCGTAGGGCTCGGCGAGGACGACACGCACGCGCTGCTCCTGCATCCGGCGGATCAGCCCCACGAGGTGAGACGGGGAGGGAGGAATGCCGGGCCGGTCCTCGATGGCGCCGGCCATCTCGAGGCCGAAGCGCTTCAGGAAGTACGTGAAGGTCTCGTGATAGGTGACCACCCGGGCGCCGCGATGGGGCTCCAGCGCCTCGCGCCAGCGGGCCAGGCCCTCCTCCAGGCGGCGGAGGAATTCCCGGCGGCCGGCATCGAAGCGATCGGCGTCCCTGGGCGCCACCCGCTTGAGCCCCTCGACGATGTTCGCCGTCACGACCGGCGCCGTGGCTGGATCCAGCGTGAAGTGTGGGTTGCCCTCGGGGTGCACGTCGCCGCGCGAGCGGTCCACCGGGCCCACCGGGGGGAGGATCGGCACTCCCCGGGAGGCGTCCACGTACCCCGCGCGGCCCGGCAGGATACGGCTGTTCTGGCCTCCGACAGCCAGGGGCTCCACCCAGGGGTCGCCGCCGGCGCCGTTGCGGACGAGCAGGTCGGCGCGCCGGAGCTTCAGCATGAGGCTCGGCCGCACGTCGATGTCGTGGGGGTTCTGATCGCCGCGCGCCAGCGAATCGACCTCGACGAGATCGCCGCCGACGGCCTCGGTTAGGGCCTTGAGGTCCGGCAGCGAGGCGACGACCCGCACCCTGGCCTCCGCGGCCCCGGTTACGAGGCCGGGGCCCAGGAGCGCGACGAGGACGACCGAGCGGAGGTGGAGCATGCGCGCCTCCTCAGAACGGGTGCGCCGGGTGGGCGCCGAGGATGAACGTGGCCTGGAGGAAGACCTCGTTGGCCACCCGCGCCGACACGCCGTCGACGGTGAACCCCTGGCTGCGGTCGCGCTCGGTGTGCTTGTAGGCGAGGCGGAAGCGGAGGAACTCGGACAGCCTGAAGCCGACGTAGGGCTCGATGGCCCATTCGCGACCCGGATCGGCCAGCAACCGGGTGGAGTCGAAGCGGACGCCGCCGAGCCAGCGCGGCAGCGGCTGGAGCTCCGCGTACGCGTACCACCCGAAGCGGTCGCGGTCGCGGCGCCGGGTGATGGTCCCGGTCGTGTCGGCCACGCCGTCGCCGTCGAGATCGACGTCGATCTCGTCCTCGACGTTCACGCGCCGGAAGGACCAGATGCCCTCGCCGGCCAGCGTGAGGACCGGGTGGCGCCAGCCCCGCGGGATGTACTTGTACTTCGCGTCGAGGCCGACGAAGAGCTGGCGCCGGCGCTCTTCGGTGGAGCCGCGGGCGGCGGAGGCTCCCAGCTGGATGGCGCCGAAGTCCCCCGGCTCGAAGAACGTCCGGGCGCGCGCGGTGAGCAGTGGGTCGCGCAGGCTCGCGCGGCCGAAGGCCGTGTCGTTGTCGCCGTTGAAGACGCCTCCCAGCAGCTCCAGGTAGAAGGGCAGCGGCGGCACCCAGGTGAACTCCAGGCCGCTCTCGTTGAGCCCCTCCTCGCCGAAGAAGCGGGTCAGCACGTTCGGCTGGTCGGGCTGGGGCAGCGCCTCCCGGTGGAGCTCGTTGAGCAGCCCGAAGCGGTTGCGCACGAGGCCGAGCCTGGCCTGCGTCCCGAACGGCAGCGTGAGAAGGGTCAGGTGCGCCTCGGCGAGGCCCACCTCGATGGCGCGCTCGCCGTCCTCGAACTCCTCGGCGGCCTCGATGATCACCTGGCCGCGCGCGTAGGGGTCGATCTGGCCGAACAGATTGAGCTCGACCTCCCGCGGGAAGAAGCGGTTCTCGCGGCCGGGGAACGTTCCGGCGTCCGCGCGGTCGACACGGCCGCTCGTCAGGGTGCCGATGAAGTCCGCCGCCACGCCGATGTCGAACAGGAGGGGGCCCCCGCCGGTCCGCTCGGCCAGCGAGAACGGCCGCCGCGGCTGCAGGTACTCCACCCGGGTCGGTGGCGTGGCCGGCGGCGGGGCCGAGGCCGGCGCCGTCGCCGGCGCGCCGGGGGCCGTCGCCGCCGTCGGCGGCGGCGCCACGGGCTGCGTCGTCGGCTCGGCCGGGGCCGACTCGAGTCGCCGCAGGCGCTCGGCCATCGCCTCCAGCGCGCGCCGGTGCTCCTGCTGCATCGCCTCGAATCGCCCGCGCATCTGCTCCAGCTCGCGCCGCAGCGTCTCGGCGTCCTCGGCCGCGGCGGGCGCCGCGAACAGGGCCATCCCGAGCAGCGCGTACATCGTCTGTCGTGCGCGCATGGTCGCCTCCGCCGTGTCGAGCAGGGATCGGGTGGCGACCGGGCGACGAGCGCCCGGTCACGGGGCACCGCCGGTGAACGGGCTAGCGGAGAGGCGGGGCGCGGGAGCGGTCGAGGCTGCGGGGGGCGGCCGGCGGCGCCAGCGTCGGCAGCGCCGTGGCGCGGGCCACGACGACGAGCGGCGCCACGGCGCCGCTGTCGGGGATCGCGGCCGCGGCGCCGACGGCGGCGAAGGCCGCGAGGTCGTGCTCCTGGTTGTAGAGCCCGGTCGTCCGGCCGGCGTGCGTGTGAGGGATGCTGCCGGTGGCGACCACCAGGGCCGCCAGCGCGAGCATCGCGAGGGCCGTGCCGGCGACAGAGCGGGGACGCGCGCCGGGGCGCACCATCGGCCAGCAACTTACTCCGGCGGCCGACGCCGGCGCAAGCGCGTCAGCGGGTCGCCGCGCGGCCGCGCACGGTGAACGGGAAGCTCGACTCGGCGACGTGGCCGTCCACGGACAGCACCCGGAAGCGGACGACGTAGGGGCCAGGGGGAAGCGGCGGCAGCGAGACGCGAAGCCGGCGGGCATCCCCCGGCGCGACCGAGGCGTCGCCCAGGTCGACGCGCGCGCCGGCGGCGCTCTCCACGGAGAGACGCGCGTACGCGGGCTCGAGCCGCTCGCTGAAGGTCAACTCCACCCGCGCCGGCGACTCCTCGAGCGAGGCCTGGCGGGCCGGCGAGGAGGCGACCAGGGTCGCGTGAGCCCGGGCCGGCGTCGCCGGCGCCGTGGCCAGCGCCAGGCCGAGGACGGCGGCGAGCGCGCGTCTCACTCCGGCGACTGCCGCCGCCGGGCCAGCCGGCCGACCACGATCACGACGGCCACGCCCATCACGAGCGCCAGCCCGGCCCACAGCAGCGCTTGCAGCAGCGGATCGGGGCCGGCGGTGCGCAGGCCCGCGGCGCCGTGGTCGGCCCAGGCCGCCGTCACCGGGACGGCCAGTCGAAGACGGCGGAGACGGGCCGCGTGAACCGTCCGCGGGCGCCGTCCATCACGCGCATCGTGGTGACGCCGATGCCGACGACCAGGCGCTCGGTGCCCGCCGGCAGCGCGAGATCGGCGCCGTAGTGGAATCCCCGGTCGTCGATCATCGGCGCCAGGCGAACGCTGCGCGCCGGCGCGCCGGCCACGTGGACGGTGACGGTGACGGGCAGGTAGGGCACCGGCTCGCCGGTGTCGCGGTCGAGGACGAAGGCCATGAGGTGCGCCGCCGTGGTGGCGCCGGGCGCGTGGTGGGCGTCCTGGTGAGCCTTGCCGTGGGCGTGCGGTGCGCCGGCCGTGCCCTCACGCGGGGGCGCCGGCTGGTGCGGCGATGACGAGCCGTGCCCCGCGTGCGCGCCACCGGGCGTCCGCGCGGGAGCGTACACGACGCGGATCCGGTAGTCGCCCTCCACCCGCTCACGCTCGATCTCGCCGTCGTCGTGGTGCGGGGCGCCGCCGCCGCCGGTGAGGCTCTTGAGGTAGGCGACCAGGTCGACCCACTGGGCGACCGAGAGGCTGTCGGCGAAGGAGGGCATCTTCGAGCGGCCATCCGCGCCGGTGAACCCGGGTCCCTCGACGATGACGCGATTCGGCGCCAGCACGGACTCGGCCAGGTACTCCGCGGGGTGCTCGCCGCCCATGCCGGTGAGGTCGGGTCCGACGCCCTCCGCCTCGCCGGTCGCCGGGAAGCCGCCGCCCTTCACCGTGTGGCACTTGTAGCACTCGAGGTCGGCGAAGACCTGCCGGCCCCTGGCGGGATCGCCGGCGGGCAGGGTGAACTTCCAGCCCCGTGGTGTTCCCCCGTGCCGGTGCAGCTCCTCCATCGTCGCGCGCAGCGACTCGGGCTCGGCCGTGCCGCGCGTCGCCGGCCCGGGAGGGCCGGGCGCGCTGGGCGCTGCCGGGGCGTGGTCGTGACCGCCGCCGGTGCCGTGGCCCTGCGCCGGGGCGTCGGCCACCGCGCCAAGCGCCAGCGCGGCGAGCGCTACGGCGGCGAGACCGACCTTCCCGTCCTGGGTCATCGAGGCTCCTCCCGGCTGGCGGATCACGGACTTCGAGCGCGGCCGCAGCCGATGGTACACAACGCCGCGCGCCGTCTCAAACACGGCCGCCCGTTCACGCGGCGACCGCGAGGCGGGCCCCGCGTGCGGCGCCGCCGTCCCGCCACGTGCCCGTCGAACCCACCGCCGTTCCGGTGGTCCAGGGTTCGAGCGGCGGCCGACCGCCGCAACGTCCCACTCCCCCCCGGTCCGAAGAACTGGTGTCCGAGTAACCGCCGTTCGAGCGCGGGCTTCGCCCCGCGCAATCCTGGGGGAGGCTCGGAGGGGCCGTCGCGGCCCCCTCCGATGGTCTAGCGGGGCCGGAGCGCCATCCCGTGCGGGGCCTTGCCCACGGGGATGGTGCGCACCAGCTGGTGGGTCTCCACGTCGATGACGGCGACGTGGTCGGCGTAGCGGTTGGTGACCAGGGCGTGGCGCCCCGCCGGGTCCATCACGACGAGGTCGGGGTAGGCGCGCTGCGGGATGGTGGCCACGATCTTGTCGTCCGCGGTGCGCACGACCACGATCCGGTTGTTCTTGCGCAGCGTGGTGTACAGGAAGCGCCCGTCGAGCGTGAGCGTGGCCTCGTGCACGACGCCCGGCAGCGGGATCTCGCCGACGATCCTGTTGAGCGCGGTGTCGATCTTCAGGATGCTCTTGTTCTCGCCGGCCGCGGCGTACAGCCGCTTGCCGTCGGCGGTGAGCGCCAGCCCCATGGCGTCGCCGCCCCCGTGAACGATGCGGCCGACGATCGTGCGGCTCGCGGTGTCGATGATGGTCAGGTCCCCGGCCGTCTCCCCGGAGACGTAGAGCGTGCGCCCATCGCGCGAGGGCACGGCGTGCGCCGGCCAGGTGGAGACCTCCACCCGGCCCTCGATGCGCTCGGTCTTGAGGTCGTAGACGATGACCTCGTCGCTGCTGGCCTCGCTGGCCCAGTCGAGCACGTAGAGGTAGCGACCGTCGGGCGAGAAGGCCAGGTTGTAGGGGTTGCCGCCGATCTTCACGCGCCGGACCAGCTTGCGGGTCTCGGCGTCGACGATGCCGAGGTCGTGGCTCTTGTCGTAGACGACCCAGGCGTACCGCCCCTCGGGATGGAACACGACCCGGTTCGGCTTGCCGCGGCCGAGCGGGATGGTGGCCACGACCTCGAAGGTCGCGGTGTCGATGACGGAGATGGAGTCGGACTTGGTGTTGGTCACGTACAGGGTGGCCGCGCCGGCCGGTGCCGCGGCGGCGGCGCTCCAGAGGGCCAGGGCGGCGACGAGCGCCGGGCGTACCGTCACGGACGTCCTCCCGAGGGCGCCCGCTCGATCGCCGTCAGCGTGACGTTCGGCGGCGCGCCCCGCAGCGTAAATCGTACTCCGTCTCCCACGCCGACTCCCTGGTAAATCTCGGGCGCCGCCGCGCGGAATCCCATCGTCATGGCGGGCATGTAGCCGGGGATGTCCTCGTGGCTGATGACGACCACGCCGACGTCGGGCAGGATCGCCCGCACCACGCCGCGCACCCGCCACTCGCGCTCGACGGCCGTCTGCTCCAGCCTGGCCTGGGCCAGCTCGCGCTCGAGCCGCTCGGCTCGCCGGCCCCACCAGGCGTAGCCCCAGCCGACCCCGAGCAGCAGCGCCAGGTCGAGCAGCAGCACCACCTTCCACGGGCGCATCAGTGCACGTGGTCCTCGGCCGGCGGCAGCTCGGCCTCCCGGCTCAGCGCCTGCAGGTCGTCGAGCAGGCGGCTCGTGTCCGGCGGCGGGCCGGCCGAGATCCCGCGCAGGTAGCCCCGCCGGTCGACGAGGAACTCGGCGTGCGGGCCGTCGGCCAGCAGGCCGTAGGCGCGCACGATGTCGGCGGCGCCCTCGGTCACCACGGGGAAGAGCACCGGCGGCTCGTCGCCCAGACGGCGGATGGCGTCGGGTGCCGGGTCGCGTGGCACGGCGATGACCTCGCCGCCGAGGGCGGCGATCAGCCGGTACGCCCGGGCCAGCTCGGTGAGGCGCGCCCGCGAGGCCGGCAACGTGTAGATCACGACCAGGACGGCGCGCCGGCCACGGTACTCGCGCAGCGACCGGTCGGGCACCGGACCGACGGCGAACGCGAAGTCGGGGGCGATCGGGACGGACGGCGGCGCCGCCGGCGCGGCGCGCCGCGCCTCGATGGCCGCCGCGCCGAGGGTGCGCACGAAATTCACGACGTCCCACCGCTCGTCCGCGGCCAGGCGATCGCCGGCGCCGGGCATGCCGCGGCCCGGGATGCCGTGCGTCACCCACCAGAAGAGGTCGCCGGCCGTGTGGTGCGCGGTGTGCGCCGCGCGCAGGTCGGCCGGCGGCACGGGCAGGCCCGCCGCGGCCGGGCCGTCGCCGGCGCCGCGCGGCCCGTGGCACGCGGCGCAGTGCTCGGCGTAGCGCCGGGCCCCCCTGACGATCGAGCTCGCGTGGTACGGCACCGCCGGCCGCACGTACGTCGTCGGATAGGCGTCGACGGCCAGGGCCGGCATCGCGAGCGCCAGACCGGCGGCGACGAGGACGCCGCCGCCGGCGAGCAGCGGGGCGCGCCGGGCGCGCAGCGTCAGACCGGCGAGCGCGGCCGCCGCGCCCAGGATGGCGACCTGCGAGCCGACGAGCAGGCGCGCGCGCCCGGCCGGGTCGTCGGCGAGCGCCACGGTGGTGAGGCGGAAGGACAGCGGCCACACGGGCTCCTCGTGACGCGCGGGCGGCGTCACGGCCATCGCCGCGACGACGAGCAGCAGCAGCAGCGCGATGGCGGCCTCGAGGACCACGAACGCCGCCAGGCGCCGCATCGCCGGGCGGCCGACGGTGGCCGCCTCGCCGGCCAGCGCCGGCAGCAGCCTCCGGCGGTTGACCGCGGCCAGCGCCGCGATGGGGACCAGCAGCGCGAGCTTGAGGCACAGGAGCCGGCCGTACGTCGTGCCGAGCAGCCCGGCGACGGAGCCCACGTGCACGGCGGTGTTCGCGGCGCCGGTGAGCGCGAGCGTGGCCAGGGCGACGAGGCCGAGCCGCGAGAAGCGGCGCGCGGCGAGGACGGCGTACGGGCGGGCGTCGGCGCCGGTCTCGCGCGCCGCCGCCGCCAGGAGCGCGGCCAGCGGCGCCAGCCCGCCGATCCACGCGCCCGCCGCGAGCAGGTGCACGGCGTCCACGGCCACGGCGCGCGCGGTGTCCGGCTCCACCGCAGCGGCGTGGCCGGACGCGGCCAGCAGGCCCAGCGCGACGGCGGCGAGCAGGGCCGACTCGCCGCGCGCGGCGACCCAGTCGGCGCCGGGCCGAGGCCGGCCGCTCAGCGCGGCGAAGGCGGCGAGCAGCACGAGCAGGCCGTGACGCGCCAGCCACGCGACGCCGCCCTGCGTCTCGAGCGCGTACCGCGCCATGGCCGCGGCGCCCACGTCGGGCCGGCCCTCGGCGAGCGCGGCCTGCTGCGCCAGCGCCAGGACGCCGCTCGCCAGCGCGACGAGCAGCATGGCGCGCGCGGCGCGGGACACGCGCTGCTCCCACGCGAGCGCGGTGGGCCGCGGCGCCGGTCCCGCGAGCACCAGCGCGCCGAAGGCGCCGACGACGAGCAGGCAGGCGGCCAGGTGGGCCCAGCGGACGCCGAGCCCGAGGGCGGAATTGAGCTCCACGGGAGAGTAACTGTAGCATCGAGACCATGAGCGCGCCGTCGCCACGCCCCGTCCGCGCCATCCTCTTCGACGCCGGCAACACGCTGCTGCGCATGGACTACGCGGCGATCGTGGACGCGCTGGCGGCGCGCGGCGTGCGCACCACCGCCGACCGCGTGCAGCGCGCGGAGTGGCGCGCGCGTGTCCGGCTCGACACCGAGGTGTTCGCGGTCGCGCGAACCTCCACGGAGAGCGCGGCCAGCGGCGACCGCTATATCGCGCTCGTGCTCGACGAGCTCGGCGTCGGCGACGCCGGGCTGGCACGGGCGATGGGCGAGTGGCGTCGTGCCTACAACGCTCCGATCGGGGTGTGGGGACGGGCCGACCCCGACGCGGAGGCCGCCCTGATCCTGGCCCGGGAGGCCGGGCTGGCCGCCGGCGTCATCTCCAACTCCAACGGGTCGATCCGGCGCATCCTCGAGGGCCTCGGGCTGGCGCGCCACGTGGACTTCGTCCTCGACTCGGCGGAGGTCGGCGTGGAGAAGCCCGACCCGCGCATCTTCCAGTTGGCGCTGGAGCGCGCCGGGGTGGCCCCCGCGGCCGCCGTCTACGTCGGCGATCTCTATTCGATCGACGTGCTGGGTGCCCGCGCGGCCGGGCTCGCCGCCGTGCTCCTCGACCCGGGCGCCTGCTGGGGCGCCCGGGACTGCGCCGTGGCCCGGACCGTGCTCGACGCGGTCCGGCTCGTCGTCGGGCGGTGAACGCCGGTCCGACAGCGCCCGCCGGCGCTGGGTCGGCGGCGTCAGACCGTCATGCGGGGGCCGAAGCCCCCTTCGAGCTAGTCCGTGGGGAGCGTGATGAAGGGATAGCGGCCGAGGGCCTCGTAGATGACGGCCTTCATCTCCTCGATCCTCTCCTCGGAGTCGGCCTCGAAGCGCAGCGTCAGGTACGGGTTGGTGTTCGAGGCCCGCACGAGGCCCCAGCCGCCCCCCGGGAACAGCACGCGGGCGCCGTCGATGTCGATGGTCTCGAAGCGGCGCTGCAGCTCGCGGGCCAGCTCGTCGATCACGCGGAACTTCTCGCCGTCCGGGCAGAGGGCCTTCAGCTCCGGCGTGGCGTGCCGGTGGGGCACCGAGGCGAACAGGGCCGACAGCGGCTCCTTCGCGCGCGAGGCGATCTCGATGATCTTGCAGGCGCCCAGGATGCCGTCGTCGACGCCGTAGTAGTCCTCGGCGAAGAACATGTGCCCGCTGACCTCGCCGCCGAGGAGGATGCCGTCCTCCCGCATCTTGCGCTTGAGGTGCGAGTGGCCGGTCTTCCACATGACGGGCACCCCGCCGTGGCGGCGGATGTCGTCGACCAGCGACTGCGAGGACTTCACGTCGAAGACGACCTTCTCGCCGGGCCGGCGCGCCAGCAGGTCCCGGGCCAGCAGCACCAGGATCAGGTCGGCCTCGTGTCGCTCGCCGCGCTCGTCGATCACGCCCACGCGGTCGGCGTCGCCGTCCCAGGCGACGCCCAGGTCCGCGCCGACCTCCACCACCTTGGCCTGCACGTCCACGACGTTCCGGGGGTCCTCGGGGTCGGGCAGGTGGTTGGGGAACCGGCCGTCGGACTCGCAGTGCAGCTCGACCACCTCGCAGCCGAGCCGGCGCAGGAGATCCGGCCCGTAGAGACCGGCCACGCCGTTGCCGGCGTCCGCGACCACCCTCAACGGCCGCGCGACGTGGACCAGCCGGGCCACGGTGGCGAAGTAGTCCGCGCGCGGGCTGCGCTCGGACAGCGCGCCCTGGCCGACGTCGAGCTCTCCGCGCTCGATCAGCGTGCGCAGGCGCTGGATCTCGTCCTCGGCGAGCGGGGCGGCGCCGGCCCACACCATCTTCACGCCGTTGTACTCGATGGGGTTGTGGCTGCCGGTGATGTTGGCGCCGCCGTCCAGCTTCCAGTGCGCGGTGGCGAAGTACAGGATCGGGGTCGTCACCTCGCCGACGTCGACCACGTCGATGCCGGCCGCCCGCGCGCCCTCGACGAACGCCGATTTCAGGCCGGCCGACGACAGACGGTTGTCCCGGCCCACGGCCATGGCCCGTCCGCCGCGCCGGCGCAGCAGCGTGCCGTAGGCGCGTCCGACCCGCGCGAAGACCTCGGGGTTGATGTCGGCGCCGACGCGGCCGCGGACGTCGTAGGCGCGGAAGATGTGGGGATTGAGCATTGTGTCGTCCTCGGTCCTAGGATATCGTGAGCAGGCTTTCCGAGCGTACCATCGCATGGGTCGCGAGTTCGTCCTCGTCCACGGCATGAGTCACGGCGCGTGGTGCTGGAAGCCGCTGGCCGAGCGGCTCGAGCGCCGCGGCCATCGCGTGCTCGCCGTCGATCTGCCCGGGCACGGGCCACGGGCTCACGAGTGGCGCCGCGCCTCCATCGGCGCCTACGCCCGCGCGGTGACCGAGGCGCTGGCCCTGGCCGGGTTCTCGCGGGCGGTGGTCGTGGGCCATTCCATGGCCGGCGCCGTCATCCCGAAGGTGGCCGAGTGGGCGCCGGCGCGGGTGGCGCACCTGGTGTTCCTGGCCGCGGTGGTCCCGCCGCCCGTGGGCCGGCTCGCCGACCACTTCCCGCCGGCGATCCGCGCGCTCTTCCGCGGCCTGGCCCGCGCCGGCGGCGGCGTGGTGCAGTACCCGGCGCAGCTCGAGCACGCGCGCTGGCTGACGGATCTGGCCCCGGGCGACGCCCGCCTCGTGGACGCCCTGCCCCGGCTCACGCCCCAGCCGGCGGCGCCGTGGGAAGAGCGCGTGGACTACCGGAGGTTCTTCGCGATGCGGGTGCCGCGCACCTACGTGCGCTGCCTGGGCGACGCGGCGGTGACGCCGGAGCGGGCCGCCGTCTACGCGGCGCGCCTGGGCGTCGCGCCGATCGACCTCGACACCGCGCACGGGCCGATGCTCTCCGCGCCCGACGCGCTCGCCCGCATCCTGGAGCGCGTGTGAGGGACCGGGGCGCGGTGCGCGACCGCGCGCGCACACCGCCGGCGGCGCCGGCGAACGGAGCCCGATGATGGACGACGCCGAGCTCAGGGAGCGCACGAAGCGCACCGCCCGCCTGCTGTTCCATTCGCTGAAGGGCGGCACGGGGTTCGACACGTGGAAGCGCTTCGACCGGACGCTGGCGCGACAGCTCTCGATGTTCTTCACCGGCGTCCTCTACAGCCGCGAGGTGCTCTCCCAGAAGCAGCGGGAGCTGTGCGCGGTCGCCTCGCTCACCGCGCTGCACCGTCCGCACGAGCTCCGCGCGCACCTCCACGCCGCCCTCAACGTGGGCGCCAGCCGCCAGGAGGTCGCCGAGGTGATCTTCCAGCAGGTCACCTACGGCGGCATGCCGGTCGTCGTCGACGCGCTCGACGTGTACGCCCGGGTGCTCGAGGAGCGCGGCGAGCCGTTCCCTGCCGAGGACCCGGCGCCGCCCGCCAGCGGCGCGTCCGGGCCGGGAGAGGTCCGGAGTCCCCGCCCGTGAGCGAGCGGGCCCTCGCCGCGGCCGTCGAGGCCGCGCGCGCGGCCGGCAAGATCGCGCTCGAGTACTATCGCGGACGCTTCGACGTCGTCATGAAGCCCGACCTCACGCCGGTCACGCAGGCCGACCGCGAGGCCGAGGAGGCGATCGTCGACGTCCTGGCCCGCGCCTTCCCGTCGCACGGCTTCCTCGGCGAGGAGTTCGGCGCGCGCGGGCCGCGCGACCCGCGCTGGATCATCGACCCCATCGACGGCACCAAGAACTTCGTCCGGCGCATCCCGTTCTGGGCCACGCTCATCGCGCTCGAGGACGGTGGCGAGATCACCGTGGGCGTGGTGCACAACCCGGCCACCGGCGAGCTCTACACGGCCCGGCGCGGGGGCGGCGCCCACCTGAACGGCGCCCGCGTCCACGTCTCGGACGTGGACGACCTCGGCCGGGCCTACCTGCTGCACGCGGGCCTCAAGCTGCTCCGCGAGGCCGGGCGCTGGGAGGGCTTCGTGCGGCTCGTGGACGCCACCGACCGGCAGCGCGGCTTCGGCGACTACATGGGATACGGCCTGGTGGCCGAGGGCAAGGCCGACATCTACCTCGAGACCGATTTGAAGCCCTGGGACCTGGCCCCCTGCAAGCTGCTCATCGAGGAGGCGGGCGGCCGCTTCACCGACCTCGACGGGCGGCCGACGATCTATTCCGGGAGCGCGCTGGCGACGAACGGACGTCTGCACGACGCGGTGCTGGCGCGGCTCGCCCGCTAAGCGATCGGACGGGGCGCGGCGGTTGACTCTCGTCATCCATCCCGGCCCGCTGGGTGACGTCCTCCTCGCCGTGCCCGCGCTCCGCGCCCTGCGCGCGGCGCCGTCGCCCGGGCCGCTCGTGATCGCCGCCCAGCCCCGCCTGGGCGCGCTGCTCGCGGCGCTGGGCGTCGTCGACGGCCACCGCGCGTTCGACGCGCTCGGGCTCGAGCCGCTCTTCGTCGACGACGGCGCGCCGGCCCCCGTCCCCGCGGTGCGCGCGGCCTCGCGCGTGGTGTGCTGGTTCGGCGCGCGGGACCCGGTGTTCGTGCGCCGCCTCCGCGAGGCCGCGCCGGGCGCGGTGGTGGCCTCGCCGACCGGCGACGGGACGCGGCCGGTGTGGCAGCACCTGCTGGAGACCGTGGGCGCGCCGCCGGGACCGTGGCGCGACCCGCTGCCGCCGTCTGCGGCGCTGGCGGCGTCGGGGCGCGCGGCCCTGGCCGCCGCCGGCTGGGACGGAACGCGACCGCTGGTGCTCGTCCACGCCGGCTCGGGCAGCGCGGGCAAGCGATGGCCCGTGGACGGCTTCGCGCGCGCGCTGGCGGGCGCGGCGGCCGGGCGCCGCCTCGCCGTCGTCCTCGTGCAGGGACCGGCCGACGCCGAGGCCGTGAGCGCGCTCGCCGCGCGCCTGCCCGCGGCCGGCGTCCTCGCCGACGCGCCGCTCGGCGAGGTGGCCGGCGCCGCCGGCCACGCCGACGCCTGGCTGGGCAACGACTCGGGGGCGAGCCACCTCGCCGCCGTCGCGGGGGCTCCAGCGCTCGTGCTCTTCCAGGAGGCACACCTCGCCTGGCGTCCCTGGCCGGCCGCCGCGCACGCGCTGGCCGTCGACACGAGCCGGGTCACGCCGGGCGACGTGGAGCGCGTGGTGGCGCGGCTGCGCGGCGTGCTCGAGGCGGCGGCGTGACGCGCCGGCGTCGGCTCGGCCTCGCGCTCGCGGGCGCGGTCGTGATCGCCGGCGGCGTCGGCGTCGCCCTGGTCGAGGTGCTGCGGCTTCCCCGGGGGTCGGTGTGGGTGGTGGTGGCCGTGACCGCCGGGGTGGTCGCGCTCATCCGCGCGGCGACGGCCCGCCCGCCGCGCCGGGCGAGCCGTCGGTGACGCCCGGTCAGCGCTCGGGCTTCACCCAGATGCCGCGGTCGTGCATGAGCCTCACCTGCTTCTTGATCACCTTGTCGCGGTACTCGGCGTGCTTCATGGGCGCGCGCTTGAGGTAGAGGTTCTTCGGATAGATCGGCCGCTCGTACACGATCTGGTAGAGCTCGGTGCGCAGGTCCTTCATCCAGTTGTCCCACTGCGCGCGCGCCCGGTGGTCGCGCAGGGCCTCGATGTCGACGACGCCGCCCACGTAGGTGGAGCCGGCGCCGTAGTCCTGCCGGCCCACGATCTGGCCCTTGTAGTTGATGATGAAGGAGCGACCGCCGAACGTGTCGATGGGGGTCGTCTCCTCGGGGAAGAGGTAGTAGGTGCCCATGTTCGGGGCGATCAGGTACATGTTGTTGTCGAGCGCCCGCGCCCGGCTCTGGATCTCGAAGATCTCGTTGCCGGTGGCCGGGTGCGGGTAGGAGGCCCGGTAGACGACCTCGGCGCCGTTCATGGCCAGCGCGCGGGCGTTCTCGGGGTAGGAGCCCTCGTTGGCCATCATGATGCCCAGGCGCCCGATGGCCGTGTCGACCACGGGCCAGAACGCCTGCAGCGTGCGCCCGTACTTCTCCACCCACCAGTCGTAGACGTCGTGCGGGCACACGGAGTGCTCGACGGGGAACAGCGGCGAGACCTTGTAGTGCTGCAGGATCACGCGGCCGCGCGGGTCGATGACGAAGCCCACGTTGAAGAAGCGGTCCTTCAGGTCGGGATGCCGGGCCTTGGCCTGGGCCATGATGAAGGCGCCGTACTCCCTGGCGATCTTGCCCAGGAACTCCGTCTCCTCGCCGGGGATGTCGATGGCGCCCTCGCGCGCGAACTGCGCGTGGTCGAGGTCCAGCACCTCGTCGTTGAAGCCCTGCAGGGCGCCCTCGGGAAAGGCGATGAGCCGCACCGGCAGGTCGAGGCTCGACAGCCACGAGGCGGCCTTCACCAGGTGCGCGAGGTGCTCCAGGTTGATCTTGATGTCCTTGCGCTTGCGGATGCCTCGCACGGTGGGGATGAGCCCCACCGCGGTGTACGGCTTGATCATGGCCGGCTCCCCCTGCTAGAGTCCGCCGGTCGCCGGCGCCTCGAGGGGCCGGCGACACGGCGCGTGCGGCGGGCCCGACGCCTCCGGCGCCCGCCTCCTGCATCCGCTCACTAGCACAGTCGGGGGCGGGCCGTACAGGCCGCCCCGCACCCGGAGCATCCATGACGTCAGTGACGAGGCCGCGCATCGGCGTCTCGGTCGTGCCGATGGAGGCGCGGCGCGAGACGCTCACCGATCTCGCCGTCGCCGCCGACCAGGCGGGCTACGACGGCTTCTTCCTGCCCGAGGCCTGGGGCTACGACACGACGGTGCTCCTGGGCAGCGTCGCCGGGCGCACGCGCCGCATCACGCTCGGCACGGGCATCCTCGGCGTGTGGGGCCGCAGTCCGGCGACCATCGCCATGGCCGCCTCGGCGCTGCACTCGCTGAGCGGCGGCCGCTTCGCGCTCGGCCTCGGCGCCAGCACGGCGCAGCTGACCGAGGGCCTGCACGACGTGCCGTTCCGCGCCCCGACCGCGCAGATGCGCCGCACCCTCACGCAGGTGCGGGCGCTGCTGCGCGGCGACCGCGTGCCGCTGGCCGTCGCCACCGGGGCCCGCGCGCTGAAGCTCGCCGCCCCGCCGGCGCCGTCGGTGCCGATCTACCTGGCCGCCCTGGCCGAGGCCTCCATCCGCCTGGCCGGCGAGCTGGCCGACGGCTGGCTGCCGTTCCTCTATCCCCTGAGCCGCCTGCCGGACGGCGTCCGCGTCCTGCGCGAGGGCGCCGCGCGCTCGAGCGATCCCGCGCGGCGGCTCGCGGTGCTGCCGTCGGTGCCGACGGTGGTGGCCCGGGATGCGGGGCGGGCGCGCGAGGGCGCCGCCTGGTTCGTGTCGTTCTACCTGACGACGATGGGCACGCTCTACCGGACCTCGCTGGTCCGCCAGGGCTTCGACCAGGAGGTCGCCGCGGTGCTGGCGGCGAACGCCCCGAAGTTCACCGGCGCCGTGCCCCCGGCGGCCGATCGCCTGCTGGAGGAGCTCACCGTCTTCGGCACCCCGCAAGAGGCCCGCACGCGCCTGGCCCGCTGGCACGCCTCCGGCGTCGACATGCCCGTGCTGCTCCTCCGCCCCAACCTCACCCCCGACGACATCGCCTTCACGCTCGACGCCTTCCGCCCGCTGCTGACCTGACCGCTCGCGGGCGCATCACGCCCTCGCCGGACTGATCGTTCCGCCGGCCGGCGGCTCCACCGCCGTCCGGCACTCGGGGAGGATGGCACCGCTCTTCGAGCGCCGGCCTTGCCGGCGCGATCCGGGCCGGGGGAGGTCCGGGAGGGGGCCGCCGAGGCCCCCTCCGGATCAAGATCGGACGAGGCGGCCGGGCAGGGCGCCCGTCGGCTTGCCGTCGCGCAGGACGATCTCGCCGTTGACGACGGTGGCCGCGAAGCCGCGCGCCCGCTGCACGAGCCGCCGCGCCCCGGCGGGCAGGTCGTGCGCGACCTCCGGCATCTCCGGCCCGACCGTGTCCGGGTCGAAGACGATCAGGTCGGCGGCCAGGCCCTCCCGGATCAGGCCCCGGTCGGCGAAGCCCCAGTGCGTGGCCACGTCGAAGCTCAGCATGCGCACGGCCTCCTCGAGCGTGAAGGCCTGGCGGGCGCGGACCCAGTGGCTCAGCAGGTGCGTCTGGAGCGAGGCGTCCATGATCTGCGAGACGTGGGCGCCCGAGTCCGAGAACGTCACCACCGTGCGCGGATGGCGCATGAGCGCCAGCGCGTCGTCCTGGTCCTCGTTGGCGATGGGCTGGACGAAGAAGCGGTCGAGGTCGCGCTCGAGCGCCAGGTCGATCATGGCCTCGACGGGATCGAGGCCGCGCTCGCGCGCGACCTCGGCCACCGTGCGGTACGGCCCCTCGGGCGCGTCCATGACGAAGATCCAGTCGTAGGCGGCGGCGCGGGGCTCGGCGCCGATGGCCTTGCGCTCGTCGCGCTCACGGGCGGCCTCGACGAGCCGGCGGCGCACGCCGGGATCGCGCAGCCGCTGCCGCTGCTCGTCCAGCGGCAGCGCGCGCAGGTCGCGCCACCCCGGCAGGCGGTCGAAGGGCAGGTTGGTCTTGAACGAGAGCACGACGGACAGCGCGCGGCTGTGGACCTGGGCGAACATGCGCCCGCCGGCGGCGGCCGTCTCCTCCAGCAGGTCGACGTACCGGCGCCAGATGCCGGGGGCCTCGCGGCGGCTGAAGAGCCCCCAGGTGACCGGCACGCCGGTGTCGACGGCGAGGTCGCGCAGCCGGCGATGGTAATCGCGCAGGCCGTCGGGGTCGTCGGCGGTGCGGCCGGCCGCCTCGCCGGCGATCTCGAAGATGCCTCCGCCGGCCTCGCCCATGACGGCGCAGAGGTGGCGCACCTCGTCCCAGGTGGCCACGCGGCTGGCCACCGGGCGCCGGTCGGGCGTCTCGTGGCTCGGCGAGCGCGAGCTCGTGAAGCCGATGGCGCCCGCGCGCAGGGCGTCACGGAGCTCGCGCGCCATGGCCCGCAGATCGTCCTCGCCGGCCGGGGCCTCGAAGGCGCGCTCGCCCATGACGTACGTGCGCAGCGCGGAGTGCCCGATGTAGCAGGCGTAGTTGATGCCCTTGGGCAGCGCGTCGACGCGGTCGAGGAACTCCGGGAACGTGGTCCAGGTCCAGTCGATGCCGGCATCCATGGCCTCGGCGGAGATGTCCTCGGCGCGCTGCAGGTTGCGCATGACCAGGTGCCGGTCGGCGCGACCGCAGGGGGCGAGCGTGAAGCCGCAGTTGCCCATGACCACGCTGGTCACGCCGTGCCAGCACGAGCACGTGCCGAGCGGATCCCAGAAGACCTGGGCGTCCATGTGGGTGTGGGCGTCGATGAAGCCCGGCGCCACCACCAGGCCGTCGGCGTCGATCACCTCGCGGGCGCGCTCGCGGATCCGCCCGATCGCCGCGATGCGGCCGTGCCGCACGGCCACGTCGGCCCGGAAGCGCGGCAGTCCGGAGCCGTCCACCAGCATGCCGCTCTTGACGATGAGGTCGTAGGCCATCGGCGGCTCTCCTCAGGGGACCGTTACCAGGACACGCATCTCGCTCAGCGGGTGGTGACGACGTTGCCGGCGGCGTCCAGGGCGACGCCGTGCTCCCGGGCCGCCTGCAGGACGCTGGGCGACCAGGTGACGTGACCGGAGTCCGAGCCGCCCAGGATGGCGAGCAGGAAGCCGTCCTCGGCGCCGACGTTCCGGAAGCCGCGCATGACGCCCGGCGGGATCGAGATCACGTCCCACTGCTCGAGGACGATCTCGTTCTCGCCCTCGTCGCCCCAGTAGACGCCCCAGCGGCCGGTGAGCGGCATGAAGACCTCGACGGTCGGATGATCGTGCAGGCCGACGCGGTTGCCGGGGGACTTCCTGACGAGCGTCAGGTTGAAGTCCCGGGCGTCCCTGATGGCCGGCGCCAGCGCAGGGTCCTCCGTGACGCCGCGGCCGATGACGTTGTAGATCAGCCGCTCGTAGCCGGGGATCGCGGTGTCCACGAAGCCGCGCTTCGTCGGCGTGAGCCGCGTGAACCGCGCGACGCGCGTCCGCTCCATCTCCTCCACGGAGATCTTCGTGCCCATGGTGGCCTCCAGGTGGACGTGGTGGCCGGACGGTACCCTGCTGCGATACGGCCGTCAAGGCGGCACGCCGACGACGCGGCGCAGCGATTGCCGGTTGCGTTCGGGGCGCCTTTCCATATAGGGTTCGTCAGCCGTTGCGGCGCGCCGGCCCGCGAGCGCGCAGAGAGTGAGGGACACCGATGAGAAAGCCCTGGAAGCCCGGGATCCTCGGCTGGAGCCTGGTGGGGGTCGCCGTCGTGGCCCTCGTGCTCGCCGGCCTCGACCCGTCCACCGCGCAGACGAAGAACCCGATCAAGATCGGCCTCGGCATGGCGCTGACGGGTGGCCTGTCGGCCAACGGCAAGCCGGCCCTGATGGCGATCCAGATCTGGAAGGACGACGTGAACAGGAAGGGCGGGCTGCTCGGGCGGCCGGTGGAGCTCATCTACTACGACGACCAGACGAACCCGTCGACGGTGCCCGGCATCTACACGAAGCTGCTCGACGTGGACAAGGTCGACTTCGTGGTGTCGGGCTACGGGACCAACCTGATCGCCCCCCTGATGCCCATCGTGATGGAGCGCAAGCTGACGCTCATGGGCATCCTCGGGCTGGCCAACAACGAGAAATACAAGTACCCGAACTACTTCCAGATCCAGCCCGCCGGCCCCGACCCCGAGGCGAACTGGGCGACCGGCTTCTTCGAGCTGGCCGCCAGGCAGAATCCCAAGCCGCAGACGGTGGCCCTGGTCGGCGCCGACGCCGAGTACCCGCGCAACGCGCTCCCCGGCGCGCGGGAGTGGTCGAAGAAGCTCGGCATGAAGATCGTGTACGACAAGACCTATCCGCCGAGCACGGTCGACTACACGCCGATCGCCCGCGCCATCAAGGCCGTCAACCCCGACGTCGTCTTCGTGGCCTCGTACCCGCCGGACTCGGTGGGCATGATCCGCGCGGCCAACGAGGTCGGGCTCCAGCCCAAGATCTTCGGGGGCGGCATGGTGGGCCTGCAGTACACCAGCGTGATGACCAGCCTCGGGCCCATCCTCAACGGGATCGTGAACTACGACTTCTGGGCGCCCGAGCCCACCATGATGTTCCCGGGCATCAAGGAGTTCTTCGCCGAGTACCAGAAGCGCGCCAAGGAGGCCGGCGTCGACCCGCTCGGCTACTACCTGCCGCCGTACGCCTACGCGGCCGTGCAGATCCTCGGCCAGGCCATCGAGGCCACGAAGAGCCTCGACCAGCAGAAGGTCGCCGATCACATCCGCAAGACGGAGTTCAGCACGATCGTGGGCAAGGTGAAGTTCGGGCAGAACGGCGAGTGGGCGAAGTCCCGGGTGCTGCAGGTCCAGTACCAGGGCATCAAGGGGACCGACCTCGAGCAGTTCCGGGGTCCCGGCAAGAAGATCGTCCTCTATCCCGAGGAGTTCAAGTCCGGCACGATGATCTACCCCTACGCCGCGGCGCGGAAATAGCGCGAGCGGCCCGCACGGCGCGAGGGCCGCGCCCCGGGGTCGGGGCGCGCCCTCGCCGCGTGCGGGCCAGCGCCCGACATGTTTTCCTGGGACCTGCTGGCCAACGCCGTCGTCGCCGGAGTCCTGCTCGGTGGCTTCTACGCCGCCGTCAGCCTCGGCATCTCGCTCACCTTCGGGCTCCTCGACGTCGTGAACATCGCCCATCCCGCCTTCGTCGTCCTCGGCGCCTACATGGCGTACATGATGAACACCGCCTTCGGCGTCGATCCCATCCTCACCGGCGTGGTCCTGATGCCGGTCTTCTTCCTGGTGGGCGCGGCCGTGTACCGCATCTACTACGGCAGCTTCGAGCGGCGGGGCGAGGAAGCGCTGCGGGGCCTCGTGTTCTTCTTCGGCGTGCTCTTCATCATCGAGGTCAGCCTGAGCCTGACGTACGGCGTGGATTACCGGATGGTGGAGGCCGGGTACATCGGGAAGTCCATCGACCTCGGCGGCGTGGGGATCTCCTTCCGCCTGCTCGTGCCCTTCATCGTCGGCCTGGTCATGACCCTCGCCCTCCACCTGTTCCTGTCGCGGACGTTCTACGGCCGGGCCATCATGGGCGTGTCGCAGGACCGCCTGGCGCTGCGGCTCATGGGCGCGAATCCCGTCCGGATCAAGACCATCGCCTTCGGCATCGGCATCGCCGCGGCCACGCTGTCCGGCACGCTGCTCATCGCGATCGCGCCGGTGGTGCCCTCGACGGACCGTGACTACATCGGCCGGGTCTTCGCCATCACCGTGCTCGGCGGCCTCGGCAGCATCGGCGGGACGCTGGTGGCGGCGCTCATCCTCGGCATCGCCGAGAGCCTGATGGCCACGTTCTTCGGCCCCTCCTGGTCGCTGGCCGTCTCCTTCGGCGTCCTGCTGCTGGCCCTCGCGGTGCGGCCGGCCGGGCTCTTCGGGCGGTAGCGGTGGGTCTGCCCCGCGGCCGCGCGTGGAAGCGGGTGGGCCCCGTGCTGGTGGCGCTCGCCGTCCTCGCCGGCGGCATCCTGCTCGCCAGCCTCCGCGTGAACCCCTACATCTACTTCGCGGGCTACGTGGTGCTGCAGTACATCGTCATCGCCACGGCCTGGAACATCCTGGGCGGCTACGCCGGCTACGTGAACTTCGGCACCCCGGCCTTCTTCGCGCTCGGCGCCTACACGGCCATCTTCCTGATGGAGGCCTACAAGGCCCCGCTGCCCGTGCTCATCGTCGCCGGGGGCCTCGTCTCGGCGGTGCTGGGGCTCGGCATCGGCTACCTGACGTTGCGCCTGCGCGGCACGTTCTTCTCGATCGCCACGCTGGCCCTCTCCGTGGTGCTCCAGACGCTGATCATCAACTGGGACTTCGTCGGCGGCGCCAAGGGCTTCACGGTGATCCGCCCGAGCCCGCCCTTCTTCGGCAACTGGGCCCTGCTGCTGTTCACGGTCATGGTCGGTATGGCCGCCGCCGCCGTGGTCGTGGCCCGGTTCATCGAGCGCTCCTGGATCGGCCGCGGACTCTCGGCCCTGCGCGACAACGAGGAGGCCGCCGAGTGCATGGGCGTGCCCACGCTCCGGCTCAAGCTCTTCGCCACGACGATCAGCGGATTCTTCCTCGGCGTGGCCGGGGCGCCCTTCCCGTACTACGTGACGTACGTGGAGCCGGCCTCGGCGTTCGACCTGAACTACGCCGTCAACGCGCTGGCCATGCCCATGATCGGCGGCACCACCACGTGGATCGGGCCGGTCATCGGCGCCGTCCTGCTCGGCACGGCGCAGCAGGTGGCCACGGTGACGATCTCCTCGGAGCTGAACCTCCTCATCGTCGGCGTGGTGCTGGTCTTCTTCGTCGTGCTGGCGCCCGAAGGGCTGGTGGGCCTGGCCCGGCGCCTGCGGGGGCGGTGAGCGTGCCCGTGGCCGGCGCGCTGCTCGCGGTGGACGGGCTCACCAAGCGCTTCGGCGGGTTCACCGCCCTCGACCAGGTCACCGTGCACGTCAAGCCCGGCGAGCGCTTCGGGCTGATCGGCCCCAACGGTTCGGGCAAGACCACGCTCATCAACTGCGTGTCGGGCGCGCTGCGCGCCGACGGGGGGCGCATCCTCTTCGAGGGGCGGGACGTGACGGGGATGCCGGCGCACCGGCGCACGCGCCTGGGCATCGTGCGCTCCTTCCAGATCCCCAAGCCGTTCACCAGCATGACCGTCCTCGAGAACCTCGGCATCCCGCTGGAGTACGCCGCGCATGCGCGCACGCGCGGCGGCGACGCGGCCGACGAGGCCCTGGAGCTCCTGCGCGCGATCGGGCTCGAGTCGAAGGCCCGGCTGAAACCGGCCGGCCTGACCCAGATCGAGATGCGCAAGCTGGAGCTCGCGCGGGCGATGGCCGCCCGGCCCAAGCTGCTCATCTCCGACGAGGCCATGGCCGGGCTGTCGAGCGCCGAGGTGGACGACATCCTGGCCATCCTCTTCCGCATGAACGAGCAGGGGATCACCATCATCATGATCGAGCACATCATGCGCGCGGTCATGCGCTTCTCGGAGCGCATCGTGGTCCTCGACGCCGGCACCCGCATCGCCGAGGGGACGCCGGACGAGATCGTCAGGAACCCGGCGGTCGAGAAGGCCTACCTTGGCGAGTAGGATCGTCGTCCGCGACGTGGAGGCCGGTTACGGGGCCGTCCGCGTCCTGCACGGCGTCTCCATCGAGGTCCGGGAGGGCGAGACCGTCGCGCTCCTCGGCACCAACGGCAACGGCAAGAGCACGCTGATCAAGTGCCTCATGGGCATGGTCCGGCCCGAGGCCGGCGAGGTGATGCTCGAGGCCGACGGCCAGCGGATCGACCTGACGCGCAAGTCCACCGAGGAGATCGTGGCCCTCGGCATCGCCATGGTGCCGGAGGGCCGCCGGCTCTTCCCCAAGCTCACCGTGGAGGAGAACCTGCTGCTCGGCGCCTACCGGCCGGCCGCGCGCGCGGACATCACCCGCAACCTGGCCTTCTGCTTCGAGGCGTTTCCGGTGCTCCAGGCGCGCCGCCGCCAGCTCGCCGGCAGCATGAGCGGCGGCGAGCAGCAGATGCTGGCGGTGGCCCGGGCCCTCATGTCGGCGCCGAGGATCCTCCTCGTGGACGAGCCGTCGGTGGGACTGGCGCCGATTCTGGTGTCCCGCGTGATCGCCAAGATCAAGGAGCTGAAGGACCGCTACCAGCTCACCGTGCTCATGGCCGAGCAGAACTTCAACCAGGCCACCAAGATCGCCGACCGCGGCTACATCATCGTCCACGGCAAGATCGAGTTCGAGGGCCGCAGCACGCACGAGCTCCGCGAGAACGAGCTGGTCAAGAAGTATTACCTGGGCCTCTGAGCGGCCCCCCGGTCGAAAACCCTTCCGGCGACGGCGCGGGCAGCGTCAGAATAGCGGCCAGCCCGGACGGCGGCGGCGTCTGGCGCCCGGCGGCCGTCCAACCCCCCGTGAAGGAGCGTGCGCATGAAGCAGGTCGTCGCCGGTGGTCTGGTCCTGGCCTGGCTGGCCTTGGCCGCTGCGGGGTGCGGCAGCGTGTCGCTGAGCCAGGTCAAGCAGTTCGGCGCCGCGTCGACGTCGCTCAGCGAGCAGGCGCGGCGCGCGTTCGAGCTGGCCGACGCGGCCACCGTCGACCGCAACCTCTACGACGTCGCCGGCGACCCGGCGAAGGGCCCCACCGACCGGACCTTCCAGGGGCTGTTCACCGGCGACGCGGCGCTGCCCGGCGGCCAGGAGAGGGCCGAGCGCCTGGCCCGGCGCCTGGACGTGCTCGACCAGCTGGCGCGCTACGCGAGCGCGCTGCAGGCGCTGGCCGAGGCCGAGGTGGCGGGCGACATCGACGACGCCGCCCGCGGCCTCAACGGCGCGCTAACCGGCCTGGGCAAGACCTACCGGACGGCCTCCGGCCGGGATCTTCCCCTCGGCGACGCCGAGATCGGCGCCATCACCACGGCCGTGAACGCCATCGGCAAGACGGTCGCCGAGGCCAGGCGCCGGGCCGCCCTCCGCACCGTCATCGTGCGCGCGGACCCGGCGGTGCAGGCGGCCACGCAGCTGATCGCCGGCGACCTCGGGCGCGATTCCGAGCTGGCCCGGTTCGTGGCCGAGGCCATCGGCAACAGCCGGGGCTCGGTCCAGCAGGCGTACAACCTCGAGCGGACGCGGCCCACCTCGACCTTCGACGTCCGGCACGGCATGCTGCTGCGCGCCCGGCAGCTCTACCAGGCCGAGGCCAGCGCGCCCGCCTTCTTCGCCGCCGTCAGCGACGGCGCGGCCGCGGTGGGGCGGGCCCACGCGGCCCTGCGCCGGGCCGTGGAGGGCGACGACTTCTCGTCGGCGGAGGCCGCCCGGCTCATCGGCGAGCTCGAGGACCACGTGGCCTCGGTGCGCAAGTTCTCCCGGAGTCTCGAGGCGGGCGACTAGGCGGCGCCGTCGCGGCCCGCGACGAAAGGACCGGCATCCATGGCGACGACGATTCGGTCGGGCATCAGCGACCTGGTGAACACCCTCAACAAGGTCCGCAACAACACCACGGTGGCGCAGGAGCAGATCGAGCTGCAGAAGCTCATCAATGCCCTCTTCATCCTCTGGCAGCAGGTCATCTTCGACCAGATGGACAAGACCGACGCCGACTACAAGGCGGCCATCCGGTCGCTGAACGATGCCGAGAAGACGGCCCGGGCGGCCCTGAAGGACCTCGATCAGGTGGCCGACGCCATCAAGAGCGCCACCGCCGCGGCCAAGGCCGTGGACAAGGTCGTGAAGTTCGCCGTCAAGCTCCTCGTGTGACGGCCATGGCCGACGACCTCGACACCCTGGCGCGGCTCAACGACGGCTACATCCGCTCCGTGCGCGCGTCGGACGTCGGCTGGTTCCGCGAGCACCTCGCCGACGACTTCCTGAACAGCAATCCCGACGGATCGCTGGTCGACCGGACGGGCTTCCTGGCCCAGATCGCGCGGCCCATGGCCCTGGGCGACTTCCGGGCCGAGGACGTCCGCATCCGGCTGCTGGGCGACGTGGCCGTCGTCCACGGGCGGACCGTGTACCGGAAGCCCGACGGTCAGGCGGGCGCCGGCCGCTACACCGACGTCTGGGCGCGCCGCGACGGCCGCTGGCTCTGCGTGGCCGCGCACGTCACCCGCGGCTGAGGCCGGCGCCCGCGCGGGAACGGTGACCGGGACAGGCGCCTAGCGCTTGCCCTTCGTCCAGTAGGCCCGGTCGGCGGGGAAGACGCTCTCGCAGCGCGTCAGCTCCGGCGGCGCCTCCAGCGTGTCGACGGCCGCCCGCCAGACCGCGTAGTGGGGCGCCGCGCGGTGCTTCTCCAGCGCCGCGTCGTCCTCGTAGACCTCGTAGAAGTAGTAGACGTCCGGGTCCTTGGCATCGCGCAGGACGTTGAACCGGTAACACCCCGGCTCGTCCCGCTCCGAGCCCAGCGCGTCCACCTCGATGGCCTGCAGGAAGCGCTGCCGTCCCTCGGGCTTCACGCGCACCTTCACCCACATCGCGATCATCGGTCCTCTCCTTCCGCCGGCGCGGGCCGGCTCGGGGCCAGGCGCGCCGGCGCGGCGCGCCCGGGTCACCAGTTCAGGTGGTGCAGGGGCAGGCCCGGGCGCGGCCACTCGAACGACACCAGGGTGCCGCCCATGGACAGCGTGGCGTAGGCCGTGCGCAGGCCCGGCCCGCCGAAGCACACGTTGGTGACCATGGCGTCGGGCAGCACGTACTGGTCGACGCGGCTGCCGTCGGGCCAGATGTCGCTGACGGCGCCGGTGATGAGCGTGGCCGCGGCGACGTGGCCCTCGGCGTCCACGGCCAGCGAGTCGAACATCTGGTAGCCGCCGAGCCCGACCACGACCCGGCCCTTCTCGCCGCGGTAGGGCCCGTCGGCCGACTCGATCCGGCCGGGGCCCGAGAGACGGAAGGCCCAGCAGCGCGCCGTCGCCGACTCCACCACGTAGAGCGTCCGCTCGTCGGGCGACAGGCCCACGCCGTTCGGACGATCCAGCGGGAAGATCGCCTCGCGGATCATCGAGCCGTCGGCCTTCGCGTAGTAGACGGCGCCGCGGTCCACGTCGCGCTCGCGCGTCTTGCCCAGGTCGGTGAACCAGAAGCCGCCGGCGCCGTCGAAGACGAGATCGTTGGGACCGCGCAGGCGGCGGCCGTCGCAGGCGTCGTAGAGCGTCTCGAACCGCCCGGTCTCCGGGTCGACGACCTGGACGAGCCCGCCGGCGTAGTCGTCGGACTGCGCCACCGGGAACATCTTGCCGGGGCGGACGACGAACTTCAGGCCGCCGTTGTTGGTGACGTAGATCTTCCCGCCCGGGCCCATGGCCGCGCCGTTCGGACCGCCGCCGAGCGTGGCCAGGACGTGCACCTCGCCGTCCGGCGTGACGCGGGACAGCGTGCGCCGCTCGATCTCCACGAGGACGATCGAGCCGTCCGGCATGGCGACGGGGCCCTCGGGGAACCGCAGGCCCGAGGCGAGTTCGGTGATCTTCGGCGTGAGGGTCGCCATGCGTGGCGCACCATACCGTCGCCCCCGACGGGGGTCAAGGCGCCGATGATAGAATGCCACTCCGGCGAATGGAACTGGCGGCCAGGCGCTTCCCCGGTGTCGTCGTGCTGTCGCCGGCGGGCCGGATCGGTCACGACACCGCCGAGGCGTTCCGCCAGGCCCTGCAGCCCTACCTGGCCGCGTGCGCCGCCGGCGAGCCCGCCCTCGTGCTCGACATGGAGCGCGTCGAGTACATCTCCAGCGCCGGGCTGCGCGCGCTGCTGCTCGCCGCCCGGCAGGCCAAGGCCCAGGCCGGGACGCTGGTCGTCGCCACGCTGCAGCCGCTCGTCCGCGAGGTCTTCGAGATCAGCCGCTTCACGCTGCTCTTCCGGACCTTCCCCTCGGTGCGCGAGGCGCTGGCCGCGCTGTCACCGGAGGCGGTGGCCGCCTTCGAGGCCACGCGGCCGCGCGGATGATCGTCCGCTTCTGGGGCACGCGCGGCTCCATCCCGGTCGCGCCGACGACCGAGAGCCTCCGGCGCAAGCTCGTGGCGGCGCTCGTGCAGGCGACCGGCCGCACCCTCGACACCCCGGACAAGGCCCGCGCCTTCGTGGAGCAGGAATTGCCCTTCGCGGTGGCCCGGACGTTCGGCGGCAACTCCTCGTGCGTCGAGCTCGACTCCGGGGACGGCGAGTACGTCCTCTGCGACATGGGCAGCGGCGCCCGCCCCTTCGGCCTCGGCGTCCTGGCCCGACACGGCCCCGCGCGCCCGCAGACGTTTCACGTGTTCATGTCGCACCTGCACTGGGACCACATCATGGGCTTTCCGTTCTTCCCGCCGGCGTACCTGCCCGGGCACCGCATCCGCATCTACGGCTGTCACGCCGAGCTGGAGCAGGCCTTCCGGGCGCAGCACGCCGCGCCCTCGTTCCCCGTGGACTTCTCCCGCCTGGCGGCGACCATCGAGTTCGTGCGCCTGCAGCCCGGCCGGGCGGAGGACATCGCCGGCTTCCGCGTGACGCCCAAGCGGCAGCGCCACGGCGGTGACTCGTACGGCTACCGGTTCGAGCGGCGGGGACGGACGGTGGTGTACTCCACCGATTCCGAGCACAAGCTCGACGACCCGGCCGAGGCCCGCGGGTTCGTGGAGTTCTTCCGCGACGCCGACCTGGTGATCTTCGACGCGCAGTACTCGCTGGCCGAGGCGATGTCGGTGAAGGAGGACTGGGGCCACTCCAGCAACATCGTCGGCGTCGAGCTGTGCCAGATGGCCGGCGTGCGCCACCTCTGCCTGTTCCACCACGAACCGGTCCTCGACGACGAGGCGCTCGCCGGGGTGCTGCAGGAGACGCGACGCCTGGAGGAGATCACGCGCGGCGATCGCCCGTTGCAGGTCTCGGCGGCCTACGACGGGATGGAAATCGTCCTCTGACCCCGCCGGCGCCGACGACCGGCCGGGTGCTGCTGCCGGCGCTGGCGCTCCTGGGCGCCGTCGGCGGCGTCGCGCTGGCGCCGGAGGTCGGCGCGCTGCACGCCCTGCGGCTCGGCGCCGTCGACGCCTACCAGCGCCTGGCGCCGCGCGTGCCCGGCTCGAGCCACGTCGTCATCGTGGCCATCGACGATCCGAGCCTCGCCCGTCACGGCCAGTGGCCGTGGCCGCGCACGCTGCTCGCGCGGCTGCTCGAGAGCATCGCCGACGCCGGCGCCGCCGCCGTCGGGGTCGACATCGTCATGGCCGAGCCGGACCGCCTCTCACCGGCGCGGCTGCCCGATCTCGTGCAGGGCCTCGGCCCGGACGTGACGCGGCGGCTGGCCGCGCTCCCGAGCAACGACGCCGTGCTCGGCGCGGCCCTGCGGCGCGTCCCGGCGGTCCTCGGCGTCGCCGGCATCGACGGCGACCCGGCCCCGGGCGGGCCGGGCCGCCGGGCGGCGGTCCGGCTCTACGGCGAGGACCCGCAGCGCTTCGCCCGGCGCTACGGCGCGCTCCTGCGCAGCGTCCCCGACATCGATGGCGCCGCCGCCGGCCACGGCCTGATCAACCCCGAGCCCGACGCGCGCGTCGTGCGCCGGCTGCCGCTCGTGGCCGCCGTCGGCGGCGAGCTCGTGCCGGGGTTCGCGCTGGAGGTGCTCCGGGTGGCCGCGCGGCAGCCGGCGCTCACGGTCCGCACGGGGCGGCGCGGCATCGAGGCCGTCGCCGTGGGCGACGTGGTGCTGCCGACCGACCCCGACGGCGGCGTCTGGGTGCACTTCGGCCCGTCCGATCCGGCCCGCTTCGTGTCCGCGGCCGACGTGCTCGGCGGACGGCCGGAGGCGCGGCGCTTCGCCCGCAAGCTGGTGCTCTTGGGGGTCACCGCGGTCGGGCTCGGCGACCATCACCCGACGCCGGTGAGCGCGCGCATGCCGGGCATCGAGATCCACGCGCAGCTCCTCGAGAACGTGCTGGACGGCACGCGGCTCACCCGGCCGCCGTGGGCCGCCTGGGCCGAGGCCGGCAGCGTCGTGGTCGGCGGGACCCTCATCGTGGCGGCGGCCGCGCGGCTGCCGGTCACGACGGCCGCCGTCGGCACGCTGGCCCTGCTGGCCGCCGAGCTCGCGGGGGGTCTGCTCGCCTACCTCCGATACGGCCTGCTCCTCGACGTCGCGCTCCCGGTGATCGGGCTCGCGCTGGTGTTCGCGGTGACGCTCGGCGCCACGCTCGCCGACGCGCGGATGCAGCGGCTCGCGCTGCGACGGCAGCTGCAGGAGGAGCGCGAGGCGGCGGCCCGGATCGCCGGCGAGCTGGCCGCCGCCCGGCGCATCCAGATGGGCATCCTGCCGAGCCCGGCCACGCTGGCCGCCGACGAGCGCCTGAGCGTGTGGGGCTGCCTGGAGCCGGCCCGCGTCGTCGGCGGCGACCTCTACGACGTCTTCCCGGTGGACGGCGATCGCGTGGCCTTCCTGGTGGGTGACGTGTCGGGCAAGGGCGTGCCGGGCAGCCTCTTCATGGCCGTGAGCAAGACGCTCTGCAAGAGCAGCGTCCTGCGACTGCACGGAGACGTGGCCGCCGCGATGCGGGAGGCGAACGCCGAGATCTCCCGCGAGAATCCCGAGGCGCTCTTCGTCACCGCGTGGGTGGGCGTGCTCGACGCCGCCACCGGCGTGCTGCGCTACTGCAGCGCCGGCCACGAGCCGGCGCTGGTCCTCGGTGCCGGTCCGCCACGGCGCCTCACGCAGGACACCGGGCCGCCGCTGTGCGTGCTGGAGGATTTCCCCTACGCGGCCGCCTCCTGCTCGCTGCGGCCGGGCGACGCGCTGTGTCTGGTCACCGACGGCGTGACCGAGGCCATGAGCGCGGCGGGCGCGGTGTACGGCCGGGCGCGCCTGGAGGCCCTGGTGGCCGGCCTCGGTCCGGGCACGAGCGCGGCGGAGATCGGCGAGGCCATCCGGCGGGACGTCGCGCGCTTCTCGGCGGGCGCCGACCCGGCGGACGACGTGGCCATCGTGGTGGTCCGGTGGCGCGGGCCCGTGCCGGCCGGTGCGCCCCCGGCGCGGGCCTCCGGGCTCAGCGGATCGTGAGCTCCACGCGCCGGTTCCGGGGCTCGGCGACGTCGTCGGGCGTGGCCACGACGGGCTCGCGCTCTCCGCGTCCGGCGGCCCGGACGCGATCGGCCGGCAGCCCCAGCTTGAGCAGCTCGGTGCGGATGCGCTCGGCGCGCTGCAGGGAGAGGGCATCGTTGCGTTGAACGCCGCCGACCCGGTCGGTGTGGCCGATCACCACGACGTCCGCGCCCGGACGCCGAAGGACCTCCTTCGTCACCTGCGCCAGCACCTGCTGCGAGTCGGCCATGAGCTCGTCGGTGCCGAGGATGAAGTAGAGCGTGAACGACACCGGCGCCGGCGGTTCGGCGCTCAGCGCGCCGCCGAACCGGCGGCGCACCTCGTCCTCGGCCAGGCGCGCGCGCTCGAGGCGGCCGGGCGGTCCGATGCGCGCTGCGGCGTACGCGGTGTCGAGCACCTGCTGGTCCTGGCCCTGGGACACGGTGAGCGCGCCCGCGCGGCCATCGGCGTCGGGGAGGAGCACGTAGACGTCGTCCCGCGGTCCCGGCCGCAGGCTCGCGCATCCGGCCGCGCCGAGCGCGCCGGCCACCACCAGCGCCACGCCGAGCGCGCGGCGGCGCCCGGGCCTCACCGCGTCGCCTCGGCGGTCTGCACCGCGAACCGGGTGCCGCGCACGCCCAGGATCGCCGCCGGCGTCCGGACCTTCATCGCCTGCGGCGACTGGCGGGCCAGCTTGCCCGAGACGCCCAGCAGCGTGCCTCGACGCAGGGAGGTCTCGAACCGGCCCTGGTGCGTGGTGGGGTCGAAGGCGAAGCGATCGATGGCCAGCGTGGTGTCGGGGCCGATGGACAGCCGGCTGTCGTCGGCGAAGGTGATCCCGACCGCGCCGTCGGCGCCGGTGACCACGATGTCGGCGGCCTGCACGGTGGCGCCGACGCTGGCGGGGAGTCGGCTGCCGCCGCGCTCGATCCATGCGGCGCCGTGCGAGACCTTGACCCGCCCGGCCTCGGCCGCCTGGCCGTCGACCCGCGTCGCCGGGCCGAGGAGCGTGAGGAGCAGCCCCAGGGCCGTGGCGACGCCCCATGCGCGCTGTCGAGAACCCATCGGTGCCCCTCCGCGCCCGTGCGGCCGACCGCTGGCATGGCGCCCCGCGCAGCGTGCATCGTCCGGCGTGCCGGGGTCAAGTTCGTGAGCGCCCAGGCCGAGACCTTCCCCGCCCGGCTGGAGGCGTTCGAGCGGATCGTGGCGTTCGTGGAGCGCGTGTGCGCGGGAGCGGGCATCCCGCGCGACGCCTGGCTGCGCGTGGTCCTGGTCGTCGAGGAGCTGTTCGTGAACACGGTCCTGCACGGGCACGGGACCGACAGCGACGCGCCCGTGCGGCTCAGCCTCGACCCCCAGCCCCGCGCCATCCACGTGACCTACGAGGACCGGGCGCCGGGCTTCGATCCCTCGGCCGGCGCCGCCGACGCCGGCGATCCGCAGGAGCGCGCCCCGGGCGGTCTCGGGCTCGTCCTCGTCCGGCGCCTGTCGAGGGATCTCGTGTACTCCCGGGCGGGCGACGCCAACCGGATCACGTTCGTGATCGCCTGCTCGTGACGGCCGCCGGGCCGCCGACCTCGAAGGGGCCCCGGCCGTGCGGCGGGGGGAGGCGTTGCGCGGGGGACGCGGGCGGGGTGGGCATATACTTGGGCCGGAGGGATTCCCCGTGAGCCAGACCCCCGCCACCGCCACCGGCCGTGACCGCGTCGTCGCCGCCTACAAGGGCGGGCGCGCCGACCGCGTGCCCGCCTATCCGATCGCCGGCTCGTTCGCCGGCTGCCTGGACGGCCTGTCGATCGAGGAGTACTGCACCGATCCCAAGAAGGCCGTCAGGGCGATGATCAACTACTACGAGCGCTACCAGCCCGACATCATGGTGGCGTTCAACGACCTGGCCAAGGAAGCCGAGGCCGTGGGCTGTCACGTGAAGTACTCCGACTACGTGGTGCCGTCGATCGACGAGCACGTGCTGCAGGACGACAAGGGCCGGCTGGCGCGCCTGGAGGTTCCCGACCCGCGCCGCGACGGCCGGCTGCCCGCGTTCCTGGAGCAGTGCGAGGCGCTCTCGGCGCAGCGGTTTCCCAGCGGGCTCGGCGCCGTCCTGGTGGGCCCGTGGACCATCGCCATGCTCATGCGCAACCCCGAGCTGATGTGCCTGGACACCCTCGAGGACCCGGCGTTCGTGCACGAGCTGATGCGCTTCACCACCGAGTACGCCAAGCGGTTCGGCGACGCCGTCCTGGGCACGAAGATCGGCCTGTCGTACTCGGATCCGACCGCGTCGTGCTCGCTGGTGGGCCCGGACACCTACCGCGAGTTCATCAAGCCCTACCACCAGGACCTGGTCGACTACTTCAAGGCGAAGAAGGTCGGCACCACCGTGCACATCTGCGGCACCACCCACCAGATCCACGAGGACCTGGTCGACGTCGGCTTCGTGGCCATCACCATCGACCTGGATCAGCAGGCCGACGCCGCCCTCAAGGTCGACCAGCTGGACCGGCTCATCACGCTGGGCAACCAGCGGGGCGTCGTGGCCATCGGCAACGTCGACGTGACCATCTTCGAGCGCGCCACGAAGGCCGAGATCGAGGCCGAGGTGCGCCGCTGCATCGACACCGCGGGCCCGCGCTCGCGCTTCGTGCTCTCCACGTCCTGCGAGCTGCCGCCGCGCGCCAACCCGGACTGCGTCACGTGGTTCATGGAGGCTGCGCGCGAGTACGGCCGCTGGGAGAGGATCCTCGGCGCATGACCCATTCCCGTCGCGCGTTCCTGACCGGCGCCGCCGCGCTGGCCGCCGGGTCGCTGGGGCCCCGAGCCGCCGCGGCCGCGAGGCCCGCCATCACCGTCTACAAGGAGCCGACCTGAGGCTGCTGCACCGCGTGGGTGGGCCACCTGCGCCAGTCCGGCTTCCCGGTCGTCGCCAACGACGTGAAGGACCTCGGCCCCATCAAGGCGCAGCACGGCGTGCCGGCGCGGCTGCAGTCCTGCCACACCGCGCTGGTGGAGGGCTTCGTGGTCGAGGGCCACGTGCCGGCCGACCTGATCGACCGCCTGCTCCGGGAGCGGCCGAAGATCGCCGGCCTGGCCGTGCCCGGCATGCCGGCCGGCTCGCCGGGCATGGATCTGGCCCCCGGCCAGCGGCCGGAACGGTACCAGGTCTACGCCTTCGACGCGAAGGGGACGACGACGGTCTACGCCTCGCGGTAGCGCCGGCGAGTCGCCCCCTCGGCGCCGGCCCGCCGCGTTGACCGCGGCCGTGCCCCTGGCGCTGGCCGAGCCGCAGACGCCGCGCGGGCGGCGCTGGCTCGAGGAGCATCCGCGCGTCGTCGTCCGGCGCCCTCGTCGCCGCCGGCGACCACCCGGGGACTCGACCTCGATCAGGCGGCGGCCGCCGGCGTCGACGGGCTCGCCGTCCTGGGGCCGTGAGGCCCCGTCAGCCCGACGCCGCGCCCTGCTGGCGCTCGACCTCCTCCATGATCATCGTGTTGAGGTCGTCGACGAGCTTGGCGCGGTCGACGCGGCCGTCGTTGCGGATCAGTTCCCGGATGCGCGACGGGCGGGCCGAGAGCATGACGAGCGTGGTGCCGACGGCCACGGCCTCCTCGATGGAGTGCGTGACGAAGAGGATGGTGCGGCCGGTCTCCTGCCAGATGCGCCGGACCTCGGCCTGCATGATGCGGCGGTTCTGGGCGTCCAGCGCGCCGAAGGGCTCGTCCATCAGCAGCACGTCGGGCTCGATGGCCAGCGCGCGGGCGATGGCCGCGCGCTGCCGCATGCCGCCCGACACGCGGGCGGGGTAGTAGCCCTCGAACCCGCGCAGCCCGGCCAGCGCCAGATAACGGTCGGCGACGGCCCGGCGCTCGCCGGCGGCCAGCCCCAGGGGCTTCAGCACCAGCGCGACGTTGTCGCGCAGCGAGAGCCAGGGCAGCAGGCGGTCCTCCTGGAAGACGACGCCGATCCGGTGCCGGTGGGGCCCGCCAGCCACGATCGGCTCGCCGTCCAGCGCGACCCCGCCACGGGTGGCCGGCTCGAGGCCGCCCACGATGCGCAGGAGCGTGGTCTTGCCGCAGCCGTTGGGCCCCAGGAGGCACACGAACTCCCCGGCCTCGACGTCGAACGAGACGCGGTCGATGACGGGGATGAGGAAGTCCTTGCCGACGCCGGCGACGCGCAGCTTCAGCGCCACCGCGCCATCCGGCCGGCGACGGCGTCGAACAGGAGCTTGTCGGTGACCATCATGACGAGGATCATCACCAGCGCCCACACGAAGACCATCTGGGTGGCGAGGATCTCGCGGCTGTAGTTCATGACGTAGCCGATGCCCGACGTGACGCCGAAGATCTCGGCCACGACGGACACCTTGAGCGCCAGCCCGAAGCCCACCTTCATCCCGGCCACGAGATGGGGCAGGGTGGACGGCACCACGATGGCCGCGAACCGCTGCCGGCCGGTGAGCCGGTAGACGTCGCCCATCTCCAGCAGCCGCCGGTCCACGCTGGCCACGCCCTCCACGATGTTCGAGGCCACCACCGGCAGCGTGATCATGAAGGTCGTGAAGATCGGCGCCCAGTTGGACAGCCCGAACCAGATGATGGAGATCACGATCCACACGAAGACCGACGTCGCGTTCAGCACGGCCAGCGCGTCGTGCACCACGACGCGCGCCGTGCGCGACAGGAACACCGCCAGCCCCATCAGCACCGCCACGCCGACGGCCGCTCCGAACCCCACGGCGATCCGGTAGAGCGACGCCGCCGTGTGCCGCCACACCTCCCCCGTCCGCACGATCTCCACGAACCCCAGCACCACCGCCCACGGCGACGGCAACACGTACGCCCCGTACCGCCACGACAGCCACGTCCACACCGCCACCAGCAGGCCACCCACCGCCACCGTCGGCAGATGCCACCGCCCCACCCCGCCCCTCACCTCATCTCCCTTCGCCTCGACCGACCGTGCGCGTCCGTCCGGTCCTGTAGCTGTGAAAACGCCTTGTCGGACGTCGTTCCGGGGATGTCGAAGCGCGCCGCCCACGATTCGTGATCGACGACGGTGCGACGACGTCGACGTGCGATGACCAGCGCGGTGTGGCCGCCTGAAGGACTCCGACGGTAGGCCGGGGTGGGGGCCGGGGCTCCCGCCCCGGGACCGTGTCTTCTGGGGGCCGCCGGAGCCGCCGCCGTCGTCATCGTGGCTCCACGACAGGCGCGCCCGCGGAGTGGACAGCGCGTCCCGGGGCGGGAGCCCCGGCCCCCACCCCGGCCGGCGCATCGCCTCCGACCGGACTCCACCCGCGGCCCACGCGCCGCCTACGCGCGATAGAAGAACTCGCGGCGGATGCGGTCCGGGCTGTCCCAGAGGTCGGACTTGAGGAACCCGAACTCCTTGTTGATCTTCAGCTGCGCGACGAGCGTGTCGACCTGCTCGTCCGGCAGGCCGTGGAGCATCTTCACGGTCTCCTTGTGGGCGACGTCGATGACGTTCTTCGGCAGCTTCGTCACCTCGGCGACGATCTCCTTGGCGCGGTCCGGCTTGTTGTACCAGATGTCCACGGCGGCCTTCTGCGCCTCGTTGAGGTCGGCGGCGATGGCGGCGTGCCTGCCGAGGAACTCCGCGTGCACCAGGTAGCAGACGTGCACGGGGAAGCCGGTGGCGCGCCCGGTGGCCTTCCGCCACAGATCGATCTGCTTGGCCAGGTAGACGCCCTCGCCCCGCAGCACGACGGAGTCGGTGATGGGCTGCCAGGCGATGATCGCGTCCACCTCCTTCTTGCCGAGCAGCGTGACCATGTCCGGCGGCGCGGTGGCGGTGACGATCTGGGCGTCCTTCTGCAGGTCGAAGCCGTAGCCCTTCAGCGTGAGCGCGCGGATGTCGAAGAACGTCGAGGTGCCGACGATGGCCGCCACCTTGCGGCCCTTGAGGTCCTCCATGCGCTTGAGCCCGGCGTCCTTGCGCGCGATGACGGCGCCCAGCACCGCCGTCGCCACCCCGGTGACCTTGAGCGGCACGCCGTCCTCGAACGCCTTGGCCGCCAGCGCGAAGGACATGTCGATGGCGTCCACGTTCTTCGAGGCCAGCTGGTTCAGGAGCGGACCGGGCGCGCCGGGGACGATGGAATACTCGGCCTGCCACCCGCGCCTGCCGAGCAGGTCCTCCTTGTGGATGATCTCCGTCGCCGCCCATCCCAGCTGCAGGTACGCCAGCCGCACCTTTCCCTTGCCCTGCCCCCACGCCACCCGCGGCCCCGCCACCGCCCCGGTGGCGACAGCCATCCCCTTCAAGAACGCCCGCCGCCTGATCATCCCTCTCTCCTCCAGGACGTCCGACTCCCGCCCGCGCCGCTCACCGTCCGCGCCCATCCCGCTTCGCCCGTGTTCGCCGGCCGGTGGAGTCGCGGCCATCGAGCGCGCTACCCCTTGACCCGCGGCACCCCGCGCAGCGCCGCCTCGATCTTGTCCGCCGGGTACTCGTAGTCCTGCAGGCGCCCGGCGAGGAACTGCTCGTACGCCCCCAGGTCGAAGTGCCCGTGGCCCGACAGGTTGAAGAGGATCGTCTGGCGCCTGTCGTCGCGCCGGCACCTGAGCGCCTCGTCGACGGCCACGCGCACGGCGTGCGCCGACTCCGGGGCGGGGATGATGCCCTCCGCGCGCGCGAACTGCAGCGCCGCCTGGAAGGTGGCCACCTGCGGCACGGCGACGGCCTCGATCACGCCCTCGTCGTAGAGCTTGCAGACCAGCGGCGCCATGCCGTGGTAGCGCAGGCCGCCGGCGTGCAGGGGCGGCGGCACGAACCCGTGGCCGAGCGTGTGCATCTTGACCAGCGGGGTGAGGCCCACGGTGTCGCCGAAGTCGTAGGCGTACGTGCCCTTGGTGAGGCTCGGGCAGGCGGCCGGCTCCACGGCGACGATGCGCAGCTTCCTGCGCTTGCCGGTCAGCTTGTCGGCGGCGAAGGGAAAGGCCAGGCCGGCGAAGTTCGAGCCGCCCCCGGCGCAGCCGATGACGACGTCGACCTCGTCGCCGGCCTTCTCCAGCTGCTTGCGGGCCTCGAGGCCGATCACCGTCTGGTGCATGAGCACGTGGTTGAGCACGCTGCCGAGCGAGTACTTGGTGTCCTCGCGGGTGGCCGCGTCCTCGACGGCCTCGCTGATGGCGATGCCGAGGCTGCCCGGCGAGTCGGGGTCCTGCTCGAGCACCTTCTTGCCCGACTGCGTGTCGGGGCTCGGGCTCGGCACGACCTGCGCGCCCCAGGTCTCCATCATGACGCGCCGGTAGGGCTTCTGGTGGTAGGAGACCTTCACCATGTAGACCTTGCACTGCAGCCCGAAGAACGCGCAGGCCATGGCCAGCGCCGAACCCCACTGGCCGGCGCCGGTCTCGGTGGCGATGCGGGTGACCTTCTCCTGCTTGTTGTAGTAGGCCTGCGCGACGGCGGTGTTCGGCTTGTGGCTGCCGGCGGGGCTCACGCCCTCGTACTTGTAGTAGATGCGGGCGGGCGTGCCGAGGGCCTGCTCCAGCCGGCGCGCGCGGTAGAGCGGGGAGGGGCGCCACAGGCGCAGCACGTCGCGCACCTCGTCGGGGATCTCGATCCAGCGCTCCCGGCTCACCTCCTGCTGGATGAGCGCCATCGGGAACAGCGGCGCCAGGTCCTGAGGCCCGATGGGATTGCCCGTGGCCGGGTGGAGCACCGGCGGCGCCGGCGTCTTCAGATCGGCCTGGACGTTGTACCACCGGGTCGGGATGTCCTTCTCGTCGAGGACGACCTTGACGCGGTTCCTGTCGGCGGCAGCCATAGCGGGCCTCCTTCGATCGACACGGCGAGCGCCCGGAAGAGTGCGCCAACGATACAGAAGCGCGCGAGCGAGTGTCAAATCGCGCGGCGCGGTGACGCCGCGACCCTCCATGTCGCAGCCACACCATCCTCACTGCCCCATTGACGCTCGGCTGCCACCGGCCTACTCTCGCGCTGTCCCATCCGCCAGATGTGGAGTTGGCGATGATGCACCGGCGCACGGTGCTTCGCGTCGTGCTCGGATTGGCGATAGCCCTCTCTGCCGCGCCTCCAGCTCTCCCGGCGCAGAGGAGCAAGATCCCACGCATCGGGGTCCTCTTGTCGGTCTCTCGCCCTGAAACTCCCGAAGCAGGGGCCTTTTCCGCCGGGCTCCGGGACCTCGGCTACGTGGAGGGCCAGAACATTCTCGTCGAATGGCGGGAGGCGGAGGGAAAGGCCAGCCGCTTCGCGGCGTTTGCCGCGGAGTTGGTTGGACTCAACGTGGATGTGATCGTCGCATCGGTCAACCCAGCGATCGAGGCGGCACGGGCTGCGACCAAGACCACTCCGATCGTGATGGTGAATCCGTCCGACCCGGTGGGTACCGGGTTCGTTCACAGCCTCGCGATGCCTGGGGGCAACGTCACCGGCCTGACATACCAGACGCGAGAGGCCGTGCCGAAGCGACTGCAACTCCTCAAGGAAGCGATTTCCGGCCTTTCCCGGGTGGCCGTCCTCTGGGATGCCACCGAGCCGGTTCGGCGCCGGCAGGTCGAAGAAGCCGAGCGTGCTGCGCCGGAAGTTGGAGTTCAGCTTCAGGTCGTCGAGGTACGGAGCCCCGCCGACCTCGAAGGCGCGTTTGCGGCAATGGCTCGGGGCCGAGCAGGCGCCGTGCTGGTCGAGGCGAGTTCCATGCTGGCCGTCAACCGCATCCGAATTGCGGACCTCGCGGTGAAGAATCGTCTACCGACGATCGGCTGGTTCGGCACGATCGCGGATGCGGGGATTCTCATGGGCTACGGTCCAAATCTCCGCGAACAGTACAGGCGCGCCGCATACTTCGTCCACCGGATCTTGAGGGGCGCCGCGCCGGCTGACCTCCCGGTCGAACAGCCGACGACGTTCGAGCTGGTCATCAATCTGAAGACTGCCGAGACGCTGGGAGTGAAGATCCCGCCATCGGTCCGGTTGCGCGCAGACCGGGTGATCGAGTAACGGGTCTACCAGTGCACCGGGCGGATCACGTGATCGAATGATCACCCGTCGAGCGCTCGTGGTCGGTGGTGCTGCCGCTGTCGCCGCCCAGCTCGCCGCCGAGGCCCAGCCGTCGGGAAGGACGCCGAGAGTCGGAGTCGTGGCCGGTGCGTCGCCGGATCCGCTGCATCCGGTGCGGGGACTCCGGGAGGGGCTGCGCGACGCGGGTTACATCGAAGGCGACAACATTATCATCGAGTACCGCTGGGCTCGGGGCCGGCTCGATCGTATCCCCGGTCTTGTGGCCGAACTGCTGGCGATGAAGGTCGATGTCCTCGTCGCGGGGAATACGGCAGCGGCTGTCGAGGCGAAGAAAGCCAATCAAGCGATTCCCATCGTGATGGCGTTCGTCTCCGATCCGGTCCGGCGCGGGCTCATTGCCAGTTTCGACAAGCCGGGCGGAAACGTCACCGGGATGAGCCCCTTCGCCCTGGAGATGACCGCCAAGCAGGTCGAACTGCTCAAGGAAACCCTCCCAAACGCTTCTCGCTTCGCTGTGCTGTGGAATCCCAGTTACGAACCGAGCGCCGATCACTTGAGACGCGCCCAGACCGCGGCTGCACCGCTCGGGCTGCAGCTCCACCCCGTGGCCGCGAGGGGCCATGACGAGCTCGAGGCGGCCTTCGCGGCGACGCGTCGAGCGCGGGCCGAGGCCATGCTCGTTGTCGCGGATCCGACCTTTTTCATCCACCGCTCACGACTGGCGGAGTTGGCCACGACACATCGGCTGCCAACCATGTTCGGGTTCAGGGAACACGCCGAGGCCGGAGGCCTGATGGCGTACGCCTCTGATGCCGCGGATCTGTACCGTCGCTCGGCGCATTACGTGGCGAAGATTCTCAAGGGCGCCAGACCTTCGGATCTGCCGGTCCAGCAGCCAACAAAGTTCGAGCTCGTGATCAACCTCAGGGCCGCCAGGGCGCTGGGGCTCGCCATTCCGCCCTCTCTGCTCTTGCGCGCGGATCAAGTACTCGAGTAGCGGTTCAGGGCCCAAGCCCATGATGTCACGTGAGGTTGACTTGGCCGTCCCGAGCCGGGCGAGCGTCGGAGGATCACCATGCGAGGCGAAGTCACGACAGGTTTTCTGGACGCGTTCGGCGACGCGATGAATCGGCACGATCTCGACGAGATCATGGAGTTCATGACCGACGACTGTGTCTTCGAGTCCTACGCCGGCCCGGAGGCCTGCGGCACGCGCTATGCGGGTCGCGAACAAGTCCGGGCCGGCTTCGCCAGGATCTGGGCCGTGTGCCCGGACGCGAACTTCGGCAAGGCGCGACATTTCATCTGCGGCGACCGTGGTGTGTCTGAATGGGTCTTCACGGGTACGCATGCGGGCCACCGGGTCGAAGTCAATGGGTGCGACGTCTTCACGTTCCGGGATGGCAAGATCGCGGTCAAGAACGCGTTCCGTAAGAACAGGACGCCGTAGCGGTGCCGACGTCTGTTCGCGTTGTCCGTCCCAGACGGTGTCATCGCCGACCTCCGCCGCCGGCACGCACGGCCCGAAGACGGAGACGACGCAGCCGGCCCAGGCAGCCGCCCAAGGCGGTAGCAACCGCCGATCTTTGCCTTGACAGTCGACGGGTGCATTCGTACTCTCCGGCCACGCTCGGTCCGGGGGGACGAGCGGGGACAGTGCGGTCCTGCCCGTCGCGAGATCGCCATCGCCCGGCGGCGGACGGCGAAGGTGCGCACGAGGTGAGCACGCCAGCGCGGTCGATCCGATCGGAAGCCGGTGACGGCCGAAAGGAGCACGGCATGGCTGGAAAGGGTCACGATCACATCGCGACGCTGGCCCGCACGATGACGCAGGAGCTGGTGAGCCGGCGCGCCTTCCTCGCCGCCGCCGGCGCGCTCGGCGCCGGGCTGGCGCTGGGCCGCCCGGCCTGGGCCCAGGCGGTCAAGCGCGGCGGCCAGCTGAAGATCGCCTGGATCGACACGGTGGACACGCTCGATCCGCACTTCACCTCCTCGCTCGGCGCCATCAAGATCCACGACAACATCTACAACGGCATCCTGAAGGTCGATTTCGACGGCAAGCGCGTGTCGTTCAAGCCGGACCTGGTCGAGAAGTGGGACATGCCGACCCCCACCACGCACGTCCTCACGCTGCGCCGGGGGGTGAAGTTCCACGACGGCGACGAGTGCACGGCCGAGGCCGTGAAGTGGAACCAGGAGCGGCTGCGCGACCCGCAGGTGAAGTCGCCGCACGGCTGGAAGCTGGCCGACCTCGACAAGATCGAGATCCAGGACAAGCACCGGCTGCGGATCACCTTCAAGCGCCCCTACCAGTTCCTGCCCGTGGCCTGGACAGGGAGCACGGGCCGCGCCGGCACCGTCGTGAGCCCGAAAGCCGTCGAGAAGCACGGCCGGGCCTTCGGCCGCAACCCCGTCGGCACCGGTCCGTTCCGCTTCGTGGAGTGGGTGGAGAACGACCGCATCGTGCTGGAGCGCAACCCGAACTACTTCGAGACGGGCGCCGACGGCAAGGCCCTGCCGTATCTCGACCGGGTCACCGTCCTGCTCATCCGCGAGAGCTCGACCGCGGTCGGCGCGCTGATGGCCGGCGAGATCGACGGGATGAACCTGATCCCGTTCCAGTTCCTGCCGATGCTCGAGAAGAACCCGGCGGTGCAGGTGGTGGGCGGCGTCGAGGGCAACTACACGTTCGTGGGCATGAACAACCGCAAGCCGCCCTTCGACGACCAGGCGCTGCGCCAGGCCGTCTCGTTCGCCATCGACCGCACCCCCATCATCCAGCAGGCGTACTTCGGTGGCGCCATTGCCGCCTGCAGCGCCATCTCGCCGCCGATGAGCGACTTCTACAACGCCGACCAGTGCTCCTCGAAGCGCGCCCAGTACTTCGACCTGGACAAGGCGAAGGCGCTGCGCGCGGAGTCGAAGCACAAGGGCGACGTGGAGGTCGAGTGGATGGTGGTCGGCCAGTACACCGGCTCCGGCGGGGTCGGCCCGCGCATGGCCGAGCTCGTGCAGCCGATGCTGGCGAAGATCGGCGTCAAGGTGCGCATCCAGCTCTACGAGCAGGCCACCTGGCACAAGAAGCGGAACACCGGCGACTTCCAGATGTACGACGAGGGATGGGTGGCCGACCTCGACCCCGACGAGACGATCTACCCGGAGTGGGTGACGGGCAAGCCCTGGAACTTCGTCGGCTACAGCAACCCCGAGTTCGACAAGCTCGTGTCCGAGGCGCAGTTCGAGCCCAACGTGGCCAAGCGCAAGGCGCTCTACGACAAGGCCGACCTGCTCCTGGCCCGCGACGCGCCGTGCGCGTTCATCGCGCACTTCAAGGTCTTCAAGGCCCTGAGCCGCAAGGTGCACGGGTTCAAGTACATCCCGGCCGACTCGATGCGGTTCCACGCGGTCCACCTGTAGGAGCGCCCGGCCGCGGGCGGGCCGCGCCGGCCCGCCCGCGGCGCGCCCCCGGCATGCTGCAGTACGCCGTCAACCGGTTCCTGCACACCGTCGTCCTGCTCTTCCTGATCTCGGTCTTCGTCTTCGCGCTGATGAAGCTGGCGCCGGGCGATCCCGTGACCGTGATGCTGGGCGCGGACTACAACCCCGAGTCGTACGCGAAGCTCCGCAGCGAGCTCGGCCTCGACCGCTCGGTGGTGGTGCAGTACCTGATCTGGGTCTGGCGGTTCGTGCAGGGCAACTGGGGCACCTCGTACATCTCCGGGGCGCCGGTGGCCAGGCTCGTCCTGCACGACGCGCTGCCGGTCACCGTGTACCTGTCGTTCTGGTCGCTGGTGTTCGCGCTGGTCATCGCCATCCCGTCGGGGGTGGTGGCCGCGCTGCGCCGCAACACCTGGGTGGACTACGCCGGCATGGGGCTGGCCATCTTCTTCAACTCCTTTCCGTCGTTCTACCTGGGCATCGTCCTCATCTGGATCTTCGGCGTCTCGCTCGGGTGGTTCCCCACCATGGGCTACGTCTCGCCGGGCGCGGACGTGGGCCGCAGCCTGCTGCACATGGTGCTGCCGGCGTTCACGCTGGGCGCCTGGTACGCGGGCCTCATCGCGCGCATCACGCGGTCGAGCCTGGTCGACGTGCTGAACCAGCCGTACATCAAGGTGGCGCGGGCCAAGGGCGTGGAGGGGCGCGCCGTGGTCTACAAGCACGCCCTGCGCAACGTGCTGATCCCCGTGGTGACGATCGTGGGGCTCCAGCTCGGCGGCATGCTGCGCGGCGCGGTGATGACCGAGACGGTGTTCGCGCTCCCCGGCATCGGCCGGCTCGTCACCATCGCCGTGCTCAACCGCGAGTACCACCTGGTCCAGGCCACGGTCATGGTCATCGCCATCATGTTCATCCTCATCAACCTGATGGTCGACGTGCTCTACCGGTTCCTGAATCCGCGGGTGCGGGAGGCCTGATGGCCCGCGCCGCCGGCGCCATCGCGCCCGTGCCGGCGGCGGCCGAGCGCCGCGTGACGCCCGCCCGCCTGATGTGGCTGCGCTTTGCCGCCAACCGCGGCGCCCTCGCCGGCGCGGTGGTGGTGGGCGTCTTCGTCGTCGTCTCCATCCTGGCCCCGTGGATCGCGCCCTACGACCCGCTGGCCCAGGACTACACGGCCGCCTTCCAGGGCCCCTCGGCCGCACACTGGCTGGGCACCGACAGCTTCGGGCGCGACATGCTGAGCCGCATCCTCTACGGCGCGCGCATCTCCTTCGTCGTCGGCTTCGCGTCCGTGGGCATCGCCATGGTGATCGGCGTGATCATGGGCCTGGTGGCCGGCTACTACGGGGGGCTCGTGGACGCCGTCCTCATGCGGATCGTGGACGGCCTGCTCTCCTTCACGCCGCTGGTGCTGGCCATCGCCTTCATCGCCGTGCTCGGCCTCGGCCTGCAGAACGTCATCCTGGCCCTGGCCGCCACCTTCGCCGGCATGTTCGCCCGGGTGACCCGCGGCGACGTGCTCAACATCAAGAGCGAGCCGTACGTGGAGGCGGCCCAGCTCATGGGCGTCCGGGGCACGGACGTGATGCTCCGCCACCTGCTGCCCAACGTGCTGTCGCCGATCATCGTGCAGTTCGGCCTGAACCTGGCCGTGGCCATCCTGCTCGAGTCCGGGCTGTCGTTCCTCGGGCTCGGCGTGCCGCCGCCGGAGCCGGACCTCGGCCTCATGATCGCCGAGGGCCGCGGCTTCATCGTCATGGCGCCCTGGATCTCGGGCTTCCCCGGCCTGGCGCTGGTGGTGATCATCGTCGGCCTCAACCTCTTCGGCGACGGCCTGCGCGACGCGCTGGACCCCAAGGCGCAGATCCAGTGAGATACCGTGACGGCCGTCAAGCGATTTTTTCACCGGGGTGTCTCCACCGCGACCAGATTCGGCACGAACGGGCGGCGATGGGTCGCCACGCTGTAGACGGCGTGGAGCAGCTTCCGCATCGCC